>Ga0081539_10001290_pt1 | contig 44006 bp, 42 predicted proteins | sample TabmetS4T2R2_FD_71023 | JGI IMG/M metagenome (GOLD analysis project Ga0081539, IMG submission 71023) | Tabebuia heterophylla rhizosphere microbial communities from the University of Puerto Rico - S4T2R2 | ecosystem: Host-associated > Plants > Roots > Rhizosphere ... | reverse complement strand
CGGCCCGGAAGTTGGGGGGGGGGTTTGATGGACGGGGGATGGTTTTCGGGGTGCTGCAAAATTTTTTTTTGTCAGGGCGGGGCTCGCCCCGCCCATCCACGTCTTGAGCACCGCAAAGAAAGACGCGGATGCCCGGGACGAGCCCGGGCATGACGAGGCAGGGGATCGGGAATGAGCAGCAAGGAACTCGCCGGCAAGGTCGCCATCGTCACCGGCGCGGGCCGCAACATCGGCCGCGCCATCGCGCTGGCGCTCGCGGAAGGCGGCGCATCCATCGTGGTGAATGCGCGCGGCAATCGCGCCGAGGCGGACGCCGTGGCGCGCGAGATAGAAGCCATGGGCGGCAAGGCGCTGGTGCAACTCGGCGACGTTGCCGATGCCGCGGCGATGCAGGCGATGGCGGAGGCGGCGGTGAAGCGTTTCGGCGGCATCGACATCCTGGTCAATAACGCGGCGCTGCGGCGGGAAAAGCCCTTCGCCGGGATGAGCCACGCCGAATGGCGCGAGATCATGGACGTCACTCTCGACGGCGCGTTTCATTGCGTCAAAGCCTGCCTCGCGGCGCTGAAAAAAAGCGGCGCGGGCAGCGTGATCAATATCGGCGGCTTAAGCGCGCATACCGGCGCAAAGAACCGGGCGCATGTGGTGACGGCGAAAGCCGGACTGATCGGCTTTACCCGCGCGCTGGCGCATGATCTTGCCGAAGATGGCATTACCGTGAATTGCGTGGTGCCGGGGCTGATCGGCACGCCGCGCCCGAAGGACAAGCCGGAACCCGCGCATCATTTGACCCATGGCACCATCACCGGCGCGCGCGGCAAGCCGGAGGATGTTGCAGCGTCGGTGCGATTCCTGTGCGGGCCGGGGGCGCGCTACGTCACGGGGCAGGCGATCCATGTGAACGGCGGGGCGTATCCGGGGGTGTAACTTGAGCGCGCATCCGAAGGGACGCGCCTACGGCCTGATCCGCGTGTCCACACGCTTCGAAAGGCCCGCTATCTACCTCTTCGACCAGCGAGCGCACCAGCCGGTCGGAAGAATGGTCCCATCCACCAGCTTGCAGGACAACGGCGGCGAGAAACTCGTGCAATTGTCGCAGCGCTGGTCGCCCTTCGGCTGGTCCTGATACTTTGCTGCCTGCTTCGACAACCCGGCCTGCGCGGCAGACGTGCCAATCATCATTGCGGCGCCGGTGATCGATGCTCCAGCGGCGCCGGCGGCAATGTTCAGGACCTGCCGCCGGGAAATTGTGTATGGTTCTGTCATGATGCGCCGTCCTGTTTTGCGCCGTCGTGAAAAATCTCATACCTCGGCGCAATGATCCTGACAATCACGGCCGGTCCGTTGTCCCTCACAACTCCCTCGCATTGGAGAACGCGAACGAGGTCACCCTTCGCGTGTTCTCGTCCAAAATCAGCGTCCGCGTGATCGGCGGCTCGGCGCGCTGGCTGCAGTTTTCGCGTTCGCAGAGCCGGCAGTTGACGCCGATCGGCGTGCCTTCGGCTTTTTCCAGGTCGATGCCGGTGGCGTAGACCAGCCGCGCGGCGTGACGGATTTCGCAACCCAGGCCGATGGCGAAACGCGGCTGTGGCTGCGGGTGCGGCGCCACCGGCCGCCGCACCATCTGTGCGATCGAGAAATAGCGGCTGCCGTCGGGCAGTTCGATCACCTGCTTCAACAGGCGGTCGGGCGTGTCGAACGTCGAATGCACGTTCCACAGCGGGCAGGTGCCGCCGAATTTCGAAAACGGAAAGGTGCCGGACGAAAACCGTTTTGAGACGTTGCCGGCATTGTCGACCCGCAGCATGAAGAACGGAACGCCGCGCGCGTTGGGCCGCTGCAGCGTCGTCAGGCGATGGCAGACCTGCTCGAAGCCGGCATTGAAACGCTGTGCCAGCACATGGACGTCATAGCTAAGCGCCTCCGCGGCGCTATGGAACGCGGCATAGGGCATCATCACGGCAGCCGCGAAATAATTCGCCAGTGTGATTCGATAAAGCCGGCGCGGGGTGTCATCGAGCGTACCGGCGCGATTGATGATGCCGTCGAAGACGGCGCCGCATTCGGCAAGCCCGACCTGGAATGCGAGCTGGAACGCGCGGCCGGGGCCGTCGACCAGTTCGGAGATCAAGAGCTGCCGGCGGTGGCGGTCGAACCGGCGCAGCGTCTCGCGCATCACGTCGACCGGCATGATGCGGGTGACAATGGAATGTTTTTCGCGCAGCCGCGCGCCGAGCGCGGCGAACAGATCCGGCGAGTCCACGCCGATTTCGTCACGCAGGTTTTCAGCGGCCTGCTCGAGTTCGGGAAAATAATTGCGGTTGGCCTCGATCAGGTCGCGGATGCGCTCCACCGGATTGGCCTCGAATCGCGCGCCTTCGTTGCGGTCCGCCATTTGTGCGGCCACCAGCGTTTCGCCGCGGCGCGCCTCGGTATAGGCGGCGTACAGCCGTTGCAGCGAATGCGTCACGCCGGGGCATAATTCGGCGAGATCGCGCAGTTCCTGTTTCGGCAGGTCGATCTGGCGGAACAGGGGATCGGAGAAAATCTCGTTCAATTCCGCGAAGAAGCGATCCTCATCGGCGCTGGCGAGGTCGCGCAGATCGAGGTCATAGGTCTGCGCCAGCCGCATCAGCAGCTGCGCCGTCACCGGACGCTGGTTACGCTCTATCAGATTGATATAGCTGGGAGAAATGCCGAGTCCCTCGGCGATCTGGGTCTGCGAAAGGCCGAGCTGCTGGCGGATGCGCCGGAACCGCGGGCCGACAAACAGTTTTCTGGCCGATTCGACCGGCATCGGTCACCATTTGTGACAAAAATTACAAAATTACATATCACACAAAAACGGCTGTTACAACCCATCACCAATAAAATGCTTGAAGTATGTACTCTTCAAACACTTGCGCGTTAACTACCGCACGTTTCGCGGCGCAGTGTCACGAATGTTGTTTGGAGATAAACATGAACTTCCAGCCACGCGGGATCGGCGATCAGACCACCCTGGGGACCGGCTCTTACCTGAGCCAGATCGAGGCCGCCGAAGCCCTGCTCAAGGACAAGCCGACCTGGAATGGCGTCACCGCCGAAGCGGTTGCCCGCATGCGGCTGCAGAACCGTTTCAAGACCGGTCTTGATATCGCGCGCTACACCGCGGCGCTGATGCGTGCCGATATGGCCGCGTACGATGAAGACTCCACCAAATACACCCAGTCGCTGGGTTGCTGGCATGGTTTTGTCGCGCAGCAGAAGCTGATTTCGATCAAGAAGCATTTTGGCGGCAGGACCGACCGCCGCTATCTGTATCTGTCCGGCTGGATGATCGCCGCGCTTCGCTCCGAATTCGGACCGCTGCCGGATCAGTCGATGCACGAAAAAACCTCGGTGCCGGCGCTGATCGAAGAGCTCTACACGTTCCTGCGCCAGGCCGACTCCCGGGAACTCAACGACATCTTCCGCGCGCTCGACGCGGCGCGCAAGGCTGGCGACAGGGCGAAGGAAGCCGACCTGATCGAGAAGATCGACAACTTCCAGACCCATGTCGTGCCGGTGATCGCCGACATCGATGCCGGCTTCGGCAATGCCGAGGCGACCTACCTGCTCGCCAAGAAGATGATCGAGGCGGGCGCCTGCGCGCTGCAGATCGAAAACCAGGTGTCGGACGAAAAGCAGTGCGGTCACCAGGACGGCAAGGTCACCGTGCCGCACGACGTATTCCTGGCGAAAATCCGGGCCTGCCGTCACGCCTTCCTCGAACTCGGCGTCGAAGACGGCGTGGTGGTGACGCGTACCGATTCGCTCGGCGCCGGCCTGACGCAGCAGATCGCGGTCAGCCACAAGCCCGGCGATATCGGCGACCAGTACAACAGCTTCCTCGACTGCGAAGAAGTCGATGCGGCGAACATCGGCAACGGCGACGTCATCATCAGCCGCAATGGCAAGCTGCTGCGCCCTAAGCGCCTGCCGAGCAATCTGTACCAGTTCCGCCCGGGCACGGGTGCGGACCGCTGCGTGCTGGACTGCATCACCTCTCTGCAGAATGGCGCCGACCTGTTGTGGATCGAAACCGAGAAGCCGAACATTGCGCAGATCGCGAGCATGGTCGATCGCATCCGCGAGGTGATCCCGAACGCGAAGCTCGCCTATAACAACTCGCCGTCGTTCAACTGGACGCTGAACTTCCGCTGGCAGGTATACGATACCTGGAAGGAAGCCGGTCGGGACGTTAGCAAATACAATCGCGCCGAGTTGATGAAGGTGGAGTACGACTCGACGCCGCTGGCGATCGAAGCCGACGAGTTGATCCGGACCTTCCAGGCCGATTCGGCCAAGCGCGCCGGCATCTTCCATCATCTGATCACGCTGCCGACCTATCATACGGCGGCGCTGTCCACCGACAACCTTGCAAGGGAATATTTCGGCGAGCAGGGCATGCTCGGCTACGTCAAGAACGTGCAGCGGCAGGAGATTCGTCAGGGGATCGCCTGCGTGAAGCATCAGAACATGGCCGGCTCCGACATCGGAGACGACCATAAGGGATACTTCGCGGGCGAAGCGGCGCTGAAGGCCGGCGGCGCCCATAACACGATGAACCAGTTCACCTAACGGCTACAGCAGGAGACGATCATGCCAGGCAGCAATTTTTGGGTTATCGGCGGCGAATTCGGCTCGATGAACTTCCACAAGCTGGTCGAAGGATCGGCCCAGGTGAAGGGTCCGTTCAAGACCCGTAAGGAGGCCGAGGACTGCTGGCGGGAGGTCTCTGAAGAGAACCGTCACAAAGCCGGGGTGCGCTTCTCGATCGTGGAAGAGCCGAGCCGCATCGTCGCCTGAAGCGCCGGCTTCCCTCGCAAGCGTCAACGGCCTCACCCGATTCCTCGGCTGGGGCCGTTGCCGTCAGGCATAAGCCTTTGGTAACAAAGGGCCTTTGCGCCGAACGTGGTTACTGGTAAGTTAATGGCGGCAAACCCTTGAGGAGCAGCCGTCCGCGCCATGTCCGACCTGCCGAATTCCGCGACCGAGCCTGCGGCCGAAAAGCCGATGCGGCTGCGCGATGCCTTGCGGCAGGCGAGGATCGAGGCAGCCGATCGCACCGGCGTTGTTGTCGACCTGCGCGATGCCGAGGTGGCCCGGCTTGAAATCCTGAACGAAGCACTGGATCCGCTGTTCGAGCAGATTCCCGATCGCATCGACCTGTTCGATCGCGGCATCAGCCAGGGAGAAAATCCGCGGCTGTGGATCGACGTGGTGGCGCATGTCGCGATGGGCCGCGATAAGCGCATCTATCGTTTTTTGCAGGACACCCGCTTCGGCCGCATCGTGATCGCCGAATCCCATGAGGTGGCGGCGATCGTCGATGCCGTCACCGACTATGTCGCCCGCCGCATGGTGGAGCGGGAGCACGCGCTGGTCGCAACGCCAATTCCGGAAGCCCCGGCGGTCGAGAAAAAACGCCGCAGCGGCTTCTGGACTTTTGCGCTCGGATTCATCCTCGGCGCACTGGCGCTGTTCGGCCTCGCGCTGTTCGCGACGCTGCGGAATATGTGATTCACCCCCGTCATTGCGTATGACGAATAAATTCAGGCTACCATAACCGCGTTCGCCGCAATTCGTGGATGCGCATATCGTCGCCCAACCCGCGCACAACCTGCTCGCAACGCCACACATCGCCATCACGCTCGATCGAGAACAGATTGTAAGCGGCGGCAGGATAGTGCCGGTGCGCGATCGCGGAAGCCGACGGCACGCCGATCGCGGGAATGCGGCCGCGCGGCCCATCGAACCACATCGTGGAATGAATGTGGTCGTGACCGTGCAGGATCAACTCCACGCCGTGTCGCTTCAATAGCCTGAGCAGGTCGTCCGAATCGGTCAGGCGCTTCTGACGCGAATCCGAACGCAGTGGATGATGGATCAGCAGCACCCGAAAGGCCGGCTCGGCCGATAGCCGCGACAGGATGCCGTCCAACGCATCGCGCTGCGCTTGCCCAAGCCAACCCGTCGCCATCAAGGGCGGCGTCGGCACCGCTGACGAGACGCCGACCAGCGCCAGCGGGCCTCTGCGGCGCACGAACGGAAACGCGATGGGATCGGTTGTCAACGCCCCGTCGCCGCGCAGATAATCTCCCCAAATTTCTGCAGATCGATTCCGGGTGACGCGCGCATAGGCGTCGTGATTGCCGGGTACGACGGTGACATGCTCGGGGGCGCCGGCGCTTTGAAGCCAAGCACGGGCCGGCGCAAATTCCGCCTCCAGCGCGATGGTGACGAGGTCCCCGGTAACGGCGATGTGGTCGGGCCGTTGCGCCTGCAGGTCCTTGACCAGCGCGTCCAGCACGTCGCGCCGGTGGACCTTATGCCGATTGCGCGTCCAGTTTAGATAGCCGAGCGCACGCTTGCCCATGAGCTCGCCGAGTCGCGGCGACGGCAGCGGCGCAAGATGAGGATCCGACAAATGCGCCAGCGTGAATGCCATCAAAACTATCCTGTGAAAATCGCCAATGTTTTGGCAAGGTGTTCAACCCGACGCAAGCAGCAAGGCCCTCGCCGTCATGAATTTGCAAACATTACGGCGGACCTTCGAGCCGGCGCTGCGCCGGGTCTTTCATCTGTATTGGCGCTTTGCGCGGGGCATGACGCTCGGCGTTCGCGGCGTGGTCCTGGACGGCGAAAACCGCGTCTTCCTGGTGAAACACAGCTATGTGTCCGGCTGGCATCTGCCGGGCGGCGGCGTCGAGGTCGGCGAGACGCTGTGCGAGGCGCTCAGCCGCGAGTTGATGGAAGAGGGGCGGATCGAGCTTTTAGGCGAACCACGGCTGCACGGTATATTCCTCAACAGCTACGCCTCGCGCCGCGACCACGTCGCGGTCTACGTGATCAGGCAGTTTCGGCAGGATCGGCTGCCGGAGCCCAATCGCGAGATCATCGCCTGCGGGTTCTTCGAGATAACCGCGCTGCCGCAGGGTACCACCGAGGGCACCCGATTGCGGATCGCGGAAGTGCTTGAAAACAGCCGGCCGATCGCCACCTGGCGTTAGAGATCGTTAGGCATCGGTCCTTATCATCTGCGGTCGGATGTTAACGACCTTTAAGGATTGGCGATGAGCGCCGCCCGGGACCTAAAACCCCCGCCAAAGCCGCGCGGCGATCTGGCCGGCATGGCCGAGGCGCTGGCGCAATTTGCGCGGGAGCAGCACCCGCAAACGGAGAGGGCACCGCCGCGGATCGCGGTGCTGGTGCCGTGCTTCAACGAAGAGGCTGCGATCGCGTCGGTGGTCGCCGATTTTCGAAACGCGCTGCCGTCGGCTGAAATCTACGTCTACGACAACAATTCATCGGACCGCACCAAAGCGATCGCGCAGGAGGCTGGCGCGCAAGTGCGCGGCGAACGCCGCCAGGGCAAGGGCCACGTGGTGCGGCGGATGTTCGCCGATATCGACGCCGACATCTATGTCTTGGTCGACGGCGATGCGACCTATGACGCCGCCAGCGCGCCGCGCATGATCGAGCGGCTTTCGGCCGATCGTCTCGATATGGTGGTTGGTTTGCGCATCGACCAGGCGGATGCCGCGTATCGGCGCGGCCATCGCACCGGCAACTGGATGTTGACCCGTTTTCTGGCGTCGGTATTCGCTCAGGAATTCAAGGACATTCTGTCAGGCTACCGGGTTTTCTCGCGGCGCTTTGTCAAAACTTTCCCGGTGCTGTCCGACGGGTTCGAGATCGAAACCGAGCTGAGCGTGCACGCGCTTGAACTGTCGCTGCCGGTCGCGGAAATCGAGACGCCGTATTATGCGCGCCCGGAAGGCTCGTTCAGCAAGCTCAACACCTGGCGCGACGGCTTTCGCATTCTCGGCACCATCATAAGACTCTACCGATCGGAAAAACCGCTGCGCTTCTTCACGGCGATCGGCTGCTGTCTGGCGCTGGTATCGGTCGGACTCGCGATCCCGGTGATCGCGACCTACCTGGAACAAGGTCTGGTGCCCCGGCTGCCTACGGCCGTGTTGTCGATGGGCCTGATGATCCTGGCGGTGCTCTCGGTCTCTTCCGGGCTGGTGCTCGACACCGTCACGCGGGGGCGGCGGGAGATGAAGCTGCTGGCCTATCTGTCCCAGCCCGCCATCAACACCAACTGATGCCGCTTGCGTTTCAGTGCGGCTGCGACGATGGACCGCGCGCCGGTCAGATGCTATCCCGCATCCCGACATGAGCGATCTTTCCCTCACCATATTGGCGGAAACCGCAGGCGACGCGCAGGCGATCGAACGTCTGCATGCGCGGACGTTCGGGCCCGGCCGTTTCGTGCTGAGCGCCTATCGCCTGCGCGAGCATGTCGATCACCTTCTCGATCTGTCGTTCACGGCGCGGATCGGCACACTGCTGGTCGGCTCGGTCCGGCAATTGCCGATCCTGGTCGGCGACACGCCCGCTCTGCTGTTGGGTCCGCTGACGGTCGAGCCGCCGTTCCGTGGCCGCGGCGTCGGCCGCGCGCTGCTCGATCGTGCCCTGAAAGATGCGAAGGCGAAAGGCCACCGCCTTGTGCTGCTGGTCGGCGATGAAGCCTATTACAGCCGCGTCGGGTTCAAGATGATCCCGAAGGGCCGGGTGAAAATGCCGGGGCCGGTGGATTACAAACGCCTGCTGGTCGCCGAACTGGTCGATGGCGCCTTTGCCGATGTTTCCGGCGCGATCCAGCCGGACTGGAGTTTTGCGAAGTAAATGCGGACCGTTTTCTGTAGTCCGGACGCAATCGGGAGTGCAGGGCTGCAGTCGGCCAGCGACCGCGGTAGGTTCATTTTCTGAGCTGAAGTTCTAAAAAGGTCAGGACAGCGAGCATGTTCGTTTCATTCTTCCCCCGGCCAAACTTGTTCTTTCCGTCGGCAATTCTTTGGGCGGCGTTGGCGATGACGGTCTGGTATGGGTTTGCCAGCAATCTCTTTCAGGGGCCGGAAAACCCGGTCGGGCTGGCCACGTTCTGGTCGGCTCCGGCGCTGTGGTTCGACCTCTATTTTGCGCTGGCTGTTGCTATCTTCGCGGCCGCATGGATGCTGTTTGCGCCGCATCCCTGGGCGCCGTGGTCCATTCTTGGCTCCGCATTGATCCTGTTCACCTCCTACTTTCAGGTCCAGGTCTCGGTCGCGATCAACAGCTGGTATGGACCGTTCTACAACCTCGTCCAGGCTGCGCTGTCGAAGTCGGCGCCGGTCACGACCGAGCAGTTCTACAGCGAATTGTCGACCTTTGCCGGCATCGCGCTGGTGGCGGTCGTGGTCGGCGTGTTGACGCGATTCTTCGTCAGCCACTACATCTTCCGCTGGCGGACCGCGATGAACGATTTCTATGTCGCCAACTGGCCGCGACTGCGCACGATCGAGGGCGCCTCCCAGCGGGTCCAGGAAGACACCATGCGCTTTGCCACCACCATGGAAGGTCTGGGTGTCAACCTCATTAGCGCAGTGCTGACACTGTTGGCTTTCCTGCCGGTTCTGGTGAGGCTGTCCAGTAACGTCACGGAGTTGCCGCTGATAGGCTCGATCCCCTATCCGCTGGTGTTCGCCGCGGTGATCTGGTCGATACTGGGCACCGGCGTTCTCGCGCTTATCGGCATACGCCTGCCCAGGATCGAATTTCTGAACCAGCGGGTCGAAGCGGCCTATCGCAAGGAGCTTGTGCTCGGCGAGGACGATCCGGCGCGCGCCGATCCGCCGACATTGAGCGTGCTGTTTGACGACATTCGCACGAATTACTTCCGGCTTTATCTGAACTTCATGTACTTCAATGTCGGCCGGATCGTTTATTTGCAGACCGACGTGATCTTTCCTTACGTCCTGCTCGCGCCCACGATCGTGGCGGGAAAGATCACGCTCGGCGCGATGAACCAGATCCTTAACGCGTTCACGCAAGTGCGAACCTCATTTCAGTATCTCATCAACTCCTGGAGCACGATCGTCGAACTGATCTCGATCTATCAGCGGCTGCGGGGATTTGAGGCAAAGATCCACGGCGAGCCGCTGCCGTCGATCGAGAGCCAAAGCGAGCCAGCCTGATCGGCGCACAAATTCGGTGGCGTTCTAGAACTTCAGGTTGGCAAACGCGCGCACTCCGATACCCGGCATCAAAACCTCGTCCTTGGTGTAGGACACCGAGTTCCGGATATTCTCGTTCAGCAGGTTGTTGCCGACAATGCCGACCAGCATTTCGCGCGCGCCGAACCGGTTCGGGTCGAGCTTTGTCTTGTAGCTGACTTCGGCCTTCAGCAGGTTGTAACCCGCGGTCGGCGTCTCGGCGATCGGCGCGATGTCGTCATGGGCAAAGGCGTGCAGCAGGTTGACGCGAACCAGCCAGTTGGAATCTCGCCAGAACACGCCGCCGCCGATGCGCACGGGCGGAATGCGCGGCACATTCGTGCCGTCGGTAAAGGTGGCGCGAACCACGTCGAACTGGTTCTCGATGCCCCAGGTGCCGCCATAAAGCTGCGCGATGTCGAGCTGGCTCTGGAATTCGCCGCCGCGGAACACGGCGTCGCGCTGCGAATAGATCGCCTGCTTCAGTTCGTTGCCGGGGTCGCCGTTGCCGCAGGAATCGAAATCGCCGCCGCACATCACGCCCGTGAGCCTCCGGAAGATGAAATTGTCGAAGCGCGTATAATATGCGGTCGCCTCGAAGCGGAACGGTCCGGTAGCGCGCCGCAAACCGATCTCGACGGTTTTTGCGGTTTCGATGCTGAGGTTCGGGTTGCCGATGTCGAATGTTCCCGTCGCATCGTGAGGACCGCGCGAGAACAATTCGGCGGGCTTTGGCGCGCGCTCGACATATTGGGCGGTGATGCTGCCGACCAGATCGTTGGGAAGGTTCTGGATCAGGCCGACGCTACCGCTCTTCGGCGAATAGGACGGATTGCGAACAATCGCGGTTTGCGGATTACCGTCGGGCAGGAAATCGGCCGGAAAATCCGGCGTCGAACCATGCAAATCGACGTGCTCGATTCGTCCCGCCAGTTGCGCCTTGGTCGATGCGGAGAACTGGAATTCATTGAACACGTAAGCGGCGACGCGCGTGTTGTGGTTCGGGTCCCACAGCCCGTTGAACAGCGCGCCCGGATTGTCGGGGCTCGGCGCCGTCAGTTCCTGATGACCGCCTTGCAGACCGAACGCGGTGGTCACGGTGGCGAAGCGGAGGTTGAACGGTGTCAGCTGCACCTCGAGCCGGCCTTCCTGTTCCTTGTTGGTGAAAGTCTGGCGTACGCCGAGGCTTGAGAGATCGGTAGGGTCGGCGAGGCCGATTTCATTGTGCTTGTAATCGACGGCGCCGGCCCAGAACCGGATGGCGTCGATCGCCGCGGCGTCCGGGCGGTACTCGCCCTTGGCGGCGAATTTGGTCTGGTGCGCGTCGATGCGGGTCTGGTGGTCGGCGCCGTCGATGCCCGGAATGCGGTAGAGCGAGTCATTCTGGGTCACCGCCGCGCCGACAAAACCGCCATGGAAGATGTAGGAGCCCCCGATCGAAGCGCCGTCGGCCTGCGCCGCCGAATTCGGCTGACGGCCGTTGAAAGGTCTGCCGGGCTCGAACAGATACGGATAGGTCGGAATGCCGTAGTCGCCGGACTTTCGGCCATAGGCGTCGGCATGGACGGCGAAATTGCCGGCGCCGGCATCCAGCAGGACGCCGCCTTCGACGCCGCGGTCGACCGAGCTGATCGCGGTGCGGGTCTCGAAGGTGGCGCAGGACGCCGCGCCGACATTGGCGAGCGGTGCCTTGACCGTGGTGCCGTAGGCCTGGAAAGGCGCCGCGGGACAGACCGGCAACGCCTCGGGAATTCGGTTGTTGGTGGCAGCGACCACGCCGCCGATCGAGGTGGATCCATAGCGCAACGCCGCCGGACCGCGAATGACCTCGATCTGATTGGTCGCCAAGGGATCGATCGGCACGAAGTGATCCTCGCCGAGATCGGATGCGCCGCCGCCGGGCAGGCCGTTTTCGACAATGCCGACGCGATTGACGTCAAGGCCGCGGACGATCGGCCGGCTGGAGGCGCCCGGCGCGAAGCTGGAGCCGGTGATGCCCGGCTTGGAGAACAACAAGTCGCCCAGCGTCGCGCCGCCCTGCCGGCGGATTTCCTCGTTAGGCACCACGGTGACGGTTGCGAACTGGCCGGTCACGATCGGCAGCACGCCGGGCTGAGGAGCTGGTGGCGTCGGGGCAGCGACCGGCGCTGGTCGCGGCTGTGGTGCGCGCTCGCGATTGCGGCCGGGTATCGTGCGGGCGACGCGCACCGGCCGTGGCGAAGGGGTCACAGCCCTTCGATGCTGAATCGGAGACGGCGCGGTCACATGGATTTCCGGAAGCGCTGTCGCACCGGACGCATCTTGCGCCGCCGCCGGGCCGCCGAACGCAGAGAGGATCAGCGATGCCGAACTTGAAGCCAGCAACGATCGTTTTATCGAAAATGACACTGCCGTGATCCTGCAATCGATTTCGGATTGTCCCGGAGAATCGGCCGCTTACGGCAGCGATCTTCGGGATCACGAAGCAATTCGATGTCAGGAGGCGGGCGGAGCGCGCGGTTGGAACGCGAGGCGGCTTTGGTCGGGGTGGACGAATTCGGCGTCGGTGGCGAGATGGAGAAACGCGACGGCCTGCGGCAGCAACAGCACCGGCGCCGAAGCGGACAGCGCGGCATTGGCAAGCGACATGACGGCGCAGATTGCGCAAGGCTCGGTCGGTTGAGGCTGATGCTGATCGGGCGCGGAGGAAGGCTGCGTGACGGCGAAAGTTTGAGCAAGCGGCGACGCTTGGGCGGCTATGCCGTGAAAATGCCCGAACGACAGCACGAACTGGATCGCCAGCGCAAACAGCGCCAACCGCGAGCCATGCCTGATGTTCGATCGGATCCAGCCCATACCGGCAGCGTCGCAAGCCGTGTCCAAGGTTGTCAACCAGACCCTTCCCGTGCGATCCGTTTTGCTTCTGCAGTGTGGGATTAGCGCAACGCTCCCAGTACACGAAGCGCCTGAGGTCAATCGCCAACGCTCTGGAAGACTGGGTCCTCCGCTTTCGCGGAGGATGACGGCCGGCGTGTATCAGCGGCCTTCGCGCAGCCAGGTCGCGGCGAAGGCGCCGAGCAGCAGCAACAGCCCGATCAGGCCTGCGAAGATCGGCAGCACGCCGACGCCGCGCACCACGCTGGCGTCGCGCATCTTCACACCCATCCAGCCGTCGCCGCGAAAGATGCTCGACGCGCGCACGGGAACGATGCGCGGCAGTTCGATGCCGGTGCCGTCGACGACGCGCCGCGCGTCGCCGCCGGTCGCCTGCGCCAGCGGTTTCAACAGGTCGGTGGTGGAAGTGACCTCGGAAAATTCCTTCGGGTTGATCGGACCGACATTGATCAGCGCCTTTAGCGTGCCGTCGGTCGCCTGCCAGAGGCCGAGTTCGTCGGCAGGCGTCGCCGAGCGCCACAGTCCGGGCTCGCTCACGCTTAACGTCAGCTCGCGCGTCTTGCCGGATGGCGAGGTGACCGTCACCGGCGCGACGCTGTCCGACATGGTCTGCCGCAACACCGCCAGATCCTTGCCCTGGGTCTGCAACCGCAGCGCCTCTTCATCGAGGTCGGGCTGCTTCATCAGCCAGTGCGACATTCGCCTCAGCAAATCGAGATGCGGCCCGCCGCCCTCATAGCCGCGCGCCCACAGCCAGATATGATCCGACAGCAGCAAGGCCACGCGGCCCTCGCCGAAGCGCGACAACAACAGCAGCGGCTTGCCGTCCGCGCCGGTCATGACCGGGGCGCCGACGGCGTTGCGGGTGTCGACGGTGCGGAAGAACCGGGCCCAGCGCGGCGGCTCGTTTGCCGAACCCTCAAGCCCGCGCGTCACCGGGTGACGTTTGCCGGCGTCGCTCAAATGCGCATAGAACGGCTTTTCGGTGACGCCGACCGGTTCGGCCGGCAACACCGAATCCAGCGGCGTGCGCCAGATGCTGGTGGTCGAGGCGTAATCCGGGCCGGCTGAGACCAGCACCGCGCCGCCGGCGCGGACATAGCGCGCCATATTGTCGAAATAGGGCATCGGCAGCACGCCCTGCCGCGCGTAGCGATCGAAGATGATAAGATTGAATTCGTTGAGCCTGCCCTGCGGTGCCGGTGTAAACAATTCGCGGGTCGGAAATGCGATCAGCGATAATTCGTTGATCGGCGTACCGTCCTGTTTCTCCGGCGGCCGCAAAATCGTAAAATGTATCAGATCGACGCTGGCATCGGATTTCAACAAGTTGCGCCAAGTGCGCTCGCCTGCATGCGGTTCGCCGGAAACCAGCAGCACCCGCAATTTGTCACGCACGCCGTCGATCGCGACCACGGCGCGGTTGTTGACCAGCGTCAACTCGTTCTGCAGCGCAGACGCCTCGATCTCGACGATGTTGGGGCCTGCATGCTTGATGTCGATATCGATATTGGCGGTCTGGCCGCTCAGCAGCGAGCGCTCGTTGATGACCTCGCCGTCGCGGCGCACGGTGATTTTCGCGCGCTCGCCGCTGACGCCCTGATCGTCGAGCCGGTAGGTGATGGTCTGCGGCTTTCCGACGATGCCGAAACGGGGAGCCGCCGAAATTGCGATGCGGCGGTCGCGTTCGTCCTTGCGTCCGGTGATCATCGCGTGCACCGGCGCGGTAAATCCAAGCGCAGCCGCATTGGCGGGGATATCGTGGACGCGGCCGTCGGTGATCATGAACGCACCGGCGACGCGATCGGTCGGCACATCCGACAACGTCGAGGACAGCGCGCCGAACAGTTTTGTGCCGTCGGTTTCGCCGTCGGCCTGTCCGGCCTCCACCACGCGAACCTCAAGCCCCTTGATCTGCTTGAGGCTGTTGACGAGCGCCTCCCGCGCTTGTTCCGTCTCGCGGGTGCGTTCGCCAAAACCCTGGCTCGGACTCTTGTCGACAATGACCGCGGCGACCGACGACAGCGGCTCACGCTCCTCTCGGGTGAATGACGGATTGGCCAGCGCCAGCAGGATCAGCGCCAGCGCCGCCACGCGCACCGCCGCGCCGCGCGAGCGGCCGAGCAGCAGCAGGCCGGCGATCACCGCGATCGCGGCGAGCGCAATCCACAGCACCGGCGAGGGGACCAGCGGGGTAAATGCGATGCCGTAGTTCATGGCGCCCACCCACTGACTTCGTCATGCCCGGGCTTGTCCCGGGCATCCACGTCTGGGCGCCACAGAAAGACGTGGATGGCCGGGCCAAGCCCGGCCATGACGGCGTTGTAATAAGTGCTCACGCTAAAAGCACGCATCCTACTGCCCCAGCCGTTCGATCAACGCCGGCGCGTGCACCAGGTCGGCCTTGTAGTTACCGGTCAGCGTGTACATCACGATGTTGACGCCCGCGCGGAAGGCGAATTCGCGCTGCCGCGGCTCGCCGGGCGACAATGGCAGCATCGGCTGGCCGTCGGGCCGCAGCGCCCAGGCCCCGGCGAGGTCGTTCGAGGTGATGATGATCGGCGAGACGCCGTCGCCGCCGCGCGCGGGTTTCGAGGCGGCCTCTTCGTCGTCTTCGCGCGGCAGCGTTTCCACCCAGGTCTGGCCCGAATTGAAGCGGCCGGGGAAATCGCGCAGCAGATAAAAGGTTTTGGTCAGCACGTGTTCGCGCGGCACCGGCTCAAGCTCGGGGACTTCGAGCGAGGAGAGGATATTGCGCAATTCGATCATCCCGGGGCTCTGCGATTCGCCGCCCGGCCCCGGCGGCGCCTCGATCGCGTCGCGGGTATCGAAGATCACGGTGCCGCCCTGCTTCATGTAGGCGTCGACGCGGTTGATGGCGTCCTGCGGCGGTTTCGGCGCGCCGGGCACTATCGGCCAGTAGATCAGCGGAAAAAACGCCAGTTCGTCGTGCGCAGGATCGACACCGACGGGGTCGCCGGTTTCCAGCGCGGTGCGCTGCGCGAGGAACAGGGTGAGGCCGGCCATGCCCGCCTTGACGATGGAATCCACATCGGCATTTCCGGTGATGACGTAAGCCAGATGCGTTTGCGCGACCGCTTTGATGGCAAAATCGTCGTTGGCATCGGCGCGCAACGGCGTCGGCATCGCCAGGATCGTGGACAAAGCCAGCGCCAATGCAAGCGCCGTCGGCACGGCGCGCCGGCGCAGCATTGCGGCAATGCCGCCGCCGAGCAGCGCCACAATGATCGCATCGACCAGGAACAGGGCCAGCGAAGACGACAGCAGGATGCCTCGCAGATCGCGCGGCTCGGCATTGGTGTAGCTCGCCCGGCGCGCCTTCAGGGCAGGAGTGTCGAGCGGCGCCATGCGGTCCGCCGCCGCCAGCGTGTTGACCGCGAGCGGTCCGTCGGCCGGCCCGTAGAAGCCGGGTGGATGATCGATCGTGGCGCGGTCGCGGAAGTCGGCGGGCAGCGGCTTTGCCGTGGAGGGCGGCGGTCCGAATGCGCCAAAACCGTCCAGCGTGCGAAGCGGCGCCACGGTTCCGGCGGCCGCCTCACCGGCGACGCCTGCACCGGGAGTCGACGTGTATCCGGAGATATCGACGATTCGCCTGAGCATTTCGACAAAGGTGCCAGACATCGGCAGGTCCGACCAGCGCATATCGGCGCTGACATGAAACAGGCTGACCAGTCCCTTGCCGCGATGTTCGCCCGTGACCAGTGGGGTGCCGTCCACCAGCGAGGCCCAGCTCTTGGTCGCCAGCACCGCGTCGGGCTCGGCCAGCACCTGCCGGTTGATGGTGATGTCTTTCGGCACGGCAAGGCCGGCGAACGGGCCGTCGGCCGCGAACGAGGCCAGATGCTGCGGCTTTTCCCAGGTCAGGCTGCCGCCGAGACTGCGTCCGCCGCGCCGCAGTTTCACCGGCACCAGATCGTCGGCGGCCTGCGCGAGGCGCGGACCGGCGAAACGGACAAGCACGCCGCCCTGCTCGATCCAGGCGCTGAGCCGCTCGCGAATCTCCGGCGACAGCGTGCCGACATCGGCCAGCACGATCATCGGCAGTTTCTGATCGAGGAATTGCATGATCGCCTGCTGCGCCGCGCCCTTGTCGCCGAGCCGCACGTCGGCGAATGGCGCCAGCGCCCGGGTGAGATAGAACGTCGACGCCAGCAGGGGCTGGGCGGTATCGTTGGTCGATCCCGAGACGATGCCGATGGCGCGGCGGCGCCAGCGCTTGTCGAGCAATTGCACGGCGCCGGCAGAGCGTTCGCCCGCGATTTCCAGCCGCGCGATATCGTTGCGCAGTTCCACCGGCAGGTCGAACGCGGCTTCGGTCTCGCGCTCCTGCGGGGCAAATGTATAGCGCGCCTCGCCGATCGGCGAGCCCTTCTGGTCGAGCCCGCGCACGATCCCGGTGTCGATGGCGATGCTGCCATTGGCGCGGAGAACCTTTACCGTCATTTTTGCCGCGGCGTTTTCCGCCGCCACCAGCGCATGCGCGGGAGGTGCGCCCTCGAAGATCGTCAAGTTGCGATCGCCGATCACCTTGCTCAATCCTTCCAGAAACTCGGCTCCGCGTCCGGTGTCGACGCCGTCGGAAAGCCACGCGATCTCGCTGTTGCCGCTGGCTTTCAGGAAACGCTCGATGGCGGGTAAGGTTTCGACCCGCTCCACGGCATAGGGCTTTGGCGCGAACTGGCGCAATGCGACGCGCGCGGTGCCGCCGGTCATCATCGTGATGTCGCGCGCAGGCTCCGACAACGGAATGAGGGCCACGCCGCGGCGGTCGCCGTCGGCGTTGGCGATCAGTTCGTCCGCGGCCTTGATTCGCGTATCCCAACTGGCGGCCGCGCTCCAGCCATCGTCGAGCAGGATCACCAGTGGCACGCTGTTGCCGCCGGCGATGCCGGTTTGCGGATTCCAGATCGGTCCGGCGGCGGCCAGGATCACCAGCGCCGCCGCCATCAGGCGCAGCGCCGTGAGCCACCATGGCGTGCGCGACGGCGTTTCCTCCTTTGGCGCAACCTCGAACAATAGCCGGGTCGGCGGAAATTCGATGCGGCGCGGCCGCGGCGGCATCACCCGCAACAGCCACCACAATACCGGAAGGCTGAGCAGGCCCAGCAGCAGCACCGGTTCGGCAAAGGACAGCGGAAGCCCGGCGATCATGGGCGCACGTCCGAGCCGGAGCGCGCCGGCTGGCGGCTCTGGACGATGGTGTGGGCGCCTGCGCCCATCCGGCCATGAATGGCGAACAGCAGTTCGGTCGGCCCGCGGTCGGTGCGATGAATCGTGAATGTCCAGCGGAAATGTTCTGCCTCGGCGCGTAACGCGGCGCGGTGATTGGCAACCAGCGCCTGATAGTCGCTGCGCCAAAGTTCGGCGCGTCCGGCGGTAATGCTGCCGAGCCCTTCGGACTCCACGAATTCGACGCGCCCGGAATACGGGAAGCTTTCCTCGGCGGGGTCGACGACCTGCACGACATGACCGCGGGCACCGTTCGCGGCAAGTTGGCCGATGATGCGGCGGAATTCCGCGACCGGGCTCCACAGATCCGATACCAGCAGCACTTCCGAAAACGGCGCCGGCGCAAAATTCGGCGGCAGGCTCAGCCGCTCGCTCGAGTCGTGCAGCATCACCTGCGCCATCTTTTCGATGACGTTGCGGTTCGAAGTGGGCCGCATCAGTTCGGGGATGCCGACCCGTTCGCCGCCCTGCACCAGGACCTCGGCGAGCGCAAACGACACCACGAGGGCGCGGTCGAGCTTGCTCCACTCGGTCAAGTGCGAATTGAAGTCCATCGATGGCGAGCGGTCGACCCAAATCCAGATGCTATGGGAAGCCTCCCATTCGCGCTCGCGCACATAAAGGTGATCGTCGCGCGCCGAACGCCGCCAATCGACATTGTGCGACGGCTCGCCGTTGGTGAAACGCCGGTATTGCCAGAAATTTTCGCCGGCGCCTGCGCGGCGGCGGCCGTGCAGTCCGTGGATCACCGTCGATGCGACGCGCCGTGCCTCCAGAATGAGCCGCGGCACGCGGGCGGCCAGCTTGCGGCTCTTGCCGACAGCTGCCCCTAGCGCCTCTTTCTCGGTCTCACCCTGCCGGAGTTCGGCCATTCTCTATCCGATGCCAGCCTTGAGCCGTCCGATGACGTTGCCGATGGTCTCGCCTTCGGCGCGGGCCGCGAAGGTCAGCGCCATGCGGTGTTTCAGAACCGGCTCGGCGAGGTCGAGCACGTCGTCGATCGAAGGCGCAAGACGCCCGTCGAGCAGTGCGCGGGCGCGAACCGCGAGCATCAGCGACTGGCTGGCGCGCGGACCCGGTCCCCACGCGATCAACTTGCCGGTTTCGCCGCCTTCCGGGCCCGGGCGCGCAGAGCGCACCAGCGACAGGATCGCCTCCACCACCGAATCGCCGACCGGCAGCCGCCGCACCAGCCGCTGCGCGGTGATCAGCGCGTCCGCCGACATTGCGGCTTTGGCGAGCCTTTCTTCCGCACCGGTGGTCTCGAACAGGATGCGCCGCTCGGCGTCGCGGTCGGGATAATCGACGTCGATCTCCATCAGGAAGCGGTCGAGCTGCGCCTCCGGCAGCGGATAGGTGCCTTCCTGTTCCAGCGGGTTCTGCGTCGCCAGCACGTGAAACGGCTTTGGCAGATCATGCCGCGCCCCGGCCACCGTGATGTGCTGCTCCTGCATCGCCTGCAGCAGCGCCGACTGGGTGCGCGGGCTGGCGCGGTTGATTTCGTCGGCCATCAACAGCTGCGCGAATACCGGGCCGGATATGAAGCGGAACGAGCGTTTGCCGGAACTGCTCTCGTCGAGCACCTCGGCGCCGAGAATATCCGACGGCATCAGGTCGGGCGTGAACTGGATACGCTTGGCATCGAGTCCGAGCGTGATCCCCAAGGTTTCCACCAGCTTGGTCTTGGCAAGCCCGGGCACGCCGATCAGAAGTGCGTGACCGCCGGACAGGATCGTCACCAGGGTATTTTCGATCACCCGCTCCTGACCGAAGATGACGGTAGAGATCGCCTCTTTCGCCGCGCGAATCTGCTCCGCGACCTGCTCGGCGGAGCGGACGATCACGTCTTCGAGTTTCTCGACACTGTCTGCGCCAGCCATCCGTCACTCCTTGCGAAACGCCGCCAATTGCGTCGTCATGTCACGAACCTCATGCTAAACTTAAGCGAAGGCCATGTATTCGTTGAATTAAACTATCCCCATATTATCGGGTATCCGGCCCGATAAGCGGCATCACGATATGGCGATCCGGCACCTGGCGGGGACGTGCAGCAAACGTGCCAGATCGAGGGGCCAAACTCAGGGTAAACAATGGCGAAGCAAGGGCAGAGCGCGAACCAGAACCTCGACGGGCTCACCGCCGCCGCAAGAAATGCTGCCGCCGGCAAGGGCCTGCCGCCGGTGCATCTATGGAATCCGCCGTTTTGCGGCGATCTCGACATGCGAATCGCTAGCGATGGCACCTGGTTTTATCAGGGTACGCCGATCGGGCGGCCGGCGCTGGTCCGGCTGTTCTCGACCATCCTGAAGCGCGAGGACGGCAAGCACTTTCTCGTGACCCCGGTGGAGAAGGTCGGCATTCGCGTCGATGACGCGCCCTTCCTGGCGGTGGAAATGCTGAAGGAAAACGACGCGCACGGGCGGACGCTGCGTTTCCGCACCAATGTGGACGACTGGGTCGATTGCGATGCCGCGCATCGGCTGCGATTCGAGGTGGCAGCCGACGGCGGGCTGACGCCCTATCTTCACGTCCGCGGTGACCTCTGGGCCAAGGTAACCCGCGCATTGTATTACGATCTGGTTGACATGGGCGAGGAGCGAGTGGTCGATGGGCGCGCCATGTTCGGGGTGACGTCCGCCGGCGAATTCTTTGCGATGGCGGATGCGGAGCAGGCGAGGGAAGCGCATTGAACGATCCGGTGCTGAAGATCGATCCTCGCCCGGCGGACGTTGGTTCGGCGGAGTTTTTCGACCGCGCTCGGGCGCGACTGCGTTTCGATATCCCGCCCGGCCTCAACGACGCGAGCATCATTCCGATAAGCGGCGATCCGGGCAACGACCGCATGCTGGAGATCATCGCGCAGGAACGGCCGATCCGCCCCGCCGCGGTACTGGTTCCGATTGTGGACCACGCCGAGCCGACCGTGCTGTTGACCCAGCGCGCGGCCCATCTCAACGACCACGCCGGCCAGATATCGTTTCCGGGCGGCAAGATCGATGCGACCGATGCCTCGCCGCTCGATGCCGCGTTGCGCGAGGCGGAGGAGGAAATCGGGCTGGCCCGCGAATTCATCGATCCGATCGGCTATCTCGATCTGTATGCGACCGGTTTCGGCTTTCGCATCGTGCCGACGCTGGCCCGCATCAGGCCCGGCTTCAAATTGCGCATCAACGAGACCGAGGTCGACGACGCGTTCGAGGTGCCGCTGGCATTCCTGATGGACCCGGCCAACCATCAACTGCACGCCAAGGAATTTCGCGGCATGGAGCGGCACTATTATGCGATGCCGTTCGCCGAGCGATACATATGGGGTGCGACGGCCGGAATTCTGCGCGTGGTGTATGAGCGGATCTACCTGCCATGATCCGTCCGGTTCTGACCGAAGTCGGAATTTTCCTGATTCCGTTCGCCGTCTATGCGCTGTTCCTGGTCGCCACCCGATCCGGGTTGATGCTGCAAACCTCGTGGCCGGTGCATGTGATCGCCAGGCTGGTGCTGGGATCGCTGCTGCTCGTGATCGTCAGCTTCATCCTACTCGCGCATTTTTCCGGCGCGCCGCCGAATTCAACCTACATTCCCGCCCACATTGAAAACGGCAAGTTCATCCCCGGGGTGGAGAAATGAGCGGTGGCCGCGTGCTGCGCGATGCGCCATGGCTGAGCTCCGGTCCCGCGGCGCGCGTGCTAGACCTGCTGAACGGCAAGGGCGAGGAAGCGCGCGTGATCGGCGGCGCGGTCCGCAACGCGCTGCTGAACATCCCGATCGGCGATATCGATATCGCGACCACCGCATTACCCGACGAAGTGATCCGCCGTGCCAGGACCGCCGGCATCAAAAGCGTGCCGACCGGCATCGAGCACGGCACCGTGACGCTGGTCGTTGACAGCCAGCCATTCGAGGTCACCACGTTGCGCGAGGATATCGAAACCTTCGGCCGCAAGGCAAAGGTCGCGTTCGGTCGCGACTGGGTTCGCGATGCGCAGCGCCGCGATTTTACCATCAACGGTCTGTCCGTCGGCGCCGATGGCAGGGTGCATGACGAGGTCGGCGGCCTTGAGGACATTGAAGCAAGGCGCGTCCGCTTCATCGGCGATCCGGATCAGCGTATCGCCGAGGATTACTTGCGCATTCTCCGTTTCTTCCGCATGCACGCGGCCTTTGGCGCTGGCGAACCCGATCGCGATGGCCTACTTGCCTGCATTCGTGGACGTCCGGGTCTTGCGGGCATTTCTGCCGAACGGGTGCGGATGGAAATGCTGAAGCTTTTGGTCGCGGAGGGCGCCGCAACGGCTGTCATCGCGATGGAGGATGGCGGGCTGCTGCTGGCGCTGCTTGGCGGCGTAGCCTATCGCGGGCCGTTGATCGCCATGATCGCGGCGGAGCGCATGCTTGGGCTCAAGCCGGACCCGATCCGCCGGCTCGGCGCGCTTGGCGTCGCCGTCACCGAGGACGCCAAACGCCTTGCGGTCCGCTTGCGGCTAACCAACGGCGAAACCAAGGCGCTGGATTCCATGGCAGATCGCTGGTGGCGGCTTGTTGGCCTGGACGAGGCGGCCGCGCGGCGGCGATTGTACCGGCTGGGCGAGGCGCGCTACCGCGACCGGCTGCTGCTGGCGTGGGCGCGGGCGGGCCGAAATACCGATCCGGCGCCGTGGCGGGAGCTTGCGATGCTGCCGGAGCGCTGGAGCGCGCCGAGATTTCCGCTTCGCGCGGCGCATTTCAAGGCGCGCGGAATTCCCGAAGGCCCCGCACTCGGGCGTGTCCTTGCGCTCGCGGAACACGCCTGGCTCGCTGCGGATTTTCCCCAGGACGAATCCGCGCTGGCCGCGATCGCCGATCAAAGCGCGGCGCGTTTCACCCGTGACACGCGGCTGTGACTATCGTCTCCGGTTTTGCCGACATCTCGCTGCTGCAACTGCTGCTGGTTGCCGCCGTCGCGCTGTTCGCCGCCGTGGTCGGCGGCCTCGCGGGCTACGGCACCGGCGCACTGATGCCGCTGGTGCTGGTGCCGCTGATCGGCGCCGAACCGGTGGTGCCGATCATCGCCATCTCGTCGCTGTTCACCAATTTCGGCCGCGCCGCGGCTTATTTCCGCCATGTCGATTTCCGCCGTGCATTGATCGTCGTCACGGCCGCCGCGCTGACCACCGCGCTAAGCGCCTACGGCTACACCCGACTAAGCAACGCCGGTGCGGCGCTGGTGATCGGCAGCATGCTGATCCTGAGCGTGCCGCTGCGGCGGCTGCTGAGGCGGCGCGATGTCAGGCTCGGCGACGCCGGATTGGGCGTTAGCGCCATCGGGTATGGGGCGGTGGTTGGCGGCACAACCGGGTCGGGCGTGATCCTGTTGTCGCTGCTGATGGCGGTAGGCCTCGATGGCGCAGCCGTGATTGCGACCGACGCGACGATTTCGATGGCGATCAGCCTGATCAGAATTTCCGTGTTCGGCTTGAGCGGAGTGGTCACGGCGCAGGTGCTGGCCTTCGCGCTGTTGATCGGAGCAGTGGCGCTGCCGGGAGCGTTTCTCGCCAAATCGTTTGTCGAGCGCATGCCGGTGCACATTCACACCGCGATCCTGGATGTTGCGGTGATCGCCGGAGGGCTCGTCATGCTTTTCTCGGCGGCGCCGCACTTATTCTGAGCGTGCCTGCCTCAACAGGTGTTCGAGTTCGGAGCTGAGGCCGACACTGCCAAGGGCCGGCGGCGAAGCACCCCGTCGGCTTGCCTGTGACGGCGCGGCAAGCGCCGCGCGCGTGCCGGCCTCGACCGAGCACAGCACGGGAATCGGCACCGACGGTTGAATCCGTGCGGCAAGGCCGGCAAGTGCCGCGCCGCCGAGGATCACGACATCCGCGCCGTCTTCCACAGCACAGGCCGTGCAGGCCGCGGCGAGCAGGGCCAGCGCGGCCTCGGGATCGCGCGCGATCTGGTCGCCGGTCGGCGCAACCGTCCGCACAGCTGCGAGGCGCTCCGCCAATCCGAGCCCGGCGACGAACTCCGTCAGCATCGGTCCCCACAACGCGCCGCCGGTGACGATGGCGAAGCGGCCCCCGCGATTGCAGGCTTGAAGGCACGAGGCCTCGGCCATGCCGACCACCGGCACCGGCGAGATTTCCCGCAGCGCCGCGAGGCCGGGATCGCCGAAGCACGCCAGATACACGGCATCGTAGCCCGCCACATGCTGCGCCAGCGCGTCGAGCGCGGCATGAGCAGCAATCGCGGCTGCGGTGCGGCTGGAAATGTAGTTGGCGCCGAAGCGGCCGGTCACCGGCACGAAGGTCGCGGCATCGCCGGCGATGGCGCGTGCGTGGCCCGCCATCAGGTCGGTAACCGATTCGGTGGTGTTGGGATTGATCAGTAGGATGCGCAAGCTGCTTGCCTTTCAAAAACGGGGAATCTTATGGCCCTGGCGCTCATGATCGCACCGCCATGCCAGGCAGGACAGCGATCAGCATTTCGATCAGAAAGTAATGCCATGGCCGGGTCTCGGTGTCCCATGCGTCCGACTATCGAGCAATAAAAGAGGAATTTCAGCGATAGTGGAGATTGTGGCCCCCGAACCTGTCGAGCCTAATCGAACCGGGATCTCGCCGCGCGCGGGCTATGCTTGCTAACGGCTGAATTGACATCGCCATCCCATTGATGTAATAAACTACATCAATGGCCCGCGCGCGCAAAATCACGCGAAGCCGGCTTGTCATCAACCCGGGCTTTGCCGAGCTGGTCGTGTGGGAAGTTCCCGAGCCAGTCTCGGGCAGTTCGCACAATTACAAATACCGGCTTGTCTACGTGGTGAATGACGTCTGCCGCGTGCGTTACGACAACGAGCGCGGCAAGGACGATCATCGCCACCTCGATGGCAAGGAGAACCCTTATGTGTTTCGCGGTTTGGAGTCGCTGCTGGCGGATTTTTGGCTCGAGGTGAATAGACGGAGATAGATCATGCGGACGGTTATCCTGAGTGTCGAGACACAGAAGGACGTGACGCGCCGCGTCTTGGCGACCGCACACGGGCGTAAGGCTGGCGCCGACCGAATTTCATTCGAAAGCGTCAGCGACCTTTGGCGAGTGCTGGCGCCCAAGCGCATGGAGATCGTGCGGGTTATGACCGGAGCCGGCCCGCTGACGATCCGGGAAATCTCACGCCGCGTCGCTCGCGACTTCAAGGGCGTTCACTCCGACGTGACACTGCTGTTGGGCGCGGGGATTCTGGAGCGGGCGGAACGTGGCGTGGAATTTCCCTATGACCGCGTTCAGGTCGAGTTCGACATGATGGCCGCGTGATGTCGCCACCCGTATCAATGGCAAAATTGAAACTGAACAACGCGCAAAATCGCTCGGAAGCTATTGTCGGCTCGGAGTGATTTCCCGCGCTGCGAGGCGTGCCGGTACTGACTGGCGCCCCCGGAGATACAAACTCCCAACCCCGGGATTCGAAAGCTTCGCTACGGCCACTTCACCTCGGGCGGCATCGACGAGAGGATCGAATCGACATTGCCGCCGGTCTTCAGGCCGAAAATGGTGCCGCGGTCGTACAGCAGGTTGAATTCCACATAACGCCCGCGCCGGATCAACTGCTCCTCGCGGTCCTGCGCGCTCCAAGGCGTATCGAAATTGCGCCGGACGATTTCCGGATAGATTTTCAGCAGCGCACGGCCGACATCCTGGGTGAAGGCGAGGTCGGCATCCCAGTCGCCTGAGTCGTGCCAATCGTAGAAGATGCCGCCGATGCCGCGCGCTTCCTGCCGGTGGGGCAGATAGAAATACTCGTCGCACCAGGTCTTGTACTTGTCATAGGGCGCGATCGCCGCATGCGCGTCGCAGGCGGCCTTCAGCGCGGCATGAAACGCGATCGTATCGGGGTCTTCTTGTGTCCGCCTGCGGTCGAGCACCGGCGTGAGGTCGGCGCCGCCGCCGAACCACGCCTTGGTGGTGACGACGAAGCGGGTGTTCATGTGCACGGCCGGTACGTTCGGATTGCGCATATGCGCGATCAGCGAGACGCCCGAAACCCAGAAACGCGGATCGTCGGCGGCGCCCGGCATCTGCGCGCGGAATTCGGGGGCGAATTCGCCATGCACGGTCGAGCAATGCACCCCGACCTTTTCGAACAGTTTTCCGCGCATCACGCTCATCACGCCGCCGCCGCCGGGCTGGCCGGTGTGATCGGCGCGATCCCAAGGCGTGCGGACAAAGCGTCCGGCGTCGCCGGGATAGAGTTCTGCCGGCGCCTCGTCCTCGAGCTGTTCGAACGCGGCGCAGATCTCGTCGCGCAGGGTTTCGAACCACGCCCGCGCCCGCGCCTTGCGATCTTCGACCGTCATTGCCCGCCCATCCCCTTGTCCGGCGATCCTGTTTGCCTCAACGCCTCGCCTAATGCCATGGCGGCGGCCATCGCGACATTGAGCGAGCGCAGTCCAGGCGCAATCGGGATCACCAGCCGTGCATCCGCGGCCGCAACCACGTCGTCGGGGACGCCCGCGGATTCCCGCCCGAACAGCAGGATGTCATCGGCCTGATAGCGATGGTCGAGATAGGGCAGGGCGCCCTTGGTCGAGAACAGGATGAGCCGGAAACCCTTCTCGCGCCGCCATTGTTCGAATTGCGCCCACGAAGCGTGACGCTGGATGGTGACCTGATCGAGATAATCCATGCCAGCCCGCCGAAAGTGCCGGTCCGACACCGGAAATCCGGCCGGCTCGATGATATGGGCCTCGACGTTGAGGCAGGCGCAGAGCCGCAGAATCGTGCCCGTATTCTGCGGGATGTCGGGCTGGAATAGCGCGATCCGCATTAGGAATTAGGCTTCTTCATTCCAGGGACGTCGAGCGGAGTGTCGGATATGGACAATCCAAATGTCGGCATCTTCGATACGGTAATGAATGCGGTATGGGTATCGTGCGACAAGAAGGCTGCGCAATTCCGGTACGTTCGCATCGCGAATCCCGATATGAGGTCGTTTGGTGATGAGTTTGTTGGCATCCAGGAACGCCCGACGTACTCGGTCGGCGGCAGCCGGACTGTCTTTGGCTATGTATTCCAGAATGTCCCGGAGGTCGTTACGAGCGCGCCACCCGGTTTGAGCAGCGCGGCGATCTCGTCTGCAGATACAAACTCGCCACGCCTCACTTGAGCCAAGCCTTCCTCAATCGCAGCCCATTCGTCGTCGCTTGGGTGATAAAGCTCACCCTCCTGCGCCTCCAGCGCGAGCAACAATTGCGCGGCATCCTCCTGCCGCTCTGGCGGCCAGGTCAAAACGCGGTCGAGCACCTCTTTTACCTGATCTTTGGTCATGGCCGAGCATATGTCAGAAGGCGCCTTGCGTACAGACCGGCACCCCGGCCGCCGGCCTGGTTACGCCGCCGGTCTGGTTCGGCACTGCCCCTCCTGGCCTCTATGAAATCTCAGAATAATTCCCCGGCCGGCGCGGATTTAGTGCATTGCACGCTGGCCAGCCGCGTGCGGGCTTGCGCTCTTCCGGCAAGGGTGCCAATAGAACGATTCTGGACTGCGTGTTCCCCCTGTTTTGGCCGGGACAAGCAGTCATTCTGCCGCCGCGGGGGGCCGCGGGCGCCGGCAGCCTCTCCGGGCCGTTCGCATTCGCGCTGCCAGGGGCGGTTCCACCGGCCGCAGATGAGAAAGGGCTTGGAATCGTGACGACAGCGACTTCGGCGGATCATCCCACGCGCCGTGATTTCCTTTTCGTTGCCACCGGAGCTGCGGCTGTAGTTGGCGGTGCGCTCAGTGTCTGGCCGCTGGTTTCCCAGATGAACCCGGACGCCTCGACGATTGCGGCGGGCGCGCCCATTGAAGTCGACCTGACGCCGATTGCCGAAGGCCAGGACATCAAGGTGTTCTGGCGCGGCAAGCCGATCTACATCAGCCACCGCACCAAGAAGCAGATCGAGGAAGCCCAGAAGGTCAATGTCGCGAGCCTGCCCGACCCGCAGCCGGATTCGGCAAGGGTCAAGGAAGGCCACGACCAGTGGCTGGTCGTGATCGGCATCTGCACCCATCTCGGCTGCATCCCGATCGCGCATGAGGGCAATTACGACGGCTTCTTCTGTCCCTGCCACGGTTCGCAATACGATTCCTCGGGCCGCATTCGCCAGGGACCCGCGCCGGCGAATTTGCCCGTCCCGCCCTACGCTTTTCTCTCCGACAGCAAGATCAAGATCGGCTGAGGCCTCAAAGGCCGAGGCTGAACGCGTCGCTTCATCTCCTCAGGATCGCATCATGAGCGGACCATCCACCTACCAGCCGCGAAATTCCGTCATTGCGTGGATCGAGCGGCGGCTACCGATCTTCGGCCTGATCCATTCTTCGTTCATAGCCTATCCGACGCCGCGCAACCTGAACTACTGGTGGACCTTCGGCGGCATCCTCTCCTTCATGCTGGCGGTGCAGATCGTGACCGGCGTCATCCTGGCGATGCACTACACGCCGGAAGCGACCATGGCGTTCAATTCGGTCGAAAATATCGTCCGCGACGTGAATTACGGCTGGCTGCTGCGCAACCTGCACGCCTGCGGCGCCTCGATGTTCTTTGTTGCCGTCTACGTCCACATGTTCCGTGGTCTGTATTACGGGTCGTACAAGGAGCCGCGCGAGGTGCTGTGGATCCTCGGCGTCATCATCTATCTGCTGATGATGGCCACCGGATTCATGGGCTACGTGCTGCCGTGGGGCCAGATGAGTTTCTGGGGCGCCACCGTCATCACCAATTTGTTCTCGGCGATCCCGTATTTCGGCGAAAGCATCGTGACGCTGCTGTGGGGCGGCTATTCGGTGGGCAATCCCACATTGAACCGCTTCTTCTCGCTGCACTATCTGCTGCCGTTCGTGATCGCGGGGGTGGTGGTGCTGCACGTCTGGGCGCTGCATGTCGCCGGACAAAACAATCCGGCCGGCGTCGAGCCGAAGACCGAGAAGGATACCGTGCCGTTCACGCCGTATGCGACCATCAAGGATTCGTTCGGCATGGCGTGCTTCATCATCTTCTATTTCTGGTTTGTGTTCTACATGCCGAATTATCTCGGCGACGCCGACAACTACATCCCGGCGAATCCCGGCGTGACGCCGGCGCATATCGTGCCCGAATGGTACTATCTGCCGTTCTACGCCATGCTGCGCAGCATCCCAAACAAGCTCGGCGGCGTGGTCGTCATGTTCAGCGCGATCCTCATCCTGGCGTTCCTGCCCTGGCTCGACAGCGCCAAGACCAAATCGTCCAGGTATCGCCCGCTGGCCAAGCAGTTCTTCTGGATCTTCGTCGTGGTGTGCATCCTGCTCGGCTGGCTCGGCGGCAAGCCGCCCGAGGGCATCTACGTGATCGCCGGGCGGATCCTGACATTCTGCTACTTCGCTTATTTCCTGATCGTGCTCCCGATCCTCAGCCGGATCGAAAAGCCGCGGCCGGTGCCGAATTCGATCGCCGACGACGTGCTGGCCAAGACCGGCAGTTCGAGAACGCCGATGGTCTCCACGGTGATTGTGCTGGCGGTTGCAGGCAGCCTATTCGCCGGTGCAACCGGGACTGCGCGAGCGGAAGATCACCAGGAAAACCCGCCGTCGCAGAAATGGTCGTTCGCCGGTCCTGTCGGCACCTATGATCGCGGCGCGCTGCAGCGCGGCTACAAGGTCTACAAGGAAGTCTGTTCGACCTGCCATTCCATGAACCTGATGTATTTCCGCAATCTTGCCGATCCCGGCGGGCCCGGATTCTCGACGGCGCAGGCCTCGGCCGTCGCTTCCGACTACAAGGTGAAGGACGGTCCGAACGACGCCGGCGAGATGTTCGAGCGTCCCGGCCGGCTCGCCGACAGGTTTCCGGCACCGTTCCCCAATGACAATGCCGCGCGCGCAGCGAATGGCGGGGCATTGCCGCCCGACCTGTCGCTGATTGCGAAAGCACGTTCCTATCCGCGCGGCTTTCCGCAGTTCATCTTCGACTTCTTCACCCAGTTCCAGGAACAGGGACCGAACTACATCGATGCGCTGTTGCAGGGCTACGTCGATCCGCCGAAGGATTTCAAGCTGCCGGAGGGTTCCTACTACAACAAGTATTTCCCCGGCCACGCCATCAAGATGCCGAAGCCTTTGTCGGACGACCAGGTCAGCTATGACGACGGCTCGCCGCAGAAGCTCGACCAGTACGCGAGGGATGTCGCAACCTTCCTGATGTGGACCGCCGAGCCCCACATGGAAGCCCGCAAGCGCCTCGGCCTGCAGGTGATGGTCTTCATGATCATCTTCGCGTTGCTGCTCTATTTCACCAAGAAGAAGGTCTGGGCCGACGCGCATTGAACGCGGGGTGCAGTGCGATTGAAAAAAGCCCCTGCGGGGGCTTTTTTGTTATGCCATCCCCCGCCGTCATCCTGAGGTGCTCGCCGTCCTTCACGGCGAGCCTCGAAGGATGGCCACCAGCGCCGGTGCGCGCGTCCATCCTTCGAGACGCCGCGCAAGATGCGCGGCTCCACAGGATGACGGTGGTGGGTGGGCGCAGGGCACGGGAGATTGCCTTCTCATCGCACTATGGACAAAATAGCCGCCAACAACTCGCAAACATCCGCGGAGGATCACCATGGGCACCCACATCACCTTCAAGCGCCCCGACGACAAGGATGCCAACGGCTATCTCGCCAATACCGCGCGCGGCGATGCGCCGGGGGTGGTGGTGATCCAAGAATGGTGGGGCCTGTCCGAGCAGATCAAGGGGCTGTGCGACCGCTTCGCGGTGGCCGGCTTCGATGCGCTGGCGCCGGATCTTTATAACGGCAAGGTGGTGCCGTATCACGACATGGACGCTGCGGGGAAGGAAATGAACTCGCTGGATTTCATGGACGCGACCACGCAGACGGTGCGCGGCGCTGTGCAGTACCTGAAACGGAACGGCGCCAAGGTCGGCCTCACCGGCTTCTGCCTCGGCGGCGCCGTGACCATCATCGGCGCCACCAAAATCTCCGAACTGACCGCGGGCGTGGTGTTCTACGGGATTCCACCCGAGCAGGCCGCAAAGCCCGCCGACGTGAAGATCCCGCTGCAGGCGCATTTCGCCAACAAGGACGACTGGTGCACGCCGGCGCTGGTCGATGGTTTCGAGAAAGCGATGAAAGCCGCCGGCAAGTCGCTCGAACTGTTCCGCTATGACGCCGAGCACGCCTTCGTCAACGAGCAGCGGCAATCGGTGCACGATCGCGCAGCCGCCGAGCTTGCCTGGAGCAGGGCGACGGAGTTTTTCAAGAAGCATCTGGGGTGAACGACGGCGCGATATGCTGATCCGTCGGGCGCGCATCGAGGATGCTGTTGCGGCGTGCGGCGTCATGCGCCGCTCGATCGCCGAGCTATGCAACGCCGACCATCACGACGATCCCGCGATCGTTGGGCGCTGGCTTGCCAACAAGACCCCGGAAAATGTTCAGGCCTGGATCGAGGACGCGGGCAACCAGGTTCTGGTCGCGGTGGAAGGCAACGACGTGCTCGCCGTCGGGGCGGTTCGGAACGACGGGGAGATCACGCTGAACTACGTCTCGCCCGCTGCGCGGTTCAAGGGAATAAGCCGCGCGATGCTCACGGCGCTGGAACAGGTCGCGCGCGAGTTCGGTAATGCCGGTTGCCGTCTGACCAGCACGGAAACGGCACTTCGGTTCTATCTCTCCGCAGGGTATCGGCAGGTGGGTCCGTCGGAAGGCAAATTCGGCACCGCGTCGGCCTATCCAATGACCCGGCGCTTTGCGGCGGAAGGCGAGCACTCCTGACATCCCGCGTGCTATCAGTCCGCGCCGCGGCTGATGTCATCCCACCACGGGCACGTGCCCGACAGCAGCCGGTAATTACCCTCCGCGACCTGCACTGGCGCCCGCAAGCCGGCCGCCGCCGCTTGCATCCGCATCTGGCGCGCGACCTCGCGGTCGGCGGGCGGCAGCCAGACGCGCTCATGGCCCCACAGGCTCGGGCCATCGTGCATTTCGACCGGCTGCCAGGTCTTTGGATCGATCTCGCGGCCGCCCCAGCCGCACTCGATCATGAATGACGACGGGGTCTTGGCGTAAAACGAGGTCATGAAGTCGTTGGTGTGGCGGCCGAGCGTGACATTGACGCGGTCCTGCTGGCTGAGCGCAATGTCATAGCACTGGCCAACATCGTCGAGCGAAAACAACTCCACCATCAGATGGTGCATGCCGTTGCGGCCGGTTTCGATCAGAGCGAGGCTGTGATGCCGCGCATTGATGTGGAAGAAAAAAGCGCGAAACGGTCTTTGCATGTAGTCGCTGAGCGCAAAGCCCAGCACGTCGACATAGAACGGCATCACCGCATCGATATTTTCCACCGTCAGCACGGCGTGTCCCAGCCCGAGCGGGCCGGTGCGAAAACCGGAAATCGAACGGCCCGGAAGGAACGGCGATTCGTCGATCTCCGCGCCGTAAAATGCCTCGAGCCGATTGCCCGCGGGATCGTGAAACGAAATCAGCCGCTTTACGCGCCTGTTGTCGGCAAGCGTGCCGGGCTCGGACGTGACCTCGATCTGAGCCTTTTCTAGTTTGGCCGCAAGCGCGTCCAGCGCTGTCGCGTCGGCGACCTCCCATCCGAAGAAGCGCTCGCCTGCGCCAAGCGAGCGGTCGACGACAATGCGCTGCTTGCGGTCGTCCATCCGGAACGCCAGCAACGACGGGGAGCGCTCGACCGCCTGCAGGCCGACCAGTCTCGTCCCGAACTGCCGCCAATCGTCGAGATCAGACGAACCGAACCCGACATATCCCAGGGCTTGCAATCTCATCCGGCGCCTCCGCAATGATCCGGTGAATATCCGAAGGGTCGTGTACGAGGTCAACTGGGTGACTTGAAGCCACCGTTATGATATACACTTCCTCGAATGTATATCAGGAGGCAATTATGCAGGTTTCGAAATGGGGCAACAGCCTCGCCATCCGCCTGCCCGCCAGCGTCGTCGAGGCGCTCGGGCTGAAGGAAGGAGACGACATCGACATTAAAGTTGCTGGAACTGGGGCCTTTGAAGTTGAACGAAAGCCAAGCCGCGAAGAGTGGTTGAAACGGCTGCGACGTTTCCGCGGCATGCTACCTGCCGACTTCAAGTTCGATCGTGACGAGGCAAATGCCCGGTAGTTTCTTTGACAGCAACGTCATCCTCTATCTCGTGTCGTCCGACGACGCGAAGGCAAGCCGCGTCGAGGCGCTTCTTTCTGCGCGAGGTTCGATCAGCGTCCAGGTACTTAACGAAAGCGCCAACGTTTTGAGGCGCAACCGCGAGATGCCATGGCCGAATATACGCGCTTTTCTCCTGGAGCTCCGGGAGGGTCTAGATGTTGTTCCGGTTACTGTCGACATTCACGAGGCCGGCTTACGCCTCGCTGAACGATATGGGTTCTCAACCTATGACAGCTTCTTAGTTGCCGCTGCTCTTGCAGCAGACTGCGAGACGTTGTGGTCAGAGGATATGCAGGACGGGCTGCTGGTCGAGAAGCGCGTAAGGATCGTCAATCCGTTCGGCAGCATTCCGCCGCCTTGACAGCCCCGCCGCGCCATGGTGACTTCCCCGCCATGAACGCCGTCGTCCACAACACCCGTCTCTGGTGGCCCAGCTTCTAAAGCTGGCCGGTGCGATTTCGTTTTCCCCAATCGTCGAAGGCCGTCATCGCAGCGCGACGGCCTTTTCGTTTGTCCTGTGTGGCGTTCCCTCGGCAAGTTTCGTAAGAGGATGTCATGAACAGGACCGTTTTCTCGCTTCCCGAGCACAGCGAATACCGCAGCAATGGCGGGCTCGCGGTGTCGCGCGCGGTGGAGCATTTCACCGGTCACGCCGACAGGCTTGACGACCTGATCGGCCTGCTCGATCGCCGCCGCGGCGTGGTGCTGTCGTCGGGGACCACGGTGCCGGGCCGCTATGACAGCTTTGATCTGGGTTTTTCCGATCCGCTGCTGCGGCTGGAAACGGTGGGATCGAAGTTCTCGCTCGAGGCGCTGAATGCTAGGGGAGAAGTCCTGATCGCCTTCCTCGGCGATACCCTGCGCGAGCCGTGCGTTGTCATAGACGAGAAGACCGCGAGCCGTCTCGCCGGCCATATCCTGCGCGGCGAAGCGCCGGTCGACGAGGACCAACGTACCCGCCGCGCCAGCGTGATGTCGCTGGTGCGCGATCTCGTCGTTGTGCTCGGAGCCAAGGACGATGCGCTGCTCGGCCTGTTCGGCGCGTTCGCCTACGACCTCGTGTTCCAGATGGAAGACTTGGTACAGAAACGCGCGCGCGAGAGCGACCAGCGCGACATCGTGCTGTATGTGCCGGACCGGCTGCTGGCCTACGACCGCGCCACCGGACGCGGCGTGATCCTGAGCTACGATTTTGCCTGGAACGAAAAATCCACCAAGGGCCTGCCGCGCGAGACGGCGGAAAGCATCTACGCCAAAACCCCTCGGCAGGGTTTTGCCGATCACGCGCCCGGTGAATATCAGGCCACCGTGGAAACGGCGCGCGCCGCATTCGCCCGCGGCGACCTGTTCGAGGCGGTGCCGGGGCAACTCTTCGCCGAACCCTGCGAGCGAACGCCCGCGGAAGTGTTCCAGCGGCTGTGCCGGATCAATCCGTCGCCTTACGGTGCCTTGATGAATCTCGGTGATGGCGAATTTTTGGTGGCGGCATCGCCGGAGATGTTCGTGCGTTCCGACGGGCGGCGGGTCGAGACCTGTCCGATCTCCGGCACCATTGCGCGCGGCGTCGATGCCATCGGCGACGCCGAGCAGATCCGCCAGCTCCTGAATTCGGAGAAAGACGAATTCGAGCTCAACATGTGCACCGACGTCGACCGCAACGACAAGGCGCGGGTCTGCGTGCCAGGTACCATCAAGGTTCTGGCGCGGCGGCAGATCGAGACCTACTCAAAACTGTTTCATACCGTCGACCATGTCGAGGGCGTGCTGCGCCCCGGCTTCGACTCGCTCGATGCGTTCCTCACCCATGCCTGGGCGGTGACCGTGACCGGCGCCCCAAAACTGTGGGCGATGCAGTTCGTCGAGGATCATGAGCGTTCCTCGCGGCGCTGGTATGCCGGGGCGATCGGCTGCGTCAATTTCGACGGCAGCATCAACACCGGCCTCACCATCCGCACCATCAGGATGAAGGACGGCCTCGCCGAAGTGCGGGTCGGCGCGACCTGCCTGTTCGACAGCGATCCCGCCGCCGAAGACCGCGAATGCCAGGTCAAGGCGGCGGCGCTGTTCCAGGCGCTGCGCGGTGATCCGCCGAGACCGCTGTCGGCGATCGCGCCGGACGCCTCCGGCTCCGGCAAGCGGGTGCTGCTGATCGACCATGACGACAGTTTTGTGCACATGCTGGCCGATTATTTCAGGCAGGTCGGCGCCACCGTCACCGTGGTTCGCCATGTTCATGCCGTGCACATGCTGAAGGCGCAAAGCTACGATCTGCTGGTGTTGTCGCCCGGCCCCGGGCGGCCGGAGGATTTCGGCATTGCCAAAACCATCGATGCCGCGCTCGGCAGGAAACTGCCGATCTTCGGAGTCTGCCTCGGCGTACAGGCGATTGGCGAATACTTTGGCGGGCAGTTGGGCCAGCTCGGCCAGCCTGCCCACGGCCGGCCATCGCGGATCCAGGTGCGCGGAGGAAGGCTGATGCAGAACCTGCCCAACGAGATCGTGATCGGCCGCTATCATTCGCTCTATGTCGAGCAGGGCAGCATGCCCGACGTGCTCGACGTGACGGCGAGCACCGAGGACGGCGTGGCGATGGCGATCGAGCACAAGACCCTTCCCGTGGGCGGCGTGCAGTTTCACCCGGAATCGCTGATGTCGCTCGGCGGCGAGGTGGGCTTGCGGATCGTGGAGAACGCGTTCCGGCTTGGTGTGCCGGCAAACTGACCATGCTGCCGTCATTGCGAGGAGCACTTGCGACGAAGCAATCCAGCTCTTGGATCGACTGGATTGCTTCGCTGCGCTCGCAATGACGGAGACAGAACGACGATTTGTGAATTTCAAAAGGGAGCCCGATGAACCCAGAACTCGAACACGATCTCAAGGCCGCCGTCCGCACCATCCCGGATTATCCGAAACCCGGCATCCTGTTTCGCGACATCACCACGCTGCTCGGCGACGCGCGCTCGTTTCGCCGGGCGGTCGACGAATTGGTGCAGCCCTGGGCCGGGTCGAAGATCGACAAGGTCGCCGGCATCGAGGCGCGCGGCTTTATCCTCGGCGGCGCGGTGGCGCATCAGGTCTCCGCCGGCTTCGTGCCGATCCGCAAGAAGGGCAAGCTTCCGCACACCACGGTGCGGATCGCCTATTCGCTGGAATACGGCCTCGATGAGATGGAAATGCACGCCGACGCCATCCATCCCGGCGAGCGCGTGATCCTGGTCGATGACCTGATCGCCACCGGCGGCACAGCGGAGGGCGCCGTGAAACTGATGCGCCAGATCGGCGCCAATGTGGTGGCCGCGTGTTTTATCGTCGACCTGCCGGATTTAGGAGGCGCCGCCAAGCTGCGGACGATGGACGTGCCGGTGCGCACACTGATGGCATTCGAGGGGCATTGAGGACTGGATACGCCGCACGCTCCGTCGTCATCCTGAGGTGCTCGCCGTCTTCGGCGAGCCTCGAAAAATGGCCGCAAGCGCGAGCTTCCATCCTTCGAGACGCCGCGCAAGCGCGCGGCTCCTCAGGATGACGGTTACTGTTTTTGGGACGTCCTCACTGCCTTTGCGGCACCAGGCTAAGCTCGATCTCACGAAAGCTGAAATAGTTCTTGCGGATCCACTGGTGCAGTTCGGTGGATGTATCCTTCTCGTTACGCAGGTAGGTCGTGAAGGAAAAGCCAAGCCGGTCGATATAGGTCTTCAAAAACACCGGCAGTGCGGCGATGGCCAGCACACGGCCATATCCCATCGCTTCGGGAAGTTCGCCGCGCACCACGAATTCATTGTCGATGGTGAGCAGTGCGTGGGGCGGGATTTGCCGGATCAGCATGTCATAGCCGCGCGCCGAGGCGCGGTCGGTGTCGGCGACGAACATCACCAGCGGCGCGATGCCGCGCCGCGCAGCCTCTTTCATGAAGCCGATTTCGTCGGCCATCTTGAAGAATTCGTCGAAGGCGTGAAAGCCGAGATCGATCAACTTGGCGATGCCGTCGTTGAGGATCAGGCGGTCCATCAGCTGCATTTTTCCGAAAGTGTCGTCGATGTCGGCGGTCTCGGTGAGCTTTGGCAGGTAATCCAGCAGCGACGGTTCCTTCAGGTTGATGTCGAAGGCGATCACAGCGCCGCGCTGAAGGGACAAGAATTCGCTGAGCAGCCGCGCGATCAACGTCTTGCCGACCAGCGGGCGGGGCGAGCAGATGATGTAGACAGGCGTGCGGCGCATCGGCGCAATATCGGGTAAAGGATGATGGCCCGTCAAATATCCGTCGTCATTCCGGGATGCGCCTGTTTGGGCGCCGGCCCCGGAATGACGTTACTTCTCGCCGCCTCGGGACGTCTTTTCCTTGGCTTCCTTGGAGCCGACGATGTCGGTCAGCTTGATGCGGTCGAACTCGCTCCAGACCGCGGCGAGCCAGTGCCGGACATAGCCGCGCAGCACGAAGGAATAGTTCTCGGTCTCGTCGTGCTGGCCCTTGTTGGCGACGAATTTGAGGAACGGCACCGAGGCGACCTCGACCTGCTCATAGGCCATTTCGTTCAGCTTCGGGATGGTGATCTCGGTGGCGTCCTTGATGCGGTGGAAATAGGAATTGTAGGTCGCTTGGTCCCATTCGAAGAAGCTGGTGTTGTTGATGAAATTCTTCACCAGGAAATATTTGGCGCCCTGCATGTAGTTGGCGGTCTCGGCGATCTCGTCCAGCGAGGCGATCGACGGGCCGAGGATGTGGAACACGGCAAAAGTGATCTGGCCGGATTTGGCGGCGTCGAGGAAGCCGATATCGCGCAGCGAAGCCAGCGTGGGTGACAAGAGGCCGGCGCGGACGTCGATTACGGTGACGCTGGCGCTGGCGGTATTCAGGGTGTCGAAGATCTTCATCTGGTCGGATGTCGAGGTAACATCGACGATCTCGGTGACGGCAGGATGAAAGCGCTTCAGCGTGCCGCGCGGAAACTCGGTATCGAAGGCGCGCGTCGGCACATTGTTGGCGCTGAAATAGTCGAGCACGGTGCGCGACACCGTGGTCTTGCCGACCCCGCCCTTGTCGGCGCCTACGACGATGACTGCTGGCTTCGCCATGAAAACCCCTTGAGCGGCAAAGAGCTGCGCCCGATCGAAATGTCGGCCGAAACATCCCGCCTGCATTTGTCGGGAACATGACAGAACCAAGGGTTAATTCAATTCATTAACGGCGCGCGCAGGGTTAATCCTGCGAAATTCGTTAACGCCGGGGCCGTGTCCCCGACGCGGTGCGGCATTCTTCATGCCGCTCCGCAGAGCCGGGTCCCCGGTTTCGAATGTCACCGCCACTGGGACCCCGGATCAGCAGCGCACCACGCCGCGAAGTGGCGGCGCCATAGCGCGTCGAAGACGCGCGTAAACGCGCTTACGGCGCAGCATCCGGGGAACGCAGTTACCTAGATTTGCTCCATGGCCCGGAGGGTGGCGGCAATTGCCCGGCGTCATGGTCCGCGTCGGGTTCGTCGTGTACGTCCGGCGGCAGCGCCAGCGGGCCGGGATCGTGTCCGCCGGCGAATTTCACCACCGCCGCGACCCGCGACTCCACCGACGGTGGGTCGCGAACAAATCGGCAAATCCCTCGCGGAGATTGTCGAGGCACATTCGAAGGATCGCCACGGGCACCTGCGCTTGCGGCCGATCCTTCGAGGCTCGCCGCGAGGGGCGGCGAGCACCTCAGGATGACGGATCGTTTGTGGACGGAATTTCCGATTCCATCACCGCGTCGCCCCAGCGCCAGCGCCGGGCGCGGGAGTAGTCCGCTTTCGCGCGGCGCGGGATTTTCGCGACGGCGAGGCCGCTGGGTGTGCAAAGTTTTGCCGACACCTCGATCTTGGTGACGACAGGCTGCGCCAGCAAGCGCGAGGGACGCTGCGCCACCGGTCCGCGCGTCAGCGCGACATAAGCGAATTTTTCGTCCTCGTACGGGAGTTCGGCATCCTTCAGCGCTTTATGCGCGCGCGAGCGCGGCAGCCGTTGGGTGAAGTGACACCAGTCGGGCGCTATGAGCGGACACTGGCCGTCGTGGGGACAGGGCGCGGCGACATGCGCGCCCGATGCGATCAACTGCGCCCGTAGCGCGATGATCCGCGCGTATCCCGCCGGCGTCCCGGGCTCGATAATGACAAGGGTGTCACGCGTTTTGGCCCACATCTGATCGGCGAACGCGGAGCGTTCCGCATCATCCATCTCGCCAATGAGATAGCTTGCAATCACGAGATCGGCAGCTTCGGCATCCGCGAGTACGGTGCGCGCATCGCCTGGCGTATAGCGAACGCCGGAGAGGCGCGAGCTTTTGCCAAACAGATCGAGCGCCAATGTCCGCAAGGCGGTGTTGGCATCGATCGATGTGAAATCGGCGAGCGACGGAAAGGTTTCCGCGGCGGCCCATGTCGCTGTTCCGGGGCCGGCGCCGATGTCGAGCAGGGTTTTTGGCGCGAAATCGGCCCGTATCTCGCAAAGCGCGTTCAGGGTGGCGGTGACGGCGGCGTAAGTCGCGGGCATCCGCGCCAGCGCGTATGCGAGCGCGTCGGCCTCGCTGCGGATTGCCGCCGAGTTACCGCCGCTGCGATAGGTTTGCGATATCCTCGCCGAACGCGTCGCGGCATCGCCGCGCGACAGGCCGTGAAGTTTTGTCTCAAGCGCGGATTTTAGGTCGAATGGCAAATCGGGAGGGATCATGGGGACGCCATAACTCTACGTCGTCCCGGCGAACGCCGGGACCCATGACCCCAGGACCTTCGATCAGGTACAAAGTCGGGGCAACCGTCGTCCACAACCACTAACGTCGGTGTTTATGGGTCCCGGCGTTCGCCGGGACGACTCGTGGCGCCTCACGCCACGTTCTTGTCCAAAATCTCCACCGCGCCTTCGAGGTCGACCGAGACCAGTTGCGAGACGCCGCGCTCGGCCATGGTGACGCCGAACAGCCGGTTCATCCGCGCCATGGTGATCGGATTGTGGGTGATGATGATGAAGCGGGTGTCGGTAGAGGCCGTCATCTCGTGCAGCAGGTTGCAGAACCGTTCGACGTTGTGGTCGTCGAGCGGCGCATCGACTTCGTCCAGCACGCAGATCGGCGAAGGATTGGTCAAAAACACCGCGAAGATCAGCGCCAGCGCGGTCAACGCCTGCTCGCCGCCCGACAGCAGCGACAGCGTCTGCGGCTTCTTGCCGGGCGGTTTTGCGATGATCTCGAGTCCGGCCTCCAGCGGATCGTCGCTCTCGATCAGATGCAAGGCCGCCTCGCCGCCGCCGAACAGCTCGGTGAACAGCCGCTTGAAGTGGCCATTGACCACCTCGAACGAAGTCAGGAGCCGCTCGCGCGCCTCGCGGTTGAGGCTCTGGATGCCCTGGCGCAGCCGCTTGATGGCCTCGACCAGATCGTCGCGTTCGGTGGTCAGCGCGGTATGCTGGGTCTCGACTTCGCGCAGTTCCTCCTCGGCGCGCAGATTGACCGCGCCGAGCCGTTCGCGGTCGCGGCGCAGCTTTTCGAGGTTTTCCTCGATTTCCGCAAGCGGCGCGAGCTCGGCGCCAGGCTTGATTTCGGCCAGCGCCGCGACGCCGGAAGGCTCGACTTCCAGCATGTCGCGGATCTCACGCTCGATGTCGTCGAGGCGGCGTTTGGCGCCCTCCATGCGCTCTTCGGCGCGGGCGCAGGCCTCGCGCGCGCTCGACAGCGCTTCCAGCGAAATTTTCGCGGCGCGGTCGGTTTCCGCCATGACGTTTTCCGCTGCCGCCAAGGCATCGGCGGCGGCGCGGCGATCGCTTTCGGCATGCTCGATCTCCGAGATCAGCGCGCTGCGCTTTTCGGCGAAGATTGCCGGCGCATTGTCCAGCTCGGCGCGCTCGGCCTTGACCTCGGTGACGCGGGCCTCGATGGTCGATATCTGCGAGGCGGCGCTCTGCTTGCGGTTCTGCCATTCGTTGCGCTCGGAAAGGATCGCCTGCACCCGGCGGTCGGCCAGTTCCGCCTCGCGCGCTAGCGCCTGCGCCTCGGCGCGCACCTGCGCTGCGAGCCGGCGATGGCCGTCGATCTCGGCCCGCACCGCAGCGAGTTTGGTTTCGGTGTCGAGACTGGGGGGCAATTCGCTTAAAGCTGCGGCGGCGCTCTCCTGCGCGCTCTGGGCTTCGCTGCGATCCGCGGTAAGGCGGGAGAGCGCTTCCGTGAGCGCCGATTTGCGCGCGGCGTGGCGGTTGATCTCGCGTTCCGCGCCGGCATGCTGCTCACGCGCGGCATCGACGTCGCGGCGCGCGGCGCGCAGGGCATCGCGGGCGGTAGTTTCAGCGGCGGAAGCAGCTTTCACTTCGGCCTCGGCTGCCTCCAGCGTCAGACGCTTGGCCGCGGCGTCGGCGCGGGCCTGCTCAAACTCGGTTTCAATATCCGCGAGGCGAGCGCGTTCGGCGAGGCGCCGGGCCGCGCCCGTCGGCGCATGCGCCGCCGCGACAAAGCCGTCCCAGCGCCAGAGGTCGCCTTCGCGCGATACCAGCCGCTGCCCGGTCTTCAACTGGGAGGCCAGTTCCGCGCCGCGCTCTTTGGCGACGACGCCGATCTGCGCCAGACGGCGCGCCAGTTCGGACGGGGCCTCGACGTGGCCCGTGAGCGACTCGACGCCTTCGGGCAATGCGGGATCGCCTTCGCTGACACCGGTATCGGTCCAGCGCATCGGCGCCGACGGATCGACCGGCGCATCGAGATCGTCGCCCAGGGCCGCGCCGAGGGCTTTCTCATAACCCTTGGCGACGTGCACGCCGTCGATGATCGGCGGCCACAGGTTCTTGGTCTCGCCATTGACTATTTTTGAAATCGTTCGCGCTTCTGTCTCCAGCCGCTGCACGCGCTTGTCGGCTTCGGTGAGCGGCGCGCGGGCGGCTTCCAGTTGCTGCCGGGCGGCGACATGGCCGGCCTCGGCATTCTGCGCGGCGGATTCCGACTGCGCGAGCGCTTGCTGCGCGGCCTCCACGGCGCCGGCGAGCGCGTTGAGGTCGCCCAGTCCGCTGGTCTGCTGCGCCAGCCTCTCCACTTCGCTCTCGACATTCGCGATTTCCTGATCGAGCCGCGCCAGACGATCGCGATGGGTGCGTATGCTTGATTCAAGCTGGTTGCGCCTGGCGGTGAGGTCGGCCAGCGCGGTGGTGAGTTCGGCGAACAGCCGTTCGGCGGCGGCCAGCGTGGCTTCTGCTTCCGCGGCGCGCTCATCGACGCCGCTGCGCTTTTCGACGCGCGATTTGATTTCCTCTTTCAATTCCGCGTCTTCGGCGTCGAGCCGCTGCAGCGCCACGTCGGCATCCGACGATTGCTGCTGCTCGCGCGCGATGTCGGAGGAGAATTGCGTCAGCCGGCGGTCGAGCTCGGCGACGCGCTCTTTGGCGCGCTCTTCCTCGCGGTCGAGGGTCTCGCGGGCATTGGTAAGCCGCGTGAGCCCGGCCGCGGCGCGGACTTCGGCCTCGCGCAAGGCCGGCAATTCCGAGGCGCGGATCGCCTGCATGCGGGCGGCTTCCGCCTGCTCGCGGGTGCGCTCGGCCAGTTCACGGACGTTGAGGTCATGGGTGTGGCCGGCTTCAGCCACGTCGGAATTCGCTTCCAGCCAGCGCAGGTGGAACAGCATGGCCTCGGCCCTGCGGACCTTGGCGGCGACCTCGCGATAGCGGATTGCCTGCCGCGCCTGCTTCTTGAGGCCCTCGATCTGTCCGGCCAGTTGCCCGATCACATCCTCGACGCGGGTGAGGTTGGTTTCCGCGGCCTTGAGGCGCAATTCGGCCTCGTGGCGGCGGGCATGAAGGCCGGCAACACCGGCAGCGTCTTCCAGCACGCGGCGGCGCTGCTCGGGTTTCGCCTGAATGATCTCGCCGATCTTGCCCTGATGCACCAGCGCCGGCGAACGCGCGCCGGTGGCGGCATCCGCAAACAGAATCTGCACGTCGCGCGCCCGCACGTCGCGGCCGTTGATGCGGTACACCGAGCCCGCCTCGCGCTCGATCCGGCGCGATATTTCCAGCGTCTCGGAATCGTTCATCGCCGACGGCGCCGAGCGATCGGAGTTATCGATCGTCATCACCACTTCGGCATGGTTGCGCGACGGCCGGTTGCCGGAACCGGCAAAGATCACCGCATCCATGTCGGCCGCGCGCAGCGACTTGTGTGAGGTTTCGCCCATCGCCCAGCGCAGCGCCTCCACCAGATTGGACTTGCCGCAGCCGTTCGGCCCGACCACGCCGGTCAGTCCCGGCTCGATCATGAAGTCGGTGGGTTCGACGAACGACTTAAATCCGTGCAGGCGAAGGCGCGTGAGTTTCATAAAGTGATGCTCTGTTGGCGGGCGCGAATCTCTCAAGCGTCACAATACCATAGATGGCGTTGTCATGCTGCGGAGAGTAGCGGACCGCGGCTCTTGGGGCGGGACAATGGCGAGGCGAGGGCGGCAGGGCAACCGCAGGTCCGGGCTTTTCCAGAGTCTTTTGCAGGGGTTAGCAGAATGATGCGCTACGTCTCACCACGTCGTCCCGGCGAAGGCCGGGACCCATATGTGGACGGCCCCCGTGGCACAAGAGGTTTGTGAGGTTTGATCGGATCGCTTGCATCCATATGTCCGGCCTGTTGATGCGGTCGCTGTGACCGCTGGCCAAGATGGCTTCCGCGAC
>Ga0081539_10001289_pt1 | contig 44042 bp, 47 predicted proteins | sample TabmetS4T2R2_FD_71023 | JGI IMG/M metagenome (GOLD analysis project Ga0081539, IMG submission 71023) | Tabebuia heterophylla rhizosphere microbial communities from the University of Puerto Rico - S4T2R2 | ecosystem: Host-associated > Plants > Roots > Rhizosphere ... | reverse complement strand
GTCGAACATCGCGGCGGCGCTCAACATGGCGTACCTCGACGGGCTCCCGACGATCCTCGGGGCGAGATCCCAGGACGTCCGCCCCGTGCGGCGCCTAATCGCCGACAGCCGCGCCTCTCGGCTGCTCGAGGCGATCGGCTACCGCTACGTGCACCTCGACACGGACGGCGTCACGTTCCCCGTGAACAACCCACGTGTGTCCGCGGCGGCCGTTCCCGACAGCCTCGCGAATCTGTGGCTGCAGAAGACCGTGCTGCGCATGTTCGGCGGCCCGATCGGCTTCAACCAGGAGGCGACGGACTCGCGCTTCCGGGACAGCGTCAAGTCGGGCTTCTCGCAACTCGAGAAGGTCGCGGGCGAGCCGGGGCCGAAATTCCTCGTCTTCCACACGCTCCTCCCGCACGACCCGTACGTGTTCGGCTCGAACGGCGACTCGGTCACGTTCCCGTACCACTCCGATGCCGCGCTCGGCTCGAAGCGGGGGATGCCCTACTACCTGCACCAGCTGCAGTTCCTAAACCGGAAGCTCCTGTCCGCCGTCGACGCGATCCGAACGCGCACGCAGCGGCCGACGGTGATCGTGATCCAATCGGACGAGGGCTTCCAGGCCGACCCGGAGACGTTCGGCGAGCCGACGATGCAGCAGATCCGCGTGAAGGGGTTCGAGGCGCTCTACCTCCCCGGACATCCGAACGCCGGTACGCCCCAGCCGCCGAACACGATCAACACCCTGCGCTTCGTACTCAACCACTACCTCGGCACGCACTACCCGCTGCTGCCGACCCACAGCTATCCGGAGCTGGACTACCCGTACCAGTTCGAGGAGATGCGCGTTACGCCCTAGGCGTCGCGTAGAAGAGGACGCGTGTCCCAGAGCCAAGCTGCTCGCGCCGGCGGACGTCGAAGTATTCGCCGAGGTGTCGCTCGAAGAGGTCGAGCCCATAGTCGGGGTGCAAGCCCTCGCGCTTTCCGGCGAGGAGCGCCTGCACCATCGGATCGTCGCGTGTCGGGAACTCGATCACGAGCGGCGCGCCGAGCTCCGCGAGCCAGTCGACGAACTCGCGGAGCGGGACGTTGCCGGCGATCGACACGTGGTGGACGAGCGCAAGCGCGAGCACGAGGTCGGGTCGGCCACGCTCGAGCAGCGGACGCCGCTCGCGGCCGCGCCAGCCCAGACCCGGCGACGGATCGGTGACGCTCGTCGCGAGCGGCAGGATGCGCTCGTCGCCGCCAGCGCGAAGGTCGCGATAGAGCAGCTCGACGGGACCAGGGTCGGCGTCGAGGGCGACGACGTGCTCGGCGTGCTCGGCGACGACGCGCGAATATCGGCCGTTGTTCGCGCCGAGGTCCCAGGCGAGACGCGCGGAGCTCAGGGCCGCGACATGCCTGACGAACTCTTCCTTTCGCCGCGCGTCCGTCTCGGTGTAGGTGTTCTCCTCGCCGTAGTGAGTCCAGATGCCTTCCGGTGGGCGCCAGTCGAGCCGCGCCACGAGCTTGCGCATCTTGCGGACGTTCGCGTGGATCACCGACTTCCCGACCGACGCGCGTGCCCTCCTTGCCGCTCCGGCGCGGGCGCCGCGCTCGAGGCGTGCGTGCAGAAACACGCTCGTCGCCAGGCCGCGTCGGAAGCGGTCGCGGAAGCACATGAGCCCTCGCATCTCGACCGGGCTGATCCCGTCGATCGAGCCGCGCAGCCAGGTCCGGAAGTCGATCCCCTTCAGCGCCTGAAGCAGCAGCGGATAGAGGTAGAGCATGCAGAACTGGCGGTAGCCAACCCATAGCTCCTCGGGACGCAACCGCTCAAAGGCGCCCACGTCGATGAACACCGGCCGCGCCCCCCGGAACTGCACGTTGTAGGGGCTCGCGTCCTTCAGCATCAGATCGTGCTCGAGCGCTGCCAGCAGCAGGTCGAGCTGGAGCAGCGCCGCATCCCTCAGCATCGAGAACGTCCACTCGTACGGATACGAGACCAACGGGATCGGCTCGTGCCTAAGAAGGGCTACCGCATCGTGGGCAAGAAGGTCGGGTGGCGGGTCGTCGACTCGCTCGGTGGCGACGATGCGCGGATCGTCGAGCAGCCCACTCGCCACCAGCGCCTCAAAATCGTCGAGGCCGGCCTGCGAGAGAACGCGGTGAATCTCGCCGTTCGCGTAGAAGACCCTGCTTTCGGGGTCGCGAAACGACCCCGGCTCGACCTGAGTCACGGCCGGCGGCCTGTTATCGGGATTTTGGCTCGGCAGGCTCGGGCTCCTCGCGCCTGATGCGGAGGAACTTGAGGATCCTCCGCCAGAAGAGCTTCAACGAGACGGCCACCGCGGCCAGGCCGCCGACGAGCATCTGCAGGATCATGCTCGCGCTGCCGGGATCGAGATAGGCGAACGTGCTGGTCATGAGGCGAAACTAGCGACGCCAGATGAACGTGCGATGACGATGAAGGCAGTGGCGGGCGATTCAATCGATCGCCCGTTAGATTCCATGCGCCTACTGGTTGTGTTGCAGCGAGTACAGCTTGATGTCCTCGCTGCCGCCGTTCAGGGCGAGCGCTTCCAGCAGCCCAACGCCGCGCGCGTACCACTTGTGCTCGCTGTGCGGCTCGATCAGCGAGTAGTCCTTCGTCTCAAGCACGTTCGTGAAGCTTCCGTACGGGCCGGTCCAGGTGCCGGTCAGACTGAGCACGTCGGCGGCGTCCTGCGCAACGCCCGGCGCGTTTTCCTGGCAGTACGAGTCACCGACCTGCGGCGACGCTTCCATGATGTACCCAGGCTGCGCACCGTCGACGCCGGCCGTCCAAGAGCCGTCATGTGTCCCGGCCGGATACTGCGTCGCGAACTCGCCGAAATACCAGACGTTTCCTTGGTCGTCCTGCGCATACCAGTCGAGCGTGTCCTCGGTCAGGACGCCCGACTCGTAAACCTGGTCGCGCACCTCCACGGTCGCCACCCCGTCGATCGTCTGTGTGTTGCGCGTGACGTAGACAGTGTTGACGACCGGCGCCTTCTTGCGGTTCCCCTGTACGTGTAAAGGTCTCCCCGCCTCAGCGGAAGTACAGGTTCGTGAGTCGCGTCGGGTTGTGGAAGCTGCTCGAACTGAAGCTCGGGCAGACCGGCGACGTTGTAGCGGAACTCGCGCCAATCGCGCCGACTGCCCGCGCTAGCGCCAGGGACAACGCGAGCAACCCCCGACGAAGACTGCTCGAAGCAGGCGATGCCTCATGGTCCCCCCTCCTTTCACTGCTGGCACGCGCGCGAGGGCCGCTTCCGGCTGGTCGACCTCCTCGTCGCGACGTAGCCCCTCTACACGGCGCGCCGGTAGCGGCGAACCGCGACCGGCACGAACACGAGCAGGATGCCAGCGACCCACGCGAGGCTCTGCAGGACGTAGGAGGTCGCCGGCGTCCCGAGCGTGAGCGCGCGCGCCGCCGACGCGGTCACCGACACCGGTTGGTGCTCCGCGAACGGCTGCAGCCAGCCCGGCATCGTCGCGACCGGAACGAACGCCGACGACGCGAAGACGAGCGGCGCCATCACAGGAAACGCGGCTGCCTGTGCCGACTCGGGGTTCCCGAGCACGAGCCCGACGGTCGCGAACACCCACGACATCGAGTAGCCGAAGAGCAGGACGAGCACCATCGCCGCGACGAGCTTCGCCGCGTTCGTGTGGACGCTGAAGCCGACGAGGAACCCGACGCCGGCCATCAGGACGACGACGAAAACGTTTCGGAACAGGTCGGCGATGGTGCGGCCGGTCAGGACAGCCGAGCGCGCCATCGGCAGCGAGCGGAACCGCTCCAGCAGCCCGCTCTGCACGTCGGTCGCGAGGCCGATCGCCGTCGCGATCGCGCCGAACACCGACGTCTGCACGAAGATCCCGGGCATCAGGTAGTCGACGTAGTCGACGCCCGGAACGTGGATGGCGCCGCCGAAGACGTATCGGAACAGCACGACGAAGACGACCGGCTGGATCGTCGAGAAGACGAGCAGCTGCGGGACGCGGCGGTAGGTGATGACGCCTCGCCACGCGATCGCGAGCGTGTCGGAGACGAGCGTCGGCACGACGTGGCGGTGGCCGCCGGGTGCGGTGGTCGCGAGCTCGCCGGTGCTCATGCCGCCTCCTCTGCGTGGTGCCCGGTCAACGCCAGGAACACGTCGTCGAGGCTCGGTTCACGAACGGCCAGCGTGGCAGGGACGATCCCCTCGCCGTCGAGCGCGCGCAGCGCGTCGACGAGGAGGCGCGCGCCTTCGTGCGTCGTCAGCCGTACCGTCGAGTCCTCGAGCTCGGGGGACAGTGCGGCCGCGCGTGCGAGCACGTCGTGGGCGCGTTTCGCCGCGGGCGCGTCCGCGAAACCGATCTCGATCACCGTGCTGCCGAGCCGCCCTCTGAGCTGCGCCGGGGTGTCGTCGGCGATCACGTGGCCCTGGTCGACCACGGCCACGCGCGAGGCGAGCCGATCGGCTTCCTCGAGGTACTGCGTCGTCAGGACGACGGTCGTCCCGTCGTGGACGAGCTCCCCGATCATCTCCCAGACCTCATTGCGGCCGAAGGGATCGAGGCCCGTCGTCGGCTCGTCGAGGAACAGGACGGGCGGCCGGTTGACGAGCGCCGCGGCGAGGTCGACGCGGCGGCGCATCCCGCCCGAGTAGGTTCGCACCGGCCGGTCGGCCGCCCTCGTGAGCTCGAACCGCTCGAGCAGGGCGTCGGTGCGGCGGGCGCTCTCCTGCCGTGGCAGATGCACGAGCCGCCCGATCAGGCGCAGGTTCTCGCGGCCGGTCAGATTCGGGTCGACGGTCGCGTACTGGCCCGCGAGCCCGATCCGGCGGCGCACCTCCTTCGCCTCACGGACGACGTCAAGGCCGAGGACTCCGGCGCGTCCCGCATCGGGCTCGAGGATCGTCGACAGCACGCGGATGGCCGTCGTCTTGCCGGCCCCGTTCGGCCCGAGGAGCCCGAACACGGTCCGCGCCGGGATCTCGAGGTCGATCCCGTCGAGCGCCGTAACGGCACCGAACCGCTTCGTGAGCCCCTCGACTCGGATTGCAACGTCGCTCATCTATCGCCCTCCGATCAACATTCCGCTCGCAATGATTCCCTGTGGAACCTTTCTGTCTGTGTAGCATATGGGTGTGGCCACGCGCAAATCCACGTCAGCCGCGGACCGCGTCGGCTTCATGCTCTCGACGCTCGGCCACGCGATCTCGCGACAATTCGTCCACGCCCTCCAGCCGCTCGAGCTCCACCCGCGCGAGTTCGCCGTGCTGCGCGCAGTGAAGTCGGACGACGGACAATCGCAGCAGGCGCTCGCCGAACGACTTCGCATCCCGCCGAGCCGGATGGTCGCGATCGTCGACGAGCTGGAGTCGCGCGGGCTGATCGAGCGCCGGCCGGATCCCCACGATCGGCGCGTGCGCGCGCTCTCCGTCACGACCAGCGGCCAAACGCTGCTCGAGAACGCGTCCGACCTCGCCGCCGAGCACGAACGAGCGATCAGCGACATGCTCACCGCCGAAGAGCGCGCGGAGCTCCTCGCGCTCCTGAACCGGATCGCGGAGCGCCTCGGCCTCCCGGCCGACGTCCACTCCGCGCTCGGCGACGGCAAGCCTCCCGGGGCGCGCTAGCCACCCGCCGCGTGCCGCCGTTTCAGCGCCCAGCGCGTGACCTCGACTCCGCCGGCGACCGCGAACGCGATTCCGAGCGCTAGCACGAGGCCCTTCCAGGCCGCGTGCTCGAACGCGTGCCCACCGAAATAGCCGAGCAGCGAGGCGTAGAGCGCCCAGCCGACAGCCGCGGCGGCGTCGAAGAGGACGAAGCGGCGCCACCGAAATCGCAGCAGCCCGGCGCTCAGGGTGACAGCCGTCCGCCCGCCCGGAACGAAGCGCGCGATCGCGATCAGCTCTCCGCCCCGCTCCGTCAGCTGCCGGTCCGCCCATTCGATCCGCTGCCGCGCCTTCTCGCCGCCGAAGAAGCGGTCGACGACGCGCGTGCCGAAGCGCCGCCCGATCCAGTACGCGGTGTTGTCGCCGAGGAAGGCGCCGGCGGCGGCCGCAGGGACGATCATCGCCAGGCTGAGGTCACCGGCGCCCGCGACGACGCCGGCCGTGATCACGGCGGTCTCGCTCGGGACGACCGGCACGATTGCGTCGAGAAACGCGAGCAGGAACACGATCCCGTACGCCCATCCGGAGGCGTCGGAGACGAGCTGGGTGAAATGGTCGAACACGCGTCAGCGGCGAGAAACGAGGGAGTGGGAGCGCATCCTCGCGGCTTCGCCACTGCTTTGGCTCGGACTTCCTTCTCGGGTACCTAGCCGAAGGTGAAGCAGTAGGCCTCGGCGCCGGGCGCTTCGAAAGCGATCTCGAGGGTGCGGTCGGTGATCGATTCCGGCTCGCGGAGACCCATCCGCACGCGCACCTCGGCGCCGCCGGGCCAGCTGTGCCCGGCGAGCGCACGCTGGCCCTCGACCGCGGCCGCCGCCGCATCCCTCGCGCGCGTGAACGAGTAGAAGAAGGCGTCGCCCTCGTGTCGACCTCGTGCCCGCCCGCCCGCTGGAAGACCTCGCGCAGGATCCGTCGGTGGTCGGCGACGACCCGGCCGTAGCCGTCGCCGAGCTCCTGCAGGAGCCGCGTCGAGCCCTCGATGTCGGTGAAGAGAAAGGTGACGGTTCCGCCGGGAAAGGCCACGCCGTACCGTACAAGCGAGAATCGCCTAGCGGGCGAGCCCGAGCCCGTACCACTCGCACCACCGCGAATCTGTGCCTCAACTGATTACACGCATCGATCCCGTTCGAGAGCAGCTTCGTCACGCTCCTGGCTCAATCGATGACTTCTGACACGCTGCGCGGTCCTTCGAGCATGTCGACAAAGAGAGGATCGATGAGCAAGCTGAAGCTGAACATCACGATGTCGATCGACGGCTTCGTCGCCGGCCCGGACCAGTCGCCAGAGCATCCGCTCGGGGTCGGCGGTGAACAGCTCCACGACTGGCTGGTCCCGCTCAAGGCGTTCCGCGAGAGCCACGGCGAGGAAGGCGGCGAGGTCAACGCGAGCACGCCGTTCGCCGAGGACATCCTCGGCGGCGCCGGCGCGACGATCATGGGCCGGAACATGTTCGGCGGTGGCCCGGGACCGTGGGACGAGTCGTGGACGGGCTGGTGGGGAGACAATCCGCCCTTCCACCATCCCGTCTTCGTCCTCACTCGCCATCCGCGCGAGCCGCTGGAGATGCAGGGCGGGACGACGTTCCACTTCGTCACGGACGGGATCGAGGCGGCGCTCGAACGGGCGCGGGCAGCAGCCGGAGAGAAGGAGGTGTCTCTCGGCGGTGGGGCGTCCGTCGCGCAGCAGTACCTCGCAGCCGGTCTGCTCGACGAGATCGTCGTCTCGGTTGTCCCGATCCTGCTCGGAGGCGGCGCTCGGCTGTTCGAAAGCGTGGGAAATGCGAAGCTCGAGCAGATCGAGTCGGTCGAGGCGCCCGGGGTGACTCACATCAGATACGCCCGGGCATAGCTTTTTGCTGGAGCGCGGGGGCTCTACTGCGCGCGGGGTCGGTAGCAGGGGTGAGATGCGGCCGGAGCAGGCCGCCGAGAAAGGAGTCGTGAGATGCCGCGGTATCTGATCTCGTTCGATGACGGCGCGATGACCTTCCCTGAAGAGGAGGTGCCCGAGGTGTCCGCGGCTGCGCACGCGGTGGTTCGGGAGGCCATGGACGGCGGCGTGTGGGTGTTCGGCGGCGGGCTGCATTCCCACGAGGAGATGAGTGTGGTGGCCACCGATGGGACGGTCACTGACGGCCGCCCGGAGAGCAAGGCGTACATCGGCGGCTTCTCGGTCGTCGACGTGCCCTCACGCGAGGAGGCGCTGGAGTGGGCTGCCAAGATCGCCGTCGCGTGCCGCTGTGCTCAAGAGGTCCGCGAATTCCTGCCCGATCCAGCGGTCGGCACCTGAGCGTCGCGAGGTCGCCTACGACGATGGCTCGACGAATTTGGTGACGACCCAGCGGTGCTTGCCGATCTTGCGGTCGCGGACGAATCCCAGCGTCTCGTAGGTCGACAGGGCGCCGTTGAAGAGGAAGCCGGCGGGAACCGAACCTGCGTCCTCGGGATAGCCCTCGACATTGCCGCCGCCGAGACGTGCGATCAATTCGAGCGCCCCGGCGAGCGCAGCCGTGGCGACGCCCTTGCGCCGGTGCCCCTTGCCGACGAAGTTGCAGGCGATCCGCCAGTCCGGCAAGGTCGTGAGGCTCTTCTCGTAGGCAGCCCGGTTCTTGATCTTCGGCACCTCGTCCGGCGCGCCGAACTGGCACCAACCCACACAGTCGCCGCCATCGAACACAAGGGCCGCATGCGCCCTGCCTGCCTGCACCCGCGCGAGCTTGCGTTCCCGGTTCAACGCCGGCTCGCGGCTGTCATCCGGATGAAAGCCCATGCACCAACAACCCCCGAAGACGCCGTTATTCGCCTCGACCAGCCCGGCGAACGCATCCCAGGTCGACGCATCGAGAGCCTTGATCGTGTACCCCGACCCCACCACCGACCCAGCCTAACCCGCCAGCACTCAGAGCACTGGGCCGGGCGAGTGTTCCGGATTGACGCCTGAGCGCGTGTCGGGCGTCAGCCGATTTTCTCGGCCAGCCCGATGAGAATGCCCTCTGGGCCTCGGACGTAGCAGAGCCGATACACGTCTTCGTACTGGACCACTTCGTCGACGAGCTGCACGCCGTGTCTGCGGAGCCGGGCGAGCGTATCGTCGAGGTCGTCCACGGCGAACATGACACGCAGGTAGCCGAGAGCGTTCACCGGGGCGTTCCGGTGATCGGCGACCAGAGGCGGCGCGAGAAACCGCGAGAGTTCGATCCGGCCGTGGCCGTCCGGCGTGCGCATCATGGCGATCTCGACGCGCTGGTCGCGCAGTCCAGTGACGCGCCCTGCCCAGTCTCCTTCGATCATGGCTCGCCCTTCGAGCTCGAGGCCCAGGTCGGTGAAAAAAGAGATAGCGGCATCAAGCGATTCCACCACGATGCCGACGTTGTCCATCCGCTGAAGCGCCACGCCGCCATTCTCGCGGTTCGCAAAGATCACCGGTGTCCGCCAGGCGCGCGGGATCAGGTCTCCGTACCTGTCCCCTGGCGCTATCGTGACGGCCACGCGGAGCGCTCACCGGCGGGCCACGAAGACGTACTCGGGGCTGTTGTCGTCGAGCGGTTCGCCGGCGAATCCGCCATAGAGAGCTTCGCGTGCTGGCCGTCTATGGCGGATGCGATCTGATGGTCGAAGGCGAACGCCTTCCAGGCGAACGTCCTCTCACTCGGCGTGGGCGAGGACGACGAGCACGCCGGCTACCGCCGTCGATCATCCGCAGGACCGAGCGCTCGGTCTGCTTCATGGGTGAGCGTGCGAATCAGGTGCTGCTTGCCGAGGTCGCGGACGCTGACGCCGCCGCCGCATCCCTTGCGCGCGTGAACGAGTAGAAGGCGTCGCCCTGCGTGTCGACCTCGTGCCCGCCCGCCCCCTGAAGACCTCACGCAGGATCCGCCGCTGGTCGGCGACGACCTGGCCGTAGCCGTCGCCGGGCTCCCGCCGGGAAAAGCCACGCCGTTACCGCACAAGCGAGAATCGCCTGGGGGCGAGCCGAGCCCGTACCACTGCACCGTGGCCGAATCTGTCGCCTCACCTCTACACGAGACGTCAGGGCGTGCGTGCGCGTCTCTCGGCGCGCGTGCCACCGAGCCGCATTTCGATTTCCTGCTCTTCGTAATACGTTGCCTTGTTGGCGTAGTGCTGAAGCGTTCGCTGGTCGGCGTCGGTCTCAGGGCCGCCGACGAGGGTGCGCGGGTAGAGACGCTCCGCTAGCACGACGTTCAGCTGAGCGCCGAGCAGGGTGATCTGGGCCTGGAGGTAGAACCACCAGAGAATCGTGATAACCGTCGCGAAGCTTCCGTAGGTGCCCTGGGCCTTACCGAGGTAGCGAGAGATGATCAGCGAGGAGATCAGCTGCAAGACGAAGAACGCGCCACCGGCGAGGAGTGCGCCCGGGAGCACGTCGCGCAGTGTGTTCTCTCGCTTCGTAAGCATGCGGAAGGCGATCACGAACAGGCCGACATCGAGCGCGAGCGAGATCAGATAGCCGCCGAGCCGCCCGTACCAGCCGAGATCGATACCTGTGTCTCGCCCCGTCACGTACCCGGACATGATCGTCGCGACGACGAGGCCGAAGCCGATGGTGACGAGCGCGAAGAGGCTGCGCCGAACCTGCTCCGCAAGACCGGGTCGGTACTTCCGCGGGACCTCCCAGACCTCGTCGAACGCCTGCTGTGACATCCGCACAACGGCCGAGCCGGCCCAAAGCGCAGTCACACCGCCAATAAGGATCGGCCACCAGGAGCCGGACAGGCTGCCGACGGTGCTCGGATGCAGAAGCGGGAAAAACGACGCGACTCGACCAAGAACATCAGCGCGCCGGTCCGCGGGCAGCACGTAGCCAAGGATCGTCACGAGCACGAGGAAGAGCGGGAAGATCGAGAAGAACGCCCAGAACGCGATCGTGCTCGCGAGGCTCGACGACTGATCCTCGCCGTACTTCTTGACCGTCGCCGCGGCCACCGCAAGCTTCTCGTGGCTCTGCTGTGCCCGATCGATACGCGCGAGCTGATCCGTGATCGCCATCCCTACGAGATCCGCTAGATCGATCCGACGCCGCCGTCGACGCGCGCACTCTGGGACGTCGTCAGACGGCTGGGGCCGTAGTAGAACGAGAGCGCCTCGCGGTACCTGGGGTCGTGATGGCGTACCTCGTTGAACTCGGGAGCCCTTTTGATCACGTCCTTGGTTCGCCCGATGTAGACACGCTTGTTTGCAACATCGATGCGCTCGACGAGGCCGGCCGGCAGCATGACCTTCTTGCCGAAGATCCAGGGGCCGGTGTCGACGACGAGATGGCGGGTGCCGATCTCGCGGTTTGTCTCGGCGATCTGGCCGATCTCGCCGTCGAGAGCTTCGACCTCGTAACCGACGAGCTCGATCTCGGCCCAGGTGGGATCGTCGTAGCGCCAGAGTGCTGTGGTCGTCATTCGGAGTGCTCCTTTCGTTGTGCCGCGCCCGTTGTTGGGCGCAGCCGGCCGGAGGAGCTGCGGCTCTCCCCCGGCCGACCGCTGCAGCGCACTCGACTCCCCGACGCGCAGTTGCGCACGCCGGTCGAGCGAGGGCCGCGTTTAGCCGTGATGGACGCGTCCCCCTCGACTGCCACCACGGATCTCACAGCGCGCCACGAGCGTCGCCAGCAGCGCTGGCTGGGAGCTTGCTGCGGTGCTTGTGCATCATCCCCCCTTGCTCGACTGCACGCCGTGCAGGACGTGCCGGACTCTACATGAGACATTGATGTCTCGCAATGCGAAACGTTAAACTCATCTCCAGTCTTGTCGAACGCACCCGAACCTGTACCGCTCCACCCGCCGAGGCGGCGGCAGGCGCTTCAGCAGCACGTCGCGGCTGCCATCCTGGAGGCAGCGGCACACGTGCTCGCTACGGGTGGTGAGCAGGCCAGCATGAACGACGTCGCCGGCGCTGCCGGGGTAGCGCGGGCGACGCTGTACCGCTATTTCCCGAGCCGGCAGGCTCTGCTCGACGAGCTTGCGCGCGTGGCCGCTGAGGAAGCGGGCGCCCGTCTCGCTTCGGCAAGAGTCGAGGAGGTCGCGACTGCGGAGGGGGTCAGACGAGCCGTGCGTGCGCTGATCGAGGCCGGGGATCCATTTACGGTCGTCGCTCGTGAGCGTGTACGGCCCGACGCGGAACAGTTCGAGCGATGCGTGCTCGAACCGCTGCGACGGCTGTTTGACCGCGCGCAGAGCGCGGGAGACATCCGCGAAGACATTCCCAATAGCTGGCTCACCGACGCCCTCGTCGGGCTCGTCGTCAGCGTTCTCTCGTCACGACCGGTTTTGGGACGCGAGGACACGATCGCGGTCGTTTCCGCCCTCTTCCTCGACGGCGCTCGCCCTCGTCCCGGGTTGTAGAAGGAGGAGCTATGGAAGGAAGAAAGTCGACCCTCGCCGAGGCGCCTCTACAAGAGGGCGAAACCTCGCTGCTGCCCGAGGTCGTCTCGTATCTGCGCGACAGCGGGAAGCAGCTACGCGAGGAATGGGTGCGTCGTATCACAGACGCGGAGCTCCTCGGTGCGATGTCGTCCGAGGAGATTTACACCGAGGTGACCGCCGTGTACGACAACTACGTCGACACGCTCGAGACCGGGAGCATGGAAAGGCTGCAGGCGTACGCGCGCGACCTCTCCGAGCGGATCATCCCGCGCGGCGTCGAGACGGACGAAGTTCTCGGCATCGTGCTCCTGCTGCGCGACGTCCTCGCCCGCGCCCTGTTCGTCAAGTACCAGGAGGACACCGACCTGCTGAACAGGATCCTCGACGCGTACGAGCCGGCAGCGAACCGGATCGCCGTGACGGTCGGCGTTAGCTTCGTCCAGGAGCGCGAGCGGGTGATCCGGGAGCAACAGGAAGCCATCCGCGAGCTCTCCACGCCGGTCCTCCAAGTCCGCGACCGGCTGCTCATCCTGCCGATCATCGGCGGACTCGACGCGGCGCGAGCGCGCCAGCTGACGGAGCAGCTGCTCGGGGCGATCCAGTCCAATCGTGCTCGCGTCGTCGTCATCGACATCACCGGCGTCGCCGCGATCGACCTGAACGTCGCAAACCATCTCGTCCAAACGGTCGAGGCGGCGCGGCTCATGGGCGCGAGCGCGATCATCACCGGCCTCTCCTCGAAGATCGCGCAGACGCTCGTCGACCTCGGCGTCGACCTCAGCATGATGAAGACGGTCGGCGACCTCCAGGGCGGGCTCGAGGAAGCGGACCGCCTGATCGGCTACCGCGCGAGCGGGTCGCCCGGGGCGCTGGACGAGGCGGAGGCCTGAGCGCTCAGGCGCCTGTCGCGGTCCTTCGTCAAGGCGACCACCTGATCGCCTCGATCCAGTCCGACCTCAGCGACAGCGAAGTCCTCGCCCTCCGCGACGAGCTGGCCGACCGGATCGGCGACCAGCGCGCACGCGGGCTCATCGTCGACGTGGGAGCGCTGGACGTCATCGATTCCTTCGTCGCGCGCTCGCTCCGCTCGATCGCCGTCACCGCCAGGCTGCGGGGCGCAGAGACCGTGATCGTCGGAATCCAGCCCGACGTCGCGATCGCGATGGTGCAGTTCGACCTGAACCTCGAGCCGCTCCATACGGCGCTCGACCTCGACGAGGCGCTCAGCGTGCTCGACCGACGGATGCGGGGGGCCGCCGAGGATGAGCGATGAGCTCCGGGTACCCATCACCGCTGATTCGGACATGGTTCCGGCGCGTGCTCGGGCGCGGGCCCTCGCGACGCAGCTCGGCTTCTCGCGGACGGACGCAACGCTGATAGCGACCGCGATCTCCGAGATTGCGCGCAACATCGTCGTGCACGTCGGTCGCGGGGAGATCCGGTTCCAGCCCCTGTACGAGGACAACCGCTACGGCCTCCTCGTCGTCGCGCAGGACTCAGGGCCCGGGATCCGCGACATTGAAGCCGCACTGAACCACGGCGTCGGATCGGCCAAGGGCCTCGGGCTCGGCCTACCGGGCGCCAGGCGTTTGATGGACGAGTTCGAGATTGCCTCCGAACCGGGAAAGGGCACGACGGTGACGATGAAGAAGTGGAGGATCCGCGACGAGCTGGAGCGGCTCAGAGAACGGCGCGCGCGTGGCTAGCGCAGCGCAGAACGAGCTCCGGCGGTCCTACGCCACCGGCCTTCAGGCCTATGTTCGCGAACCCAACGAGCGGACGCTTCGTGCGGCGTACGAGCTCGGCCGGGAGGCGGTGACGCGAGAGCTGGACGTCCTCGATCTTGCACTCGTCCATCACGAAGCGCTTGCGGAGGCGCTGCGCGGAGCCGACTCGGAGGATGTCGAGCGGGTGGTTCGTTCGGCGGGGGACTTTCTGGTGGAGAGCCTTTCGGCGTTCGAGATGATCCGCCGGGCATACACGGAGGCGCGTGACGCCGCCGTGCTGGAGCGCCGACAGGCCACCATGCTCCGACAGCTCTCGAATTTGCTTGCGGATGCTTCGCTCGCACTGGACGCGGGCTCGCTCGACGAGATGTTGCGGCTCGTCGCGGAGCAGGCCCGCGAGCTCACACGAGCCGCCTGCTGCGTTGTCGCTCTTGCCGGCACCGACGGCCCCGAGGTCGAGGCCGCCTCATTCGACGACGCCGCGCACGCGTCGGCGTTCGTCGAGTCAGTGGACCTTCGCGCGCTCGCCTCCGTCATCCGCTCTGGCGCTCGCGCCGTGCGGATGAGCGGCGTCGAGCTGGCCATCCATCCAGCCTCGCGTCACCTCGACCTTCGTGGCGCCGGTTGGCTTGCCGCGCCCTTGACGACGCTCGACGAACGGCAGATCGGTTGGATCCAGCTCCTCGCCGGCGTCGGCGCCGAGTTCGCGGAGATCGACGAAGCCGTCCTGGCGCACCTCGCACAGATGACCTCCGCGACCGTCGAGCGCGCCCGGATGTACAGCCCGTTCCCGAAGCTATGAAAGAGCGCGTTTCGTAGCCGCCCCCACGGAGGGAAGCAGTTTGGGCTTCGTCCCTCGTCGACACGGGCCATTGGAACCCCGATCACAGATCAGACTCGGACTGACGCGCCGCTCGCCGACCGAGGAGCCGGAGTGCTTCGGGTCGAGCGCATCGCGCGCGTCCTGCTCGGAGGCGAAGCCGCCATGCTCGAGAAAAGTGGAGTCGCAGGCCGCCCGCGCGGCGGTTGACCGGCGATGCGATCGACCAAGGCCTCGGCGGCCGCGAGGCCCGCCGAGATCTGGTCGTGTCCGGGCTGGCCCAAAACGACCCCGGTGATCGTCGTCCGCTCGCCGTCGATCCAGCGGATGGCCCGGAAGGCGAAGCAGCCGCCGGCCGCGGCGGTCGAGCCGGTCTTGACGCCGACGAATCCGTCGTGCCCGAGCAACACGTTGGTGTTGTGCACCGCGCCGGCGACGGGCAGCGTCGCGCTCGGTGTGGCGACGATGCTCGCAAAGACCGCCAGGCGCATCGCGCGATCGACGATGCGCACCTGGTCGGCGGCAGTCGAGACGGTTGCGTCGTCGTACCCGCTCGGGTCGGTGTAGCGGGTGTGGGTCATGCCCAACAACCGCGCGGTGGCGTTCATCCGCGCGACGAACCGGTCCCCGGAACCGGCGTCCCATCGCGCCAGCACCGCGGCGACGTTATTCGCCGACGGCAGCAGCAGCGCCTGCAGCGCCTGCTGTTCGGTCAACTGCTCGCCGGCGGCGATCGGCACGACCGACTCCTGCTGTCGCCGCCGGCGGTCGGTATCGACGACGTCGTCGTCCGTGAGCGTGATCGTCGGGCCGTCCTCGCCCGGCTGCAGCGGGTGGTCGCGGAGCACGAGATAGGCCGTCATCACCTTCGCGACGCTGGCGATCGCGGCCGCGTGCTGGTTCGGGCCGGCCTGGATCGGCGACCGACCGATCTTGATCGCGGCCTGGCCATCTGCCGGCCACACCGTGTTGGGCAGCGCGTCGCCGGCCGCACCACGTTGCTCACTGCGAAGGACGTCGCTGGGTGATGTGGCCGCCGAGGACGAGGACGCGAGCAACTGGTAGCCGCGGACTGCAGCGATCGCCACGATGACGACCAGCGGGCCGGCGGCGAGGATCCTGGGAGTCCGGCGGGTGGTTGTCCGTGCTCGTCTGTCGGAGGTCATGCCTCCATTCACGGCAGCGTGGTGTTGCCGGCGCGTATCCCGTTTTCGATATGTCGACGAAACGCGCCAGCTCTACCATCGGGGCATGCGGGTGTTGATCGTCGAGGACGAGCCCTTCATGGCAGATGCCATCCGCAACGGCCTGCGCCTGGAAGCGATCGCCGCAGACGTCGCCGGTGACGGCGACGCCGCTCTGGAGCTGCTCGACCTCAACGCCTACGACATCGCCGTCCTCGACCGGGACATTCCCGGACCGACCGGCGACGAGATCGCCGAACGCATCGTCGCCTCCGGCAGCGGCATGCCGATCCTCATGCTCACCGCTGCCGACCGTCTCGACGACAAGACAACCGGCTTCGAGCTCGGCGCCGACGACTACCTCACGAAGCCGTTCGAGCTCCGAGAGCTCGTGCTTCGTCTCAGAGCGCTCGACCGCAGGCGCGCCCACTCGAGGCCACCTGTCCGAGAGGTCGCAGGCCTGCGGCTGGATCCGTTCCGCCGAGAGGTCTACCGCGACGGCCGCTACGTGGCGCTGACCAGGAAGCAGTTCGCAGTGCTCGAGGTCCTCGTCGCCGCCGAAGGCGGCGTCGTCAGCGCCGAAGAGCTCCTGGCGCGAGCATGGGACGAGAACGCGGACCCGTTTACGAACGCCGTGCGCATCACAGTCTCGGGGCTGCGCAAACGGCTCGGCGAGCCTTGGATCATCGCCACCGTGCCCGGCGCCGGCTACCGCATCGACACGCAACCCGAACGCCCGGCGTGAGAGAGGCGAGTGTGGATAGAGCCCCCGGGTTGAGCGTTCGGCTCAAGCTCACGCTCAGCTACGCCGCCTTCCTCATGCTCGCGGGCGCGGTGCTGCTCGCCGTCGGGTACTTCTCCCTGTCGCGTGGTGTGCACCCTGGTGTGATCTTCATGGTGCGCAGCCACGCCGATCTCTGGCGGGCTTTCGCTCCGACCGCGGCCGTCGTACTGGCGTTCCTGCTGGTATTCGGTCTGCTGGGAGGATGGCTTCTCGCCGGCCGCATGCTCGCTCCCCTGACTCGCATCACCGATGCGACACGCGTGGCCGCGAACGGATCGCTCTCCCACCGGATCGAGCTGGAAGGACGTCAGGACGAGTTCCGCGAGCTCGCCGACGCCTTCGACACCATGCTCGCCCGGCTCGAAGCACACGTCGCCGAACAGCAGCGGTTCGCAGCCAACGCCTCCCACGAGCTGCGCACCCCGCTGGCGATCGCGCAGGCACTCCTCGAAACGGCGCGCAACGATCCGAGCCGCGGCAACGGCGAGCTCGTCGACCGCCTCCACGCCGTCAACACCCGCGCGATCGACCTCACCGAAGCCCTGCTCCTGCTCAGCCGCGCGGACCGGCGGTCCTTCACGCGAGAACAGGTCGACCTGTCGCTCGTAGCGGAGGAAGCCACCGAGACGCTCCTCCCCCTCGCCGAACGACGCGGAGTCACCGTCGAGACGTCCGGCGACATCACCCCCGCCGTCGGCTCGCGCGCGCTCCTGCTGCAGCTGACGACGAACCTCCTGCACAACGCGATCGTCCACAACCTGCCCGAGCAGGGCACCGTGCAGGTCATGACGGGCGTTCACGCCAAGCGTGCGGTGCTCACCGTCGAGAACACCGGCGAGGAGCTCGCCCCGCGACTAGTTGCCACGCTCGCCGAGCCGTTCCAGCGCGGCACCAGACGCATCCGCACCGACCACGCAGGCGTTGGCCTCGGCCTGGCGATCGTCAAGAGCATCACCCAGGCACACGACGGAACCCTCACCCTTGCGCCGCGGCCCGATGGCGGGCTCCGCGTCACGGTGGAGCTACCGGTGGCGCCACACAGCAACACCGAGGCCGTTGCGTTGGGTGGCCGACGTCCCCATGACCGCGAAGAACCGTGACCGCATCACGATTCAGCGGATGGACGACCTTCTCATCGTCGCCGACGACCTCGAGGCAGCCAAAGCGTTCTTCGCCGAACTGGAGGGGGGTCGACGGTTCGAGTCCGTCAGATGGCTCAACCGCTTTTCGAACGACGAAGGCGCGTCGTACGTCTACGAGGTCTTCCCAGCGCGCCGACGCCTTCCTGCTCGGCCGGCGGACCTACGAGATCTTCGCCGGCTACTGGGGAGCAATGGCAGTTCGACAACCACCTGGTCGACGAGATCACCCTGCTCACCTACCCCGTGGTCGTCGGCCAGGGCACGCGGCTGTTCCCCCGCGCGCCTGCTGCGGTGAGCGCGCCGACCAACGTCGAGAATGCGGGCGGAGCTTGTTAGCTTCTCGCCGGTAGCGAGGCCTGCGATGAACTACCTCAAATTCTGGCTCATCGTCATCGTCGGCCTCCCCTTCGTCGCCGCGGTCTGCCTCGTGTTCTGGCTCGGCGTCATTGGCTTATTCGAAGGCAGCGACACAGCGGTAGCCGTGACCATGGTCGTCCTCGGGACCGGCGGATTCATAGTCCTGCGGGTTGTCGGCCAGCGTCTGAGACGACATCTGGCGAAGAAAAGCGGCAACGCGGCGCACTAGCGTCGCGTGGGGATGAATCAGCTGCGCTACGGCTCCCGGCGGCGGTGGACCTGGCTGCGCCATCGCGCGCGACAGTTGGCCGGCGCCGCGCAGACTCGTACACTCCTGCTGATGGATGCCCGCGAGGAGCGTGTGGCACGGAACGAGGCGATGTACCGCACCGTCAACCGTGAGATCGAGTACACCGCGCAGCAGCTCGGGGACGGGCCGGACGACGAGCTCCAGATCGTCTGCGAGTGCGGTGAGGAAGGCTGCAAAGCAACCCTGACGCTGACGATCGCCGAGTACGACGGCGTGCACCGACAGCGCGACCGCTTCGCGGTCGCTCCCGGGCACGAGAACCCCGAGCTCGAACGGGTCGTCGAGAAGACCGACCGCTACGTCGTCGTCGACAAGTTCGGCGCCGCGGAAGCCGTTGCCGAAGACGAGGAGCGCCGCGAAGGAACCGACTGACGCGGTCGGCAACTGAGCGCTCACAGTCACGCCGCCAACCGCCCAGCCAGCTTCAGCGGGTCGACCGCGGTATTTGCATCGCACTCGCGGAGCCAGTATAGTGAACCTAATGGTTCAGCATCCGGCGACCGTCGACCGCGCCTTCGCAGCCCTCGCCGACCCTACCCGCCGCTCCGTGCTCGAACGGCTCGGCGCCGGCACCGCGACGATTAGCGAGCTCGCCGAGCCCTTCGGCATGTCGCTGACCGGGATGAAGAAGCACGTCCGGCTGCTCGAGGAGGCGCAGCTCGTCACGACGGAGAAGGTCGGCCGCGTCCGCAGGTGCATGTTGGTGCCCTACGCATTCGAGGGCATCAGCACGTGGCTGCAGCGGCTCGACCGCTTCGCCCAGGTAGTCGAACGCACGAAAGGAGCAGGATGAGCACCACCAAGCAGAAGGCAGGCTTCAGCGCCGAGGAAAAGGCCGCGATGAGAGCGCGCGCCAAGGAGCTGAAGGCGGCCGCCGAGGGCGAGGAGGCAATGCAAGCTGCGCTCGCGAAGATGACGCCGGACGACCGCGCGCTCGGCGAGCGGATCCACGCGATCGTCAAGGAGGCGGCGCCCGACCTGACGCCGAAGACGTGGTACGGGATGCCCGCCTATGCCAACAAGGACGGCAAGGTCGTCGTCTTCTTCCGCGACGCGGCGAAGTTCAAGGAGCGATACGCGATGCTCGGCTTCCAAGACGCCTCGAACCTCGACGACGGCTCGATGTGGCCGGTGGCCTACGCGCTGACGACGAAGCTGAGCAAGGCCGACGAGGCCAACATCGCGAAGCTCGTGAAGCAGGCGGTGAGCTGAGGGTGCACGAGACCACCGTCACCACCCCGAGCGAGCTCGAGATCCGGGTCGAGCGGGTCTTCGACGCGCCGCGCGCGCACGTCTTCTCCGTCTGGACGGATCCGCGGCTGATCCACGAATGGTGGGGCGACGGCACGTCGGTCGAGGAGATGGACGTCCGCCCAGGCGGCACGTACCGCTTCCGGACGGCGTTCGGCGTCGTCGAGGGGGAGTTCCGCGAGGTCGAGCCACCCGAGCGCCTCGTGCAGACGTTCCAGAACCACCTGCAGACGCTCGAGTTCGAGGACCTCGGCGAGCAGACGAAGCTGACGCAGACGATGCGCTTCGAGACGACCAAGGAACGGGATACGACGATGCAGTACGGCGTCGAGGAGGGGGCGAAGATCGGCTTCGCACGGGTCGACGCACTCCTCCAGCGGCTGCCGCTCGGCGCGTAGTCGGCATCCAGACGAGCGTGGCGTCGAAGCCGGGTCGCGCCCTCAGCTCGGCGCCACGCCGCGCAGTCAGGACGTCGGAGCAGCTAGGAGCTCACGAGCGGCCTCGAGGTCTACGGCGCGTACGAGGATCTCGCGAGGACCCGCCGCAGTGAAATCCTCCAGCGTCGATTCGATCGCCTCGGTGTCGCGATAGGCGCAGTCGATTCCGGCCGACCGAAGCAGTCCACACACCACATCCGCCTCGGGCCCGCTGGACACCACCGTCACGACGACGCCCTCGTCCGGTTCCATGCGCGGAGGCTACCCCACGCCGAGCGGGAGCGTGTGCGATCCAAGGGCCAAGCTCGGCCTGCCCGACGAGACCGCCCGTTCGCTCCCAAAGAACCGGCACGCAGGACCAATGAGCTAAGCCAACCGAGTGGCGCCGGACACTCGTGGTGTCCGGCGCCACACCCCTAAGGCGCCGGCCGGTAGGTGGTGACCAGCACGCCGGTTCCCGCCGTCACGGAGCCGACGAGCTCGAGCGGGCGCGCCGCGCCGTCCTCCGGGAAGATCCGCTTGCCGCCGCCGAGCAGGATCGGCTCGATCATCAGGTTCAGCTCGTCGACCAGACCCTCCGAGAGCAGCGTCCTGACGAGCGTCGGGCTGCCCCAGACGATCGCGTCTCCGCCGTCCCGGTCGCGGAGCGCCCCGATCTCGGAGAGTGCCCGGTCGCCCGGCAGCCGCGTCGTGTTGTTCCACGTCAGGTCGTCCTCGGTCAGGGTGCTCGAGACGACGTACTTCTGGATCGCGTTCATCCGATCGGCGAACGGGTCGCCCGCCCGCCCGGGCCACGCGGCGGCCATCCCCTGCCACGTGCGACGGCCGAACAGCAGCGCCTCGGCGTCGTTCGTGGCCGCGTCGATCGCCTTCCCCATCACCTCCACGTCGAAGTACTGGGCCGACCAGCCACCGTGGGCGAAGCCGCCGTCGTCGTCTTCACCGGGACCGCCTGGTGCCTGTACCACTCCGTCGAGGCTCATGAACTCGTAGACCACGATTCGCATCGCTCGCTCCTTCGTCTCGGTTTCGCGACCTACAGACCGGTTCCGGCTCGCGAATTCATCGGAGCCGTCGCGAGGTCCACTAGGAGATCGTCGAACTGCCGCGTGATCGTCTCCCACGAGTGCGCGGGATTCTTGGCCGGGCCGTCGGCGACACGAGCCAGCTCCTGTCGTCGTGCCGGATCGCGGTAGAGCGCTTCCAGCGCGTCCGCGACGCCCTGGGGAGAGACCTCTGCCATCTCCAGCGGCGAGAACGAAGGGACGTAGCTCTTGGCGGGGGGAATCAGCTCTGCGAGCCCGCGCCACAGGTCGGCGCAGCCCGTGTGGTCCGGGACGATCTGGGCGGCGCCCGCGGCGCCGTGCTCGCAGCTGACGAGCCCCCAGCCTTCGCCCATCGCCGTGTTGATCCCGACGTCACAGGCGTTGTAGAGGAGGTTCAGCTCCGGGTCGCCGACGATTCGGGTTCCAAGCGGGTTCAGCGACACACGCTCGCCGAGCCCGCATTCCCGAATCAGCGAGACGAGCTGCCCTTCCGACTCCGCGTCGAGGATCGCGTGATGCAGGCACAGCCTGACGTTCGCGGGCTTGTCGGCGGCGAACACGGCGAACCCCTTGACGGTGAGGTCGACGCGCTTGCGCTGGTCGAGGCGGCTCGCGTTGAGGACGACGAACTCCGGCTCGTCGCCGAACACCTTTTGCTTCGCCTCGGCGCGGCCCGCAGAGGCATACGAGGCCCGCACCAGCTCGGGGAAGGGAAAGAAGCGATCCCGGTCGACTCCGTGCGGGATGACCTCCACCGACGGGTAGTCGCGCGCGGCTCCTTTCGCCTGAAGCCTGCGGAAGGCCCCTTCGAACTCTCGGCGGCCGAAGCTCGTGTAGGCGACGACCCGGTCCGTCTGCGTGAGCGACAGGGCGTCGTCTTCGTTGCGGATCTTGCCGTCGAGCGGGATGTAGGCGGCGATCCTCAGCCGATCCCGATACGGGCCGAGCAGCCGCACGTAGTAATCGAACATCCAGATGTCGTGCATGATGAAAACCACCGCCGGCCGGATCTCCTCGATCAGCGCGATCGCTTGGAAGGCCGCGAAGACGTCGCCGCCCTTCGGGTTCGTCGGGTAGACCGTCAGGCCGCGATCGCGCTCGATCTCGCCGGAGTAGCCGATGCCGAGGAAGTGGATCTCGTGCCTGTCCGCGAGCCGGCGCGTGATGTTGTGCATCACCCGGGACAAGCCGGTGCCGCTCGTGTTGTAGCCGATCGCGATCAGCCTCACGCGAGGCCGGGACTCGGTCACGACGAGGCGCGCGTGGCGAAGAACAAGCCGAGCCCTTCGAGCGCGCCGTCCGGCCGCCGGTGTCTCCGGTGCGTGACGCGGAAGCCCGCGTCGCCCAGGAAGCGCGCGAGCTCCTCCACCGTGAACGCCGCGACGCGATCGGAGTGGAAGACCTGCGCTTTAGAGGGGCGATCCTCACCGATCTCGAGAAACAGCCCTCCGAGCTCGTGGAACTCGCCGACGATCTCGTCGACCAGGTGGAGCCTCCGCGACGTCAGGAGGATCGGCCACTCGGCGCCTTCGCAATCCACCTTGAGCAGCCGGACGCGGCGCTCTCCCCCGCTCGTGACCAGGTCGACGAGGTCGTCGAAGGCGACCTTCGCGACCGGTTCGCCCTCGCCCCACATGACCGAGCCGTCTCCCGTGTTCAGCACGCCTTCCATGCCCTTGAAGGACTTCGGAAAGTCGTGGTAGCCGTCGAAGCGCAGCTCGTCGTCGTTCGGATCGGAGCGCCAGACGGCCTGCTGCAGCAGGTGCACGAAGCCCTTGTCCATGGCCGGCCTCAGGTTCTCCGCGGCGAGTGCGCAGTTCGCCGGGTCGGGCTCGATGCTCCAGACGTGCTCGGCACCCCGCTGCACGACGGCGTACGCGAACGCGCCGATGTGCGCCCCGACGTCGACGACGACGTCGTCGGGCTCGAAGCGATCCGGCAGCCCGTACTCGTTGAGCACGACCACGCCGTTGTAGATCAGCCGATCGAGCGTGCCGGGACGGAACCGCCACGCTCGATCGGGTGTTACGCCGCGCTCAGTGGTTGAACGTATTGCTGTCGCAGATCGAGTAGGGCGGATCGCCGTTGGGCATCGGCATCAGCGACATCAAGAGCAGGAGTCCTCCTCCCGTCGTGGAGCTGAGCTCGTAGGCCGTGTTCGGCGGCGGGCCGCACTGACCCGTGAGCATGTAGGTCAGACGGCTGATCGAACCGCACCCAAGCGACGTGTTCACCTGCTCCAACCGTTGCAGCGCGCGCCCCGCGCCGTGCGTCACCAAGTAGTCGTAGAAGGCGCCTTGCGGTACGTGGAGCGTGCTGAGGTACTGCGTCGCCAGGAAGAAGAGGTAGTTCGGGCTCTTCATGTACTGGTCGAGGCCCTGGGGGACCGTCGAGTTGTTCGCGCCAGGGACGATGAACTCCTGAACCTTGTTCGTAGGGTTGGTCGCGTCGAGAATGGCGATCCAGTAGCTGTCGTCGGTAGGAGTGTTCGGCCTGAGCCCTTTCTTGCTCGAGCCTTGTCCAATCACGACGCTCGGAGCAATGTTCGACGTTGCGTAGGCCTGGGCCGTGTAGGCGAGCATCTGCGGCATCGACATGTCGGCCTTGGGCGGGTCGGGCATATGAGCCTCTCCTTTCACGAGTCCCCCTGACGTCAAGCGATGCTACACCGGCGGGCGCCGCCGTCATAGCCCGCGGGGCCTCTCCGCGTTTCACCGCGAGACGCCGCGTGCGCGGCTCGGGGCAACGCGAGGCGGCTCGTCCGGCTGCTTCGGATAGACGGGCGGCCAGGGGGCGTCCAGCAGGCCCGCTGCTCGGTCGCGTTCGTGCAGCTCGAGCAGCGGCTCCAGCGACTGCGGCTGGTCGTTCATCCCTGCCCACGGGTCCCCCTCGGCCTCGAGCCGATCGGGGACGGTCGCGATCGTCAGCTCGTCCGGATGACGCGCGTCGATCTCGTCCCAGGTCAGCGGCGCCGAGACCTGGGCGCCCGGACGGGCGCGCACCGACCAGGCGCCGAAGACGGTCTTGTGCGGCGCGTTCTGGTTGTAGTCGACGAAGACGCGGCGACCGCGCTCCTCCTTCCACCATGCCGCGGTGATCAGCTCCGGGCGGCGCCGCTCGAGCTCGCGCGCGGCAGCGACGGCCGCGGCCCGCACCTGGTACGAGTCCCAGCGGGGCTCGAGGCGGACATAGACGTGGAGGCCGCGGCTCCCAGTCGTCTTCGGATAGCCGACGATGCCGAGCTCGTCGAGCAGGCGGCGCACCTCGGCCGCGGCGGCGCGTACCTCCTCGAACCCGACACCTGGCTGCGGGTCGAGGTCGAGCCGCAGCTCGTCGGCGACGTCGGGGCGGTCGTGGAGGTACGGCCAGAGGTGGAATCCGAGGCAGGCGAGGTTAACGGCCCAGAGAACGTGGGCCATGTCCGCGAGGACGAGCGCGCGCGACTCGGTCCCGTTGGGCGTGCTGACGATCGTCGTCCGCAGCCAGTCGGGCCTCGTCTCGGGCACCCGCTTCTGGAAGAACGAGCTCCCCTCCGCGCCGCGGGGGAAGCGCTGCATCAGCGTCGGCCGTCCGCCCGCAGCGCGCATTAGCGGCTCCCCTACAGCGAGGTAGTACCGCACTAGGTCGAGCTTCGTGTCGCCCCGCTCCGAGAAGAAGACCTTGTCCGGGCTCGTGATCGCGATCGCTCGGCCCGCGACGTCCAGCACACAATCGTCCGTCACCGTGCCAACCTATCTGCGCGCGGCGCCGGGGTTCTACTCTGCGTCAGCATGGAGCGCCCCGCGCCAGACGAGGAGATCGACCGCCTCTACGGCCTGCCGCTCGACGAGTTCACGCGCGCCCGCGACGAGCTCGCTCGGCGCGTTCGGCAGGCGGGTGACGGCGCGCGCGCGGCCGAGATCAAGCAGCTGCGCAAGCCGTCGCTGCCGGCCTGGGTCGTCAATCGGCTGGCGCGGCAGCGGGAGCTCGACGTGCAGCGTCTGGTCAAGGCCGGCGAGCGGCTCGCCGACGCTCAAGCCGAGGCCATCCGTGCCCAGAGCGGAGACGCATTCCTCGACGCGCGGCGCGACCAGCGGCAGGCCCTCGAAGCCCTCGCAGCCGGTGCGAGGGAGATACTCGTCGACGGCGGGCACAGCGCCACCGCCGTCGATCGCGTGCTCGCGACGCTCCGCGCCGGCTCTTTCACCGAGGACGGTCGTGCGCTGCTGAAGAGCGGTCGGCTCACCGAGGAGCTCGAGCCACCGGGATTCGAGGCGCTGGCTGGGCTGGAGATCCCCGCAGGGCCGCCGCGGCCCCGTGAGCGACCGGCGAAAGCGGCCGCGCCGCCCGCGGCCAAGCCGGAGCAGCCGGCTCGGGCCGAGCAACCACGGAGACGTGAGCTGGCGAACGAGGCGCGTCGACGCGTCCGCGACCGGCAGCGAGAGCTGAGCGCGCTCGAGAAGCGAGCTGCCACGGCCGAGCGCCGAGCCGCGCAGCTGAGAGATCAGCTGCAAGACGCCGAGGCGGCTGCAAGCGAGCTGGACGGCCAGCGGCGACGAGTCGAGGAGGAGCTCGCGGCCGCCGAGCGCGAGCTCGAGCAGCTGAAAGAAGAAGAGTAGCCCGGCGCGCCGCGACGGGGGCCGCGCCGGTCGCGGTTTCCCTTCGCCGCAGCAACCGGACCGGCTAGTCCGCTTTTGCTACGGTAAGCGGACTGATGAGTCCACATGAGAGTGAGGCAGCCGCCGATGCGTAGAGCAACGAACCCGTGGGTCGTTCTGGTCCTGATCTGTCTGGCGCAGTTCATGGTCGTCCTCGACGCGACGATCGTGAACGTCGCGCTCCCCTCGATCCAGAAGGATCTTCACCTTTCCGAGGGCAACCTCCAGTGGATCGTGAACGCCTACACGCTCGTGTTCGGCGGCTTCCTGCTCCTCGGCGGGCGCGCCGGAGACCTGCTCGGGCGCAAGCGGCTGTTCCTGATCGGGCTCGTCGTGTTCACCGGCGCCTCGCTGCTGGACGGGCTCGCGACGAGCCAGGGCATGCTCGTCGGCGCACGTGCGCTGCAGGGCCTCGGCGCCGCGCTGATCTCGCCTGCCGCGCTGTCGATCATCTCGACCACGTTCGCCGAAGGTGCCGAGCGCGCGAGGGCGCTGGGCGTCTGGGCGGCGATCGCGATCGGCGGCTCGGCGGTCGGCCTCATCCTCGGCGGCGTGCTGACCCAGTACTTCTCGTGGCCCTGGATCTTCTTCGTCAACGTGCCGGTCGGGATCGTCGGCTTCCTGCTCTCGCTTCGCCTGATCCCGGAGTCGCGCGACACGCACGCGCACCGAAGCTACGACCTCGCGGGTGCGGTCACCGTCACCGGAGGGCTGATGGCGCTCGTCTACGCGATCGTCGACGCGCAGTCGGCGGGCTGGGGCTCGACGAAGACGCTCGGCTTCTTCGGGCTCGCCGCGGTGCTCCTCGCGGCCTTCGTCGCGATCGAGCTGCGCGCGAAGGCGCCGCTCGTGCGGCTCTCGATCTTCCGGATCCGCTCGCTGCTGACCGCGAACGTCGCGATGTTCCTCGCAATGTCGGGGATGTTCGCGATGTTCTTCTTCAACACGCTCTACATCCAGCGCGTCCTCGGCTACGGACCGCTGAAGGCCGGCATCGCGTTCCTGCCGTTCACCGCCGGGATCATGATCTCGGCCGGGATCGCGTCGCAGTTCGCGCCGCGGCTCGGGGTCCGGCCGGTGGCGGCGGCGGGGTTCCTGCTCAGCGCGGCCGGGCTCGTCCTCCTCACGCAGCTGCCCGTGGACGGCTCGTACCTCGCGAACGTGCTGCCGTCGATCGCGCTCTCGTCGCTCGGCATGGGCGCGGTCTTCATGCCGCTGACGCTGATCGCGACCACCGGCCTCGACGACGCCGACCAGGGGCTCGCATCCGGGCTCTTCAACACGTCGCAGCAGGTCGGCGGCGCGCTCGGGCTCGCGGTGCTCTCGACGCTCGCGACCAGCAAGACGGCCTCGGCCGGCGGCTCGCCCGCACACGGGCTCGTGGTCGGCTTCCACTGGGCGTTCGCGGCGGGCGCCGTCGTGATGGTCGCAGCGCTCGCGGTGATGGTCGCGCTCCTGCGGCGGCGGCACGTCGCTCGCATCGAGGAGCAGGCCGCGTCCGGCGAGCCCGTCATCGTCGGAGCCTGATGACGCTTCGCGCCGACGCCCAGCGCAACCTCGGCCGCATCCTCGAGGCGGCCACCGACGCCTACGCCGAGCTCGGCCCGGACGTGACGATCGACGAGATCGCGCGCCGGGCCGGCGTCGGCCACGGCACGGTCTTCCGCCGATTCCCCACCAAGGACGCGCTGCGAGCGGCGGTGATCCGCGCCCGTCTCGACGAGCTGCTCGCGACCGCGCAGGCGCTCCTCGAGGAGCCTGACGCGGGCGCGGCCGTCGAGCGGTTCGTGTGGGAGGTCGCGGATTCGTGCCTTCGCGACCGCGCGCTCTTCGAGGGGATCGAGAAGTGCGACTGCTTCGACGAGGTCGCCGCGGCGAAGCACGAGCTGCACGAGACGGTCGACCGGCTGATCCGCGGCGCCCAACAGGCGGGAGCTCTACGCCGTGGGATCGACGCGCACGACGTCGGCGCCCTCGTCGGCGCGGCGATCCAGGCATCCACGCACGCCGAGGGCGAGGACGCGTGGCGGCGCTACGTCCAGGTCGTGCTCGACGGCTTGAAGCCGTAGCGCGTTTCTACGCCGCTGGGACAGGCGGCGCCAGCGAGGTCGCGAGCAGCTTCCCGTCGGGCTCGGCGAGGTAGTCCTCGAGCGAGCGGTACCGCTCCCGGAGCCGTGTCTTCAGCACCTTGCCGGTCACCCCGACCGGCACGTCGTCCTGGCGCGTGGCGACCTCGAGCAGCGCGAGCTCCGGGTGCCCCGCCGCACGAAGCGCCTCGTTCGCCCCGCGGAGGATCTCGTCCGGATCGACGTCGTGGCCGCCTGTCGTTGTGACCAGCGCGACGGGCACCGTCCGGCCGTCGTACCTCCCCGCGACGACGGCGCAGTCGAGGATGTCCGGCGACTCGGCCGTCAGCAGCTCCTCCATCAGCACTGAGTAGCCGGGCCCCGAGTCCGTCTCGACCACGTCGACGGCGCGGTCGACCTGGAAGAACGTGCCGTTCTCGTCCTGGTAGCCGACGTCGCCGGAGAGCCAGTAGCCCGCGAGCCTGCTCCGGTAAGTCATGTCCGAATCGGCCCAGTAGCCGACCGTCACGGTCGGGCTCTTGACGCCGATCAGGCCGAACTCGCCGGTCGCGGCCTTCGTGCCGTCCTTCCGGAGCACGGCGAACTCGGCGAGCGGATCGGGCGTTCCCATCCGCCTGTCGGACCGCGCGGTCGACAGGCTCCGCCGCGCGACCATCAGCCCCCACCCGAGCTCCGACGAGCCGAACCGGTCGTAGAAGATCGCCTCCGGACGGTCCTTGCTCCGCCGCCCGAGGATCTCCTTCATGTGCGCCTCGTGGACGGCGTCGGCCATCGAGATCCAGCCGTCGACGGAGTCGAGCGCGCCCTCCGGGACGTCGAGCCCCGCGAGGTCGGAGTACGCGTGCGCGAAGGCGAGCACCATCGTCGGCCGGTACTCAGCGATCGCCGAGACGAGCTCGGGGCCGCTCGGGTCGTAGAGCGCGACCATCGGCGTCCCCGCGATCACGGCGTACATCGCGTAGCCGATCGAGCCCACGTGCGACTGCGGCTGGGCCGCCATCATCAGCGAGTCGCGGAGCTCGGTGAAGTTCTTCAGCCGGTACTTCGGCCCCGCGACCGTCGTCGCGTGCGTGTGGATCACGGGCTTCGGCAACGCCGTCGTCCCCGACGAGTGCAGGATCACGACCGGGTCGTCGCCGACGTGCTTGAAGCGAGCTCCGTCCAGCAGCTCCGCCTCGGGCGGCGCCGGCAGCTCCTCTACGAGCTGGATCCAGCGAAGGCTGTCGAGAGAGTCGATCGCTTCGCCGAGGCGAGCGAGCCGGCCGCAGTCGACGTAGAGGCCGACCGGCGTCGTCCTGCAGGCGAGCTCGCGCGCGACCTCCTTCGGCACCCTGCTGTTGATCAGCACCGCGATCGCGCCGATCTGGGCGAGCGCGTGCGTGTGGATCGAGTAGGCGAAGCTGTCCTCGACGAAGATCGCGACGCGGTCGCGCGGCTCGACCCCCTTCTCGAGGTACCACGCCGACCAGCTCTGCGCGAGCCGGTCGATGTCGAGCAGGCTGAACTCGGTGCGCTCGCGACCGTTCGTGTCGACCACCGGCCGGCCCGACGTGATGAACGGAGCGTCGGGACGCGGGTTCACCTCCACGGCCCGCCGGAGCAGGTTGCCGGCGCCGAGGCTCGGATCGGCGGCGAGATCCTCGCGCAGGTCGCGGGAGAGCAGCGCGTCGGCTGAGATCGGCATCAGGCGTACCTCGTTTCGAGTCGACGACGGGGAGCCTTCTGGTCGTTGGCTTCCAGCGCGGCCGCCGCCAGCTCGAGCTGGTCCTGCTCGTGCAGGGTCGAAAGGGCGAAGCGGATGAGGCCGGTGCCCTTCGCAACGGTCGGAAAGAACGCCGGCAGGATCAGGACGCCCGCTTCGCGCAGACGGGTCGCGACCGCCAGGGCCTCGTCCTCGCTGTCGAAGTGCGCGCCGCGGATCGGGCACCGCAGGCCGGCGTTGACGAGCTTCCGGCCGGTGAGCCGGTCGAACTCCTCGGCCTTCTGCCACAGCAGCCGCTGCCGCGCAGCGACCTCGCCGCTCAGGTGGAGGCGCGCCGCCGCGACCGTCGCGGCGAGCTCGGGCACCGGGATCGACTGGCCGAAGACGAGCGGGTTCGCGAACTTCACGAGCACGCGTCCGTCGGCCGGGCTGGGCACGACCGCGCAGGCGCCGATGCCGCCGAAGGCCTTCGAGAGCGAGCAGACGATCATCACACCGGGCGGCAGCCGGTGGCCGTAGGCGTCGAACGCGTAGCCGGCGCCGTGCTCGCCGGCGATCGAGGTGCCGTGCGCGTCGTCGACGTACAGGTGACCGCCGGCCGCCGAGACCTGCTCGTGCAGGCCGACGACGTCGACCAAGCCCCCCATCGAGCCGACGCCGTCGACCAGCACTATCGGTGACCGCCCTGCCTCGGTCGCCTGCCGCAACCGTTCGGGAAGCGATTCCGGATCGGTCATGTCGAACCGATGCACCGGCCCGATCTGGTCGAGCACGCCGCGGATCACCTGCATCGACGCGTGAGCCGTCCGCTCGATCAGGAAGGTCGCGCCTTCCGCCGAGACCGGATAGCTCGGCAACGCCCCCGCGCCGAGCAACGGCAGGACGCCGAGGTGCGTCGCAGACACGGTCCCGAACGCGACCGCGTGGTTCCCGCGGTAGATCCGACCGAGCAGCTCCTCGAGCTCGCCGAGGTAGATCGGACGGGCGCGGTTCCGGGCGATCGAGAAGTGCACTCCGAACCGATCGAGCGCCTCGTGCGCGGCGGCGACGAGCGCCGGGTGCTGCTCGAGCCCGAGATACGAGCAGGAGACGAACTCGACCGCCTCGGTGCCGTCGCCGAGCCGCACGCGCTTGCCGTCGCGCTCGACGATCACGTGGCCGGTCAGGCCGTTCTCGAACGCGCGGTCGAGCGCGTCGGAGGTGTGCTGGATGCGCGAGGCGACCCAGTTGGCCGGGCTCACGCAGCGGCTCCAGAGGTCTGAGCCAGTGCCCGCGCCGAGACGCGCAGGTGGTGGTCGAGGTCCTCGCCGAGGAAGCTGCGCAGGTCGCCGAGCGCCGCGGCGAACTCCTCCTCCCCGCCCTCGACCACCTCGGCCAGCCGCTCCACGCCGACCGCGAGCGCCTCGCGAGCCTGCGGCGCGAACGGGTTGCCGGCCTGGACGTCCCAGTAGACCTCCGGAGTGCCGGCGCAGATTCTGGCCAGAAGCCCGAGCATCGCCGCGTGCGGTGCCGACGCGATCGCGCGAAGCTCGCCGGCCGTGACACCGAGGTCGGTCAAGGCCAAGCCGAACGCGAGCACGGCGGCGTGCGTCAGGACCTGGATCGCAGCGGCGAGACGGTCGTGGGTCTCGGCCGACACGCGAACCACGCGACCCCCGCGCCGGCCGATCAGGTCGAGCAGGGCCGCGACGCCCGGTCCGTCGTGGACGACGACCGCCGCCACCGGCCGGCCCTCGATGCCGAGCGCGGGCGCGAACATCGGGTTGAGCCCGACGAACGAGATGCCCGAGATCCGAGCGGCCGCACGCGCGATCGCGCTCTTCACCGTCAGCGTCTCCGCGACGACGGCGCCCGGCCGCAGCGCGCCGGCGACCCCTGGGAGCGCTGCCAGCGCCACCTGCTCCGGCACGGCGAGGACGACCACTTCCGCAGCACCGAGCTCGGCCGCCAGCCGGCCCTCGACCTTCGTGACGTCGGCTCGCTCGAAGCGCACGCCGTCGGGGAGGTCGCGTTCGTCGAGATCGACGACGCACACGTCCCCGCCGGCGTCGCGGAGCAGTTCGACGAACATCGACCCGACGGCGCCGGAGCCGCCCACGACGATGCACCGCTTGCCGATCACCACGGCCCTCCGACGGACAGCGCGGTCGGCAGCCGCTTCTCGGCTTCGAGCAGCGCCGTGATCATCGCGCGCGACTTGACCACCGTCTCCTCGTACTCGTCCTCGGGATCGGAGAGGGCGACGATCGCGCCGCCCACGCCGAAGCTGACCTCCTCGCCAGACGCGACGAGCGTGCGGATGACGATGTTGAGGTCCATCGCGCCGCTCAGCCCGAACCAGCCGAGCGAGCCGGAGTAGACGCCGCGCGGCCCGTCCTCCAGCCGGTCGATGATCTCCATCGTCCGGATCTTCGGCGCGCCCGTCATCGACCCGCCGGGGAACGCGGCCCGCACGCACGACACGGCCGAGTGCTTGTCCCGGAGCTTGCCGCGGATCGTCGACACGAGCTGGTGCACGGGCGCGTACGTCTCGACCTCGCACAGCTTCGGTACGTGCACCGAGCCGACCTCGCACACCCGGCCGAGGTCGTTTCGGAGCAGGTCGACGATCATCAGCAGCTCGGCGTTGTCCTTCTCGTTCGAGAGCAGGTCGTCGTGGAGGGCGCGATCCTCCTCGGCGGTCGCGCCTCGCGGTCGTGTCCCCTTGATCGGCTTCGACTCGACCGTGCCGTCGACGCCGACGGACAGGAACCGCTCCGGCGAGGCGCTGAGCACCGTCACGTCGGGGAAGTCGAGCAGCGCGCCGTACGGCACCGGGCTCAGCCGCCTCAAGTGCGCGTACGTCTTCAGCGAGTCGATCTCGACGTGGTTCGTGACCGTGTTCGTGAGGCAGATCTCGTACGACTCGCCGTCGGTGATCTCGCGCAGGCACTCCTCGATCCGCGCGAGGTAGGCGCCCTTGCTGTGGCGCGCGACGACGGCGTCGGTCACCGACGGGTCAGTCATGTCGACGAGCTTTCGGCCGGCCGCCTCTGCGAACGGCTCTTCGTTCGGGAGCTCGTCGAGCCGCGCGGCCGCCTCGTCCAGCCAGGCGCGGGCCTCGTCCGCGGTGGCGGGCGTGCTCAGCGCGAGCAGGTACGAGGCGTCGCCGAGGTGGTCGAGCGCGAGCATCCGGTCGGCGAACACGAGCGCGGCGTCGGGGGTCTCGGCGGAGTGCGCCGCCTCGCCGCCGGTCTCCGCCTTCAGCTCGTAGCCGAGGTAGCCGACGTAGCCGAGGTTGAACTCGAAGGGCAGGCCCTCCGGGACGCCGACCGCGCGCCGGCCGAGCTGCTCCTCGAGGTAGTCGAAGAAGTGCTGCTCGACACGCTCGCACCCGTCGTGGTTCGACACGATGACTGCACCCTCGTCGACTCGGTACGTGACGTACTCCCCCAGCGGCCCGCTGCCGTCGCCCATGAACGAGAACCGCGAGAGCCCTTCGGTCACGAGGCTCGAGTCGAGCCAGAAGCTGGGCGCGTCGCCGGCGAACAGCTCGCGGTAGGCGCTCTCGGCGTCCCGCACTCCCGGCACCGCCGCGACGTGGACCTGGTACGGCGCCGCCCGCCGCGTCGCGCCCCAGCGGCCGTGCCTGGTCGCGAGGTCGCGGAAGTTCGCGAGCAGCTCGTAGCCGAGCTCGGTGCTGATCGACTCCGGGTGGAACTGGACGCCCCAGATCGGCGCCTCGCGGTGGCGCAGGCCCATCACGACGCCGTCCTCTGTCCAGGCGAGCGGCTCGAGGACGTCGGGGAGCTCGGTCGCGGCGAGCGAGTGGTAGCGGACGACCGAGAACGGCGTCGGCATCCCGGCGAAGACGTCGGTCCCGGTGTGGTGCACCTTCGACATCCGCCCGTGCATCGGCTGCGGCGCGTACCCGACCGAGCCGCCGAAGAGGTGGCAGATCCCCTGGTGGCCGAGGCAGACGCCGAGGACCGGCAGGCCGCTGTCGCGGATCGCACGCGCGCTCACCCCGAAATCGCGCGGCCGGTCCGGCCTGCCGGGGCCGGGCGAGATGACGACGCTGTCGAACTCCTCGATCGAGAGGTCCGCCCAGCGGGTGTCGTTGCGGACGACGAGGGGCGGCCGGCCGTTCACCTCGGCGATGAGGTGGTAGAGGTTGTAGGTGAACGAGTCGTAGTTGTCGATCAGGATCGTTCGCATCAGCCGGCGCTCTCCTCCGTCCCGTCGCCGATGACGAGGTCCTCGATCCGGCAGGTCTCGTCGATGATCACGTCGTAGAGCCGCCGCAAGAACTCCTGGCTGATCCCGTGCTCGGCGCCGTACCGCGCGGCGCGCTCCTGGGCGACGCCGATCCGGTGCGGCTGCATCATCGGCACCCCGTTCGCCTTCTTCACCCGGGCTATCTCCACGCAGCACTCGAGTCGCTGCCGCAGCTGGTCGAGGAAGGCCTCGTCGATCGCGCCGAGCTTCGCCCGAAGCTGCTCGAGCACATCGACGGTCTGCGTCTCGACGCGAGTCACAGCTCGGCACCCGTCTCGTAGAGCACCGGCACCTTGCCGCGCGAGGTTCTCGCGAACTCCGAGGGATCGACGCGCTCGACCGTGAACGACGTGCAGCGCCGATTGGTCATCACCTTCCTCATCTGGTACTTGTCGCGCATCGCCTCGACCACCCGGTCGGGCGTGATGCCGTTCGCGATCCGCGGCGAGAGCAGCAGCCGGAGTCGGTACGAGGCGACGTCCCAGTGCACTTGGAGCTGGCACTCGGTCGGGTCGGTGACGCCGAGCTCGGCGAGGCCGCTCATCAGCTGGTCGCTGGAGATGACCCAGACGTCCACGTTCAGCGACTGGCTCGTCCTGCCGGCGAGCGTGAGCAGCCTCGCGGAGCTCCCGCATGCGCAAGGCTCGGTCCCGAGGTAGCCGCGATCTCCGATCCGGTACCGGAAGAGGATCATCCCCGCGTCGGCGACCTTCGTGACGATCACCTCTCCGGTCGTTCCGGGCGGGAGGGGTTCCCCGGTCTCGTCGTCGACGATCTCGACGACCACGCCGTCCTCGTGCACGTGGTGCGTGTTGTCGTCGGCGTGCCGGCACTGGTAGCCGATCGGGCCGGTCTCGTTCGTCGAGTACGAGAACGACCGGACCTCGAGCTCCGGCGCCGCCTCGAGGATCGCGTTCCGCCGCGCCCGGCCGATCGCCTCGCCGAGGTACATGTACGTCCGTAGCGAGCTCAGCTTCTCCGGCTCCGCGCCCGTGATGACCTCCGTGCCGTAGGCAGGAGCGGCGACGAGCGTGTCGAGGCCGTGCTCGGCGATCGTGTCGGCGACCTCGGCCGGCGCCGTCTTCGCGCCGAGCGGGAACGTCCAGGCGCCGAGATAGCGAGACGCGCCGTGCACGAAGAAGAAGGCGCCGTTCAGCTCGCCCGGCGTCATGCAGTTGGCGATCCCGCGCGGCGGGCTCGGCAGCGTGGCTCGAACCCCTCGCGCGCCGAGGAAGTTCGTGTGCCACTCGCTCTGCCAGGAGTGGAACATCATCTTCGTCTTGCCGGCGGTGCCGCTCGACCGGACGATCAGGCCGCCGGCGCCGTCGTCCGCGAGGAACTCCGTCGAATGGGGCGGACACCCATCGGCCAGCTCGGCCGGCGTCAGCAGCGGCAGGAGCGCCAGGTCGTCGACGCCGTGCACGCGGTCGAGGCCCGGCCAGCGCTCGCGAATCGCCGGATGCCGCAGCGCAGCCTCGACGGTCGCGGCCAGATTCGACTGCTGGAGCGCGTCGATCTCCTCGCGGCTCAGCGAGTCGAGGTCCTCCGCGAGCCGGAGCTTGCTGGTCTCGTCGAGCCAGTACGAGATGTGCTCGCGATTCGTCATAGGGCGGTTCGCAGGACGGCTGCGGCCGAGTGCGCCGTCGCCTGGAAGAAGTCGGCGTAGCGTTCCTCGATGTCGACGAGGTCGTCGCTCCAGAGCTCCGCAGGCCTCTCCTCGGCGCTGTCGCACTCGGGCGAGTAGAGGCCGTTCGTCCTGAGGTCGCGGAGCCCGGCCCGCAGGCGAGCGATCAGCTGCTCGACGATCCGCTCCCGCGAGACGAGCTCGCGCCTGGTGCTGTAGAAGCAGTCGTAGAGCGCCGCCGTGTCCTCGGTCGGCTGGCCGAGCACTGCGGTCCCGTCGTGGGCCTTCAGCAAGGAGTCCTCGCCCGGGACGAGCTTCGCGGCGACGGCGACGTGCGCGAGGTGGTTGCGCTTGGCGGCCTCGAGGAGCTCGCCGACGAAGTCTGGTCGATCCTGGCCCCGGTAGACCTTGCGAATCCTCTGGAGCTTCTCCATCACAGGGACGTAGTCCTGGGCCCAGCGGCCGCTGAACGACCGGTGTTGGCGCGCCATCGCCGGCCGGATGAGCGTGTGGTACTGGTGTCTCGTCGGCGTGCCCGCGTAGATGAGGAGGGCCGAGTAGCCGTCGAGAAGGGCGATCGCGTTGCGCGCCGCCGACTCGAGCTCCGCGCTGAGGACGAGGTCGAGCTCGTCGTCCAGGATCTGCCACAACGCCGAGCCGGCCTGGTTCCCGACGATCCACCGGAACCAGATCAGCTGCTCGGTCGACTCGGCGCGAACGCCCGAATCCTCGGTCGTCGTCGCCATCAGCTCGAGCTGGCGCTCGACCGCGATCGGGTCGCCGCTATCGAGCCGGCTCGCCGGATCGGGCAGGACGAGCGGCTCCAACCCGTACGGGTAGCCGCCGAAATCCCAGGTGTCTAGACGTGCACTCGCGGCGATCGAAACCAAGCTGCATCCGCTCCCAGTCGCGCTGAAAACCCCCCGGAAAACGCCTGCTCAAGCGTGGAGAGGGTTCGGATGTTGAATCATGGCGACCATAGCAAAGCTGACGGGTAGCGGTCAAGATGACGTATGTGCGGCCCTGGCAAGTTAGGCTGCTACGCTCGTGACCGGGCGACGTCCGGGCCGGATAGCGGGGTTCGCGAATGAGATCGAGGAGCTGGGCGAAGGCTTGAACAAGGCGTTGCGATCGACCTTCGGCTCCTACGGCGAGCTGCTGCGGATCAGGGAGGCCCGCGGCTTCCTCGTCGCCGGCTTCTTCGGCCGCTATCCGATCTCGATGCGCGCGCTGGCGGTGCTGCTCCTCGTGCTCCACGCCCACGGCACGTACGCGCTGGCCGGGGCGGTCAGCTCGACGGTGACCCTGACGAACGCGGCCACCGCCCCGGTGCTCGGACGGCTCTCCGACCGGCGGAGCCAGGGCTCCGTGATCTTCGCCACGCTGGTCGCGCACGCTGCAGGGCTGGCGGCGCTGCTGCTCTTCGTCCAGGTCGGCGCGCCGAAGTGGACGTGGTTCGTCGCGGCCGGAGTGTTCGGCGCGTCCGCCCTCCCCATCGGCTCGCTGGTGCGAGCGCGATGGGCGGCGCTCCTGGCGGGAACGCCGCGCGTGCAGACGGCATTCGCGCTCGAGGCGTTCAACGACGACCTGATCTACCTCAGCGGGCCGGTCATCGTGACTACGCTGGCCGCCGCGGTCTCCGCCAAGGCCTCGATCGTCCTCGTGTTGGTGCTGGTGCTCGTGGGCTGGTCGGCGCTCGCCGTGCAGCGGAGCACGGAGCCGAAGCCGCACGCCGCCTCCGACCGGCCCAGCCGGACGGTGGTCGCGGAGCCCGGAATGCGGGCGCTGCTCGCGATCACGTTCGTCCTCGGCGTCTGGCTCGGGGCGAGCAACGTCGCTCTCGTCGCGTTCGCCCAGGAGCACGGCCACCCCGGCTTCGGCGGCGTGCTGATCGGCCTGACGGTCTTCGCCGGCTCGGTCGCCGGCCTGACGTACGGCGGCATCACCTGGAAGGCAGGCCTCGTGCAGCGACTGCTCTGGATCGCGCTGCTGCTCGGCGTCGGCACGTTCCCGCTGCTCCTGGCCCACTCGCTGTGGCTGATGGCGCTGTTCGCGCTCGTCGCGGGCGTCGCGATCACGCCCATGCTGGTGACGATGTACTCCCTGCTCAGCAACCTCGTCCCGAGGACCTCGATCACCGAGGGATTCGCGTGGTTCGCGTCGGTGATCACCCTCGGCTCGTCGACCGGGCTCGCGGCGACCGGCTACCTGGTCGACTACGCCGAGAGCTTCGGCGCGCTGCTCTTCTTCGCCGGGGCCGGCTGCGTCGCGCCGCTCCTCGTGCTCGCGACGCGCCGCCTCCTCGACCGGACGCCGTACCTCGAGGCCCAGCCGGTGCCCGTCCCCGCGAGCGCGGCCGATTAGAGCGATGAGTCTTCGCCCCGGAGACAGTCTCCACTCGCGATAACGGTTCGAAGCGAGGTGAGGCGCGATGACGAAGGTTCTGGCAGGGATCACGACGTCGGTCGACGGGTACGTCGCCGGCCCGGACGACGGCCCGGGGAAGGGGCTCGGTGAGGGCGGCGAGCGGCTCCACTACTGGGTGTTCGGCGGACCTTGGACGTACGAGGACGAGCCGGGGGGCGAGGCGACGGGCGAGGACGCGGCGTGGCTCGCGGAGACGATCTCGCGCATCGGCGCGGTCGTCGCCGGGCGCCGCACGTACGAGGCGTCCGGCCGCTGGGGCGGCAAGAACCCGTGGGGCCTGCCGCTCTTCATCGTGACGCACCGGCCCGAGGAGGAGCCGGAGGGCGGCGCGTTCACGTTCGTCTCCGGCGTCGAGGAGGCGATCGAGCGCGCGAAGGCAGCCGCCGGCGAAAAGGACGTCCACGTCATGGGCGGCGCGGACGTGATCCGACAGGCGCTCGCCGCGGGCCTCGTCGACGAGCTGACGATCATCGTCGCGCCGGTCGTCCTCGGCGCCGGGAAGCGCCTGTTCGAGGGGTTCTCGACACCGCTCGAGCTCGAGCACCTGGGCGTGCGCCAGTCCCGGTTCGCGACCTTCGTCGACTACCGCGTCAAGCGCCCCTACTAGCGCGGTCGCTGAATCGGGGGATCGGCGAAGCCCGCGCGCCTGTCGATAGCCCTCGCGTTCGTTTTACCCAGGCGTCGCGGCCACGTCCGGTCCCTCGCAGCGAGGTTCGACAGCGTGTCCGCACCAGCGACTACCAGGGGTCAGGAGCAGGTTTCGTCGGGATGACGGCGCGACGGCTCGTCGCGACAGCGCTCGCTTTCGTCGCCTTCGCCTCCGCCGGCACGGCGAGCGCCGGGAAGGGAGGCGGCGGGAAGCCGCGGGCCGACACGTCTCCTCCCTCGGTCGCGATCTCGTCGCCCACCGCCGGCGCCACAGTTCGTGGGGCGATCGGCGTCGCCGGGACGGCGTCCGACAACGTCCAGGTCGCGAGCGTCGCGGTGAGCGTCGACGGCGGCGCGTACGTCACCGCGCAGGGCACGACGAGCTGGAGCTTCGCCCTCGACACGCGAAGCCTCGTCGACGGAGCGCACACCGTCACGGCTCGCGCCAAGGACGCCGCGGGGAACGCAACCACGGCGAGCGTCCGCTTCACGTCGTCGAACTCCGACACGACCCCGCCCGTGGTGAGCATCTCGGCTCCTTCCGGCGGCGCGACCGTCGGCGGGACGGTCTCCGTCTCGGGCACGGCGGCCGACACCGGCGGACTCGCAGGCGTCTCCGTCAGCGTCGACGGTGGGCTCTACCAGCCGGCCGCCGGAACCTCGTCGTGGACGGACGGCCTCGACACGACCTCACTCGCCGACGGCACGCACACGCTCACCGCGCGGGCGATCGACACGAGCGGGAACGCCGCCACGGCGAGCGTCTCCGTCAACGTCCAGAACGCCGACAGCACGGCGCCCTCGGTCCAGATCTCGAGCCCGGCAGCGGGCGCGACGCTCAGCGGAACCGCCATGGTCTCCGGCACCGCGTCCGACAACGTGCTGGTGGCGAGCGTGGCGGTCAGCGTCGACGGAAGCGGCTTCTCGAGCGCGCAGGGAACGGCCGCGTGGAGCTACGCGCTCTCGACGACTTCGCTCGCGAACGGCATTCACACGATCGCCGTGCGGGCGTCCGACAGTGCGGGGAACGCGACGACGACGAGCGTCCCTGTCGACGTCCAGAACGGCCTCCCGCCGGGAGTTGCGGAGCAGCTGGTCACCCGCGAGGGCGCCACGATCCAGATCGCCACCGGCGTGACCGGGTGGACGGCGCAGCAGGTCTACGACCTCCTGAGGGCGAACGCGCTCGAGCTCGCGCGGATCGGCCCGACCCTCACGGTGAAGGTGCAGACGACCTACGCCTCGTCGAACTCGGTGAGCGCGGTGCAGACGAACGGCGTCTACAAGAGCTTCCACGCGACCATCTACCTCGATGCGGATGCAGGAACCGTCTTCCCCGCGCGGCCGGACGACGTGATGGCGCACGAGTACGGCTGCGTGTGGGCGCTGTACCACCTCTACCTCTCGCAGCAGGGCGACTGGACGCCTTGGCTCACCGCCCGCGGTCTCGTCGGCGAACCACGCCTCGACACGACCTTCAGCTGGTCGAGGAACGAGATGATCGCCGACGACTACCGGATGCTCTTCGGCTCTCCGGCCGCGCAGGCCGAGGCCGCCTACGTCAATCCGGACGTGCCCGACCCGCGTGCGGTAGCGGGTCTCCGCGACTTCTTCCTGAACGTCTGGGCCGTTCCTTAGGTCGGGAGGGGGCGCCGTTCGCCGGCGCCCCCTCCCGCGCCCTCTAGCAGAGCTTGTTGTTGTTGTACTTGTCGAGCGTCGTCGCGAGGCTGTTCGCGAGGTTCGCGTCGGCCGTGGTCAGCTTCGGCGTGTACCCGTTCCCGTCGAACTTGTACTTCGTCAGGAGCGCGTGCGCCTGGTTGATCGCCGTCGCCGACGCTGCGCAGTTGCCGGCGCCGGCTCCGACGTTCAGGTCGGCGGCGAGCAGCTGCGCCGCCATGTTGAACAGCGGATCGCTCGACATCTTCTTCTTCCCGTCGATCGTCGACTTGCCGAGGATGTTGACCGCGTCCTTGCACGCGGTGCTGGCGCCTAGCACGTTCGGGTTCAGCACCAGGAGGCCCAGGGTCGCGGGCGTGCCGGCGTTCGCCATCTTCAGCAGCGTCTGGTCGAGCACCGGCTTCTGGCCGCCGCCCGTGCAGGACGACCAGTTCTTCCAGTACCCGATCGTGAACGCGAGCCCGCCGGGCGGCGGCTTGTTGTCGATCGAGAACGTCTTCGTCTGGCCGGCCGTCACGGTGAAGTCCGTGCAGACCGTGCTGTTGTCGCCGCTCGGGTTGTAGACGCTGTAGAGGGGCGGCCCCAGCGTCGTCGTCCAGCCCGGCCCGAGCGGGCCGAGCACCTCGCACATCTGGTACGTCGAGCCGGGCACGAGCGTCGTCGTGAAGTTGAGGACGCCGCCGTTACCCGAGCTCGCCGTCAGGCTCTCGAGGATCGTCCCGGCCAGGAGCGCCGAGGCGCCGCTCCGGAGCTGGAAGGTGACGTTCTGCGTCCCGCTCGGCGGAAGGCCGCTGAACGTCTTGATCACCTTCGCCTTGCCGCGAAGGGTGTTGGTGAACGTGCAGGTGACGGTCTCTCCCGGGCTGACGTCGATGTTCGTCACGGGGCTGCCGTCGTCACACGTCTTGCTCGTCAGGTCCCAACCCGCCGGCACCGTCTCGGACGCGCTGTAGCCGCTCCCCGGAGTGACGTTCGTGAACGTCTGCGAGCCCTGGTTCGTGAGGCTGAAGCTCGACGGGCTGAGCCCGCCGCCGGCCGAGAACGAGAAGCTCGTGCTGGTCGGGTCCGGGCTCGGGTTCGTGACCTTCTTGACGATGATCTTCCCCTTCAACCGGTTCGTGAAGGTGCAGGTCACCGTCTCGCCCGCGCTGACGTCGATCTTCGTCACCGGGCTGCCGTCGTCGCACGTCGAGCTCGTGAGATCCCAGCCGCTCGGCACCGTCTCGGCCACGTTGTAGCCGTTGCCGGGCAGCAGGTTCGAGAACGTCTGCGTGCCCTGGTTCGCGAGGCTGAAGGCCGACGGGCTGAGCCCGCCGCCGGCCGTGAACGAGAAGCTCGTCGCGGTCGGATCCGGGTTCGGGTTCGTGACCTTCTTCACGATGATCGTCCCCCGCTTCAGCGTGTTCGTGAACGTGCACGTGACCGTCTCGCCCGGGCTCAGGTCGATGTTCGAGACGGGGCTGCCGTCGTCGCACGTCGAGCTCGTGAGATCCCAGCCGCTCGGCACGGTCTCGGCGACGATGTAGCCGTTCTTCGGGCTCAGGCCGGTGAACGACTGCGAGCCGCCGTTCGCGAGGCTGAAGCTCGACGGGCTGAGCCCGCCGCCGGCCGTGAACGAGAAGCTCGTCGCCGTCGGATCCGGATCCGGGTCGGTGACCTTCTTCACGATGATCTTCGCGAGCTTCCGGTTCGTGAAGGTGCAGACGTAGCTGTGGCCGGCGTTCGCCGGGTAGTCGACGGTGAAGCTGCACTCACCGCTCGGCGAGCCCGGTGCCTGCTCCCAGCCCGCCTGCTGCGTCTCCGTGATCGTGTAGCTCCCCTCTTGGAGCTGGGTGGTGAAGGGAGCGTCGCCGTTCGAGTCGGTGTTCACCTTCTCGCCGCCGGCGGGAGTTCCCGGCCCGTTCAGGATCATCTCCCAGCCCGACTCGGAGCCCGCGGGTTGGGTGACCTTCACGGCCTTCGCATTCGCCGGGTTGAGCGTGTTGTTGAAGTCCGCCTCGCCGGAGCAGGTCGGGAGGCCGATCGGAACGGTCGCGTCCGTCTGCGGCGCCCACCCCGACGCCGCGTCCTCCTTCACCGTGTAGGTGTCCGGCGCGAGGTTCCCGATCGTGGTCGACTTCGACGTGTCGCCGGCGGCGAAGCTCAGCGTCGGGGTCGCGACCTCTGTGTTGCTGGAGTCGAAGACGTGGAAGGTGAACGACTGCGTCTCGCTCCCGCTCAGCACGTTCGGGATCGTCTTCTTGATCTTCAGGCTGACCTTGGCGTCGGAGCTGACGGTGACGTCGGCGGTCGCGAACGTGCTGAATCCGTCGGATCCGGTCAGCGTCGCGGTGTCCGCGAGATCACCGGTCGAGCTCGTGCCCGAGGTCGCGTAGATGGTCTTCGCGAACGTCACCGAGCCGTTCCCGCTCTGGGCAGCCGACGTCCAGCTGACCACTCCGGTCGTGTGCGTGCCCGCCACGTAGCCGAGGTCGAACGCTCCCGAAGCACCCGAGAACGAATCGGTCGAGTACGAGAGCCCGCTGCCGGTGATGCTCTCGATGTCGTTGATCGTCGCCTGCTGGTCCAGCTCGGGACCGGTGAGCTGAACCGGTGCGCTGGCGGTCGCCGTGGTCGTGCCCGGGATCGGGATCCCGGTGACCTTGTCGGTGTACGAGCCCGACGCGACGTCGTTGAGATTCGTCGTCCCGCTCGGCACCGTCGTCGTGTGCGTCAGGACGAGCGTGTTCGAGTTCGCCGGCAGGTCGGTCGGGCCGGCGGATGTGGTGTCGAGGACAGTCGTTCCCGAGCGGATGTCGTCCGTGAGGTTGATGGTCACGACACGCGTCGCGGGGTTCGTCGCGTAGACGTGCGTCACGACCGTGATGTCGCCGCTCGGCGACGCCGCGAGCCGCTCCCACGTCACCTTGAGGCTGACGGCGGCGGAGAGCGAGGCGTTCGGGTCGCACGTGTTCGTGAAGTCGACGTGCGCCGGCGTCGGCTCCTTCTTCACCGTCCAGACGTGGTCGGTGCCCTGCGTCGCGCTCATGTCCTTGTTGAGCTCCTGCGGAGCGACCTCCTGGACCGGGATCGAGTTCTCCTTGTTCCCGATGCCCGCGGTTCCGAGGTTCTGGTTCGCGAGGTCGGCGTGCAGCGACGAGCCGGGGAAGAGATGCGATCCGAGCGCGAGGCGCGCGTAGAGGTCGTAGACGCAGACGGTGTTCTGTGCCTGCGTGATCGTGATCTTCCTGTAGCGGGACGTGTCGGTGCCGCCGAGGCCAGGGCTGACCGTCGTGTCGGGACCTGACGTCGCGGCAGAGCACGACGCGTCCGACAGAGACGTGTTCAGCGTCGCCACGGAGATGAGGTCGAAGCCGGGATGGCCTCCATCGACGGCGTCGACCACGGATGCGATCGTGTACGTCTGGCTGGCCGGTGCCGAGTTGCCGGCGTCGGCGACGACACGGAGCGGCACGAGGTCGAGCTCGCTCCAATTCTTGCCGAGGTTCCCCTCGGTGTAGAGCGCATCAGGGCAGACGAACTGCCCGCCGATCGGCAGGGTCACGGTTCCGTCGTTGTCGCAGCCTTCGAGCTTGAAGCTCACGCCGCTGGGATCGCCGGCGGCGAGAAGCGTCTGCACCGGCAGCGCCCTGCCGGCGGGACGTGCCAGACCGCCCATGCCTGCTGCCGAGCCCGCGAGCACGAGTCCGGCCCCAATCGTCACCAGAGCCGTGACGAGGCGGCTCCTTCGTGTCCAACGGAAACGTCGCATCCTGAGCCTCCCCGCTCAAACGCCGCAATGTCCGCAGGAGCGGCGCCGGACGGTCAGGCCCCCCAGGTTCCCCGCGGGGGGGAGGTCGTGCCGCAGCAGCACCACCCGGCCCCGGAGTCTAGGACCGTCATCCGGTTTTCAATAGACGGCATT
>Ga0081539_10001288_pt1 | contig 44055 bp, 38 predicted proteins | sample TabmetS4T2R2_FD_71023 | JGI IMG/M metagenome (GOLD analysis project Ga0081539, IMG submission 71023) | Tabebuia heterophylla rhizosphere microbial communities from the University of Puerto Rico - S4T2R2 | ecosystem: Host-associated > Plants > Roots > Rhizosphere ... | reverse complement strand
CCGTTACCGGCACTCCGCGGCGAGATGGTGGCCCGGATCTGGTCACCGTCAGTGCCGACGGACAACGTGGTCGTCGCCCACGACGGACCGGACTATCACCGGTACGCGGGACTCGGGCACTACTCCGCAGCCATGATCGGCGCGGGTCGCGTACCCCCGTATCACCTCGTGCTCCTGCCCCCGGGCGAACGGTTCGAGTGGTATTCGGCCAGCCCCGTCTATGCCCGCGCGCTGGCCGACGACGTGATGCCGAAGGTGGCCGCCGAGCTGGGCATCGCCGACCGGCCCGCGGTCGGGGTCGGTGCCAGTCTCGGTGGACTGGCCATGCTGCACTGCCAGCGCCGGCACCCGGCCCGGTTCGCCGGTTTGTTCCTGCAGTCCGGCAGCTTCTTCCAGCCGCGGTTCGACCGGCAGGAGTCCGGCTTCCGGCGGTGGCTGCGGATCGTCCGGTTCACCGGCCGGGTCAGGCGCCGCATCGACGGGCCGGCGATACCGGTGGCCTTGACTTGCGGATCAGTCGAGGAGAACCTGGCGAACAATCAGGACATGGCATCCGTGCTGCACGGGCAGGGGTATGACGTGTCGTTCGCCGAGGTGCCGGACGGGCACAACTGGGTCGGCTGGCGCGACGCCTTCGACCCGCACCTGACTTCTCTGATGCAGCGAGTGTTCCAGGAACCGTTCTAGGGATTCGTCTTTGAGGGAGGCGCCGTGGCCGACGTCGAGCACACCATCGGACTTCTGCTGGGAACCGAAGACGACTGGCCGCGGGCGTACGAGGCCCTGCTGCGCAGGCTCGGCGTCGTCAAGGACGACGCCGGACGCACGCACGGGTTGCAGAGCGTCCGGGTCACCATCGAGCCGTTCAACCTGCGTGACAAGCCCCGGCACCAGCTGGTCATCGACCGGCTCGCGTACTGGTACTACCACCCGCGTGAGTGGCTCAAGAAGATCGCGCTGATGGACGACGTGTACCTGCTGAACAGCCCGTTCACGTTCCAATCCATGGAGAAGCACGCGGCGTACTGCGCCATGATGCGGCTCGGGCTCAAGGTTCCCGAGACGGTGCTCGTGCCGTACAAGAACCCGCTGGACAACTCCCGGTGGGCCTACACGTCGTCGCGCTACAACCAGTCGTTCGACCTGGACGAGACGGCGGCGCAGGTCGGTTATCCGATGTTCATGAAGCCGTACGACGGCGGGGCCTGGGTGGGCGTCTCCAGGATCCGGAACTCGGCCGAGCTGCACGCCGCGTACGACGCCTCCGGCGAGCGGCTGATGCACCTGCAGGCGTCGGTCGAAGGCTATGACGTGTTCGCCCGCTCGCTGACCATCGGCCCCGAGACTATGGTCATGAAGTTCCGGCCCGAGCTGCCGATGTACGACAGGTACGCGGTGACCCACGACTTCCTCACCGCCGAGACCGGTGACGAGGTGATCACGATCTCGCGGCTGATCAACGCGTTCTTCCGCTGGGAGTTCAACTCGTGTGAATCGCTGATCCGCGGCACCGAGGTGCATCCGATCGACTACGCCAACGCCTGTCCGGACGTGGCGATCACGTCGCTGCACTACTACTTCCCCTGGGCCATGGCGGCGCTGCTGCGCTGGACGGTGTTCTGCGTGGTGACCGGCCGCAAGCCCCGCCTGGACATGAACACGGCCGACTACTTCGCCATCGCCGACCAGCCGGACCTGTCGTACCAGGAGAAGCTGACCGGCTACCGCAAGCTGGCCGACGACTACTTCGACGTGCAGCGGTACGAGGAGTTCTGCGCCCGGCACCTGTCGCACGTCGACGAGCTGGTCTACGACTGGGTCAGCTCGACGGAATTCCGGAACCTGCTGGACGAGACGGTTCGCGACATGTTCCCGGCGCACGAGCACGAGCGGTTCCTGGGTCATTTCGGCGGCCTGATGGATGCCTGGATCCGCGACAATGGCTGACGTGCGCCAGGCGGCCGGCCTCGCCGTAAGCCTCTACCGGCGCCGATTGGACTTCGCGTTCCACGGTTACCTGCGGCGTGACCCGATGTCCCTGCTCCATCTGCGGATCGGGCGGGACAACCCGTACGCCATCTACAGCCGCCTGCGCCGGCAGGGCACCCTGGTGCCGAGCCGAATCGGGAACTGGGTCACCACCAGCCACCGGGTCTGCAACGCGGTACTGCGGGACCGCCGCTTCGGCGTACGGGCGGCCGAGCTCGTCCCCGGCACCGGCATGACCGAGTTCGACATGTCCTTCCTGGACCGGGACCCGCCCGACCACACCCGGCTGCGCCGCCTGGCACAGCCCGCGTTCAGCCCCAAGCAGATGGCCGGCTACCGGCCGCGGATCGAGCGGCAGGTGGACGACCTGCTCGACCGGGCCGCGGCCTCGCCCGGCTTCGACCTGGTGCCGGCATTCGCCGGGCCGCTGCCGATCGCGGTGATCACCGACCTGCTGGGTGTGCCGGACGCCGACGCGGACCGGTTCGCTCGCTACGGCACGGTGATCGCGAGTGCGCTCGACGGCATCCGGTCGCTCGGGCACGCGGCCCGGTTGCAGGCGGCGGACCGCGAGCTCCGGGCGCTCTTCGAGGCGCTGTTCGAGCTGCGCCGCAGGTCACCGGCCGACGACGTGGTGAGCCGGGTGGTCGCCGCCGAAGGCACGTCGGTGCGCCCGGCCGAGATGCTGCCGATGTGCAACCTTCTCCTGGTGGCCGGCTTCGAGACCACGGTCAACCTGGTCGGCAACGCGGTGAACGCGCTGCTCGACCACCCCGAGCAGTGGGCCGACCTGTGCGCCGACCCGGCCGGGCTGGCCGCGGCCGCGGTCGAGGAGACGCTGCGCTGGGACCCGCCGGTGCAGCGGACCGCCCGGTGCGCGCTCGAGGACGTGCCGATCGAGGGCCGTACGGTGGCACGGAACGAGTTCGTGATCACCCTGCTCGGCGCTGCCAACCGCGATCCCGAGGTGTACCCCGACCCGGACCGTTTCGACATCCACCGCAAGCCGGCCGTCGACCACCTGGCCTTCTCCAGTGGCATCCACTACTGCATCGGGCAACCGCTGGCCCGGATGGAGGCGACCGTCGCGTTGCAGCGGCTGGCCGAGCGCATGCCGGATCTGCGCCGGGCGGGCCCGCTTCGGCGCCGTACGTCGAGTGTCGTGCGCGGCCCGATCAGCCTCCCGGTGCGCGCCGCAGGCGGTAGGGCGCCGCACGTCGAGTGTCGTGCGCGGCCCGATCAGCCTCCCGGTGCGTGACGCTGGTGTCCGGGCAGCGGGCTTTGTCGTACCTGCGGCCTAGAGTCGTCCTGTGCGGATCCGGATCGAGGGCAGCGACCTGCCGGGTGGGCGCGCCGGCGCGGAGGCCGACGTGCTACGACTCGGCAACGTCCACGTGGGCGTGCAGCGCAAGGCCGATGTGGTCGACCGGGTGCCGGCCGACGCAGCGGCCGCGACGTGGGAATTCGATGTGGCGAGCCGGGAGGTCGACGGGCTGCTCGACGTCGGCGGGCCGTGGGTGCACGGCCGGCCCGGCGCTCGGTTCCTGTATTTGAGCTGGGGAGCGGTCGGCGACGACGAGTCGTTCGCGATGTTCCGGCGGGCGAAGCTGATGTTCGCCGACATCCCGACCGAGGTTTTGCGCGCCGCGCACGACGGCGGGGGCGTGCTGGTGGGGCGGCTGGGGCTGACCGACGCCCGGGGCGGTCCCCGGTGCGCCCGGGTCCGGCCCCCCGACGTCGCCTGGACCGTGGAGTGACAAGTCCGCGCGCCGTGCTGGTGCTGCACGGTTTCATCACCCGAGACGGCGCGCTGGCGTTGTGGGCCGAGACCGACGAGCGCCGGCTGCGCGCCCTGCCGATGGCGCCTGCCGACGGGTCGCCGGGCGCGCCGGAGCACCCTTTCGCCGTCGGCGTGACCGGCCTGCCGGCGGGTGACCCGCGGCCCGGCGCCACCCTCGTGCTGCCGTCCACCACCGCCGGGCCGATCCCGTCGCCGCAGCTGGGGCTGGCCCGGCGGCGCGGGCGGCCGAGGTTGCGGTCCTGGCGGGTGCCTGCGGTGACAGTCCCGTTCGTGACCGACGACCTGGCCGCCGAGGTCGACGGGCGGCGCGCTCCCTCGCTGTCCTATCTGGCCGAACTGTGCGCCTTCGCCGCCGATCTCGTCCGGCGTGGTCGAGTTCTCCCCGGCGTCTGGCCGGACGGTCCACGCCCGCGGGCCCGCTGGCGGCCGGTGCTCACCGGAGCCGACGCCGACCGGCATGCCGACCTGCTCGCCCGGATGCCCGCCGCCTGCCGCGCCGAGCGTGCGCGTCCCGGTGACGTCGACGGTCTACCCGGCGCCGACGCACTGCACGGCGCCCTCCACCGCCTCGTCGACGGCCTGGTGCGGATCCGGCTGGCAGAGTCCGAGACGACGTTGGCCGGCGCGCCGTGGCTGGAGGCGCTGACCGGGGAGCCGGAATTCGATGCGAGTCCCGCCGCGGCGCGCACCCTCGCCGAGCACCTCGACGCCTGGCACGCCGACGCGGTCAGTGGCGCGGCGGTCCGGGTGTGCTTTCGGCTCAGCAATCTGCGCGAGCTCGAACCGGACCGGCCGGCCACAGCCGGCGAGTCCGCCGGCGACGACGCCTGGCTGCTCGAGTTCCTGCTGCAGCCGCTCGATGAGCCCAGCGTGCTGGTCCCGGCGGCGGACGTATGGCGCGACCGCAGCGCGCCGCTGCGCCGGTGGACCCACCATCCGCAGGAACGACTGCTGGCCGGGCTCGGCCGGGCGGCCCGGCTCTTCCCGGAGCTAGAGGCGGGACTCCGCGTCGCGCGGCCGGTGGAGCTGTCGCTCGACACCGAGGGCGCGCATCGCTTCCTCAGCCAGGCGGCGGTGCTCGAGCAGGCCGGCTACGGCATCCTGTTGCCCGCCTGGTGGAGGCAGCCGAGCCGGCTCGGGCTGGCGCTCGATATCCGGACGCGCGACCCGATCGCTCCGGTGCGGCGGGACGAGGCGGCCGATCTCGCGACGATCGTGGACTACCGGTGGGGCCTGGCGCTGGGTGGGCGGGTGCTGACCGAGGCGGAGCTCACCGACCTCGCCCGGGTCAAGGTGCCGCTGGTCCGGCTGCGCGGGCGGTGGGTTTACCTGGACCCGGAGCGGCTGAACGCTGGGTTGACGTTCCTGCGGCGCGGTGGCGGCACGATGACCGCCGGCGACGCGCTGCGCATGATGCGGCTGCTGCCACCCGAGGAGCTGCCGCTGCCGGTGACCGCGACGAGCGGCACCGGCTGGATGGCCGACCTGCTGAACGGCGACCTGGACCGGCGCCTGGAGCTGCTCGAGGCGCCCGGAGGACTGGCCGGCGTGCTCCGCCCGTACCAGAAACGGGGGTTCTCCTGGTTGGCCTTCCTGGAGCGGCTCGGGCTGGGCGCGTGCCTGGCGGACGACATGGGACTCGGGAAGACGGTGCAGCTGCTCGCCCTGTTGTTGCACGCCGGACGAGGACCCACGCTGCTGATCTGTCCCCTCTCGGTGCTGGGCAACTGGCAGCGGGAGGCGGCGCGGTTCGCGCCCGGGTTGCGGGTGCGCGTGCTGCACGGCGCCGACCGGCCGGACCCGGAGGATCTGCTGGCCGGATGCGACGTGCTCCTCACCACCTATGCGACCGCCACCCGGGACGCCGACGAGCTGGCCGCCGTTCGGTGGGACAGAGTCGTGCTGGACGAGGCGCAGCACATCAAGAACAGCGCGAGCGACGTGGCGAAGGCGGTGCGGCGGTTCCCGGCGCGGCACCGGGTCGCGCTCACCGGAACCCCGGTGGAGAACCGGCTGGCCGAGCTCTGGTCCATCATGGATTTCCTCAACCCAGGCGTGCTCGCGTCGGCCCACACGTTCCGGGCGCGGTTCGCGGTGCCGATCGAGCGGTACGCGGACGAGGAGGCCGCGGCCCGGTTGCGTCGGGCCACCCGTCCGTTCCTGCTGCGACGGGTGAAGAGCGACCCGGCGGTGATCGACGACCTGCCGGACAGGCGGTACGTACGGCACCTGTGCGGGCTGACCGGCGAGCAGGCATCCCTCTACCGGGCCGTGCTCGACGACATGCTGCTGCGTGTCCGGGAGGCCACCGACAAGCGGCGCAAGGCTTTCGTGCTGGCGGCGATGACCAAGCTCAAGCAGGTCTGCAACCATCCCGCGCACCTGTTGGGCGACGGCTCCCCGCTGCCTGGCCGGTCCGGCAAACTGGAGCGCCTCGAGGAGATCCTGGACAGCGTGCTCGGCGAGGGGGAGCGGGCGCTGTGCTTCACGCAGTTCACCCGGTTCGGGTCGATGCTGACGCCGCACCTTGCCGCACGGTTCGGCGTCCCGGTGCGATACCTGCACGGCGGTACCCCGCGCGCCGCCCGCGACGCGATGGTCGCCGACTTCCAGAACGACCCGCGACCGGGCATCTTCGTGCTGTCGCTGAAAGCCGGCGGCACGGGCCTGAACCTGACCGCCGCCAACCACGTCATCCACGTCGATCGCTGGTGGAACCCGGCCACCGAAGCACAGGCCACCGACCGGGCGTTCCGGATCGGCCAGGACCGCGACGTCCGTGTGCACACTCTGATGTGCATCGGCACGCTCGAGGAACGTATCGACCGGATGATCGCCGACAAGAGCGTCCTGGCCGAGCGGGTGGTCGGCAACGGTGAAGGCTGGCTCACCACGTTGTCCGCCGCCGAGCTGCGTGACCTGCTCGCCCTGTCCCCGGAGGCGGTCGGTGACTGACTCGGTCGATCGCTTCGTCGAGACGTTCGAGGCGCTGCGGATGGCACCGACCTTCGCCCGCGGCCGCCGCGACGCACGTGCCGGACACGTCCGCAGCCTCACCGTCTCCAGCAGCCTGGTGGTCGCGCAGGTCCGTGGCCCCGAAGAGCCCGCAGCCCACCGCGCCCGGATCGCGATCCGCGCGTTCGGTGCCGCCGAATGGTCCCGTGTCGAGGACGACCTGGCGTCACAGGCCCGTTACGTCGCCGACCTCCTGGCCGGCCGCATGCCGACCGGCGTGGAAGCGGTGTTCGCGGATGCCGGCCTCTCTCTGCTGCCGCTGTCGCTCGACGAGATCGCGATGGACTGCACGTGCGAACGCTGGCCGATGCCGTGCGCCCACGTCGCCGCCACCCTTTACGCCCTGGCCCGGTCGTTCGAGGCCGACCCGTTCGGCGTATTCGCGTGGCGCGGCCGCCCGCGCGACGAGTTGTTGCACCGGCTCGGCCAGCTGCGCAGCGCGGCCGCGGTCCAGGCCCAGATCGACGCGGCCGCCGAGCCGGATCCGGCCGCGGACCCGAGTCTCGGTGAGATCGCCGATTTCTGGGGGAGTGAGCGCGCGCCGTCCGCCACGTCCGCACCCCCGGCGGCGACGGTGGCGGCACGCCCGGACGCATTGCTCGACCAGTTGGACCCACCGCCGCTCATGGTCGGTGAGGTACCGGTGGTCGAGGTACTCCGCCCGGCGTACCGCGCCCTGCCCTGACCGGCACCTTCGGCCCCGCGTCCGCCGCACGTTCCCGGGCACGCGGTCGCTCCGCGCCGCCGCTGCATCGATCCTCCTTCGAGGAGGTTTGGGTGGTGTGTCGCGGGCCCTGATCCTCCTGTGAGGCTTGGGCGGGCGTCGCGGGCTCTGATCCTCCTGTGCGGAGGTTCGGGTGGTGTCGGTTAGCGCCGAGGGCACCGATTCTCCTGCGAGGAGGTTCGGGTGGTGTCTCGGAGCACCGATCTTCTGCGAGGAGGTTCGGGCGGGCATTGCGGGGTGTGGACTCTCCTTCGAGGAGCCTCGGCTGGGTCTTGGGGGCACTGATCCTCCTGTGAGGAGGTTTGGATAGTGTCGGTGGGCGCCGATTCTCCTGTGAGGAGATCCCGGGTGGGTCTTGCGGGGCATTAATCGTCCTGTGAGGGGCTCGGGTGGGCGTTGCGGGGCACAGATCTTCCTATGAGGAGGCTAAGGCGGTGTCGGCGGCGGGGCACTGATTCTCCTGTGAGGAGGTTCGGTGGGGCGTTGCGGGGCACTGGCCGTCCTGCGAGGAGGCTCGGGCGGGTGTTGCGGGGCACTGGCCGTCCTGCGAGGAGGCTCGGGCGGGTGTTGCGGGGCACTGATCCTCCTGTGAGGAGATTCCGGTGGCGTCGCGCGGCCCCGATCCTCCTTCGAGGAAGTCGGGTGGCGTCGGGGGGAGAGAGGCGGTCGGTGGAGGTTCGCGCCCATGGTGGCGCCCGGGGGCCACGTCGGTTCCGGCGTACCAGCAGTCGGCGACGGCGTGGACCTGCCGTCCGTGGCAGGCGGTGGTGATTCGGGTGACCAGATGACGGAGCAGGACCTGTTTGGTTGGGGCCGCCGTTGGAGCAGGTTGACCGGGCCGTCGCATGGCAGGGTGGCCGCGATCGCGATCACCCGGTTGTTGCCCGGTCCGCGTGGTGAGGTGTCCGTGACGGGAAACCAGCAGACAGCGCCGCTCACCGAACCGGCCCCGGCGGCATGTCGGGAACACCCCGCGTGTGGAGCGTGGTGGCTGTTATGGAGCGTGAAGGCTGTTCTGAAGCGCCCAGAACAGCCACCGCGCTCCATAACAGCCATGCTGCTCCACATCGCGGCGCAGGAATCGGCCGCGTGGGGAGTCAGCGCGCGGGGAAATCGGCCGCGCGGGGAATCGGCCGCGCGGGGAGTCAGCTTTGCGTGTGTCGGCCACTCGGGGAGTCAGCCGAGTGGGGAATCGGCCGCGCGGGGAGTCAGCCGCGCGGGTGTGACTCCTCGTGGTCCAGGGACGGCAGGCTGGTGGTGGGGCCCATGTCGAGCACAGCCGTCGGCTCTGGGACGGGGCGTCCTTTCGAAAGGTCCGGCTTCCCGATCAACGGCGAGGAGGGCGGCGGCCTGTCGTTCCCGGTAGTGTCCTCCGGATCGGTCAGCCGGTTGACGGCCTGCTCCGGGTCGGCCCCGCCGGCGGCGTCCCCGGATCCGGGGTTCGAGTCGGCGCCGGCGGCGGACGGATCCAACTCGGGCGGCCGGATCCGGTTCGCGGCGGTCTCCGATGCGCCGGACGGTTCGTCTGCCGTGTCCGGACTCATGCCGCCCGCCTGAGCCAAGCCGACCGGTGTTGGGGACGTCGGGATCGGGGCCGGCTCGTCCGCCGGTAATGGGGATGCCGGGATCGGGGCCGGCTCGTCCGCCGGTGACGGGGATGCCGGGATCGGGGCCGGCTCGTCCGCCGCGTGTCGCGGGGGCCGGGACGACGGCCGGGCCACCGCCGAGTCCGGCGCCGCGTGCCGCCCCACCGAGACGGTCGGGAACAGTTCCTCACCCTCGTACTCGGACAGCCCGGCGCGCGCCTGCAAGCGCCGCAGCGGCCGCGGTGCCCACCAGGCCGCGCGGCCGAGCGCTCCGAGGATCGCCGGCACGAGGACCATCCGTACCACGGTCGCGTCGAGCACCAGCGCGATGATCATGCCGATGCCGACGAAGCGCATCGTGGTCAGGGTGGACAGGGCGAACGCACCGGTCACCACGATCAGCAACAGGGCCGCCGCACTGATCACCCGGCCGGTGCGCGCCAAGCCGGTGGTGACCGCCTCGGCCGTGGATGCGCCCCGGACCCGGGCCTCGACCATCCGGGACAGGAGGAACACCTCGTAGTCGGTGGACAGCCCGAATACCACCGCGGCCATCAGCACGACGATGCCGACCTCCGGCGGCGCGGGGCTGATCTGCAGCAGGCCGGCGCCGTGGCCGTCCTGGAAGATCCAGACCAGGACACCGAACGTGGCCGCGAGGCTCAGCGCGCTCACCACCACCGCCTTGACCGGCAGCAGGACCGACCCGAACGCCAGGAACATCAGCAGCAACGTCGCACCGACCAGCAGCCCGATCATCAACGGCAGCCGGTCCGCGGTGGCGTCCAGGCTGTCCACGTTGCGGGCTGTCGTGCCGCCGACCAGCATCTCGGTACCGGCCGGCAGGTCCACCGCCCGAATGGCCTCGACCGTTTCACGAGCCGCCGTACCGAACGGGTCGGTGTCCCGCAAGGTCGCGGTGAGCTGGACGACCTCGTCCGCAGACCCAGCCGGAGTGATCGCCGCGACGCCGGGCACCCGCTGCAGCGCGGTGACGACGCCGGGATCCGCCGCGTTGTCCCCGCGCAGCACCACCTGTACGCCGGCGCCACTCAACGCCGGGAAGTCTGTCTTCAGCGTCTCGACGGCCTGCCGCGCCGGGTCGGACGCGGGCAGCACCCGCTCGTCTGCCTCGCCGAACCGTACGTCGCGGACCGGCGCGGCGAGCACCAGCAGACCGGCGATGATCGGCAGCGCCACGAGGATCGGTCGCCGCAGCACGACGCCGGCGAGGCGGGCCCAGCCGGTGCCGGCCGGCCGGGTGCTCTTTCGCCTGGGCAGCCGGATCGGCAGCTTGTCGACGCGTGGGCCGAGGATGGCCAGCAGCGCCGGCAGCAGGGTCAGCGAGAACAGGGCGGCCAGCGCGACCGCGGCCAGTCCGCCGTAGGCCAGGGACTTGAGGAAGCCCTGTGGAAAGAGCAGCAGACCGCCCAGGGCGATCATCAACAGGGTGGCGGAGAACAGCACGGTACGGCCGGCGGTGGCCACCGTGCGGGCGACCGCGTCGGCCGGCGCCCGGCCGTGCGACTGCTCCTCGCGGAACCGGCCCACCATGAACAGCCCGTAGTCGATCGCCATGCCGAGCCCGAGCAGGCTGGCCACGTTGACCGCGAAGGAGTTCACCTCATGCGTCAGCGCGACCGCGTGCAGCACGCCCAGCGAGCCGAGCACCGCCGCGCCGCCGACCATGACCGGCAGTGCCGCGGCGACCAGCGAGCCGAAGATGAACAGCAGCAGAATCAGCACGATCGGCAGCGACACCGCCTCGGCGAGCGCCATGTCCTGAGTGGAGCGGGTGGCCGACGCGTCGGCGAGCACCGCCCCGCCGGCGACCCGGGTACGGGTGCCCTCGACGTCCAGCCCGTCGTCGATCTCCCGGTACGACGCCAGCTTCGCCGATTCGTCCTCGCCGACCAAGGTCAGCACCGCGACCGCGCTGCGCTTGTCCTGCGACACGTACTGCGGCACTTTGTCCCGCCAATATGTGCTGACCGCGCGCACCGCACCGCGGGGGAGAGCGCCGAGCCGGTCTTCGACGCGCCGCGCCAGCGCCGGGTCGTCGATCGAGCCACGGGCGGGCGTGTAGATCACCACGACGTCGCCGCCCTGCGCGCCGAGTGCCTCCTGGGCCACCTCCGCGGCGCGGGCGGACTCGCTGTTCGGGTCGTTGTAGCCGCCCTCGGTGAGCCGGCCGAAGACGCCCATGCCCCACACGCCCGCCGCGATCACCGCGGCGAGCGTCAGCACGAAGACCGGCCGGCGGAACCGGGCCACCCACGATCCCCAGGCGGCGAACACAGCAGATCCCCTCCCCACGCGCCGCAGCCGCCTGCCGTTCGGCGGTGGCCCCCAATGACATGACAGCAGACCAGCGCGGGGTCGCCGCCCTCAGGGCCCCACCCGCCGCAAGTCGGTGCTGATCCACCGTCCGTGGTCCAGGAAAGTTGCGCAAGGCCTTCCGCGGGTTCGGCGCACGGTGTGCGGGCCGGACGAGTACCGTGTGCGGAGTTTTCCCCGATGTCGGACAGGAGCACCACCCGGTATGAGTGACCAGCTCAACCCCGCCGAACCTGCGGCGCCAGAGCCCGTCCCGGCCGAATCGGCAGGCAACGCCTACCGGCGCGGCCAAGCGGTCGTCGGCGCCCTCGCGGGCGTGGCCGTGATCGCGCTCCTCGTCGCCGTCTGGGTGATCGTCAGGGTGGGAGGCGACGACGACACCCCGGCCGCCGCGCCGCCGCCCGTCGCGGCCCCGGCCGCTCCCGGGCCGCGACTGGATCCGGAGCTGCAACGGGCGCCGGTGGTGAAGGCGGGTACCGGCGACCTCACCGAGCTCGAGGTGACTTCGCTGGTCAAAGGCACCGGGCCCAAGGTACGGCCCGGCCAGCGGCTGACCGTCAACTACGTCGGCGTGACCTACCGGGACGGTCGGGAGTTCGACTCGTCCTGGAAGCGCAACCAGCCGGCCCAGTTCCAGATCGGTGCCGGCCAACTGATCAAGGGCTGGGATCGGGGCCTTGTCGGCGTGCCGGTGGGCAGCCGGGTGCAGTTGGACATCCCGGCCGGCCTGGCGTACGGCGACCATCCGTCCGGCGGCCGCCCGGCCGGTGACCTGCGCTTCGTCGTCGACGTTCTGCAAGCCGGATAGCCGGGTCAGCCGCCGGTCCGGTCGGACAGCGCGTCGGCCACGCTGGGATAGACGCCGATGCGACCGCTCAGCCCGACCGTGTCCAGCAGTTGCGACATCCATTCGCTGGGTGCGGCCAGCCGGATCCAACCGCCGGCGGTGCCCGCCCGGTTCTGTCCCACCACGAACGCGCCGAGCCCGGTGGAATCGCAGAACTCGACACCGGACAGGTCCACCACGATCCGCGGCTGCGGGCGATCGAGGACCTGATCGAGTGTCGTGGTCAGGACGGCGGCGCTGTCGACGTCGAGATGGCCGCGCACGGTCATCACCACCGATTCGTCGGGGTTGCCCAGGACGGACACGTGCACCGGAACCGACCTCCAGGGGCGCGGCGGGAGGAGACGTCTCCTTATGCCCACTGGCGTGCCGGAAGTCACCTGCCGGAGGAAGGCGGCACCGCCACCGTCGTTTCATCGCGGCCCGGTCGATGTCGGTGGTCCGGATGGTGAAGCTGACCTCGTAGTTCGAGCCCCCGCCGGAAATGGTTCAACTGCTGCCCGCATCCGTCTGCGACGATACGATCCGGGCAGGTCCACGCTCCCCAGGAGGCCTTTGATGTCCGTGAATCCGCGTGCCGGCCAGCCGGCTCAGTCCAGCGACCTGATCGATGTGCCGAGAGTCGTGCTGAACTACTACACCGAGCACCCGGATCCGGAGGTCGTGGGGCAGCGGGTCGCCTTCGGCACGTCGGGCCACCGCGGCTCCAGCCTGAAGACCGCCTTCAACGAGGACCACATCCTCGCCACCAGCCAGGCGATCGTCGAATATCGCAAGAACCAGGGCACCGACGGGCCGCTCTACCTGGGCCGGGACACCCATGCGCTGTCCGAGCCGGCGATGGTCTCCGCGCTCGAGGTGTTCGCCGCCAACGACGTCACCGTGCTGATCGACAGCCGTGACGGGTACACCCCGACGCCGGCGCTGTCGCACGCGATCCTGAACTACAACCGGGACCGGACGTCCGCTCTGGCCGACGGCGTGGTGGTCACCCCGTCGCACAACCCGCCGGACGACGGTGGCTTCAAGTACAACCCGCCCAACGGCGGCCCGGCCGACACGGACGCCACCAAGTGGATCCAGGACCGGGCGAACGCGCTGATCGCCGGCGGGCTCAAAGAGGTCAAACGGGTGCCGGCGGCCCGGGCCCGGACCTCCGACCTGGTGTCCGGCTACGACTATCTGGCCGGGTACGTGGACGACCTGCCGCAGGTGATCGACGTGGACGCGATCCGGGCCGCCGGGGTCCGCATCGGCGCGGACCCGCTGGGCGGTGCCAGCGTGGCCTACTGGGGTTTCATCGGCGAGCGGTACGGACTCGACCTGACCGTGGTGAACCCGGAGGTCGACCCGACCTTCGGCTTCATGACGCTGGATTGGGACGGCAAGATCCGGATGGACTGTTCGTCGCCGTACGCGATGGCCGCGCTGATCCACCGCAAAGATGCCTTCCAGATCGCCACCGGGAACGACGCGGACGCCGACCGGCACGGCATCGTCACCCCGGACGGCGGTCTGATGAACCCGAACCACTACCTGTCGGTGGCGATCTCCTACCTGTTCCAGGTCCGCACCGACTGGCCGTCCAGCGCGGCGATCGGCAAGACCCTGGTCTCCTCGTCGATGATCGACCGGGTCGCCGCCGACCTGGGGCGCCGGCTCGACGAGGTGCCGGTCGGCTTCAAATGGTTCGTGGCCGGCCTGCTGGACGGGTCGGTCGGCTTCGGCGGCGAGGAGAGCGCGGGCGCGTCGTTCCTGCGCCGGGACGGCAGCCCGTGGAGCACCGACAAGGACGGCATGATCCTCGATCTGCTGGCCTCGGAGATCCTCGCCACCACCGGCCGTACGCCCAGCGAGCACTACCGGGACCTGACCGCGAAGTTCGGCGACCCGGCGTACGCGCGCATCGACGCACCGGCCACCCGGGAGGAGAAGGCGATCCTGGCCAGGCTCTCGCCCGACCAGGTCACCGCGAAGGAACTGGACGGCGAGCCGATCACCCAGGTGCTCACGGCGGCACCGGGCAACGGCGCGCCGATCGGCGGCCTGAAGGTGGCCACGGAGTCGGGCTGGTTCGCCGCCCGGCCGTCCGGTACCGAGGACGTCTACAAGATCTACGCGGAATCGTTCAACGGGCCGGAGCACCTGGCCCGGATCCAGGAGGAGGCCCGCGCGGTGGTTTCCGCGGCGCTCAAGGGCTGAGGCGTCAGGCGGGGCACCCGAGAATGCGGCGGCCGGCTGGAGAGCACGGCCGCCGCATCACCACCAGGCCGGGACCCGACTCCTACGCCTCGACCTCGCCGCGGTCGTCGGTCGCCCAGAGGATGTGGAAGGAGCCGGGCCTGTCGACCCGGCGGTAGGTGTGCGCGCCGAAGAAGTCCCGCTGACCCTGGATCAGCGCGGCGGGCAGCCGCTTGGCCCGCAGCCCGTCGTAGTACGCCAGCGCGGACGCGAACCCGGGGGCCGGTATGCCCTGCTGGGCGGCCAGCGCGACGACCCGCCGCCAGGCATCCTGCGCCCCGCTGACCGCGTCCAGGAAGTAGTCGTCCACCAACAGCGTGGGCAGTTGCGGCGACTTGTCGTACGCCTGCTTGATGTAATCCAGGAACTTGGCCCGGATGATGCAACCGGCCCGCCAGATCTTGGCCATCGCGCCCGGATCGATGTCCCAGTCGTATTCCCTGCTGGCCGCCTGGATCTGCTGGAAGCCCTGTGCGTACGCCACGATCTTGGAAGCGAACAGCGCCTGCTCGACGTCGGCCTGCAGGTCGCCGCCCCCGGCGCCGGCCGTGGCCGACGGGCCGGGCAGCCCGGCGGCCGCCTCGCGGATGGCCGGGTCGCCGGAGAGCGCGCGGGCGAACACCGACTCGGCGATGCCGCTGACCGGCACGCCCAGATCCAGCGCCGCCTGTACGGTCCAGCGGCCGGTGCCCTTCTGCTCGGCCTGGTCCAGCACCACGTCCACGAAGGACTTGCCCGATTGCGGATCGCTCTGCTTCAGCACCTCCGCGGTGATCTCGATCAAGTACGAGCCGAGCCGGCCCTCGTTCCAGTCCTTGAAGATCTCCGCGATGTCCGCCGGAGCGTGCCCGCCCACCTGCCGCAGCAGGTCGTACGCCTCGGCGATCAGTTGCATGTCGGCGTACTCGATGCCGTTGTGCACCATCTTCACGAAGTGGCCGGCACCGTCCGGGCCGACGTGCACGCAGCACGGCTCGCCGTCGACCTTGGCCGAGATGTCCTCGAGCAGCGGGCCGAGCGACTCGTACGATTCCTTGGATCCGCCCGGCATGATGCTCGGCCCGTGCAGCGCGCCCTCCTCGCCGCCGGACACACCGGTGCCGACGAAGTGCAGGCCCATCTCCTTGAGGGCCGCCTCGCGCCGCCGGGTGTCCTGGAAGTGGGCGTTACCCGCGTCGATCAGCATGTCGCCGGGCTCGAGCAGCGGGGCGAACTCGTCGATCACCGCATCGGTGGGCTTACCGGCCTTCACCATGATCACCACGCGGCGGGGGCGTTCCAGGCTGGCGACGAAGTCCGCGGCGCTCTCCGACGGGATGAACGTCCCCTCCTGGCCGAATTCCTCGACCAGCTCCTTGGTGCGCCCGTAGGTGCGGTTGTGCACCGCGACCGTGTGGCCGTGGCGGGCGAAGTTGCGCGCCAGGTTGCGGCCCATCACCGCCAGCCCGGTGACCCCGATCTGCGCCTTCTCGGTCATTGTGTGCCTCCTTCGGGATGCCCTTCCGGCCCTACGCTCGCGCTGCGCACCGCATCGGTGCAGTCCTTCCCCTCGCATCTCACCCGGTCATTCTTACGTGTTCGCCCGGCGTGGAGGTCCACCACGTCCGCTCTGCGGACGGCGGCGGCCTCCGGCTGCGGTTCCGGCCGGCCGTACGGAGCGGATTGCGGTGGTATGTCGTGGCGGCCGCGCGCCGCGGAAGATCCGCGCGGCGGTACGCTCGCCGACATGGCCGATGGGGCTGTGCGACGGCCGGCGCCTGGTCCGCCGGGCGGCGCGGAGAACGGGTGCCCGAGGACGGGAATCCGGTGAAGCGCGGCGAGATCTGGACCATCGGCAACCGAACCGATCTGCGTTACCGGGTACTGGTGTTGTCGGCAGACAGCTACAACGGGCGGATCAACGCATCGCCGTTCTGCGCCCCGATCGTCCGCCAGCGCGGCGTGGTGGAGCTGCCCCCGTACGCGATCGCCCTCACCGAGCAGGATCCGATCACCGGCATCGTGGTGGTGAACCGGATGCGCCGGCTGCCCGCCTCGGCCGGCGCCGAGCGGATCGGCATGGTCACCGGTGCCAGCATGGACCGGCTGGCCAAGGCGATGCGAGAGCTCTTCGAGATCTGAGCCGTCGCCCGTGCGGGTGACGCGGGCGGTACCGGACCGCAGGTGGGACGACACCGGAGGTGTTCGGGGGATGACGGTCCCGCCCGCACTGGCGTATGCAGGACAGCAAGTTGTTCGAGGGAGGAGGGCCGGTGCTGGGCGGCAGGCAGGCGTACCTGGACGCGGTCGCGGGCCTGCGCATGTCCGGGCACCGCCTCGCGGAAGCCGATCGTGCCACCGTCGACCGTGCCGTCGGCCTGCTCGCCGGCCGGACCAGATGCCGCCTGGCCGACGCGCACCGCCACCTGCTGCGGATGGCTCAGGAGCAGAACCGGGACGTGGCCGAGGTGGCGGCCGGCGTGACCACCCTGCTCGACACGCTCGACTCCCACCCGGGCGCGCCGCCCCCGCTGCTGCCCCCGGTGCCGGACACCGCTCCGCTGCGCCGCTTCGATCCGTGGCTGGCCACGGTGCAGAAGGTCCTCGACGCCGTGCCGGGCGCCGCCGCCCTGCTCACCCCGATCCGCGACGACGCCGGCCGGCTGACCGACCTGGTCTGCGTCGCGGTCAGCCCGGCGGCTTCCAGCCCGGACGGCCGGCGCGGGAGCCAGTTGCTCGGCACCACCGCGTCCGAGTTCTTCCCGGCCACACTGGCCAGTGACCGATGGCCCGTCTATGCGCGGGTGCTGGACACCGGCGACCCGGCCGAGATCCCGCCGTTCCGGTACGGCGACGCAGTCTTCTCGACCCGCGCCCACCGGCTCGGCGACGGGCTGTTCCTGTGCTGGACCGAGCACGACCTGGAGGCTGCGGAGAGCGACCGGGTGGCCAGCACCGAGCGGCTCGGCAACCTCGGCTGGGGCGAGTGGGACCTGGTCAGCGGCGAGGTCCGCTGGTCGGCCCAGCTCTACCGGATCTACGAGCGGGACCCGGTGCTGGGGCCGATGCCGCGGGAGGAGTCCGAGGCCCTGGCGCTGCCGGAGGACCTGCCGCTGCGGATCGCCGCGCTGGAGGCGTTCGAACGCTCGGAGCAGGTCGATGTGACCACCCGGGTGCGCATCGGCGGCCGGACCAAATACCTGCGCACGGTGGTCGACGCGACGCGCGACGCGTCCGGCCGGCCGCTGCGCATCTTCGGGATAGTGCAGGACGTCACCTCCCGGGAGGACAGCGTCCGGCGTCTCGCGGAGGTGGAGCGGCAGCTCGCCGAGAAGCGCCGCGACCTGGCCGCCGAGCACGAGCTGGCGCACAAGCTGCAGCGGATCATCCTGCCCATCCCGGACGCGCCGATCGAACTGCCCGGTCTCAAGGTCGCCCTGCGGTACCTGCCGGCCGGGCAGGAGAGCCTGGTCGGCGGCGACTGGTACCACGCCGCGGAGCAGCGCGACGGCTCGGTCCTGCTCGCGGTGGGCGACGTGGCCGGCCACGGCACCCAGGCGGCCACCACGATGGCGCAGCTGCGGCACGCCCTGCGCGCCCTCGCGGTGACCACCACAGACCCCGCCGAGCTGCTCGGTCATCTCAACCGGCTCACCTGCGACCTGGAGCGGGAGACCCCCGAGCTGGCCGCGACCGCGGTGATCGCGCGCTACGACCCGGCCCGGCGGCAGCTGACGTGGGCCCAGGCCGGCCACCCGCCGCCACTGCTCAGCCGCGACGGCCGTACCGCGCCGCTGACCCGGCCCTCCGGCACCATGCTGGGCGTCGTCGAGGACGCGTCGTACGCGTGCGCCACCCTGAACCTGCACGTCGGTGACGTGCTCCTGATCTACACCGACGGGCTGGTCGAGCACCGCCGGCGCAGCCTGGACGACGGGCTGGAGGCGGTGATCGCGGCGATCGACGAGGCGGTCGCCGCCTCGCCGCGACGACCACTGGGCGAGGTGCTGGACCGCCTGCGCCAGGCCAATCCGGATGACGACACCTGCATCCTGGCTGCCCGGCCGACCACCGGCGAGACCCGGGACCTGCGCGGGCACCGCCCCCCGACCGGGACGACGCCGCCGGCCTGACGGGTTCTCCACCGTGTTCGCTTCCGGGGGGCGTCACCCGCGAGGTCAGACGTATGGATTCGGTGCGCGGAGGGTATTTCAGCCGCGTGTCACCGGAAGGCGGACCAATGGGACGTTACGGCGAAGAGGTGGCATCACTGGCGGCGCCGCTGGCCGACGAGGGAGACCTGGACCCGTTGCTCGACCGGATCGGCGACGCCCGGGTGGTGATGCTCGGCGAGGCCAGCCACGGCACGCACGAGTTCTACACCTGGCGGGCGGCGATCACCCGGCGCCTGATCGAGGAGCGTGGCTTCTCGTTCGTCGCGGTCGAGGGGGACTGGCCGGACTGCGACCGGGTGGACCGCAGCGTCCGATGTGCCCCGGGCGCCCCGGACGACCCGCGGGAGGCGCTGCTCGGGTTCGAGCGGTGGCCGACCTGGATGTGGGCCAACGAGGAGGTCGTCGACTTCTGCCGGTGGCTGCGCGCGCACAACAGCGCCGCGACGCATCGGGCCGGCTTCCACGGGCTGGACGTCTACTCGCTCTGGGAGTCGCTCCGGGAGATCCTGATCTACCTGCGCGAGAACGACCCCGAGCAGGTGCCGGGCGCGCTGGCCGCGTACCGCTGCTTCGAGCCGTTCGGCGAGGACCCGCAGGCGTACGCCTGGGCCACCCGCTTCGTGTCGGCGACCTGCGAGACCGAGGTGGTCCACCTGCTCGTGGCGCTGCGCGGCAAGGCGTCGTTCGGCGCCTGGCAGAACGCCGAGGTGGTGGCCGGCGCCGACCACTACTACCGGGCCATGGTGCACGGCGGCCCGCGGTCGTGGAACGTCCGGGACCGGCACATGGACGACACGCTGGCCCGGTTGCTCGACCACTACGACGGCGGCGAGGGCACGAGCCGGGCGGTGGTCTGGGCGCACAACACGCACGTCGGCGACGCTCGGGCCACCGACCAGTCACGACACGGCGAGGTGACCATCGGCGAACTGGCCCGGGACCGGTACGGGCCGCAGAACGTCGTGCTGGTCGGCTTCGGCAGCCACCACGGCACCGTGGTGGCCGCGCCTTCGTGGGGCGCCCCGATGGAGGTGATGGGCGTGCCCCGGGCAAAGGAGGACACGATCGAGGACGTGCTGCACCCGGCCGCGCCGCCGCGCGCGCTGATGATCTTCCCGCCCTTCCGATATCGGCCGGATGTGCTGGTCGACGAGATCGGCCACCGTGCGATCGGAGTGGTCTACCAACCGGAACGCGAGCGCTGGGGCAACTACGTGCCCACGGTGCTCGGCGACCGGTACGACGCGTTCCTGTTCTTCGACGAGACCCGCGCGGTCACGCCGCTGCACACTCGTACCATCGATGTGCTGGAACCGGAGACCTATCCCACCGGGGTCTGATCGCCGAGCAGGCCGGGGATCTCCGCCGCACCCTGCAGGCACAGCAGCCGGCGCAGCGAGGGCCGGGCGCCGGCGGTGCGCAGCCGGCCACCGCAACCACGGGCGAGCTCCACGATCAGCTCGCAGGCGGTCGCGTCGGCGAAGGTCAGGTCGGTGAGGTCCAGGGTGATCACCGGCGCGGCGCAGTCGTCGGGCAGGTGGGCCAGGACCGTGCAGAGGGCGTCGCGGTTGGACAGATCGGCCTCGCCGGCAAGCCGCAAGCCGTCGCAGCGGCGAACCATGCGCAGCAGCGGTGCACCGGCGTGGGAGGTGCGCTGGGTGACCGTGGCCGGGTGGGCGCGGGTCAGCTCGCTGAGCAGCGGCTCGCCGAACAGGCGCTGGTCGTAGAGGCAGACAGCCATCGCGTAGCCGTCCGCGTAGAGGCGGTTGACCTGCCGCTCGTACCCGGCCAGCTGCTCCGATCCGGGCCTGCCCCACACGGCCCAGGCCATGTCACCGACCGCGCGCAGCGCCACGTATCCCTCCCGCCGGGCGCGCCGGACTTCCTCGGCGAACATGGCGTGCGCCGCCTCCGGGTCGAAGGAGCCGGAGGCGAGGTACGTGTCGTCCGCGTACGCCACCCGTAACCGGCCGCAGCTTGACGCCGCGGCGGCATCGATCCGTTCCCGGCAGAGTTCCGCGATCGCCTCGTCGGCGTCCAGGACCGAGGTCAAGTAGACCACCCGGTTCTGCTCCCGCAGCCCGATCCGGACGTAGGAGGCGATCAGCTGCCGGCGCTCGAGGTCGTCCGCGAAGGTCCAGCAGACATGGTCACCCGGGCTAAACCGGTTGACCATTGCGGCGTCCGCCATCGTCGTCTCCCTTTGCCCCTCCCCGGGTCGGCCACAGCGTACGCGGTGACCTGCGTGATCGGCAGCCGGAACACTCGCGTGTGTACGTCTGCGGATTACTTGCTCCGAAGGGTTGACAACCCACCGCACGGCGTTACTCTAAACCTGACGGTTGATAAACCGGAGAGTTGATAATCGGTTCCAGACAGGAGCGGTCGAGGAGGCGAGGCGATGAGCGCCGATCCCATCGGTGACGTGTTCGCCGCGCTGGCCGACCCGACGCGCCGGGCGATCCTGGCCCGGCTGGCCGCCGGCGAGGCGACCGCCGGCGAGCTCGCCGCACCCTTCCCGGTCAGCGCCCAGGCCATCTCCAAGCACCTCAACGTGCTGGAGCGGGCCGGTCTGATCGTGCGCACCCGCGACGCGCAGTTCCGGCGGTGCCGGATCGTCCCCACCCCGCTGCGCGAACTGGCGGTGTGGGTCGAGCAGTACCGCCGGCTCTGGTCGGAGCGCTACGACGCGCTCGACGGTTACCTGGACAAGCTCCACGCAGACGGATCGCAGCCAGAGCACATCGAGGAGGAGCAATGAGCACCATCAGCGTCAGCACCCCGTCCGACACCGAGCTGCGGACGACCCGTACCTTCGACGCGCCCCGTGAGCTGGTGTTCGCCGCGCACACCCAGGCCGAGCACCTCAAGCACTGGTGGGGCCGGGGCAACCCGCTCGACGTGCAGATCGACTTCCGGGTCGGCGGGACCTGGCGGTTCGTCGAGACGGCCGACGGCGCCCAGCACGCGTTCCGCGGCGAGTTCCGCGAGATCGACGCACCCCGCTCGTTCACCTGGACGTTCGAGTACGAGCCGATGGCCGGTCACGTGGCCGTCGAGCGGTTCGAGTTCACCGAGGAGGACGGGCGCACGCGGGTCACCGCGACCGCGACCTTCGACAACCAGGCCGACCGCGACGGCATGCTGGAGTCCGGCATGGAGCAGGGCGCCGAGCAGTCGTACCGGGCGCTGGACGCCTACCTGGTGAAAATCGGTTGACCGGGCAGGGCCGCCCGCGGCAGATTCCGGGGATGATCGAAGCGACCCGTCACCCCGTTTGACGCCCGGGCGGCCCGCCGGCGCACGTCGATGCGGCCCGCTCAGTCGCCCGCCGCCTGTACGCCGTCCGCGCGTGCGAGGACGGCGTTCTCTTCTATCCGGTCTACGCGCTGCTGTTCGCCGACGCGGGTCTCACCACCGCGCGGATATCGACGCTGTTCGCGCTCTGGTCGGTGGTCTCCTTCATCTTCGAGGTGCCGTCGGGCGCCTGGGCGGACACGTGGTCACGCCGCCGCCTGTACGCGCTCGGCGCCTTCCTGACCGCGGCGGGCTTCCTGAGCTGGACGGTGTGGCCGGCGTACGGCGGCTTCGCCCTCGGTTTCGGGCTCTGGGGCCTGGGTGGCGCGCTGACCTCGGGCGCGCTCGAGGCGCTGGTCTATGACGAGCTGGCGGTCGCCGGCGAGCAGCACCGGTACGCCGGTGTTTCCGGCCGGAGCGGCACGGTGGCGATCTTGTCCATGTTGGCCGCTACCCTGCTCGCCTCGCCGGCCTTCCTCTGGGGCGGGTACCTCCTGATCGGCGCGCTGAGCGTGGCCGTCTCGGCCGCGGCCGGCGTGCTCGCGCTCGGCTTCACCGAGACACCCCGGCAGGAGCAGACCGACGAGTACGGCGGTGTCCGCGGTTATCTCGGCACGTTGCGCGCCGGGCTCCGCCAGGTCCGGCTCAGCCGCCGGACGGCGTGGGCGGTGGCGATCGCCGCCCTCGTGCCGGGCCTGAGTGCGCTGGACGAGTACCTGCCCCTGGTCACCCGTGCCAACGGCGTTCCGACCGCCGTCGCGCCGCTGCTGTTCGCCCTGCCCGCGCTGGCCATGGCGCTCGGCAGCGCGCTGGCCGGCCGGTGGGCCCGGACCGGCCCGGTGCGGATGGGTGTGCTGCTGGCGCTGGCCGCGGTGCTGCTGGCGGCCGGTGGCGCCGGGGGGCACGTTGCCGGGATGGTGCCGATCGGCGCGGCGTTCGGCCTGCTGCAGTTCGCCATGGTGATCACCGACGTGCGGTTGCAGGAATCTGTCCCGAGTGCGGTGCGCGCCACGGTGTTGTCGGTCAGCGGTTTCGCGGCCGAGGTGGTGGCGGTGCTGCTGTACGCGTTCTTCGGCCTCGGCGCCGCATTCGCCTCGGAGCCGCAGCTGTTCGCCCTGGCGGGCCTGCCGGTGCTGGTCACCGCGGTGGCGGTGGCGGCCAGGCTGCCGGCCGCGCGGTACCGGGCCTGAGACGAATCACTCATCCGCCGGCGCCGTCTCTGCGCCGGCGCAGGGTTGGCCGGGCGTACGGTGGGGAACCCTGGCCGCATGCAGATCTGGCCCGGGAATCCTTATCCGCTCGGCGCCACATACGACGGCGGGGGGACGAATTTCGCGCTGTTCTCCGAGGTGGCCGATCGGGTGGAGCTGTGCCTGTTCGACGACGACGGCAAGGAGACCAGGATCGAGCTGCCGGAGCGCGAGGCGCTGGTGTGGCACGGCTACCTGCCGCGGATCGTCCCGGGCCAGCGGTACGGCTACCGGGTGCACGGCCCGTACCGCCCGTCCGCCGGGCTGCGGTGCAACCCCAGCAAGCTGCTGCTCGACCCGTACGCGAAAGCGATCGACGGGCGTAACGAGTGGAACGAGGCGCTGTTCTCGTACCACTTCGGTCACCCGGAGTCCTTCAACGACACCGACTCCGCCCCGTACGCGATGCGCTCGGTCGTCATCAACCCGTTCTTCGACTGGGCAAACGACCGGCCGCTGCGCATCCCGTTCCACGAGACGGTGATCTACGAGTGTCACGTCAAGGGCATGACCCAGCGGCATCCTGGCATTCCGGACGACGTCCGGGGCACCTACTCCGGGTTGGCCCACCCGACGATGATCAAACACTTCAAGAACCTCGGGGTGACCGCCGTCGAGTTGATGCCGGTGCACCAGTTCGTGCACGACAGCGGGCTCGTCGACCGCGGTCTGGCGAACTACTGGGGGTACAACACCATCGGCTTCTTCGCGCCGCACAACGGTTACGCCTCCTTCGGCGGGCACGGTGGGCAGGTGCAGGAGTTCAAAACGATGGTGAAGGCGCTGCACGCGGCCGGCATCGAGGTGATCGTGGACGTGGTCTACAACCACACCGCCGAGGGCAACCACCTCGGGCCGACGCTGTCGTTCCGGGGCATCGACAACCCGGCGTACTACCGTCTGGTCGATCAGGACAAGCAGTACTACTACGACACCACGGGGACCGGGAACAGCCTGAACGTCCGGCACCACGAGTCGTTGCGGCTCATCATGGACTCGCTGCGGTACTGGGTGACCGAGATGCACGTGGACGGCTTCCGGTTCGACCTGGCGTCCGCGCTGGCCCGCGAGTTCCACGAGGTGAACCGGCTGGCCGCCTTCTTCGACCTGGTCAACCAGGACCCGGTGGTCAGCCAGGTCAAGCTGATCGCCGAGCCGTGGGACGTCGGTGACGGCGGCTACCAGGTGGGCGGCTTCCCACCCCTGTGGACCGAGTGGAACGGCAAGTACCGCGACTCGGTGCGCGACTTCTGGCGCGGGGAGCCGGCCAGCCTCGGCGAGTTCGCGTCCCGTTTCACCGGCTCGTCCGACCTGTACGAGATCGACGGCCGCCGCCCGATCGCGTCGATCAACTTCGTCACCGCACACGACGGGTTCACGATGACCGATCTGGTGTCGTACAACGAGAAGCACAACGACGCAAACGGCGAGGGCAACCGCGACGGCGAAAGCCACAACCGGTCCTGGAACCACGGGGTGGAGGGGCCGACCGACAACGGCGACATCAACGCCCTGCGTGAGCGGCAGAAGCGGAACTTCCTCTCCACGCTGCTGCTCAGCCAGGGCGTGCCGATGATCTCTCACGGCGACGAGCTGGGCCGCACGCAGCACGGCAACAACAACGTCTACGGCCAGGACAACGAGCTCAGCTGGGTGGACTGGGCCGATGCCCGCCACCACGACGTCCTCACGCTGTTCACCGCCCGGCTCACGAAGCTGCGCGCCGACCACCCGATCTTCCGGCGGCGCCGGTTCTTCCGCGGCCAGCCGGTGCCCGGTTCCAAGGTCACCGACATCGCCTGGCTGCGCCGCGACGGCGAGCCGATGACCGGGCCGGACTGGACCGCGCAGAGCGGCATGACCATGACCGTGTTCCTGAACGGCCACGGCATCCCCGAGCGGGACGCGCTCGGCGAGCCGATCACCGACGACTCCTTCCTGCTGTTGTTCAACCCCCTCTGGGAAAGCGTGACGTTCACGCTGCCGGCACGCGCGTACGGACGGACCTGGGAGACCGTGGTGGACACCGCCGACCCGTTGCTGGCGGCCCGCAGGCGCACCTACAAGGCGGCCGGCAAGATGGACGTCGGCGGGCACACGATGGTCGTCCTGCGCTGCCGGTACTAGATCCCGGCCGACGGACGGGGTGGATCCCGCGACCGGCGGGCGGGCGGCACGCGACCCGGCCCTGTGGTACGCAGACGTCTATGGATGCCCGGCGGCGACCTCGGCTGCACTTCACTCCCCGGCGGGGATGGATCAACGACCCGCACGGCGTCGTCTGGGCGGACGGCCGCTACCACCTGTTCTTCCAGTACAACCCGGCCGGCACGTCGTGGAGCGCGGCGGTGCACTGGGGGCACGCCACCTCCGCCGACCTGGTGACGTGGGAGGAGCAGCCGGTCGCGCTGGCCCCGGAACCGGGGGAGCTGGGCTGCTGGTCGGGATCCGTGGTGCTCTCCGACAGTGGCGCGCCGACCCTGTTCTACACCCGCGTGCTGGCCGATGCCCTCGCACGCGGCCAGGTCGCCCGGGCACTCGGCGACCCCACGCTGAGCCGCTGGCGGCGCGAACCGAGGGGGTCGGTCGTCGTCACGCCGCCCGCCGACGTCGTGGCGTTCCGGGACCCGTTCGTCTGGCGGGCCTCCGACGGCTGGCGGATGGTCGTCGGCGCCCGGCTTCGCGACGGTGCCGGAGCCGCCCTGCAGTACCGCTCGGCCGACCTGCGGGACTGGGCGTACGACGGGGTCGTCACGCAGCGGCCGTCCAGCGAGACCGCCGGCGCCTGGACCGGGTCGATGTGGGAGTGCCCGCAGCTGTTCCCGCTCGACGGCACCTGGGTGCTGCTGGTTTCCGTGCTGCACGACAGTGCCCTGAACGGTGTCGCCTACGCGCTCGGCGACTACGACGGGTGCACGTTCAAGCCCCAGGTGTGGGGAGAGTTCGGCCGCGGTGGGCAGATGTATGCGACCACCACGTTCCTCGACGTGGACGGCCGCCGCTGCGCCATGTCCTGGTTGCGTGAGGCCGGCGGCGCGCCGGCGGGCTCGCCGTGGTCGGGCGCCCTGAGCGTCCCGTGGGTCCTGCGCGTCGAGGGTGACCTGCTACTGGCGGACCCGCATCCGAACCTGCGCGCCTACCGCGGCGACGAAGCGCCGTGGCCGCAGGACGGCGCCGCCGGGGTGCGGGCGATGATCGTGGACGCGGACATCGTGGAGATGACCTTCGAGGGGGTCAGCGGCATCACGACGACCCGCCGCCCGGTTTGACACCCGGCGAACCGGGCATGATCGTCGGTATGCCGGCACGCAAGGACATGCCGGGGACCCTGAAGCGGTCCCCCAGGAAGGCCCAGGACACGTACGTCAAGGCGCACGACTCGGCGGTCAAGGAGTACGGCGAGGGCGAGCGCGCCCACCGCACCGCCATCGCCGCGGTCAAGCACTCCTTCGAGAAGGTCGGCGACCACTGGGAGCCGAAGGCCGTGAAGGGTCCGAGCGACGCCAAGGCGGCCGGCGGCCGCGGCACCAAGGCGAAGACGGCCGGCGGTGTGGACGCCAACGCCAGCAAGGAACACCTGCGCGGGGTGGCCAAGAAGCTGGACATCTCCGGACGCAGCAAGATGACGAAGTCCGAGCTGGTGTCCGCCATCCAGAAGGCCAACCGGCGCAGCGACAGCAAGGCCCGCGCGAAGAAGTGAACCTGCAGCGGTTCGTCGAGGCCCAGGACGGCGTCCACGACACCGCCCTGGCCGAGCTCCGGGCCGGACGCAAGCGGTCGCACTGGATGTGGTTCGTGTTCCCGCAACTCGCGGGGCTGGGCTTCAGTGCCGCCGCGAGGCCCGGGCCTACCTGTCCCACCCAGTTCTGGGCCCGCGTCTGGTCGAGGCGTCGAACGCCTTGCTCAATGTCGAGGGACGATCCGCCGAGCAGATCCTGGGTCATCCCGACGACCTGAAACTCCGGTCGTCGATGACGCTGTTCGCCCGGGCCGCCGACGACCCGGCCGTCTTTCAGGCGGTGCTGGACCGGTACTACGACGGGCCGGATCGAAAGACCCTGGAACTGCTCGGTTCCTAGCCGGTGCGCAGGTGTGCTCGGCCGCCGGTTGCGACACGATGACGCGATGGCGGAAGCGATCGTGCTCGGCGGCGGGATCATCGGGCTGACCGCGGCGGTACGGCTCCGGCAGGCCGGCGTGGACGTGACGGTGTGGTCGCCGGTGGGCCCGGAGCAGACGGTGTCGGCGGTGGCCGCGGCGGTCTGGTACCCCACCCGCACCGACTTCGACCAGCGGGTGCGGGCCTGGGGGAGGGCCGCGTACGACGAGTTCACCCGGCAGCACGCGCGGGGTGTGCCGGGCGTCGCGCTACGCCCGACCCGCAACCTGGAGTTCGAGTGGCAGGACGCCCCGCCGTGGTGGGCCCCCGCGGGTGCCCGGATCGTGCCCGGCCCGGCGCCGTACCGGCGGGAGGTGCGGTTCATCGCGCCGTCGGTGGAGATGGACGTCTACCTGCCGTGGCTGCGGGAACAGGTCACTGTGGAGCGGCGGGCGGTGGCCCGTCTCTCGGACGCGCTCGCCGAGGCGCCGGTCGTCGTAAACGCGACCGGGCTCGCCGCGGGCGCCCTGTGCGGCGACCCCGCGGTCTACCCGGCCCGCGGACAGATCGTGCTGGTCCGCAACCCGGGCCTGGACACCTCGGTCCGCGCCGAGGGCGACCCGTCCACCTATGTGCACCCGCGCAGCGCCGACGTGGTGCTGGGCGGCACGTTCCAGGAGTACGACGTCGACACCACACCGGATCCGGTGATCCGGCAGGCCATTGTCCAGCGGTGTGTGGCGCTCGTGCCGCAACTGCGGGGGGCCGAGATCGTGGGGGAGAAGGTCGGGCTCCGACCATGCCGGCGCGGCGGCCCCCGGGTGGAGCGGGATGGCGCCGTCGTGCACGCGTACGGCCATGGCGGAGCCGGGATGACGCTCTGCTGGGGGACGGCCGACGAGGTCACCGGACTCGTCCTGCAGGTACCGTCGAGCCGCCGGTAGGCCGTCGTCCGCTCGGACGCAGGCCCGTCGCGGCTAAACGGTGCGGAGATCCACCGTGTGCCAGACCAGGTTGTCCTGGTCGCCGGTGGACCACCACACCACCCCGCCACGGCCGGACGCGCCGGTCGCCGCCGGGCTCAGCTCGACCGTCCGGCCGGCGGCGATGTCGTAGATCAGCAGGCCTACGGTGCCGGTCAGGTCGGAGTCCGGTCGTGACTCGGATAGCACCTCGAACCGGTCGAGCAACGCCACGTCGGCGATCGCCGCGCCGGCACCGCCGCCGGCGATCCGCTGCCGGGCGGTGCCGTCCGGGTGCATCACGTCGATCCTGGCCAGGGTCTGCCCCGACGTGACCATCACCCGGCACCACACCGGGCTGCACTGCGTCAGCTCGGCGCCGGTCGTGTCCACCCGCATCTCCCGGTGGGACGTCGGGTCGCGCAGCAGGGGGGTGCCGGCCTGATCGGCGGTGCCGTTTGTCAGCCACGGCCAGGCGGTCAGCGACCAGGCGCCCGGCTCCTCGCGGACGGTGACCTCGCCGCCGGTCAGCGGCACCGAGCGCACCTCGGTGATCTCGTCGTCACCGCCCGCGGCGACCCAGTGCACCCGGCTCGCGGCGATCACCAGGTCGTACTGGGAGCCGTAGAAGACCGCGTCGCCGGTGTCGGCGGTGAGCCGGCGGGGCTTGCCGGCCCGCGGGTCGGCCACCCAGATCTCCGTGCGGCGCCCGGCCGACTCGGTCCAGACCAGGTCGTCGCCGGAGAGGGCGAACGCGTCGAACGACGGGTTCGCCGACAGCGGACGCCGGCGCAGCTCGCGGACCTCGCCCTCGGCGCCGCGCAGCACCAGCCGCAGAAAGGCGCCGTCCGGGCTGGGCGCGGTGCCGATCGCGGTGTGCGCGTCGAGGAACAGCCCGGGCTGGAAGATCGGTCCGTCGGCCAGATTCCCCGGGATGTCCGCGCGCTGCGCATCCGGCCAGGCGGCCGCCAGCGCGGCCCGGGCCGGTGGCACCGGCGCGTCGTGGTCCGGTGCGAAGAACAGCAGCGCGCCGCCGGCACCGATCGCCACGACCAGAGCCGCGATCGAGCGACGGCCCAGCCTCATTCGTACTGCTGCCTCGGTGCGGCGATCTCTCGCCAGGAGGTCACCTCGAGGTAGGGCACGGTGGCCTGGTTGATCCCGTCCTGGGCGGTCCGGCTGGTATAGCCGCCGGTCACCTGCACCCAGGTGTCGGCGCTCACGCCCACCGGGGTGTCGCCGGACAGGCCCACCTTGATCGGGCGGCCGTCCGCGGCGCAGCAGGACAGCACGATCCGGGCCAGCATCGGCTGCCCGTCCGGCCCCGGCGTGACGAACCCGGTGAGCCGCAGCCTGCGGCCGGTCAGGCTGCGGCCCTCGTCGAAGACGGCGCGGGACGCGTAGTCGAGCAGGGTCACCTCGACCGGGTCGCCGGGCGGCAACGCCGGATAGTTCGACGCGGAGGTCTGCGCGGTGAGCACGGTCCCGGCCTGCCCGGCCGCGTACGAGCCGAGCGCCGGCGGCGCGACCAGGAGCAGGCCGAGGACCGGCAGGATGAGCAGCCAGCCGACCCGCGGCTCATGGTCGGCGTGACCCTGGCCGGTGTGGCCCTGATCGTCATGCGCCGGAGCGGGACCGCCGCGCAGGTCGTACCAGAGGGTCATGACCGCGGCCGCGACCAGCAGCAGCCCGGCGGCGATCAGGAAGGGCCGCAGGCCCTCCTTCACGTAGCGCAGGTACAAGTCGCTGACGCAGGCCTTGAGGATCGCGCCGCCGAACAGCAGCATGACCACGGCCTGGGCCTGCCGGTTCACACCAGCACCCAGCCGATCGAGGCGCCGACCAGGACCGCGGCGGCGAAGGTCGCCGGTGCGAACCGGGCGGCGAACCGGCGGCCGAACACGCCGGTCTGCATGGCGATCAGCTTGAGGTCCACCATCGGGCCCACCACCAGGAAGACCAGCCGGGAGGTGAGCGAGAACTCCGACAGCGAGGCCGCCACGAACGCGTCCGCCTCGCTGCAGATGGACAGCAGCACGGCCAGGACGGCCAACGCGAGCACGGACAGCACCGGGTTGCCGGCCAGCGTCTGCAACCACCGTTGCGGAACGACCACGTTGATCGTGGCGGCCGCCGCGGCGCCGAGCACCAGGAACCCGCCGGCGTGCATGACGTCGTGCCGGACGGCCGCCCAGAACGCCCGGCCACGCGACATGCCGTCCAGGTCGGGCCGGTGCGGAAGCCGGATCCAGTCGGCCTTGCCCAGCCGCAGCCAGAGCCAGCCCATCACCATCGCCACGATCAGGCCCGCCACCCCGCGGGCGACCACCATCGCCGGATCGTTCGGGAAGGCCACCGCGGTGGCGGTCAGCACGATCGGGTTGACCGCCGGGGCGGCCAGCAGGAAGGCCAGGGCCGCGGCCGGCGGGACGCCACGGCGGATCAACGAGCCGGCGATCGGCACGCTGCCGCACTCGCAGCCGGGCAGCACCACGCCCGCCACGCTCGCCACCGGCACCGCCAGCGCCGGACGTCCAGGCAGCGCCCGGGCCCAGAACGAACGGGGCACGTAGACCGCGATGACCGCGGAGAGCGCGACGCCGAAGACCAGGAACGGCACCGCCTGCACGAGCACCGAGACGAACACCGTGGTCCAGGTCTGCAGCCGGGCACCGGAGATCAGGGCGGCCAGCGGATTGCGGAACACCACGAGCAGCACCAGGACGGCCGCGAGGACCTCGACGGATCCGACGGTCCGGCGCCGCCGGGTGGCCGGCCCCCCGGCCGGTGGCTGTTCGGTCAGGACGGCAAGCCGGTCGGTCACGGGCGCCACCTTAACCGCCGCGGCATCGTACGGCGAATGCCCGGTTGCGCATATGCACATGCGACGCCGGCGACCACGACCCCGAGCTAGCCGGCGAGGGCGTCCACCAGGCGCCGCGCCGACCCGGCCAGGTTCCAGCGCTCGGCGAGCGCGAACAACCGGTCGGGGTCGGCCGGCACCGCCGGTAGCGCCGGATCGAAGGCGGGCAACCGGACGTCCAGCGCGACCCGGCACACCGGCAGTGCCTTGGCCAGATACCCGCTCGCATCCTTGAGCTTGGTCCGCACCCCCGGCGCGAAGCCGGCCGCCGGATCGTCCAGCGCGGCCAGGATCTGCTCGACGCCGCCGTACCGGGCGATCAGCCGGGCCGCGGTCTTCTCGCCCACGCCGGGCACCCCGGGCAGCCCGTCGCTCGGGTCGCCGCGCATCGCCGCGAAGTCGGCATACCACCGCGCCGGTACCCCGTACTTCTTCTCCACCACGGCGTTGTCGCTGTCCTCGAGCTTCGCCACGCCGCGCCCGCAGTACAGCAGCCGGGTGCCGCGCTCGTCGTCGACCAGCTGGAACAGGTCGCGGTCGCCGGAGACCACCTCGACCGGCGCCTTCTGCGTCGCCGCCAGGGTGCCGAGCACGTCGTCCGCCTCGTAGCCGTCCACCCCGAAGGCCGGGATGCCGACCGCGTCGAGGACCTCGAGCAGAACCGGGATCTGCTTCTCCAGCGCCTTGGGCACGTCCTCGACGTCGCCGTGGGCGACCCGGTGCCGCTTGTACGAGGGTACGAGCGCGACCCGCCACTTCGGACGCCAGGACGCGTCCAGCGCGCACACCAGGCGATCCGGTCGCCGGGTGCGTACCAGCTGGGCGATCATGTCCAGGAAGCCGCGGATCGCGTTGACCGGCTCGCCGGCCGCGGTCCGGGCAGCGTTCTCCGGGATGCCGTGAAAGGCCCGGAAGTACAGGCTCGGCGCGTCCACGGCCAGCAGCGGTCGTTCAGTCACGCCACGACCCTACTGGTGCCCGGTGACCGGGTGCCGCCTCGTCCGGTCTGACGCATCACCCTAACGACCGTTAAGCTTGCCGGCATGACGGTCGACCGCATCCTGCCCACCGACGAGGCCTCCGAGCTGCTCGGCCTGACCCGGGAGATCGCCGACGGGGAACTGGCGCCACACGCGTCGGGTTACGAAGCGCGCGGCGAGTTCCCGCGCGAGGTGATCCGTACCGTCGGCCGCGCCGGTCTGCTCGGCCTGCCGTATCCCGAGGCCGACGGCGGCTCGGGGCAACCGTACGAGGTCTATCTGCAGGTCCTGGAGATCCTGGCGGCACGCTGGCTGGCCATCGCGGAGGCGGTGAGCGTGCACACGCTGGCCTGCTTCCCGATCGCCGCGTACGGCAGCGAACGGCAGCGCAAGCTGCTGCCCGACCTGCTGGCCGGTGACCTGCTCGGCGCCTACTGCCTGTCCGAGCCACAGGGCGGCTCGGACGCTGCGGCGCTGACCACGCGCGCGGTCCGCGACGGCGACGACTGGGTGGTCACCGGCACCAAGGCGTGGATCACGCACGGCGGCCACGCCGACTTCTACGACGTCTTCTGCCGTACCGCCGGGCCGGGTGCGTCCGGCATCTCCTGCCTGCTCGCCGACGCCGACACGCCCGGCCTGATCCCGCAGGCGCCGGAGCGCACCATGGGCCTGCGCTCGTCGCCGCCCGCCCAGGTCGTCTTCGACGGCGCCCGGGTGCGGTCGGACCGGCTGATCGGCGCCGAGGGCGCCGGTTTCCGGATCGCCATGCAGGCGCTGGACGCGGGCCGGCTCGGCATCGCCGCGTGCGCGGTCGGCCTGGCTCAGGCGGCGCTGGACCACGCCGCCGGATACGCCCGGGAGCGCGAGCAGTTCGGCCGCCCGATCGCCGAGTTCCAGGGGATCGCGTTCCTGCTGGCCGACATGGCCACCCAGGTCTCGGCCGCGCGCGCCCTGCTGCTGTCCGCCGCCCGGCTCAAGGACCTCGGCCGGCCGTTCTCCGTCGAGGCGGCCAAGGCCAAGCTGTTCGCCACCGACATGGCGATGCGGGTGACCACCGACGCGGTCCAGGTCCTCGGCGGGTACGGCTACGTCGCCGATCATCCGGTCGAGCGCTGGTTCCGGGAGGCCAAGGTGCTGCAGATCGTCGAGGGCACCAACCAGATCCAGCGGCTGGTGATCGGCCGGTCGCTCACCGGGGGCTGAGCCACCGGCGGCGGCCGACGCCGTAATGTGACGGCGTGGAAGAGATCGACCGGGCCATCGTGGGCGCCTTGACCGCAGACGGGCGGTTGTCCTACACCGACCTGGCCGAGCGGGTCGGGCTGAGCGTGTCGGCGGTGCACCAGCGGGTCCGGCGCCTGGAGCAGCGCGGCGTGGTCAAGGGCTACACCGCCAAGGTCTCGTACGAGGCGCTGGACCTGCCGCTCACCGCATTCGTGGCGATCCGGCCGTTCGACCCGTCGCAGCCCGACGACGCGCCGGAGCGACTGGCCGACCTGGCCGAGATCGACTCCTGCTATTCGGTGGCCGGGGAGGACTTCTATCTGCTGCTCGTGCGGGTGGCCGGCCCGGCCGACCTGGAGCGGCTGCTCCAGCAGATCCGTACCGCGGCCAACGTCACCACGCGGACCACGGTGGTGCTGTCCACGCCGTACGAGAACCGGCCGCCCCGCATCGACATCCCAGCCTCCTAGGACGCCTCAGGCGGTGTGGCCGCCGCCACGGCGCTGGCTGACATCGACCACGCTCGGTCGATCCCGCATACGCCCGGGCCCGCATGTCGACGTGCCGCCAAGCCGGGTCATGGAATCCGCGGTGCGGATCCACGGCGCGGCGAATCCAAGATCCGGAAAAACCGCTCAGCGTTCCAGCGAGGTTCGGGCGCTATGGGTGATGTACGGCAGCTCGTACTCGGTGCGCCCGACCATCTCGGGGTGGGTGACCATCAGCTGGCGCACCTGTGCGAGCACCGCCGCACGCTCGTCCGGTGGCAGCAGGATCACGTGGCTGCGCGAGGCGACCATGTCGAGCAGGGCGTCCGGGCCGAGCCGGTGGGTCCACCGGAAGTCCCGGGTCTCCACCGGCCCGAACGGCGGCCCCACCTCGGTGCTGCGATCGCTGTCCGAACCGCCGATGATCTCGTCGAGCCGGCGTACCCAGCCGGCCCCGTCGTCGGGGAGGTTCCACAGGATGCCGAGCCGGCCGCCGGGGGAGAGGACGCGGGCTATCTCCGGCACCGCGCGGGCCCGGTCCACCCAGTGCCAGGCCTGTGCGATCAACACCACGTCGACCGAATCGTCCGGCAACGGGATGGCTTCGGCGCTGCCCAGGTGGGCCGGTACCTCCGGCAGCACCCGGCGCAGCTGGGCCAGCATGCGCTCGGACGGGTCCACCGCGACCACGTCCAGGCCGCGTCCGGCCAGATGCCGGGTCAGCTTGCCGGTGCCGGCGCCCACGTCGACGACCCGCGGTGAGCCCGGCGGGAGAAGCCAGTCGAGGGCGGTGGCGGGGTACGGCGGCCGGCCTCGCTCGTAGAGGTGGGCGGTGCGCCCGAACGAGTTCGCACGCGCCGATCGGTCATCCACGCCGTGATCATATAGCCCAGTATCCTAGGACGCCTGAGGGGTGGTGGCGTCCCGCACGTTTCGATTCGGAGCCCTTCGGGCACGTTTTCCTCGAAAAGAGGAGGTTGACGATGAGCTTCACTGACAAGGTCAAGAACAAGACGGAAGAGTTGGCCGGCAAGGCGAAGCAGAGGGTCGGCGACGCCACGGACAACGAGCGCCTCATCGCCGAAGGCCAGGCGGAGGAGACTTCGGCCAACGCCAAGCAGGCCGGCGAGCACATGAAGGACGTCGGCAGGGACGTACGCGACGCATTCAGCTGAGCTAGCTTGCTTCGCTTCGCTCCGCGGCGATCGCCTTGTAACCGGCATTTTGTGGGCCGGTGCGCCGACTGCACACCCCGCAGCCGCCGCACCGGCCCACAAAATGCCGGCGGCGATCGCGGAAGTCGGCGAGGGAGGTCGGGGCGGGTGTCGTCGTGCGGTGTCTGTTCTGTGGGTTGTTTGGTTGTTTGTCAGTTCGGTTGTTGGGTGGCCAGCTGTTTACGCCACCACTGTTGGCCTGACTCGGGCAGCGTGTCGATCGGGTCGTAGTACGCGTACAGCTTGGTGAGCGCTTCGTCGTCGGTGGCCTCGATCGACGTGCGGTAGTTCTTGGTCCAGTACGAGATGCCGTGCTCCCGGTCGTACTCGGCGAGCATGTGCACCCAGCGCTTGCCGACGAACGGCACGTCGCAGACGATCCGCGGGGTGGCGTATCCGGGCAGGTAGCCCATCATGTCGTGCTGCAGGCGCTGGGCGTGCCAGACCGGCACCCGCCAGTGTTCCGCGTTCGGGATCATGTCGCACATGTAGAAGTAGTACGGCAGGATGCCGGCCTCGCCCTGCAGCGAGAAGCACAGGTCGAGCAGATCGGTGGCGGTGGCGTTCACGCCGCGCATCAGTACGCCCTGGTTGCGCACGTCCCGGACGCCCACCTCGAGCAGCATCCGGGCGGCCCGGGCGACCAGCGGCGTCAGCGAGTTCACGTGGTTGACGTGGGTGTGCACGGCGAGGTTGACGCCGCGCCGTTCGGCGGTGATGGCGACCCGGTTGAGGCCCTCCACCACGTCACCCTGCAGCCAGTGCTGGGGCAGTCCCATCAGGGCCTTGGTGGCCAGCCGGATGTCGCGGACCGTCGGCACCGATAGCAGGCCCATGAGGTAGGCCTCGAGCTGCCGCCACGGCACGTTCGCCACGTCGCCGCCGGAGACCACGACGTCGCGTACCCCCGGGTGGGCCTGCAGGTAGGCGAGGTGGGCGGCGTACCGGTCCACCGGCTTGAGCGTCAGGCGCAACTTGTCCACCGTGGGCGTGGAGTTGCCCACCAGGTCCATCCGCGTGCAGTGACCGCAGTACTGCGGGCAGGTGGAGAGCAGTTCGGCGAGCACCTTGGTGGGGTAGCGGTGGGTGAGACCCTCGGCCACCCACATGTCGTGCTCGTGCAGGGAGTCCCGGGTGGCGTGTGGGTGCGACGGCCAGTCCAGGTGGCGGTCGGTGGCCACCGGGATCATGTAGCGCCGGACCGGGTCTGCGTAGAACGACGCGGTGTCGGGCGTCCTGTCGGGCACCATGGTGTTGAGCATCTGCGGGGTGACCAGCATCGACATGGTGGCCAGGCGCTGCTGGTCGGTCTCCAGGTCGGCGTAGAACCGCTCGTCCACCAGGTCGCCCATGACGGCGCGGAGCTGGCGGATGTTCTTGACGCAGCTGACCCGCTGCCACTGCGCCGACTCCCACTGGTGTGCGGTGACGTGCCGCCAGCCGGGGAACCGGGTCCAGTCCGGTTCGACGAGGGGGACGCGTCGGTACTCGTACGGCTGCCCGGCGTCGGTCACTCGGACCCCTCCCCTGTGTCGACGATCTCCGGTATGGAGAATACTGGAGAATCTTCGGTCTAGAAACTCTTGTGGCGAAGGATTTACGGTACAGGGGGGCAACGACGCGTTGTTTCTCAGGAGGAGGGTGAGTATGGCGGTGTCGGTGGGGCTCGCCCGCGTGATCGAGCCGGCGGGTGCCCTCCCGCAGGCGGCGTGGCGCCTGGACACCCGGCCGGAGATCGGCGCCGACGAGGTGCGGATCCGCGTCGAGCGGCTCAACTTGGACGCCGCGAGCTTCCGCCAGCTGGCCGACAAGCACGCCGGCGACGGCGCGGCGGTCCGCGCCGAGGTGCTGGAGATCATCGGTACGCGCGGCAAGATGCACAACCCGGTGACCGGCTCGGGCGGCATGCTGATCGGCGTGGTCGACGAGGCGGGGCCGGAGTCGCCGCTGCCGGTCAAGCGGGGGGACAGGGTGGCCACGCTGGTGTCGCTGACCCTGACACCGCTCGCGGTGACCGACGGCCTGGCCCGTTGGGACGGCACGTCGGAGCAGGTGCCGGCCGCCGGGCACGCGATCCTGTTCGGCCGGTCGGCGGTCGCGGTGCTGCCCGACGACCTGCCGCCGGAGCTGGCGCTCGCGGTGTTCGACGTCTGCGGCGCGCCGGCGCTGACCGACCGGATCGTCCGGGCGTACGCCGCCGCGGCCGGGGTGGCCGGTGACGCCGAGCCGGTGACGGTGGCGGTCCTGGGCGGTGCCGGCAAATCGGGATCGCTCGCGCTGACCGCGGCCGGGCGGGCCGGCGCGCGTACCGTCGGGGTGGTCGTGTCGGACGCCGAGCGTGCCGCCCTGAGCTCGGCCGGGCTGGCCGAGCACGTCGTGGTGGCCGACGCGCGCGACCCGGTGGCGGTGTCGGGCGCGGTGGCCGGGGCGCTGGGCGGGCCGGCGACGGTCACCGTGGTGTGCGTGGACGTGCCGGGCTGCGAGCACGGCGCGATCCTGTCCACCGCGCAGGGCGGCACGGTGATCTTCTTCTCCATGGCGACCAGCTTCTCCGCCGCCGCGCTCGGCGCGGAGGGCCTGGCCGCGGACGTGACCATGCTGGTCGGCAACGGGTACGTGCCGGGGCACGCGGAGTTCGCGGTCGATCTGGTGCGGCGGGTCCCGGCGGTCCGCGCGCTGTTCGAGGCCCGCCGGGCGGGACACTGACGCCTATGACGACGCATCCCTCGACACTCTTCTCCGGCGGCCGCTTCTACTCCGCCGCGGAGCCGCGCGCGACAGCGATGCTGGTCCTCGACGGCCGCATCGCGTGGCTGGGGGTGGACGCGGACGCGCCCCGGGCCGAGGTCACCGTGGACCTGGACGGCGGGCTGGTCACCCCGGCGTTCGTGGACGCGCACCTGCACGCCACCGACACCGGGCTGGCGTTCGACGGTCTCGACCTGTCCGGGACCCGGTCACCGCGCGACCTGCTGGACGCGGTGGCCGCGTTCGCCCGTACCCGGCCGGCCGGCGGCCTGGTGCACGGGCACGGCTGGGACGAGTCGACCTGGTCCGACCCGACGCCGCCGGACGCCGAGGTGCTGGAACGCGCCGCCGGGGGCCGCCGCGTCTACCTGTCGCAGGCCTCGGTGCACTCCGCGCTCGCGTCGACCTCGCTGCTGTCCGCGGCCGAGGGCGTCGCGGGGTTCGACGCGTCCGGCTGGGTGCGTGAGCAGGCCCACCACGCGGTGCGGGCGGTGGCGCTGGGCTCGCTGACGCCGGCGCAGCGGACCGCGGCGCAGCGCACCGCCCTCATCCGGGCCGCGTCGACGGGAATCGCCGCGGTGCACGAGTGTGCCGGCCCGGGCACGTCCAGCGAGGCCGACTTCGCGTCGCTGCTCGCGTTGTCGGGCGAGCGCCTGCCCGTGGTCTTCGGCTACTGGGGTGAGCTGGGCGGGGCCGCGAAGGCGCGGGAGCTGGGCGCGGTGGGCGCCGCGGGGGATCTGTACGCCGACGGCGCACTCGGCTCCCGGACGGCGTCGTTGCGGTACCCGTACGCCGACGGTCCCGGCCGCGGGGAGGCGTTCCTGACCGCCGAACAGGCCGGGGAGCACCTGCTGGACTGCGTGCGCGTGGGTGTGCAGGGTGGTTTCCACGCGATCGGCGACGCGGCGATCGAGACGGTGCTGGAGGGTTTCGCGATCGCGGCCAAGACGATCGGGCTGGACCGCATGCGCGCCGGCCGGCACCGGATCGAACACCTCGAGCTGATCGACAAGGCGATGATCGCGCGGATGGTGGAGTTCGGCGTGATCGCCAGCGTGCAGCCGGTGTTCGACCTGCTGTGGGGCGGCCCGGACCGGATGTACGCGCGGCGCCTGGGCGCCGACCGGGCGATGGCGTCGAACCCGATCGGTGCGATGCACGCGACCGGCGTGTCGCTGGCGTTCGGGTCGGACTCGCCGGTGACCGCGCTGGATCCGTGGACCGCGGTGGCGGCGGCCGCGGCGCCGCGCAACCCGGCCTTCCGGATGAGCGTGCGGGCGGCGTTCGCCGCCTCGACCCGGGGCGGCTGGCGCGCGGCCGGGGTGGACGGCGCGGGTGTGCTCTCGCCCGGACAGGAGGCGACGTTCGCGGTGTGGGACACCCCGGGCGGTGTGCGGGACGGCCTGCCCGCGCTGCTGCCGGACGCCGACGGCCGGGTGCCGGCCCGCCCGGTGTGCCGCCGCACGGTCCGGCACGGCGAGAGCATCTTCGACTCCTAGCACCCTTTCGACGTCGATCTTGGAGTTGTGGTGCCTCACAAAACGGGCGTATGCGTTTATAACGGCCACCACAAGTCCAAGATCGGCGGCAACGGGAGGGCGGTGGGGAGCGGTAGGAGGGGGAGACGGATGGGGGAGAGGGACGGTGTGGCCGGGAAGTTGACGCTTGATCCGCGGGTGGTGCGCCGGGCCCGGGCGCTGGCCGCGAAGGCCGGGCAGCCGGTGGTGGATCTGGCCCGGACGCACACCACGGTGTCGGTGGAGCGGGCGGTGCTGCGGCTGGCCGGGGTGCACGGCGCGGACGCCGACGGCATTCCCTGGGTGAACCGCCTCGTCGACGCGGTCCGCGCGGACCTGGGACTGGCCCACGGCGTCGCGGCGCCGGTGTTCCACGCCCTGCGCGCCGAGGGACTCGACGACGTCACGGTGCTCGCCCAGAAGGCGGCGGCGGGAGCCGTGCGGTTCGCCGTACCGGAGAAGACGGCGGACGTGACCGCGGCCCGGCGCGCGGCGGCGCGGGCGACCGGCCACGGCCTGAAGATCGTCGACCGGCGCCGGGCCGAGCGGGACCGGCTGATCCGGCGGTACGGCGATCCGGCGCAGCGGCCGTGGATCTACCTGATCGTGGCCACCGGCGACATCTACGAGGACATCCCGCAGGCGCAGGCGGCCGCGCGGGCCGGCGCGGACGTGATCGCGGTGATCCGCTCCACCGGCCAGTCGCTGCTGGACTACGTGCCGGAGGGCGCCACCCGGGAGGGCTTCGCCGGCACCTACGCCACCCAGGAGAACTTCCGGCTGATGCGGTCCGCGCTCGACCAGACCTCCAAGGAGCTGGGCCGCTACGTGCGGCTGACCAATTACGCGTCCGGGTTGTGCATGCCGGAGATCGCCGCGCTGGCCGGCCTGGAACGGCTGGACATGATGCTCAACGACTCGATGTACGGCATCCTGTTCCGCGACATCAACCCGATCCGCACCTTCGTCGACCAGCGATTCTCCCGGCAGGTGCACGCCCGCGCCGGGATCATCATCAACACCGGCGAGGACAACTACCTGACCACCGCGGACGCCGTCGAGGCGGCGCACACGGTCACCGTGTCGCAGCTGCTGAACGAGTTCTTCGCGCACGAGGCGGGGCTGGCCGACTGGCAGCTCGGGCTGGGGCACGCGTTCGAGATCAATCCGGACCTGCCGGACTCGTTCCGGCTGGAACTGGCGCACGCGCTGCTGGCCCGCGAGCTGTTCCCGGACGCGCCGCTGAAGTGGATGCCGCCGACCAGACACATGACCGGCGACGTGTTCCGCGGCAACCTGCTGGACGGCTTCTTCAACCTGGCCGGCACGCTCACCGGGCAGGGCATCCTGCTGGTCGGCATGATGACCGAGGCGGTGGTCACCCCCTGGCTGTCCGACCGGGACGTCGCGCTGCAGAACGTCCGCTACGTGCTGAACGGCGCCGGCAACCTGCACGAGGACTTCGTGCCGGCACCCGGCGGGTTCATCCAGCAGCGCGCGCACCGGGTGCTCGGCGAGGCGGTGCAGCTGCTGGAGCGCATCGTCGACGACGGGCTGCTCAACGCCATCGCGGACGGCACGTTCGGGATCATGAAGCGGCCGGCCGACCGCGGCAAGGGCCTCGACGGCGTCGCGCGGCACGACGACGACTACTACAACCCGGTCTCGGCCGCCCTGGAGGCAGCGTGAGCATCATCCGGCCGTACGGCGACACCACCGGAGACGGGATGGTGCAGCTGTCGTTCACCCTGCCCGTCCCGCACGACAAGCGGGCCGAGGGCGCCGCGCTGCAGCTCGCCGCCAAGATGGGCGTGGACCCGGCGATGCTGGTGCACGCGCGGCAGATCGGCGCCGGCCACACCTTCGCCGTGGTCTACGGCCGGGTGAACCACCTGGTCGACACCGACAACGTGCGGGTCGCCGAGCGGGACTTCCCGCTGCTGAGCGCCAAGGAGGTCAACGCGGTGATCAAGCGTAAGCTGCGCCGCCGGCTCACCGTGGTGGGTGCCTGCATCGGCACCGACGCGCACACCGTCGGCATCGACGCCATCCTCAACGTCAAGGGGATCGCCGGACAGAAGGGCCTGGAGTACTACCGGGAGCTGTCGGTGACCAACATGGGCGCCCAGGTGTCCGTGCCCGAGCTGGTGGAGACGGCCCGCGCGCAGAAGGCCGACGCCGTGCTGGTCTCCCAGGTGGTCACCCAGCGCGACGCGCATCTGCACAACACCCGGGCGATGTCGGCCGCGTTCCGCGAGGCGATGCCGGCCGGGCGGCGGCCGCTGCTCGTCGTGGGCGGGCCGCGGTTCGACGAGCTGATGGCCGGCGAGCTGGGCGTCGACCGGATCTTCGGCCGGGGTACGACGCCGGGTGAGGTCGCCTCCTACCTGGTCCACGCCGTCGTCGGGAGCCGCAGTTGATCACGGTGACGCACCGCCGCTACGTGCCCTACTCGCATGCCCACTACGCCGGGAACCTGGTCGACGGCGCCTACGCGCTGGGCCTGTTCGGCGATGCGGCGACCGAGGTGTGCATCCGGCTGGACGGCGACGAGGGGTTGTTCGCCTCCTACTCCGACGTGCAGTTCAAGGCGCCGGTGCGGGCCGGCGACGTGGTCGAGGTCACCGCGACGGTGACCCGGATGGGCGCCCGGTCGCGGACCATCGAGTTCACCGCGACCGTGGTGTGCCGCGGCACCGGCGGATCGGCCGCCGCCGTTCTGGCCGAACCGGTCGTCGCGGTCACCGCGACGGGGACCGTGGTCGTGCCGGCCGCGGCGTGAGGACCGCCGTCTGCGTGGACGTCGGTTCCACGTACACCAAGGCCTGTCTGGTCGACCTCGACGGCGCGCGCCTGATCTCCCGGGCCGAGGTCGCGACCACCGCCACCACCGACGTGCTGACCGGTCTCGACGCCGCCGTCGCCGGCCTCGGCGGCGCCGGGCCGCAGTACGTCTGCTCGTCGGCGGGCGGCGGCCTGCGGCTGGCCGTGGTCGGCTACGAAGCACTCGTCACGGCCGAGGCCGGGCACCGCGCCGGGCTCTCCGCGGGCGCCCAGGTGGTGCACGTGGCGGCCGGCGCGCTGACCGGGGCCGCGGTGGCGGCGCTGCGCGCGGCGCGACCGGATGTGATCCTGCTGGTCGGCGGCACCGACGGCGGCGACCGGGACGCCCTGCTGCACAACGCCCGCCGCCTGGGCACCGCCCGCCTGCGGGTACCGGTGGTGGTGGCCGGCAACGCCGAGGTCCGTGCGGACGCCGCGGGCCTGCTGACCGGACGCGGCGTCCCGGTGACCGTCACCGGAAACGTCCTGCCGCGGATCGGCGCGCTCGATCCGGGTCCGGCGCGGGCGGCGATCCGGGAGGTGTACCTGCGGCACGTGATCGGTGGCAAGCGGTTGTCGCGCGGCCCGCGGTTCGGATCTCTGGTCCGGGCGGCGACCCCGGACGCGGTGCTCGCCGGCGTCGAGCTGCTGGCCGACCGGACCGGGGCGGGCGTGCTGGTGGTGGACGTCGGCGGGGCCACCACGGACGTGTACTCGGCGCTGGTCCCGGACCCGGAGAGCGCGTCGGGGCCGGGCCGGGACGTGGCCGGCACGCTGTGGCGTTCCCGTACCGTCGAAGGGGACCTGGGGGTGGCGATCAGCGCGCCGGCGACGCTGGCCGCGGCGGCCGCCGAGGGGCTGGACACCGCCGGGGAGATGACCGACCGGCGGCTCGCCGCGCTGGCCGCGACCGTGGCGCTGCGCCGGCACGCGCGGGGACACTTCCCCGGGCCGGGACTGCCCCGGACCGGCGGGCGTGACCTGCGGGACGTGCGGCTGGTGGTCGGCTCCGGCGGGGTGCTGCGGCACGGCGGCGGCCGGTACGTGCTGGACGCCGCGCTCGGTGACACCGCGGGCGGCTGGGCGGCGCCGTCGTCGGCGCGTCGGACGATCGACACCAACTACGTGCTGGCCGCCGCGGGGCTGCTGGCCGACGATCATCCAGGCACGGCCGCCGCCCTGCTGAACGTCCTGTAGCCCGTTCAGGTACAGCAGATGACACGCCGACGAACGCGACACGCCCGGGTGCGGGGACGACTGTTGACAGACGGCCGGGGGGCGGACGTACCGTCTTCTGGTCCAGGCACGGAAAGCGATCGTTGTTCGCTTCGCTCCTTCGCTCACTGGCCGCGCCGGAGCTCTTGCCCGAGGGCCCGGTCGCACGCCAGGTCCAGGGGGTGGGGGTCGGCGGGGCGGCGCGGACCGGTCGCGTTTCCGGCGTGGACAGGAGAGGGAGCGGCGCCAGTAGACAACGGCGCGACGCGGGCAGCCAGCCCGCGCCGGGTCGGTCCGAAGGTGTTCGCGACGCTTCCTGCCAGGCCGCCGTGCGAGGGACCAAGGGAGCAATCGGGGTGTGGGCCGTCCGCGGTCCGCGCCCCGATTCCGTACCGTCCCGGGTCGGCTCCCGGCCGGGCGAAGGTAGCCTTCCGCAGGTGGAGATGACCCTCCAGCCGCCGGCGTCATCGCCCGTGCCGGCCGGCGACGCGCGGCACGCCGGGCCGCTGCCGTCGCGGGTCGCGGTGGGGCTGGCCGCGCTCGCCGGCGGGGCGCTGCTGCTGGCATTCCCGCCGTTCGGGCTGTGGTGGCTGGCCCCGGCCGGGGTGGCGCTGCTGGCCGCCGCGGTGCACCGCCGCCGGCTTCGGGCCGGCTTCGGGCTCGGCATGATCGCCGGGC
>Ga0081539_10001287_pt1 | contig 44102 bp, 49 predicted proteins | sample TabmetS4T2R2_FD_71023 | JGI IMG/M metagenome (GOLD analysis project Ga0081539, IMG submission 71023) | Tabebuia heterophylla rhizosphere microbial communities from the University of Puerto Rico - S4T2R2 | ecosystem: Host-associated > Plants > Roots > Rhizosphere ... | reverse complement strand
CCGCATGGTGATTCAGCAGTATATGAAGCGATGGCGCGTATGGCACAGGATTTCTCGATGCGTACTCTGCTCGTGGATGGACAGGGCAACTTCGGTTCGGTGGATGGCGACCCTCCTGCTGCGATGCGTTACACAGAAGCGCGTCTCACTTCTGCCGCGCTCGATATCCTTTTTGATCTCAATAAAAATACTGTTGACTTCACTCCCAACTTTGACGACACATTGACAGAACCAGGCGTCCTCCCTGCGGCGCTGCCGAATCTATTGGTCAACGGCGCCACTGGTATCGCGGTGGGTATGGCAACGTCTATTCCTCCACATAACCTCGGTGAAGTCATCGATGCAATCGTCTATATGCTCGAGAAGTACGAAAAGCTCGATGATGTTGACGTTGAAACATTGATGGAATTTGTGCAGGGACCGGACTTCCCAACAGGCGGGCTGATCGTGCAGGAGAAGGACGAAGAGGGTCTCGAAGCCGCCTATGGCTCGGGACGTGGTCGCATCACCGTGCAGGCGAAGGCACATGTGGAGGAGATGGAGCGCGGCAAGAACCGTATCATCGTCACCGAACTCCCGTATATGGTGAACAAATCCAGCCTGATCGAGCGCATCGCGGATTTGGCGCGTGAGGGTTATCTCGAAGGTTTATCTGACCTGCGCGATGAATCAGACCGCCATGGCATGCGTATCGTTCTTGAAATGACGAAGAATGCAGATCCCGAAGTCGTCTTGCGCGACCTCTACAAGCGCACTCCCATGCAGACCACGTTCAGCATCAATCTGCTGGCGCTTGTGGATGGAGAGCCGCGTACACTTACACTAAAGCAGGCACTGCGCGTCTATATCGAGCACAGGCTGACGGTTATAAAAAGACGCGCGGAATTCGATTTGGAACGAGCGAAACAGCGCGCCCACATCCTTGAAGGTTATTTAGTTGCGCTAAAGAATCTGGATGAAGTGATCAACATTATCCGTTCTGCCTCGGACGTTGATACTGCGCGTGCCAAACTGATGAAGCGCTTCAAGCTGACAGAGGTCCAGGCGACCGCGATCCTTGATCTGCAATTGCGAAGGCTCGCAGCATTGGAACGCAAAAAGATCGACACTGAGTACAAGGAAGTCTCCGCGCTCATCAAGGATTTGACCAAATTGCTGAAGTCACCAAAGTTGATGAGGGGTGTGGTCGCGGAAGAGTTGTTGAAAGTAAAAGCGCAATACAGCGACCGGCGTCGCACGCAGATCGTGGACCTCTCCGCAAATGGAAAAACCGCGAAGACTCTCACAGCACGCGATCTCCTGCCCGAACAACAAATATGGATCGGCGTGACAGACGAGGGGTTAGTTTCACGGACACATGATGACAAGCAGCCGAAACACTCCGGTAATGACGCGCCGCGCTGGCTCGTCAAAGCTTCCACAACAGACACAGTTTATTTTGTCGCGAAATCAGGTCGTGCTGCCGCGGTCGCTGCGCACATTATTCCTCAGACAGATAAGTTATCGCAGGGGACATTATTCCATAGAGTGTCACCGCTCACTGAAAGCGATTCGCTTGCGGCAGTATTCGCCTTACCTTCCAGAAAAACTGCTTTGCCGAAAGAAACTTGTATCATCACAACTTCAAAACTGGGCATGATCAAGAAGAGTCTCGTCAATGAATTGCCCGGACCTTCTTCACAACCGTTTGTGCTGGTGAGGATGAACGAAGGAGACAGGCTGGTATCGGTTGGTCTGACCGACAATAAGACAAAAGACATTCTGCTCGTCACTGCTCAAGGCATGGCAATCCGCTTCAAGGAAGAGGAAGTGCGCCCGATGGGACTCATCGCAGCAGGTGTGAACGGCCTGAAGCTTGCTGATAAGGATGAAGTGGTCGGCATGGAAATCCTGCCTGCGGAGGGTGAAATCTTCCTCATTACGAGCGAAGGCAAAGCCAAACGAGTGGAACAAAAGGAATTCCCTGTCCAGGGACGCTACGGTAGAGGCGTGATTGCCTGGGACTTGTCAGATAAAGTTCGGTTAGCGGGTGTTGTTGCAGATAAGCCGAATCATATGGCGACAATCCATCTCACCAAAGGTGCGCCAAAATCTACTCGATTGGATGAAGCGGGAATCCGCAAACGAGCCGCGACAAAAGGTGACGTGATCGTTGAGGTAAAACCCGGCGAGGAAGTTATCTCTGTCAACGTGGGCTGGACAGTGGAGAAATTTGTAGCGTTAGCGAATGATCGTGAAAATGGAAAAAAAAACGGTAGGATAAAGACTTTCGTAAATGGCAAGGCGCCTGCTGCGAAAAAGGCAAAGGCACCTACGAAGAAGACGTCAAAACCTGCGAAGTCATCGTCCCCGAAAGGGAAAAAGATTGCTGCAAAGGCGAAAGCATCTAAAAAGTCTTCTGCAAAGAGTAAGAAGGTTGTAACGAAAACGAAACCAGCGAAGAAAAAGAAATAAACTCCTGGCGATATAATACTTACTAAAGGAGTATCTTATGCGTATTGACTGGCATAAATTTATTTCTGTTGACTCTGAGATTCATCATGGCGAACCATGCATTATAGGTACGCGCGTTCCTGTTTCCATGATCGTGGGAAGCGTTGCAGATGGCATGTCCTTTGATGAAATCATTGACGCATATCCGCAGCTACAGAAGAAATCCGTACAAGCGGCATTGGCTTACGCAGTGGATGTTCTTCACAAGAAAGAAGGTCAAAATGAATTTTACAGTTGATTATGAAGAGGAAGAAGATGGTCGGTGGCTGGCAGAAGTTAAGGAATTACCAGGCGTATTGACCTACGGCGAAGACCCTGATGAGGCAGTGGCTCATGCGCAGGCATTGGCATTGCGTGTCATTGCAGATCGTCTTGAAAACGGCGAAGCTGTCCCTGTGTTGATGTTCTCGTTTTCAATGGCATGAGCAATTGGAAATCAGTCAAAGCGAAACGTCTGTTAGCGGCACTGGTAAAAATTGGCTGGCAGGATGTGGTCTTTGCCTTTCATGATAGCGATGAAATTGGACCGAAAATGCCGGCAAGGGTGGCAAAGGTCACCGGTTTGAAACCGAAAGACTTATGAAATCATCGAATGAAGACATCCTCTCTTAAATCTAAATCTCGTGAGTATCAGGAAATGGCTTCTGAATAGCGCTTCGATTACAGCAAGGCGAAACCAAACCGCTTTGCAAGCCGCATGAAAGACACACCTCTTGTTGCAGTAATCGACCCTGATGTGGCAAAAGTGTTTACCACATCCGAGCAGATCAATAAAGCTCTGCGCGCTTTGATCTCAGCAATACCAGAGAAGTAGCATTTGTTGCATAGAGGATTACAGAGGGCGTGAAGACGAGGGCGTCGGTCTCGGTCGCTTGGTCATTGACAATATAGGTTTTTGAGTCGTTGGGCATAGCTTATTTCCCCTTATTTGATTCCAAGTTTGCTTCTCACAAATTTACGAATTCGGCTGGCTGTCTTGAATGCTTCTTCTGCCAGTTCTAAATGGATAATTGCACCTGGATACCTAATAGCAACTGCATATCCTTCCAAACTGTTTAAGTCATCAGCGATTTTCCTAAAGTCTTTATCAACTGGAAGGCATAACCCTAAAAGATCCATCAATATATGGGTACGCTCAAATCGGATCAGATGCTCTGTCAAAAAGGCCTTAAGATATTTCTCTGCACACTGCTGACAATGAAAACATGCGGTGTCAACAATTGGCACATCTGCTGAATGCAGAAGTATGTCCGCGCTATAAAAATCATTATCCGCTTTGGTTACCCATTCGCCGGTTACTTCGTTCATACAGGACTTTTCCTTTTTCAGTGACATCAACTAGAAACCAATCCCCCAATTTCTTGCGCCTTTCTATATCCTTCCGTGAACGAACGACTATATCCAAACCAAATGTCAGCGAGGGTAGAGATCTTCCAACTTCAAGTGACTTCTCGAATTCTTTTCCTTTCGGCATGTCGATCACAATCAATAAATCTACATCACTCCAGGCAGTGGGGTTTCCATAAGCGTGCGAACCAAAGAGAATGATCTGCTCGGGATCAAATTTTTTCGCGATATGTTTCGCAATCGCGCGAATCGTCTTCATCGGGATTCGCTTGCGCTTGTTGATCGGCGGGACTTGGAACACAGATGGTGTTGCCATGTTTGAATTATACGGTATTTCGCAGGTGACGGAAATCTGCAACTTGACGGTAATGCGTGAACAGAGTATGATGTGGTCACATAGGTAACCACATGAAGAGAAAGAAGCAACCTAAAACCGAAGAGATCGGCATACGCGAGTTGAAATCACGCGCTTCGGAAGTAGTACGGGCAGTAAAAGAGGAACGCGCCCGATATGTCGTTACTCAACGGGGTAAACCTGCCGCGCTCATTGTTCCTTTAGATTCTGTCCCAACAAAAAAATCAGATGATGAAGTCTGGGAACGGCTGATGAAAATTGGCGAGGAACTAGGTAAAGGCTGGCAGAACGAAAAGAGCGCAGTTGAGATCCTTTCAGAGATGCGGCGATGAATTCTCCTGTCACTATTGATGCCAGTGTTTTTGTCAGCGCGTTTACACCAACCGAACCTGCCCATCAGGCGAGCAGGGCATTTATGCTCAACCTGCGAGAACAATCCATTCCCATTATCGTGCCTATTCTTGTACTGCCAGAAATTTCTGCCGCTCTTTCCCGTGGACAAGGCCAGCCTGAACTCGGAAAGGCCTTTGTACAGGAATTAAGAAATTTCCCTAACACTACTTTTGTAGATGTGGATGATAGTATTGCCGCTCTAGCAGTTGATATTGCTGCGGATAATCGGCTGCGCGGCAGTGACGCGGTGTATGCTGCGGTCTCTTTGCGATTTGGGACAGAATTGATTACACTGGATAAAGAGCAGTTGGAAAGATTGCCGAAGATCTTGCCTGTAACAGTACCAAGTTAGATTTAATTACCGCGCTGGGAACCACCTTGTCAAATCCTGCCAGTTGAGCAAACTGAATAAGCTGATCAGCATGACACCCAATGTGCAACTGCAAGGCATGAACATGCTCACAGAGCCGCGCAGGTCATCTGCGCTAGGGATGGGGACAGCCAGAGCAGTTGCATCAGTGATAGTCACAATTATGTAGAAAGACTGAATAAATATAATCACGCCAATCCAGAAAAGCGATACAGTCAGCCACCCAAGAGAAGCCAGCCTACCTTCGCGTTGAACCAGGGCGCGTCTTGTAAAAAAGAGGATGGACATGGTCAACATGGTAAAAACTGCGTTCATAATTAAGAAGGATATCCAATTATCCAGTTGAAGAAGTTCATTTCCCAGTTCAACAAATAATGGAATCCAGACGCTGATCGAGAAGAAGGCCAAGAGTGCAAAGAAATAATCGAACATCTGAATAATACGCGGGTATAAAACCTGTCCACTGATCGGGGCAACGCCAAGCGCCTTCAATAGTTTTGCTGGTTCCGGCAGAAGCTTGGCAAGGTTGTCCAAGTTTCGGATACCGCTCCGGTAATCGATCCACTGGATCTTTTGAAGTTTCCTGTCTTCTATATGTGTATCCTGAATCAAAATCGGATAGACCGCCTGTTTTTCAGGGTCGATGGAAGTTGAATTCTTGTAACACGAGAGAAGGACTAAATTTGCCTTTGCCTCCGCCGGGTCCGTGACCTGTGGGTGGCCATAATTTGTCAGTTCTCGACTGATCGCGTCCGCGTATTTCTTATCGGCAGGCGCGTGGTCAATGAAAAAGGGAACAGGTTCCGGAGTATCCACTTCTGGCTGATAAGGATTCGCGAATCTGGGAGCCGAGGCAATCGGCTTGCCCCACAGCCGCATCCCTTTGGAGGATAACAAAAGGAGCAATAGGGGTGAGATCAGGAAACTGGCGACTGAGGGAACGGCAAAGAAATTGTATAAGCCCGGGTATGTGGAGAAAAACACCCAGCTCAAAAGGAGGACAATAGGCAGAGTCAACAACGCGAAGCGGACTCGGTAGTAGGGAAATTCACGGCGCAGGATTCCCGCAGGAAGTGGAATCAACAATACGGGAATATAGAACGTCCACCAGCCGGGAATAGAAATCAGCAGTGTCAAAAGGCTTACAAAAAAGGTCAGCCAGACGATGAACGAAGTTTTAAATCCTGTTTGCGGAGGAGCAGATAATTGAATCGGTTTATCGAGTTGTTCCAATAATTCTTTCTTTTTTCTTTGGAACGATCTGCGGAAGTCGATCCATTCACAATCTTGAAGAGCAGGTGGCAGACTTACAGCTTCGAAGATAATCAAAATAATACGCTTCTTTTCTTCGAGCGCATTCTTGTATTCCAATTCCACATGTGCCGATGCCATCGAAGCTTTTGAGACAACTAGCAGAAAAACATCTGCCTGGTGAATACCATCTAGGATTTGATCCAGCCAGGGTTTGGCGGGCACCAGGCTGTGATAATCCACCCAGACGTTTACGCCTTCGTCTTCCAGCGTATCCAATAGGATATCAACGAAAGGCGATTCGCGGCGCGAATAGCTGATAAATACAGAGTTGGGCATAGGGTTTCGTGATTCTCATTGTATACCCAAAAAATAAGGACACGAACCTCGTGTCCTTACAAAGTCATTACTCTTGCGATCGAGACCTACGGCTAACCTTTTATTTTATGAATTGCCCCACTAATAGATGAGAGGATCAGATGGTTTAGGGAAGAAGAGGAAGATTCAAATCGAGATTGGTCTTGATCTGGTCTTTCAACTTCAAGTCGACGATTGGTGCATTTATTGAGGCATTGGTCTGCACGTTGGCGTTGACAGAACCATTCACACTATTATTTGTTAAGGATTGAGGGAGTACATTATTAATGACTGCATCACCTATGTTTGTATTTGTGTTGGTATTCGCTTGTACGTTCGAATTGTCTTTCACTTTGATATTGACTTTTGCGTTCGCTTTAATGAAAGATTTGACTTGGGTTTGTGCTGAGACTGACGAGTTCGTTTTCACTTGAGTTGTCGCGTTGCTGGTGGTTGGAAGAAGGATATTTGCCTTTTCACGTAGAGAGACCTTCGCCTCATGCCGGATCTTGATTACCTGCGGACCCAGCCCTACAGCCGCACTTACCCCAACAACCATCGAAAGGAACAATTGCACAAAAAACTTGGACATCACACACCTCCGTTATAAGTAGATTGAACTTCGGCCGCTACTTCATGCAGCACTTCGGAAAGTTCTTCACTCTGAATAACGGAGAACCTTGCATTTTGTTTACCGCTTGTCTCCTTAAAAATTAAACATTTTTATGTAGATTTACAGACTAAAAATCAACTTCAAGTTTGCTGATTATGCGGCACCCTGTAAGTGAAAATAAAACTCTTAAGGAAACAAGGTCGGAACTTTGATGGTTGGCAGGATTGATGGAACTTGAACCGTTGGAATGGACTCTGGTAGATGAGTTGGATTAACTGGAGGAAGTTGGGTAAGGACTGGTTGGATCACCTCAGGGGCTAAGGGTGTAGAAGTTGGCAGTGTCCCATGGACTTGAGGCATCTCTGTAACAGGAACAACCGTCGTGATAGGGCTTACAAGAGTTGGCAATGTTTCATCAAATCCGGAAAGAACTTCTTCATTGATGAGTTGCGGAACAGGAATGCCTGACTCTTTCAACTCTTCGAGTTGAGAATCGAGTGTTTGGAGGATAAGTGCTTCGTTCTCCGCGCTCATTTCGGACTTCAACCTGGCTGCCACTTCCAAATAGGCGTCCAACGTTCGGGAGTATAACTGGCGGTTATCGCCAACTGCGATCAATTCGTCTATTCTGCGATTGGCGATTGCCAGATCTGTTCTCACCGGATCCGATGAGACCGTGCGCCAAGCATTTTCGCTCACGAGTTTCCATTCATAAAATGATTCGCCAGGCAATGCGCTCTGAGCGTATGCGGTCCCTGCGCCAAGCAGCACCAATAAAATGACAGCAAAATTCGTAGCCAACCTTAAGAATGCGAAATTGAATCGATTGGATTTGCGCGGATATGCCTGCATCTGTTGAGTCAGCTTGGCACGGACACGTGCTTTGAACGCGGGGGAAGGTCGTGCTTCGCCGAAACGTTCCAGAGAAATATGGGCAAGTAGAACAGGGTTCAACTGCTGGGCATGCCCGGGATGGCGGCTAAGACACTCATCGACATTCGAGATGCCCAGTTCCAGATCGAGCAGGCATTGTTCCAGGATATTTTCAAATTCAGTCATACCAGTTCCTTTTCGTGCATATACTTCGAAAGCGTTTGCAAGGCGCGCATTTGCAGTCCGCGGATTGTGCCTTCCTGTTTATTCATGATTTTTGCAATATTCTCATTCCGCAGCCCGGCGATATATTTGAGTATCAACACCTGTTGCTGGTCGCCGGTCAGAGACTGTAGCCCATCCCGCATAGCCTCCAGGTCGAAACGAGCTTCCACTTGCTCAGGCGGGCTTTGTAGTTCAGAAGGGAAAGCCCTGATCTTTTCGAGAGGCAGAAAGTCTTTTTTGGCACGATAATGATCGATCACCAGATTTCTCGCAATCGTATAAAGCCAGGCAATAAAGGGTGAACTTCCTACTTTGTAACGATCTAGGCTTTGCCAGGCCTTCAGAAAAACTTGCGAAACGAGATCCTCCGTGGTTTCGTCCTCCGACACTCGGAATAGGATATAGCGATAGACGCGTTCTACATAAGCGTCGTAGAGCTGGGCGAACGCTTCAGAATCGCCGGATTTGGCTTGATGAACCAGTCGGGCCTCGTCTGGCAGAGGGGAGTCCGTAGGAGACGTTCGGTTGGTCCTCACAGTCATTAATCTTAACGGGGCGAATGGGAATTTGTTTAAGCAAATTCATAACAATTTTCACAGGTCCCCTCAAACAAAAACGGGAACAAACTTGTTCCCGTCAGTTTTTAAAGACTTCCCTTATCTCAAGGGAAAAAAAAGCTCTCCAGTTCCGGGATTAAAACCCCCGCCTGATTCAAAGATTCCCGTTGAGCTTGCAGCACAAGCAGTATTCTTTCCCGATCTTTTGTATTATTTGCAGACTTGAACCGGATCAATAACCTTTGATAATCATCCAACGCTCGGGCGCGACGCATCTCATCCCCTGAAAGCGCGACCAGCTCATTCACACGCCGATTCGACAGGGTCAGGTCCGTTCCCAACCTGTCAGGCGATACCATGCTCCACATAGTTTCACTTCTTAACTTCCAGTTATAAAACCTGTCACCGGGCAGGGCACCTTGTGCAAAGACGGTACCACTAAGGATGAATGCCAAAAACATAGACACAAGTGTAATGGTCAATCTCCAAAATACAGGAGAGACCCGCTTCATCTGCGGGTTTTCCTGCATGTATTTATTTAGTTGTGTGCGATTGCGCGCCCTGAAACTTGGAGTGGGCGTCGCGGCCTCTTTCGTGCCAGCCAGTTTCGATGCCGCCCGGAGCAGGGGCGCGAGTTGCGCACGATGCTCAGGGTGACGCGCCAGAACCTCATCCACAGTCGATTCGCCGCGTTCAATCTGGCTCCAACCTTCATCGAATATTGTTTCAAACTCGTTCATGTGACCATCTTTTCTGCCAAAAGTTTGGCGAGCGCCTGCAAGCCCCTCATCTGAAGCGCGCGGATCGCTCCCTCACGCTTGCCGAGATGCTGTGCAATTTCAATGTTTGACATTCCTTCAATAAACCTCAAGGTCAACACCTGCTGCTGATCACTGGTCAGGCTTCGCATGGCTGCCTTGATCGATTTCATTTCGACCGACAGGTCTATTTCATTCTCCACAGCTTCGGAATAGTCAGGTTGTGACAATTGAACATCCTCAAGGGCTGTAGTCGATTTACGCGTACGATAATGGTCAATGACCGCATTGTGGGCAATTGTGTAGAGCCACCCAAGGTACGGTGTTCGGCTGAAGCGAAAGCGATGGAGATTGCTCCAGGCTTTGAGAAAAACCTGGGAGGTGATATCTTCAGCCGTCTGCTGGTCATCTACTCGAAAATAAATAAAACGATAAATACGATCCATATAGGCGTCATAAATTTTTCCAAACGCCTCGGCATTACCATCCTGAGCTTGGAGCACCAACTGGCGCTCGTTTGCCAGGGGCATCCTGGAACTTTTGACGCTTTCTGAATTCACTAAGCTTTGCCTCATATAATAACGAATGGTATCTCGAAACTGTTACAACAAAACACTCTCTCAAGGTTAGAGAGAGTGTCATGTTCAACTTGGAAACGTTCCAGTCTGGATAAGTTTACGGTCCCGCCCGAGATCCACCTTCCTCTTCAATATGCCTAACCGATCAAGTCTCAATATTATATCATTATGTAACGAGTGTTAAAACAAAACAGGGCAATCCACGGATTGCCCTGCCCTGTTGTATAAAATTTTTAATAATCGTCCGGATTACTGGTGAAGTTTTCGGAATGGCATCCATGAGGACGATCGAAGGTATCCGATTGCGGTAAATAGCTTTGCACTGCCTGGATGGGTGCATTCCGCGCGTGATGTAGATCTGCGCTCAAGCCAGCGTCCACATGGGCTTGTCCAATCCGGGTGCCGGCATTCAGGAATGCGCCTTGAACGGTAGTATATATTCCTACGATAAGGATAAGGGTTAATAGCAGGGCAAAAGCGACTTTAACAGTTGGCTTGGACATGGTCTGGTTCTCCTTCTTCCATTAAGAAGCGGGCCTTCTCTTCTTCGCATGAAAGCCGTGAACATCATGTATAAATCGGCCACAATTTTGTACCCACTTAGAACGACTTTAAAAATTATACTCATTTGCCTGGCTGTTGGCAACCATTTGCGGGGTTCTCTAATCTAAGAGCTTGGTGAGAAATTTCTAAATGAGTGGCTAAAACCCTTCGAGTTTGCTTAGGTCGGCAATGCCATCGGATAGATTGGCAATTTGTCCCACCAATGCCAGGCGGTTCTGTTTGAGCTTTTCATCCTCTGCCATGACCAGCACTTTGTCAAAGAAGACATTGATGGATGGAACGAGCTTGACTACGATATTTAGCAACTCATCAACGGAGGAGGGCTGGGCTTCGACGTTCTTTCGGATCGCGTCGTAAAGATTCTTCTCTTCCTCTTCCACGAACTTCTTCGGATTCACTTTGAGTTTTTCAGCATCTACTTTTGCGGAGCGAATGATACGGACACAGCGTGCATAGCCGGGGAGGATCGTGTTCCAATCTTCCCGCTTCACCCATTCGGCCAATCGAAGTATTTCTTTTAGAGCCTTTGCTGGATTGTTTCCTTGAACAGATAAGACAGCATTTATTACATCATGACGCTGATATCCGAGCACCATATGACGCAACCGTTCTATAACGAAATTCCAAGTTTCTTTCCTTTGTTCTTCCGATGCCTTTATCGGCAAATTCCTAGCGGCAACATCAATAGCCTTCTTAAGATCGAAATCTATGTCCGGAAATTGAAGCAGATTTATTATTACTGCAAGCGCGGATCTTCGTTGAGCAAAAGGATCTTTCGCCCCACTAGGAACGATACCAACCGCAAACAGGCCTGTTAAGCTGTCAAGATTATCAGCCAGACACACGGCCAGCCCGGATTTAGTTCTTACGACTTCGTCGCCTGTAAACCTAGGTAAATAATGTTCAAAGATAGCAGTGGCAACTTCTTTCGATTCTCCTGAACGAAGTGCATATTCACGCCCAATAACGCCCTGCAGGGACGTCATCTCGGTGACCATTTGTGTGACGAGATCTGCTTTCGCTAAATGGGCTGCGCGACGCGCAAAAATGGCTTCATCATTTTCGAGTCCAAGCATGGGAATCAATTGGTTGACAAGTTTCTCGATGCGTTCGGATTTGTCCAACATCGAGCCAAGTTTGGCATGAACGATCAACGTTGAAAGTTTGGGACGATATTCTTCGAGCTTGAGTTTGAGATCTTCACGCACGAAGAAATTTGCGTCTGCAAACCGCGCAGCGAGGACGTGTTCATTGCCCTGGCGAACAAGATCAATGCCAATATCATTGCCATTTCGGATTGCAATGAAATGAGGTAGGAGTTTTCCCTCACCCCTCACCCCTTGCCCCTCTCCCTTAGGGAGAGGGGTTGGGGTGAGGGAAACAGGAAAATACCTCTGATGTTTCTTCATCACCGAAATCAAAACATCGCGGGGCAACGACAAATACTCTTTTTCAAACCCGCCCATGACCGCGGTAGGCATTTCGACCAGGTTGGTTACTTCATTCAACAAACCATCTTCGATAATGGCTTCACCACCGACAAGCGACGCGGCTTGATTGACTTGTTCAAGGATAGATGCTTTGCGTTCTTCTTTGTCAAGAAGAATATCGGCGTTGCGGATTACGTCGAAATACTTATCGGCCGATGGAATTGTGATCTCGGGTGAGTCATACGGGCGGAGTCCGCGAGTCATGTTGCCTGAAATAACGCCCGCGTATTCGAATGGAATTACCTGATCGCCCAGCAAAGCAACAATCCATCGGATCGGACGTGAGAACGCTACGCCACTCTCATTCCACTTCATGGATTTCTCAAACTTGATGCTTTCGATCAACTTTGGCAAAGCCTCAGCCAGCACTTCAGGAGTCGGGCGTCCCTTTTGCTTGACAACCGCAAAGACATATTTGCCTCCACCATCTTCGCGAACGATTAGGTCTTTTGTGTTCACATTATTCTTTTTGGCAAAACCCATCCCGGCAGGCAATGCGACCCCATCTTTATCGAACGCCTTATCCGCAGGCGGGCCTTTGACCAAATCTTCGCGGTCGGGCTGGTTCGGGCTGAGATCCGCGATCAAAATAGCGAGGCGCCGAGGCGTACCATGGATATTAGCGGAACCATGTTCAAGAGAGAGTTCATTCAGTAATAACGGAACCCGTTCGCGGAGTTGAGCAAGAGCCGTGTCCACATCTGCAGCGGGAAGTTCTTCGGTGCCAATTTCCAAAAGGAATGACAATGGACGATTGACCACAGACAATGACTGGCCAACACTCGATTCTGAGGTAAGTATGGTCTGTTGTCTATTGTCTGTGGTCTCTTTAAGTAAAGGATATTCCAAATGTTCGCGCTGTTCGAGATAGGCCTCACCTACTCGCCTTGCAAGCTCACGCATTCGCCTGAAGTAGGCCTGTCGTTCGGTTACACCGATGACGCCGCGGGCATCTAATATATTGAAAGTGTGTGAACATTTGAGGACGTAATCATGTGCAGGGAGAACGAGCGGTGGCTCATGCGCGAGAGCCGCCTCGGCTTCATGTTCGTAGTGCTCGAACATTTCCTTCATACGATCTACACTGCCGACTTCATAGTAATACGTACTGTGCTCGAACTCCTCCTGGCGGCGGACTTCACCATACGTGATCGAATCGTTCCAGGGCAAATCCCACGCAGCTTTGACGTTGTGTAAACCGATCAGGATGCGTTCCAGTCCATACGTGATTTCGACAGCCACAGGATCAAGCGGGATACCACCTACTTGCTGAAAGTAGGTGAACTGCGTGATCTCCTGTCCGTCGAGCCAGACCTCCCAGCCGAGCCCCCAGGCAGAGATGGCGGGCTGTTCCCAGTTGTCCTCCACAAAGCGGATATCATGCTGGCGCGGGTCGATACCGATGGCTTTGAGCGAGTCAAGATAGACCTCCTGCGGGTTGCCAGGATCAGGCTTGAGGATGACCTGATATTGGTAATGCACTTGAAAACGATTCGGGTTCTCGCCATAACGCCCATCATCGGGCCGCACAGACGGCTCAACATACGCCACATTCCACGGCTCGGGGCCAAGCACGCGTAAAAAAGTGGCGGGGTTCATCGTCCCGGCGCCGACCTGGGTGTAATAGGGCTGCCAGAGCAAAGCTCCGCGCTCCGCCCAGAATTGTTGGAGGGTGAGGATGACTTGTTGGAAGTTGAGAGGCATTTTCGATTTACGACACCTGCACTTGCGTGCTGGTGCAAGTGTTTCAGATTTGGGATTGGTGGTCGAGTAGCCCCGAATGCTTTTAGAGGGGCGTATCGAGACCAAGCGAGGGGATTATAACTGATGGTTAATGGAAGATGGATAATGATAAATATGTTCTAAACTTACACCTGGTGCAAGTGCAGGTGAAAAGCACAAAGATTTAAGGCTTTCCAGCTTTGAGTTTGTACGACCACAGAAATCCGATTTTCTCCTGTTGTATAATTAAATTATGACGCGCAGGACGGTGATCACTCGTATTCGCAAACATCGCGCCCAGTTGGAAAAGTTGGGTGTGAAGTCTCTATCTCTATTTGGGTCGGTAGCCCGCGATGAGGACCATCCAGGCAGTGATGTGGACATCCTTGTTGAATTCAAAGGTCGTGCTACATTTGATCGTTACATGGACACTAAATTCTATTTGGAAGACCTGCTCGGCCGCAAAGTGGATTTGGTTACACTGAGGGCAATTAAGCCGCGCATGAAACCCTACATCATGCAGGATTTGGTCCATGTCGCGTGATGAGTCGCTTTCCCTGGTAGATATTCAGGAGTCTTGCGAAAAAGTCATAAGATTTACGAAGGGAATGACCTATCAAGACTTTGTACATAATGAGCTTCACTTCGATGCAGTTCTGCGCAATTTGGAAATCATCGGCGAAGCTGTTAAGAACATCTCAGAAGAAACACGGCAAAAATATCCGGATGTGAAATAGCGAAAGATTGCAGGTTTTCGTGATATTGTGATTCACCAATATTTTGGAGTTGACGAAGAAACAGTATGGGATATCGTCAAAAACCAGATTCCTGATCTGCTGAAAATCGTGACAACAATCATTGAAGAAAATTAGTATCAAAGTTTCGCTATTCTTCGAGCAATGAGGATGCGTACAAAAGAAACGAGTGGGGCGCACGCTCGAAGGTCACACCTGGGATGAGATACCTGTCAATGTGGGGTTGGTGAAAGTGTAATTTTGAACCGATACGAACAGGAAAGCGTTAGGAAAGAACAGAGTATCTTGTCGAATCAGGAAATTCGGTATATACTAATAATATATACTCGAAGGTGATTTATGGAAACTGCCAAGCTCTTTCAAAACGGCAAAAGTCAAGCCGTGCGTTTGCCAAAGGAATTTCGCTTTGAGAGTGACCGCGTCTATGTGAAGAAAATGGGCAACGCCGTTATCCTTCTCCCTTATGGGGCACCCTGGCAATCACTGGTGGACAGTCTATCCTTATTCTCCAGTGACTTTATGGAAACGCGGACACAACTGCCTACACAACGACGCGAGAGCGCCTTCTCATGAAGTATCTGCTGGACACCAATATTTGCATCGCGCTGATCCGCCAAAAACCAGCTAGATTGATTCAGAGGCTTACATCCCTTCAACCTGGTGACGCGGGTATTTCGTCCATCACATTAGCAGAACTTTTCCATGGCGTGGAGAAGAGTGCCCACCCGGAACAAAATATGTCCGCGCTGGAACAATTCCTCCTGCCGCTCGACCTGGCGGATTTTGATCAAAATGCTGCTCTGGCTTATGGAAAAATCCGCACAGACCTTGAACGTACTGGTCAGCTAATCGGTTCTATGGATATGCTGATTGCCGCTCATGCAGTGAGTCTTGATTCAATCGTAGTTACAAACAATGTGCAGGAATTTCAACGCGTAAAGGGTCTTTTTATCGAGGATTGGATATCTGAAACCAAGTAATATTTTAGATCCCTCCTCTTAACCCTTGTGGTCGGCAAGACGCAGTCATGCAGGAGTGGGTCACGGATATTCGGGATCAGTGCTTGAGGGCAAAAGTCCCATTTTTCTTCAAGCAATGGGGAGGTGTGCAAAAGAAACGAGCTGGGCGAATGCTCGAAGGTCGCACCTGGGATGAGATGCCTGTAAGAATAAATTTGGTAAGAGCATAGATTTTTTACCACAAAGGACACTAAGATCATAAAGGTATTAAAAACGAACCGCGCATCTGCAGTGAGCGCGCCGGTTTGTGGATTAGATTTCTTAATTGATTTCGTAGTAAATTTACGTTGTGACCTCATTCACAGCAGGCACGTCATCGCGCACGAAGTTGGGACAGAAGTCATAGCCACTCGGCCAAGTGATGCCGCCGCCATCTTCTAGCTGAACTTGACAGAAATAACTTTCCTCTTTGAGTGCGGCTGAAATTCCCGTGCCGATAAAGGGACGAATATCTACTACTTTGTGGAGTCCGTCCACAAATTGGATTTCAAGCAAGTAATTTTCTAATGGTTTGACAGAAATAACACGGTCCACTTCTTACTCCAATGGCTAACATAGGAAATTCCTTTGCAGGATTATACAGCTAAAATAAATGTGATTTTGATGAATTCAAGTATGCCCCTCGTACCTGGGATGAGATGCCTGTCGATGTGGGTTGGTGAAAACGTGATTTTTGAACGGCCAAGACTGCTAAGAGCATGAACGTTTAAGCTTGTTCAATCGTTTTGAGCAAGGCAAGGATTTTCTTTTCCATTTATTAATCTATTGATAACAGCCTATTAAAAAATAATCCGTATACTGAATCAAATCCATACAGAAAGGAGAATTCACATGAAAAACACAATAATTACTAACCCTGATGATGAGGAAATGGAAGAAACCCCCACGGAAGAAACTGCTGAAGAAGAGAATACTGAAGAATCTAGTGAAGAAGCTGAGAAGTCTGAAGACGATGAGTAATCAACCTGTATTGTGAAATAGATGAACGCGCGGATAAAATTCCTCGTGTTCATTTTTTTAATTTCTCATCTGGCAAAAGTCCTGTTTTCTTCAAGCAATAGGGAGGTGTTCAGAAAAAGCGCGCAGGGCGAACGCTCGAAGGTCGCACATGGGATGAGATGCCGGTCAACGTGGGGTTGGTGAAGGCATAAATATTCAAACACAAAGGGCACGAAGAGGCACAAAGATTCCTAGCTGACTTATAATTGGCGAACTCTGATTTGCACAGTGTCGCCTGTCCGCTCGGCGACCAGGATAAAAGGTGGTGTCACTTCGGGAGCGTTATCTCGAATAGCTTCCAAAGTTTGGATTGTAAATTTTGCTTGAATGTGCCCAGGACGAAGATAAATAATCCCGACAAATTTTGCGCCCATTAAGGCAAGTCCACCGAAGTCACTGTCGTGGGTCAAAACTACTCTCCCCGCTTGAGTTGCCTGTAGTAAAACTTCTGTGTCTGAAAGTCCAAAATTTCCTTATTCAGCTACAGATTCAATATCAAATTTAGCCTTTCCTAAAAACTCAATAACTTCAGGATTGACATTCTCATCCGCAAATAATGGGAAATCAAGTGCCCTCATCCCCCAACCTTCACGTCTAACAAAACTTCGTTCTTCACAGATTGGGCGGCATATTTCAGCGCTTCTTCAACAGCTTCGGCAGTCAGTTGTGGGTATGATTTGAGTACCTCATCCTTTGTTGCTCCACTGGCAAAGAGTTCAAGGATAAATTCGATGCTTAGACGCGTGCCAGCAATATGAGGTTTTCCACTCAGAATTTCCGGATTATAAGCAATATGCGCAAACATGGTTTGACTCCTGAATAATATTACTATTATAACGCTCAATCCATGTAGTTATTCGTTATGTGCAGGACCAATCGCATAAGAATAGTTACAAAGATTCGGAGGTCAAACTCGTTTTTCTCCGAAAATAGGGCACTCCCCAATGCTGGGTAGGGATACTCTCCATTGATTTCCAAGACGCTTGGCGACATGATGGTAATACGTATAACTGTCACCTTTCCAAAAGGAGTGAACATCATGTCAAGAGATATACATACTGATGGTGAAGTGCACGAAAAAGACCTGTATCGTATTTTTCGAGAAATCCGTGAGGAGGTGGAGAAAGCCCAATCTCGTGAGATCCTGACTGAGCTTTATAAGCGCACGGGTTATATGATCACAATGACGCATGCAACCCCTATAAAAGAAAAATCAGACAGGGAGATGAAAAGACGGCGTGGAATTGCTGAGAGGGAGTTTGGCCGGACGGTCCGCGCCATCAATCACCGGGCAAAACAACTTGGCGTCGAAGCGGATTTCAGCGAGAGTTGGAATGGATTAGCTTCTAATGACTATGAGCCCGAACCTGAAGACGAGAATTTGCTCGAAGCCCAGACAATGGCTGAAAATAAGCTAACCAAGAAATAACACCTGTAAGTTCATAAGTAAGAGCCGGTCAATTGATCATTGACTGGCTCTTTTCGATTCTTATGTTCATGAGAGGCACATACATATTCGATAGACAGTAGTACTTCCGTACTAGCTTATGCTATACTTACTATTCCATGGAGGAACCATGATTGAAGCCGTTCAGATACCAATCCTTCTGAAAGCTATAGATTTCGTTTTTGACGAGGGGCGCAAGATCCTGGAAGAACGCCGGGAAAGACGGAAGAATAACGAAATTCCCCAGCCGAGCGAGAGTCCGGAGCCGGCAAAAGAGGTTCAGGAGTCCCCGCCACCCGATCCCGCACAGCAAACCCAAATCAAGCAGGATTTGCGCTCCTCAAAAATAGATGAACTATTGTGGCAAAACCACGAAGCAGATGTCAAACACCTGGTCAAGTTGCTCGAGACGTACTCCCGAAATTATCATCTTGCCAGTGAACAATATGCAAAATGGGGAAGTGCGCTTGTGCCTCCCATTATCGTACACAACATGACGGAGGCCGAAAACTCTATGATCGAAACCATCAAGCGGCTCGAAGATGTCCTGTCGAAGGTCTATAAAAAAGATATCAACCCAGTCTGAGAATCACAAGGTGCAACATGGATAAGGAAGAAATTACTCATCTTGAAAAGATGATCTCTTTGCATAAAAAAAACCTTTACACCCTGGAGGAGATGCTGGCAACCTATGGCGCTGATCAGCCCCTGCACCTCATCAACAGCGTCACGATGATAAAGGAAGCGATCGCCAGATATACCAAACAGATAGAGACCATCACGGGTACCTCCAAGGAAACTGAAAAATCAAATCTATTGGCAAGCCTACCGAGGAGGCCTTACTTTGTCGGAAGGCAGGAGGAAATTCAGTCCATTCTGCAATCCTTACAGCCTAACAGCCGGACTTTTATCGTGGGCATTGAGGCGATCGGCGGGATGGGGAAATCCACACTTGCCATTGAGATCGCCTATCGGTGTATTGAAAATGATCTGTTTGAGTCCGTTATTTGGATCTCAGCCAAAGAATCCATGCTGACGCTTCAAGGCATTGAACCGGTCGTGCCGGAAGCCAAATCCCTGTCAGATATTCTGATCACGATCGGGACAAATTTGGGGAATCCCACTATTGGAAACCTGTCCATTCAAGATCAGATCAAGAGGGCCTATAATCTCCTTTCAAGGCAGACGACCCTCCTTGTTCTCGATAACTTCGAATCCTTATCCAAGAATGAGCAGCGTGATATTCTTGATTTCCTGCGAAGATCCCCGATTACTCTGAAAGTTGTTATCACATCGCGAGAGAGAGTATCAGAAGGGCAGATTATCCGTTTGCAGGGGTTATCGTTTGAAGAAAGTAAGGCCTTATTGGAATGGGATGCCCAACAAAAGAATATTCATTTAACCAAAGATCAAAACAACTACCTGGTCGATCTAACCGGAGGACTCCCCTTAGCCTTGTTGTGGGTGCACGGACAAATCGCTGTCCTGGGATACTCAGCGACGCAGGTTTTGGATAAATTAAGTCTTGATACAGATATTCCAATTCTGCAGTATTGTTTCGACCACAGCTGGAATTTATTGCGACAAAGCAATGAGAAAAATATATTATTCATTCTGGCGTTACAGCCTGAGTCCGTTTCGAGAAATGCCCTTAAAGAAATTGCCGGAATCGAAGACAACGATAATTTTGACAATGCGATTAGCGATCTTTTACAGTTAACACTAATCGAACATGAATCGGGCAAAGATTATTTCAGTATTTTGCCGTTGACACGCAGATTTATCCGCACCCAATTTGTAACGGATCGGAAATTTATTAAACAAGCTGAATTGAAAATAGCTCAATATTATGTAAAGCTCCTATCGCAGAAAAGCAGTTTCAGGGAGTGGCGCGGATATGATGAGCTATTGTTGGATCGAAACAATATATTGAGTGCCGCCCAATGGTGCTATAAATCTGTACAAAAGAAACAAAACAGTTCCAGTGCCCTAACAAAACAAATCAGGAATATTGCCGAAATTCTCGTCCAGATTGGTACTCAGTTTGGAAGCGTGTTATGGCAGCGGGCATATTGGTATGATCGTATGATTCTTGCTCACGCCGCGTTGAGCGCTGCAAAATTATTATCGGACTGGAAGTCTATGAGTACATTTGCCAGGAATATATCCTGGATCTATTTCTATCAGGGAGATTATCTGAGAGCTTTACATTGGGCCGAGGAAGCGCTTTCAGCTACCACCAAAACAGAGGAGGAGTTGCTGATAGCAGCAGCAAAGAGATCGTTGGGAGCTGTAGAGTTGCGCCTAGGCAATTTTGACCGTTCTGAAATGATGCTAATGGATGTACTGAAAACTAGCGAAGAGTATGCCAGCGATGACTATGGAATATATAGCAAAGGGTTTGCACAATACGGCTTGGGCGAACTCGAATTTGAGCGTGGAAATACCGACAAAGCTAAAGAATGGTATCAAAAAGCCTTAGAAACCTGGCAAGACCCTATTCGTAAAGATCCGGTTCGGCATGTGAGTTACGCGCTAAACGGCTTGGGCTTTGTTGCGTTAAAGGAAAAAAGATATGAGGATGCAAAACGCTTTTTTACGGAAGGTATTCAGTCTGCTGAGGAATTTGGAAGAGTTGATGAGCTGGCAAAAGGGCAGCTTGGCCTGGCATCTGTTTACCTGGAAACAAGCACGGATTTGAAAACTGCCCTGACGCTGGTCAACGAGTCTATGGAGAGTTTCCAACAACAGGGCATGCAATACGAGCTTCAAAAAAGCCAAACACTGCAGGAGAAAATCCTGAATGCACAACTTCCAAAGATAACACCTTCCAATAAAGATGGATAACGAACTTAAGATTTTTCTACAATCCTTTAAGGAATTAGAGCATCTTTTTCAAGCACTGCCTATCACTGAAACGCAGGTTCAACAGTTGAAAGGTCTTGTTTCAGGTATTGAAAAGAATGCCAAATACCTGGCCCTTTACGACACGATTACTCATGCCTTGAATTCACGCGCGGGAAAGTGGCTGGTGCCCAAGGAAAATATTAAAGGGATGGCAAAGGTCGACATTTATGATTTACGGCAGGCGAATAAGGTATACGGAGCGTCAGTTGTAGATATAGAATTACACAAGTTAGCCTATAAACTCATGTCCATTTTCACGACTGAGAAAGGAGATTTTGTTCGCAGGTCTCCTGGCAGTGATGAATTTAGGATATTTTCCACTTCGAAGACGCCTAAGGAATTAAAACGCCTGTTGCTGAAGTTGTACGTAAACCAGGAACTGGACTCACAGCTTACCTGGGATTTTGGCGTAGGTCTTACGGAAACCGACGCTGAAAATGAGCTTCAAAAGCAGCGTAAAACCTTCCGACCCATCGTGGTCAGACAAACCTTTTTAGAGAGTCACTCTGAAATTCCGAGACATGTCGAGGAAAATATCAACTATCAAAGTTGGAATGAGTTTAATATGCCCTATGAAAGACTTATAGATACAATTTGTTCTCTAGCACTGCCAGCTAAATTAGAGCAACAAGCCATTGAGCAGGTTAGGATCACCAAGAGCATCGTAGAAAACGTAGTCACCAGAGAAGCCTTAACAGGCACACTTAACGGACTTGCAGCGAAGTGGTACCTGGATAATCAGCTTGTTAAATGCATAGCGCTGACCGATATGCTTAATATGCACGAAGGAAATGCTCGTTTTGGAAGCGCTGCCATCGATCAGGATCTCAGAAGGTTTTCAAATGTGCTTTCGAAGCATTTCACGAAAGCTGATGGTTTTTTATTATTCCGATCTGAACGTGCAGGTGATGAGTTCAAAATCATATCGACCAAGAGTAATGCAAAAGAACTGGAAGATAGGATTCGTACAGTCTGGCAAAAAGATTTGCATCACGGATTGCTGGCATGGAATTATGGTGTAGGGAAGAGTGAAGGGGAAGCGCATGTTGATTTGTATCGAAATCGAGTGAAGGAAACGGAACATATGAAAACATCAATTTCAGATGGCAGATCAACGTTTATCATCATTCGCCCAGAGAGCGATGATTATGCACGCTTATTCAAGCTCTCAGAAGATACGGCCCGTCTTATCAATGGAACGCCAATTATCGATTTGCACTTAACTGTCCAGGCAATTCGAAATGTCCATGATTTTGATGCTTTAAGAAAACGCCTGGAAGAATATTGTTTGACGTTATGCCCGTTTGAAGTCAACGTTAGAAGTATCGCAAGGATGAATGTAAACAATCAAAAGGGCAGGCTGTGGATGCTGGCAGATAAGACTCCAGAATTGGAGAACATGTATAACGACCTGAGCCGGATCGCAAGTGAAATGGGGTATGAGAGTTATCCCTACAAATCTCAGAATTGGTTACCGCATATAAAAATTGTCGATTTGGCAGAAAACACATCAACGCAGATCAAAGATCCAACCTTTAACACTGGAAATGGTGTCACGTTCACCGTCCGATACTTCGAGTGGACCGTACAGAAAGGTCCGGAATATTGGGAAATGGTGGATCAATTCACGTTTTCGCAGGAATCAGCTTTTTAGTCTCTAAAGTTACTTAAAAGGGGATTAGTAGCGGCAAATTCGATTACGGGCTGGTATAGAGTAGTAAATTTGTGCTATTATTTACAAGTTCGCCTCAAGTGAAGCGCTATGTCTACCATCCTCATTGTTGATAGTCATCCAGCCAACCGCCGAGCGTATACGACCCTGCTGGGTAACTTCGGGCATCGCCTGCTGGAAGCCAATGATGGCGCTCGGGCCTTAGATGTGGCGCGTGCGGAACTTCCCGATTTGATCATCACCGACGTCCTCATGCCAACTATGGATGGTTTTACACTGGTACGCCGCCTGCGTGCAGAACCCCTTTTAATGGGAGTACCGGTCATTTTCCAGACCGCTAATTATGACGTATCGGAAATACACAGGTTGGCCCGGGCCAGCGGAATACAGCATATCCTCAAAAATCCTGCCGAACCGCATGAGATTCTGCGGGCAGTGAACGAATCTCTTAAAGGACCGACAACACCTGCCAGGCTGCCCCAAACCGGACAGCTCCAGCGCGAACATTTACAATTGCTGGCAGATAAACTCTATCAAAAAGTCGCGGAGCTGGAGAAAGCCAACGAACGCTTGCGCAGTCACTCGCTGACCGATGGATTGACCGGGCTGAACAACCGGCGCGGTTTCATGATCCTGGCTACCGGACTGTTGAAATTTGCCCGCCGGGCCGGCTATTCCTCATGCCTGATCTATATCGATCTGGACAGTCTAAAATATATAAACGACACCTTTGGTCATGCAGCCGGGGATACAGCGATCACGCATTTTGCTCGTATTCTGGTAGAGACGTTCCGTGATTCAGATGTCATTGGGCGCCTGGGCGGGGATGAGTTTGTTGTCCTTCTTATCGACGCTAGTGAGGCCGATTTGGCTGCTATGCAGGAGCGCTTAAAGAGTAATGTTGATGCCCATAACCTGCAAGTTGCAGGCGATCATATTTTAGCTTTCAGTATGGGTGGCATTCGCGTCGACGCCAATTCCACGATCACGATGGAAGACCTGCTCTCACAGGCGGACGAAGCTATGTATAAGCACAAACTGAACAGAAGACGTGCCACACAGCCTAATAACAAATAAGATACGGGTCGAAATCAAACAAGGGTTCACTTCGTTGAAACATATTTCCGCAGGGTGCGAATTAATTTTTTATAACCATCGTCCTCAAATAGATCCACGCGATGTAAGTGGCTCAGCGATTCGGGTAAATCACAGTTTTCCAAACGAGCGGGGATAATAAATATCTCACCTTCAGATAGCAACGATACTCTTTCAAGCGCGATCCTTAATTCCTCATGGCGGTATCCATGCTGTTTATTAAATGCTCGCGATAAACAGACGATGACCACATCACTTCTAAGAATTGCTTTGCGAATTTCATACTCCCAGTCCTGACCTGGTTGGAGTTTCTCAGTATCCAGCCAGGCGTTTATTCCATCTTGAATGATGCGACGATAGAGTTTGTGAACAGCTGCTTGGTCGTTATGTGCATGGCAAAGGAAAACTTTGAGATTCTTTTTCGATGGAGACATATGTTTGTTCTATAAAAGGACTCAATATCATGTTTAGATCTTGTCAATTCCTGATAATAGAATCATGCAATAAATAACTGGTGGTGATATAAGACCCTGTTAATCCCGCCTGAGTATGAATTTGTTTTGAAACTAAAAATTATCTACATACAAATATTTGACATCATTAAACAAAGGCATTGCCAGCTTTGTGGAATTATCGGATGCAAGGAAACCCGGCTGGGTAATATAGCCAGCTTTGCTGAATAACCAATCGCGTAAAATCGTCTCCGTCACACCTAAAGGCTGTAATAATTCATGTACGGCTCGCAATATCAATTCTTTGTAGCGAGGCACATCGACCGCGCGTAGGTCAGGAGCGATAGGTAAATCCCATGCATGCACACCGGGCCCGGGACTGGTATAAATAAACCGTATTCGTTGACCCATTTTCAGTGTTTTGCCCTGGATTTGTAATTGGTGTGCCGCAATAGCCAGTGAAGAGAGAACACTGTAGTGACCAAGTTCCCGGCTGAGAGTTTGGCTGACAATCAGTTCTTCGAGAGGTACATCTCTACTTTTCAGGGTGGTAAGCTGGTTTTGCACAAAATCCAGTATCTCTGGCAGGAGATCAGTCAACTTTGCAGGGTTTGTTTCCTTTGCCAGAATGTCTACAATACCTCTCTGAGTGTTCGCTGCAAATCGACAGGTATCACTGCGACGTAAAGCAAGTCCACGAATTTTATGTTCACCATTGGCTGCAATGCCATAAAAGCGGTTCGCAACAGATAGATTTGGATTTTGGCGCGAACTGGGAAAAGCAAACCAGGAATATATATTTTCTAATTCCATGGGTAAGCCAGTTTCCTTCTCAATGTCATTGATGAGAGCCTGAAAGTCTGCTTGAGAAGCATTAGTGCGAGAAACAAAGAGACTATCTACATAGACATGCAGCACATCAAAACCTTTTTCTTCTGCAATGAATTTTGCTTCAGTAATAATTTTCCTTGAAAGGTAAGAGACGACCTCATGCGCGTTAAGACGCCCAAAAATGGAGTTAGCAAATCCCAGTCGTCCATAGCAGACAACTGTGAGCCATTTTAGTGAAGTTGCGAGTATTTTATAACGATGGTGGCTAGCACGATAACGTGGATCACTTTTGTCAATCGATTTTAGTCGTTGTTTGAGAGCAAGCCGTTTATTCCGCATCAGCGATAGCGTTTGCGGGATGAGCCCGGGATGGGAGAGAATCTTTACGCCTAGCTCCGGGATCTCGAAGCCCTCTCCCTCTTCTTCGATATTCACGACCGTTTCGGGGGAGACGTTGTACTTGATGATGATGGAAGCCATCTTGGAACTAAAGTCCAAAACCGCCACATTTTGGAATATGCCAGGGGTCGGTTGAAAAATTAATCCACCGCGGGCGGCTCTGACAAATTGATTATAGGTCTTGGAGATTTCGCCTTTTTGGCGTTGATAAGGCACTAGAATACCCATCTTCATTGCTGTAAGAGTTTGCATCGCTGAGATTGCAGCGCCTGGGGAACGTCGGGCAACTTCCTGCAAAGGAAGACTGCTAAGCCGGGTCTGTTCAATTGCCCCCAATAGCTGATATTGATTATAGGTCATGCAGTTTTGGACATCTACATGCCAGCGCCCGCGCAGGTGGACTTGCGGGGCACGATAATGAGCATGTCCATAATTGAAGAAGCTGACCTCTTTGCGCCGCAATATTGGCAGGGATGAGTCACGGCTGGCTTGGAAGGGAATCCCTGTTTCTTTCGATAGCTCTTGTAATTTGGGAAATAACCATGCATCACCAAAATGTGTATGGATGACATCAGGGTCATAGGTTGACAAAATGCTGTTCAACAGGCCTATAAGTTCATGCGGTCGTTTGAAAGGAACGTGCACATAAGATTTACTGAATTTTGCAATTAAATATGTAGGGGATTTATGAGATGGGTCAGTATCTGGTTTCAGGCTCAATATGCGCAGGCGCGGTAATTTGGGGTCGAGTTCGTGCAACGTATCGATGGCCCGAATGCTGACCACTTTGCTATCCTGTCGGGCGGTAATCTCGCATAGTGCCATCATGAAGACTTTGTGAGTCGCAGCATATCGCACAGTGAGAGGAATATCCACATCGTAAAAAATCAGATCAATAAAGTTCTCCTGTACCTGCCTAAATAGTTTCTTGTAGATCGTCGGGTTGGAAACTCTGATACCCATAACCACTTGAGGTCCGTCAAACAGATCTTCCTTGGTAACGCGTTCTAACTGAACTGTCTGCTTTGGATACTTTCTTCTAAGGAACTTCCCCAACTCATGCAGACGCTGAAAATTCCCGCGAGCATAAAATATGGTCTCGAACTCCTGATGGAAGGAATATGATTTTCCATCCTCTCCAATCAACCACAAGATGATTCCCTTTTTTGGATGAGCGTATAAATCGAATAACCAACCGTTATATTTCTTCATGGAGTAAACTTTTGAGTTCCGTAATTTCACGTCTTAATTCTTGAATTTGATTACGGAGATTGCTGAACTCATAATTATTATTCTCATGTTCCTCCACTTGTACGATGACAAGTGCAGCTTCCACTGGTAAGAGACTTGTAGCGTTAGAAATCGAAATACGGTTTTGCAAGATGTATTCAAAAAACCTCTTGATGATCCTTCGATATTTGGGAGCAAGCATGTTTGCAAGAGGGGTAAGTTCAGCAATGACCTTATGTGCCAACTCTGTGGAGGAGAGATTTTTAGGTGCCATGGCGTTTGTTAAAAAAGTGAAGCCTGGAGATTTTTTGTTGCAAGGTTTTTCTTTATATCAATGATTTCATCAGCAATGGCAGCAAGAAGAGGGAAAAACCGTTTATATTCATCAGTGGATAAGCGCGGCACAAGTACCACAACAGAATTAGAAAGAGAGAGGCGCTTGGTAAATTGACAGCATTGTTCCAGAATACGATCACGCAGGGATAGTTCAACATCCGCATTGTAGAAATGATGCAGGAAATCCAGGATCAAAGTGGGTTTATTCTGCATATCGGCTTCCATGAGCAAATCTAACAATTGGAGACAGGTCATAGGGCGCATCAGAATCGGATGATCAAGTATTTCCTCAATGTCAGTAGTAAATCTGCGGACTGAACGATATAGCGTGTCGCGGTCTGGGAGCCATTCATCTCCTGCAATAAGATGAAAGGGGCCGCGCAAGGCCAACCGTGTAATTAAGTCCGTAACTGCGTCATGCTCTTTGCTGACGGTTTCCACGATCAGTAAATGGCCCAGCTTGTAATAAGGTTTTACCCAGTGTGCTGCCCAAATGCTCAAGGCGTTATTCATGGATTACAGATTAATACAAATCAAAGAATTAAAAAACCCCCTTTGGATAGTGTCCATTGGGGAGTAGCCGCGCGGGAGTAGCAAGCATGGGTTAGGAGGATAGTGTTACCCTACTAATAGGGAGGATTCCTCTTGAAATCAAAATTGAAAAACTTCAAACGCAGTTCTGTTTTACTCCGAACATCGATCTTGAGAAAGACATGCTGAAGATAAGATTTGACCGTTCCAACTGAAACACCCATCTGAAAGGCAATCTGATCGTTCTTATATCCCATACAGGCTAAGTAAGTGACATGCTGTTCACGCGGAGAAAGAGATAACCAACGATCATAGAGATCAAGAAGATCACTATCAGTTGATCGGCGGCCACCAGTCAGATCTCTTGGTCGGTTATTTGAAGAGAGATTTTCCTGGGCGGCTGAGTCTGTTCGGTTAACAAGGCGTAAGGGATTGGCCAGGATGTGAAAGTATCTATTTGTCTGCTGTGAGCCTATCCGTGAAGGTTTTTTCTTTCGCGGAGTAGACATATGAAAATTATATTAGCACATACGTTCTATTGTCAAGCCATAGTACCCTGAATAAATGTTACGGCGGGTTGCTGGTTTCTTCCTCCCTCACTCTTTCCACCAGACTAATAGGCTTTCTTCTTAACACATCAAATGGATCGTGCCCGCGGCGGAGGCTGAGTCCATGCAAAATGAGGCCAAACTGGGAAAGCCCGAACCACAGTAAGAAAATAGTCAGGATGATTGAAGCCTGATCGATCCATTTTGGAGTTTTATCGATCAAGTCTGCTACTTGCTTACGCCACTCTGTAACCTTCTTTTCATATTCCTGCGTAGTTGCCAGAAATTCCTCGAGGCTTTTCCTTGTCTCGGTCAAATCACCACCCAGAATGAAGGATGAATCACTTAAGAATATCGAAGCCTGTTGAGCCACTTTTTCGATTTCGCCGATCTCTGAATCCAATGAACTGGCAGAATCGATCAGGTCGATCAATATTTGATCAGGAATATCGATGGAAAGCAACGAACCAAACCCTTTCAATGTATTGCGCAACGTTTTCAATGTATTGCTTGCAGCAACCAATCTCTCTCGGGCTGTTTTTAATTCAGGGAGCAATCTATCGTCCAGAGTTCCTTGAATGCTTTCAAGAAGACCTTTTGCCCCTGTGGATTGATCAGCGAGTTTTTCCAGTGCATTCTCAGTAGCATCCACGATCCGCAGGGCACGCTCCAATTCCTGCTGTGAACTTTGCAAGCCAACCTGTGCCTGGGATAATTCGGTATTTATATCTGTCAATCGGCTGGTAGCTTCGCGGGTCAGCGGTTCGTTATAAACCCAGGCTGCGACGATGCCTGCCACGCTTAATATAAGAAATATCGAACCCAGGACAATCAAAGCTCCTGAGAAAAATTTGTTAGCCATTCTGCCTCCTCAATGACAACTTCAAGTATATTAGATATGGCGGAGGTTTGCACTTATAAAAGAACTGCCTGCCTGAAATGCTTTTCATATAGAAGAGAAATCCACACATCTTCCCCAGAAAATGTGGTTATAAAATTATACGTCAATATTTCATTTATTGATGAAGGAACAATGAGGGCTCTCCAGGAATTGCCGTGATCAACCGCCAGATGTAGGGCGACATTAATGTCGCATTACCTAGATTTGCTGGGCTATCACGGCAAATCCCAACGAACCACAATGAGAAGGTGACTTTAAAACTAGCTCATATTTTCGTTACAAATTCGGATTGAATAACCCTTTGAGAAACATTCAGACTTATAATCATCATATATTATTTGCTGGTCAACTAAGTAAGGAAAATTTATGCTTATTATTGTCAGTGACCTTCATCTCGGGGACGGTACGACTGCCAGTTCTATTGCACCGAGCGCGTTTCACCTGTTTGCCAATCGTTTAAGCGAGACTGCTTATTTCGCCTCCTTTCGCTCAGATGGGAGGTATCACCCGCTCGAAAGCATTGATCTTGTGCTAATGGGCGATATTCTCGACCCGATCCATTCCACCCGCTGGCTGGATACTCAGCCCGGCGCGGCAAACTTCATCCGTCCGTGGAGTGATTCGGCGAGTCGATACTTTGCCCCCAAACTTGCAGAGACGACCCAGTCCATTATCGACGTGAATAGAGAATCGCTTGATGTCCTGAAGCGGTGTGCCAGCGGTCAGATGATCCTGCTCCCTCCTGCGGATGCTCGTGGAAGGCCCGATAGATATACCAGGGAGCGCATTCCACTCAAGGTGCGCATTCATTACCTCATTGGCAACCACGACTGGTATTATCATCTCAAGGGAGATGCCTTCAATGGGATTCGCAAAAACATTATCGACTCTATGGGCTTGAATAATTCACCCGGCCCTTTTCCTTATGAGATCGACGAAGCTCCTTTTTTGAGCGAGGTGATGGAAAGATATAAAGTATATGGACGGCATGGTGATGCTTTCGATAAATTCAACTTCAACCGCGATAAAGGTCGAGACCATGCAACCCTCGGAGACATCTTTTGCATGTCCGTTTGCAATCGCTATCCTGTTGAAGTGGAGCGACGATATGGGGCAGAACTACCAAAAGGAATTATAGACAGCCTGCGAAGGATCACAAACATCCGTCCGGCGCTGGCAACACCTCTTTGGATCAGTGGGCAAATCAAACATCATGCAGGAAACGCTGCGCTCGAGGTGGAACTCAAGGAAGTGTGGGATGAGCTTTGCGACGAGTTCCTGGAACTCGATGTTGTCCGCGAAGAGGATAAGGCATTCAAGTTTGACATGGTCGATGCGCTCCAAATCGCGATTAAGATCTCAAAACGTACATCGTTCAACACGATTAACGATATCGTCATGTGGGTGCGCGACAAACTATGGGAAGGTGACCATTCCTTTGCAGAACATGCTCTGCGTGAACCGGCCTTTCTCAATAATACTGCGAAGTATATTGTTTATGGCCATACCCATCGTCATGAAATCATCGCGCTTGATTCAGATGGCGATATGGCGAGCCAACAAAATCAGTTATATATCAACTCTGGCACATGGCATTCTTATTACGATCTGGCGGTCAAAGATCCCAGCGAACAGAAATTCATACCCTATCAAACCCTCACGTATCTCACTTTTTACAAAGACGATGAACGCGAGGGCAGGCAATTTGAGGCATGGTCTGGGGTGTACGCATAAATTGGAATGCAGAATTTGTATAGTGTCATTATCATCGGTGGTGGACCTGCGGGACTCTCCACTGCTTTACATCTCCAGCAGATCGCTCCGCATCTTACTTCCTCCATTCTGATTCTTGAGAAGGCGCGTTATCCTCGCCCCAAGCTTTGCGCGGGCGCCCTGGTTATCGACGCGGAAGTTCTACTTGCACGGCTCGGACTTGATGTAAGCGAAGTCCCTCATGTAGATGCAGACAAGATTCATTTTGATTTTGAGGGCAGAGGATTGAACTTTCGTATGCGGAAGCGGCATGCGCTGCGCGTCATCCGCCGAGATGAATTTGATAATTGGCTGGCGAAAAAGGCGGAGAGCAGAGGAATTGAGATTAAAGAAGAGGTCGCAGTTAAGAATATTATTCCTTATAAAGACGATGTGACAGTAGAGACGAATCAGGCAGCTCTTCGCGCGCAAGTCGTTGTCGGCGCGGATGGCTCAAATGGAATCATACGTCGATGTATTTTTCCTAATGCACCCGTTTACACCGCGCGATTGCTGGAAGTAATAACCCCCACCCAACCCTCCCCCAATTTCTCTGAAATTGGGGGAGGGCAGGGGAGAGGGTGGGTTGCGTATTTCGATTTCTTCCCTGTCCCTACTAATATCGCAGGCTATGTATGGGACTTCCCTACACAAGTCAAAGGACAGCCGATGCGATGCTGGGGAATCTATGACACTAACATCTTGGCAAATGCGAACCGCCCACAATTGAAAGAACCACTTGCACAGGAGATGGCACGTCTGGGATTCAATTTGGATAATTATGAACTGAAGGGACACCCGATTCGCTGGTTCAGCCCGGAGAATCACATGTCTGTGCCGCGGGTGTTGCTGGTTGGTGATGCTGCGGGTGCGGATCCACTGCTTGGCGAAGGAATCAGTATAGCATTAGGATACGGCGCGTTTGCAGCGCGCGAAATCGACGAGGCATTTCGGCAAGGAGATTTTTCATTTAGCGGATACAAACGTCGGGTAGTGCGAAGCGCCTTAGGTCGGGCATTATTTGTGCGGTGGGCCATTGCTCAGCTTGTCTATCCACTTAAGTGGAAATGGTTTCAAGCCTTCGTGTGGAGGCATATGAAACCTGTTTTACTTTTTATTGCAAATGTATTTGTATTGAATTGGGGAAAACGGATATAACATCCACAGCGTGAGAAGGGAAGAGGTTATTTCAGTGATTAAGCTCTTGACAAACGAGATGTATTAGACTATTATCTAATTAGATAATAGTCTAACTAAGCCCATTGCCTAACTCTATTATGCGCTTCTCGTAAGAAAGGCTCCTCATGTCAAATCGTCCGCATATAAACCTTATCGAAAACCAAAACATCTATATGATTAAAGATGCAGAATACAGCAACGTCACAGAATCCTCCGACCCTGCATCCGCACGCGACCTCTTCACACACCAGACCGGCCAAATTCTCGTCGAAATTGGGAGTTTGTTCATCAACATTCCACCTTTCAACGATCACTTGGACCCGAATACAGGCAATTTGCTGATCTCCATTGGCAATAAGCTGAAAGCAAGGAAATAAGCCTGTGAGTGCATCCAAGACTTTGGTTAAAGAGAAGACTGCTCCAACAATTCAGTGGGAATTTGGCATGGCTTATGAGATGTTTATCAGTCTTAATGTTCTTCACAACCCAGATTATTATGGAATTCGAGCTTCCTGGGCTGCAGGAGTTCGGTCGCGGATTCCAGCGGCTGAACGAAAGTTACTGGAGGAAGTACTTCCCCTTATCAGCATACCTCTCGCCTGGGTTCACAGCCTGCCTGCTCCTAAAGACTCCATCACTGCCTTGTGGGCATTGAAGCAGATCCCGCCTGCCGAACGCATGATCAAACTACAAAGGCTGGATGAGCCCCATGAACATGATAAAGATAAGGATGATGAAACAAATAAATATGATCAGTTTCGCAAAACCCTTTTGAGAATTGCTGAGACGCGTTCATGGAAACCGGAAGATGCGGAAATTTTTATGAAGTTTTGGGGAAAGAAAGATCCTTCTTTGAAAAAAGGAAAACTGGAACGCACCTTCGAGTGGTGGAGCCACCCTGAGGAACTTGGAGAGGGATTCCTCGCCAGCCTGCAATCTTATTATCAGGCATTCTTTGAACAGGAAGAGAAACGTATTGAACCTATCCTCAAGGCGGGGTTGGAACGTGCCCAGGAACTCGCAACCAGATTGACCCTTGAAGAGTTATTCGTCGAGCTTTCCCAAGGCGTTCAACTACAAGATGAATTCCGCGCCAGCAAAATAATCATTGCTCCGTCCTTCTGGACGACACCCTTGATTTTCTTTGAAGGACTGGACCGTAACAGCATGCTTTTTTTATTCGGGGCGCGTCCTGCCGAGATGTCCGCGATCCCCGGTGAAACCTTACCAGATGGATTGGTTCGATCGCTTAAAGCGTTGGCGGATCCTACACGGTTGAAGATCCTTTTCTATCTTTCAAAGGAAAGCCTCTCCCCTTCTGAACTTGCAAGGCGATTGCATTTGCGCGCTCCTACAGTCACTCATCACTTGAAGGAACTGCGACTCGCCAGCCTGGTTGAATTAACATTCAAAGAAGATGAAAAACTTTATGCCATCCGGAGGCAGGGACTCGAGTCCACATTTGGGAATCTGAACTCTTTTTTGAACGGCAATGTAACCGAAGAAACTGTGGAAGAGAAGACAGCTTTCTAAAAATCGGCGTAATCTGCAGAATCTATTCCCTTATTTTTTTCAAAAACCCCGGCGTATTCAACTCACGCTCAAGCAAATACGTAAAGTATCCTTGCATGAGGTCTTCCGCCTCTTTCTGGATCTCAGAATTGGGCCGCGCACGAGACGCGTCGCGGTAGTTCGAGCGTTGAAAGTGACGGAGATATTTGAGGGTTTCCACTGTAATAGGCTTTAGTTGTGGCAACCCCTGCCCACAGCGCGGGCAAATTACGCCACCGGCGCGGAACGAGAAGAACTGATCTTCTGCCTTGATCTCACGCCCGCAATTGACGCATTGAATTAATTGAGGCCGGAATCCCAGAAGGTCAAGCAGGCGCATCTCATAATAACGGATGACAAGCCACGGGTCATCATTCGAGGCGAGTCTGGTGAGAGTATCAGTCAACAAGCGGTACGTAGATGGGTTTTCGATTTCATCCACATAGGTAAAACGATCCAATAATTCAAGCACATAAGAAGCCTGTCCGGTGAGTATCAGGTTTTCTCGTAAGGGAAGATAGGCGTCCACAGTATCTGCTTGTGTGACGAGGAGCATATCCCTACCCCTTGCAAGCTGCAGTTTGACTTGTGTAAACGGCTCGATATGTCCCGCTTTGCGCGAGGCGATCTTGCGCGCACCTTTGGCGAGCACACGCGTCTTTCCGAGCTGACGCGTATAGAGGGTCAACAAACGGTCTGCTTCACCATAATCATGATGACGAAGCACAACGGCTTCCACGCGAAATGAACGAAATTTAGTTTCAGGCATAGAGGTAAAGTATACGAGTAAAAGTTACGTGATCGTGAATGTATTTATTTATTTCGCAAATGATCCGGCGTAAAGGCCTCGGGCAAAAGTTCCTTGACAGTAGTCTCTTTAATAAGTTTACCACTGCCATCTGCCATCAGGACAATCGTATCCAGACCGAATTCAGCCAATACCTGACGGCACCCTCCACAGGGAGAGCCGCCATTATCTGTCACCACAGAAATAATTTCAAATTCCTTTTCCCCTTCCGAGACTGCTTTGAAAATTGCTACCCGTTCAGCGCACATAGTATGCGGATATGCTGCATTTTCGATATTAACGCCTGTGAAGATCCGTCCTGACTTTGTTCGAAGCGACGCACCGACAGGATAATTCGAATAGGGAGCATATGCGCGTTGCCGAGCAGCGTTTGCAAGATCAATGAGGGACTGTTTTTCTTGTTCGGAGATCGTCATACAATCCAACCGTCATTGCGAGCCTGCTAGGGCGAAGCAATCTCTTGTTATATGGGGATTGCTTCGTCAGCCTTATCAGGCTTCCTCGCAATGACATTATCCTTTCTTCTTTCTTTCTACTTTTCGAATTGCACGCGCAGGCATGCCAACCACAAGTGTATCTTCGGGTACGTTTTTGGTGACGACCGCGCCTGCACCGGTTCGAGCTCCATCTCCAAGTTTCAACGGTGCTACAAGCATCGTATCTGAACCAATAAATGCATCTTCACCGATTTCTGTCGTATTTTTTTTCTCGCCGTCATAGTTTGCAGTAATCGTTCCTGCTCCGATGTTTGTATTCGCTCCGATGATGGCATTGCCGATATAAGAAAAATGCCCCATCTTCACACCTTCATGCAAAATGGAATCTTTTACTTCGCCAAAATTTCCCATGTGAACATGACTCTTCAAGTGTGCGCCTTTTCGCAAACGGGCAAATGGACCCATATCCACATCATCTTCAATCACAGCGCCTTCGACGACTGATGCCACTATCTTGCATCGATTTCCAATTTTTGAATCTCGAATAATCGTATTTGGACCAATTTCATTTCCCTCCCCGATCTCTGTGTCACCTTGAAGGTGTGTGTTCGGCAGAATGACTGTATCCTTACCAATTTTTACACCTGCTTCAATATAGGCAGAGGCGGGGTTAGTCATACTTACCCCATCCAACATGTGCTCGCGGTTAATGCGAAGGCGCATTGCCGCCTCAGCTTCACTCAAATGGACGCGGTTGTTGATGCCGATGATCTCAGCCAGATTATGCTGAATCACAGCCTGGACGGGCAGCTTATCATTTGCTGCAATTTCAACGACATCGGTCAAATAATATTCACCCTTCTTTGGATTCTTCTCAATGCGGTGCAATGCGTCCCATAGCCATTCTGAATTGAAACAATAGGCGCCTACATTCAGCTCTTTGATCTTGCGTTGATCATGTGTGGCAACATATTCCTCGACAATGGCTTCGACCGTCCCATCTGGTTTTCGTACCACGCGTCCAAAGCCGCGCGGGTCGTCTGCAATAGCGGTCACCAGGCTTACAGGTCCGGAATTGTGGCGTTGTGTTTCGAGAAGCCGGTTAAAGATCTCGCCTCGTAAAAGGGGCATGTCAGCATATGCCACAATCACATAATCTGTTCTATCCTTGAGCAGGGATTCAGTTTGCATTACAGCGTGTCCTGTTCCCAGTTGAGGTTCCTGTAAAACGCATTCCGCGGAGTCTCCAAGATATTCCTGCACGCGATCTGCGCCGTACCCAACAACCACAACAGGCCGTTCAGTAGCAGCCGATTTCAATGCCCGCAGTACATGCCAGATTAATGGTTTTCCGCACAAAGGGTGTAGCACCTTTGGCAGGTCAGACTTCATGCGAGTACCCTGACCCGCAGCTAACAAAACAGCAGTAACTTTCATAAATAAATAACTCCGAATAAAAACAGGCTCACCGCGTTACGCAAGCGAAGCCCGTTTAGAAAATAAGCCCCGCATAAGCGGGAGGCTTGTTCCAAGCAATGGCTGGGGCGCCTGGATTCGAACCAAGATCCACAGCTCCAAAGGCTGGTGTGCTGCCCTTGCACCACGCCCCAGAACGCACGAATTGTATCATAGCGATTGGGGATGGGCAATGTCACTTCTTCTTAAGCGGACCCGTTTGCGAAAGGCGGCCGGTACTTTTCCCAGGAGTCAGCCCAAGTTTACTAGCTTCGTCATAGGTAATTACATCAGGATTTGTAGGAATGTTGCCTGTCTTCTCCACTGCGTCATTCCAAAACGCATCCAGGTCATCGACCTTTTTCTTGCTGTTTGCGGATGCAAACAACGCGTCGAGGTCCATTTCGGGCTCAGGTTCGTTGGATTCAAATATACTTGGTGCTTCAAATGCGTCACGCTCATCCATCGAAGCGACAGCAACCTCCGTTACCAGCGGTGGAGGCGCTACCCCCAGCGATTGCAGGATATTTTCCACATCCCCGCGTACAAAGAGCATCCCTTCCACAGTCTGAAGCATGCGCTCTGAATTGGCAAGTTCCTTGCCTGCCAGCAATAACGCGTGCGATGCATCAACCGGGATGAGAATTAAATCATGATCGCCGCCGCGAAACACATGGTAACTATCCAGTCTTTCCTGGTGAATGAAACGAGAGACTTTCAGCCCCGCGCTATAAATTGCCATCAGAGCGGAAAGCATTGAGACTTCCATGCTGCTGTCGTATAAGTCACCGGCGCGTGCCAGCACACGGGCACGATCGCTGATGAGAAAGACCGCATCGGCCTTCACCTTTTGACGAAAGCCGGTCAATAACTCTGAAAGAGTCTGGCGATGCTCCTCAACATCCTTGCTTGTTTCAGGCGGGAAAATCGTACGTACCAGGCCCAAGCTGCGTTCGACTGCATCGAGAAAATCGGCAAGTGGTATGGGTTTATCGAAGATGGCCACTGCACCCGCCCCCAGCATTTCAGCGCGCGCTTTACGCTCCGTCATGCCCGAGATGAAAATCACTTTTAGTTCTGCATTCCGAGCCTTGATCTTGCGCATCAACTCAACCCCCGAGATGCCTGGTAAAAGATAATCTGCCACCAACAAGTCGATTTTACGGCGTGAAGCCTCGAGCAACGCTTCCTCACCAGAAGGTGCATCGACAAGATCTAACTGATGACCCAAGGTTTGCAAACTCGAATGGAGAAGACGGACTATGTCTTTTTGATCGTCAACCAGAAGAACACATGGAGCAGCCATAAATTTCCACGTTGCTGGTTACGATTTTAGATTCTGCTCAGCCACCCAGCAAGCCACCCAGTGATTTGGCAAAAGTTCCTTGAACTGCGGTTCCTCCTGCGAGCATAGTTCAATTGCCCATGGGCAACGCGGATGGAAGCGGCAGCCTTTCGGCGGATTAAGTGGGCTGGGAACATCCCCCTTCAGAATAATACGCTCTCTCTTCAAGCGCGGGTTCGGAACAGGAATGGCAGACATTAATGCCTGGGTATATGGATGCATTGGATTGCGGAATAACTCTTCACGCGAGGCCAATTCGACCATTTTTCCCAAATACATTACGGCCACACGACTGGATACATGCTCAACTACAGAAAGGTTGTGAGCAATGAATAAATAGGTAAGACCAAATTCGCCCTGCAAGTCCTTCAAAATATTCAGGACCTGAGATTGAATGGAAACATCCAGTGCAGAGACTGGCTCATCGCAGATAATAAATCTCGGGCGAAGTGCCAGTGCCCGTGCGATACCGATGCGCTGACGCTGACCACCGGAAAATTCGTGTGGATAACGGCGGGCGTGATAATCTTCCAACCCCACTTTTTTAAGAGTCTCCAGCATGATATCCACGCGTTCCTTGGGTGTACCAATCTTGTGAATGTGCAGGCCCTCCATGACAGACTCACCGATGGGGACGCGCGGATCCAGGGAAGCATAAGGGTCTTGAAATATGATTTGCATATCACGACGTACGGCTTTGAGGTCCTGAGGCTTCATGGAAAAAACATCCTTGCCAGCAAACCGTACCTCACCCGATGTTGGCTCGACGAGGCGGAGCATGGTACGCCCCACAGTCGTTTTACCACACCCAGATTCGCCCACCAATCCTAATGTCTCGCCTGGTTTCACAAAGAAACTAACGCCGTCTACCGCCTTAACATGATTTACAACGCGCTGTAATAACCCGGCGCGCACAGGGAAATATTTAACAAGATCATTAACTTCGACAAGGGTTTCCCCTTTATGATTTGTGGAAGCAGGTGTTGTCCGCATGTTGGAATTCTCCATGAAGGGGATGACTAGCCGACTTTAAGCGGGGCGGTATGCCCATACTCTTCTGCGCTTTGATATAACCAGCAACGGACAAAATGACCAGGCTTGACCTCTTGCAATTCGGGCTTCTTATCACTGCTACAGATTTCACAGGAATATTTGATGCGCGCCTGACAGCGCGGCGCAAAGCGGCAGCCCGGCGGCAAATTGATGAGATTCGGCACTGAGCCGGGAATCACATCCAGTTTATCTTTTATTTCGCCAAGGATAGGGATCGAACCGATCAGTCCCTGTGTGTATGGATGCAGCGGCTCATCGAACAGCGAATTGACATCTGTTTGTTCAACAATCTCGCCTGCGTACATGACGGCCACACGTTCAGCCATCTCTGCGACTACCCCGAGGTCATGAGTAATAAGGATCACAGATGTTCCCATTTCCTTGCGCATGTCGCGCATTAAATCCAGAATCTGGGCTTGAATGGTCACATCCAGAGCTGTGGTCGGCTCGTCTGCGATAAGCAATTCAGGGACACAGGCAAGAGCCATAGCGATCATCACGCGTTGTGCCATGCCACCTGACAGTTCATGGGGGTAGGCCTCTGCGCGTCGTTCGGGATCTGGAACGCCCACCATTTTGAGCAACGCGATCGCACGCTTCCAGCCAGCTTCCTTACCCATATCCTGATGGACATTCAACACTTCAGCCAGTTGATCCCCAACTTTGAAGACAGGATTAAGCGCGGTCTGTGGTTGTTGAAAAATCATCGAGATGCGGTTGCCGCGAACTTTTATCATTTCCTCTTCGGGCAGAGCCAAAAGGTTCTCGCCATCCAATAGGATTTCACCTGCATCCACTTTGCCTGGTTTGGAGATGAGCCGCATGATGGAAAGTGAAGTCACGCTTTTGCCACACCCTGATTCACCGACCAAGCCCAGAACTTCGCCCGGGTATACTTCAAAATTTACCCCATCTACGGCGCGAACAACACCATCTTCGGTGTAAAAATATGTCTTGAGACCCTTAACTTCCAACAGAGGTTTGTTGTTGTTCATTATAGGATTCTCCGATATTCAAGAATGAGTTGCATTATAGCATTTAACGCAGTCGAATAAAAACCAAAAGAGATGTCAATATCGATATAACGGGATCAGACTGACCATCCGAAAGATCGATGGAGGTACCGGAAATTGCACGTCAAGGATTGCAACCCTCTCCATAATCAAACGTTTCGATGTCAGCCAATGGGGATGAGGAGGACGGATCAAGTCTGAATCCGCAAAAATCCGGACGGGTCGCGGCAACTTTGAGTCGCAGATAGAGAGGAATCGATGGCAGGTCTGACGCAAAGATGGCCTGTGCTTCCTGATGGAATGCATATTCGGGATCAGAAGACAACGACTGAAGGGCTTTCTCGCAGGCACTATCAAACTCGGCGTTTTGATAGCCACTGATATTCGTCCCAACCCAATGATTTTCGTCTGTGGGGATTTGTGACGTAGTAAACCAACCACATTGTGGTTCGAGGCTATTGACACCGATGGCATATTCAGCAAGATCAAAGTTACGACCAAAGAGCGGACCATTTGGACCTTGTGCGTAGAAATCCACTGCCGGGTAATAAATTGGATTCAATCCGATACCACACTCAGCAAGCGATTGGGTAAGTATCTCAACCACTTGGTGGCGCTGCGTTGCAGAGGATGTAATGTAATTAAGTACAAGGGGTGTTCCCGCGGGAACGTTCGTCACGCCAAGCGCCTGACGAGGCGTAGAACGGTTATTATCCTGGTCTACCCAGCCAACCTGTTCAAGGATCTGGTTGCCTCGTGTCGGATTAAATGTATAAGCTTGAAGGTTGCCGTTATGCAACGGATGATCTGCCGGAAGATAACTATCAGGGACTTGGGAAAGTCCGAAGAGGACAGTATCTACAACCTTCTGGCGATCCAGACAAACTACAATTGCCTGGCGGGTGCGTTCATCACCAAAGAGATCGGGGCGATCATCCCTCACGTTGAAACCATTATCGTACGACGCGGGAACGATTCCAAAGGCTAGCCATTCCATCGTCATTGTTTGTGATGTTAATAGCTCTGCCTGCTTATCCGTTTCCATTTGCTGGAGCAGACCTACTTGTCCATCCAATCTGACAGACGGATCAAGCACATCGCAGGTTCCGTCTACGAGTGCCGTAAGGGCAGAGTTCGTATCGGGGAAGATGAGGAATGTCAATTCTTCAAATTTAGGAAGTCCGCTCTCTGCCCGAAAGTAATTCAGGTTCTTAATAAAATGGATTTCTTTGCCCTTTTCCCATTCATCGATAATATAAGGACCCCAGCCGATAGGGAATCGTGAAGAGATGTCCAATTTCGTGAGGTTGGCAGGTGGGAACTCACTCCATGCATGTTTGGGCAGAGGCATCCAGAAGTTGGTGAAATAATCGGGATCAATAAACCCTGGCTTGCCCCACCACTGAACAGTCAGTTCGTCAACGGCTTCGTAGGTTTCTGTGCGATCTATGACGAACTTGGAAACCGGTGTGTCATCGTTCGATGCAAGCTCAAAGGAATAGATTGAATCGTCGGCAGTTATTGGTTCACCATCTGACCATAACAGCCTCTCAAGTAGAGTAAACGTGACAACAAGTTGATCCATATCGATCCGGCTTGAACCGTCATAGGTAATCGCGCAATCATCGCTACGGCAAGCACTAGGTCGGATCTTTACTCCGGCCTTTAGCGTCACGAGGTTTCCACTTGCATCCACTACCTGATCACCAGCCCCAACAGCAACGGGACTTACCTGCGCATCGCCATCCTCAATGCTTGGAATTTTCTCCAGAATGATCGGCTCGTATCCATACTCGACCACATCCATCGGTCCGTCATATATGGCAGATAGAACGCTTCGGGCAGCAGAATTCAGGCTGCCATATGGGTAGAGAGTATTTGGCTCCTCGCCGAGACAAATAGTCAATGAACGCGAAACAGACGTGGGCGTGACAATAGGTGTAGGCTGTGAAGCAGTCGGTGTGGAGGGAAGAACAGGAAGCTCAGTTGCCTGTGGGACGCAGGCAGAAAGGATCAGGATCATTAAAAATACTGAAACATATTTTTTCATTTGAAAATCCGCTTTGCAAATTCCCCATATTATAACCTTCTGTCATTGCCAACAGAACAATGTCACGCTACAAGCGTGACCTACCTTACTTTGCTCCCTGCGCCGTCCTCGGCGCAGGAATTACCTGGCAAACGCCCGCCGGGGACGGCGGCTTGAGCTTATTTACAGATTTTGTTCAGCCACCCAGCACGCTACCCAATGACCGGGGAGTAATTCCTTGAACTCAGGTTCCTGTTGTGAGCAAATGTCTATTGCCCAGGGACAGCGCGGGTGAAAGCGGCAGCCTTTCGGCGGATTCAATGGGCTGGGTACATCACCTTTTAGAATGATCCGCTCACGCTTTAGTGTTGGGTCAGGTATGGGAATCGCCGACAGTAGTGCCTGTGTGTAGGGGTGTAATGGTTTGCGGAAAAGCTCTTCACGGTCGGCAAGCTCAACCATTTTGCCCAGATACATGACCGCAACACGATCCGAGATGTGTTCGACCACACTCATGTTATGAGCGATGAACAGATAAGTAAGACCAAATTCGTTTTGCAGGTCTTTCAGAATATTCAATACCTGCGATTGGATGGAAACATCCAGCGCAGAGACCGGCTCGTCACAAACGATAAACTTGGGCTGCAACGCCAGCGCGCGAGCAATGCCAATGCGCTGGCGCTGGCCACCAGAAAATTCATGAGGGTAACGGCGGGCATGATAATCTTCCAAACCTACTTTTTTCAACATACTAATGGCGATATCCCAGCGTTCCTTGGGATGGCCAACATTGTGGATATGTAATCCCTCCATTACTGATTCACCGACGGGCAAACGAGGGTTTAGAGACGCATAGGGATCTTGAAAGATAATTTGCATATTGCGGCGTGCAACCTTAAGCGATTGTGGCCGCATTTGCATCACGTCTTCTCCATTAATAAAAACAGAGCCGGAAGTTGGCTCGATGAGACGCAGAATGGAGCGCCCAACCGTTGTTTTCCCACACCCTGATTCACCTACGAGACCAAGTGTTTCACCTTCCTTTACGGTGAAACTGACCTTGTCAACGGCCTGCACCCAAGCCTTAACGCGTTGGAACACACCCGCACGAACAGGAAAATATTTGACCAGATCTTTTACAACAACAAGCTCATAATTATCTTTGGATGAATTAATGGGCATGTCAGGAGTCATTTCTTCATTGAAATTTGGTTCTTAAGAGGTGCTACATGTCCGTCAGGTTCTGAATCCTGATACAGCCAACAGCGTATCTTATGACCATCTTCAAGCTGAATTAAGTCGGGCTGCTTTTCTTTACAAATGGTCATATTGTATTTTACACATGCCTGACATCGTGGTTGGAATCGGCACCCGGGAGGCAAGCGAACCAGATTTGGAACAGCCCCGGGAATCACCTCCAGCTTTTCGCGAATATTGCCGAGCACAGGAGTCGAGCCTATGAGTCCCACTGTATATGGATGTAACGGCTGTTTAAAAAGACTGATCACATCTGTCTGCTCAACGACCTCGCCTGCATACATCACGGCAACACGATTCGCCATTTCAGCAATCACACCCAGGTCATGCGTGATGAGGATTACAGCTGCACCCATCTGGGAGCGCATGTTGCGCATCAAATCCAGAATTTGTGCCTGGATTGTCACATCTAAAGCCGTAGTGGGTTCATCTGCGATTAAAAGGTCGGGGACACAGGCAAGGGCCATGGCAATCATCACCCGCTGTGCCATACCGCCGGATAGTTCATGAGGGAATGCTTCTGCCCGGCGCTCGGCATCGGGTATTCCAACCAGTTTAAGCAATTCAACTGCTCGCTTTTTGCCTGCTTCTTTGCCAAAATCCTGATGAACATTCAAGACTTCACTAATCTGTTCGCCGACCCGAAATACAGGGTTTAGAGACGTCTGGGGTTGCTGAAAAATCATCGAAATCCGGTTGCCGCGCACAGCCATCATCTCTGTTTCCGAAAGTTTCAACAAATCACGACCTTCAAAAAATATTTCACCTTCAATAATTTTCCCCGGCTGACCGATCAAGCGCATGACTGATAGAGAGGTGACACTTTTCCCACAACCTGATTCACCCACAATCCCTAACACTTCTCCAGGATAAACCTCTATATCGACCCCATCCACGGCTCGTACAATACCATCTTCAGTATAAAAATATGTTTTTAAGTTCCGTATTTCAAGCAAAGGTTGGACTTTTTTTTCTTCAGCCACGATTCATCTCCAATGTGAAATATCCAACATGCTTAAAGTTTCAGGCGAGGGTCAAGAGCATCACGCAAACCGTCGCCAATGTAATTAAATGCCAGAGAGCATATAAAAATGGGCAAGCCTGGTACGAGGGGTAACCATGGGCGATCGAGCATGAACTGTTGTGAGGCAGCCA
>Ga0081539_10001286_pt1 | contig 44180 bp, 50 predicted proteins | sample TabmetS4T2R2_FD_71023 | JGI IMG/M metagenome (GOLD analysis project Ga0081539, IMG submission 71023) | Tabebuia heterophylla rhizosphere microbial communities from the University of Puerto Rico - S4T2R2 | ecosystem: Host-associated > Plants > Roots > Rhizosphere ... | reverse complement strand
CCCGGCAACCGTCCCCTGAAGTCGCTCTCGGACATGCTCAAGGGCAAGCAGGGCCGCTTCCGGCAGAACCTGCTCGGCAAGCGCGTGGACTACTCCGGCCGTTCGGTCATCGTCTCCGGCCCCTCGCTGCGGATCCACCAGTGCGGCCTGCCGAAGCTGATGGCCCTGGAGCTGTTCAAGCCGTTCATCATGGCCCGGCTGGTCGAGCGCAAGCAGGTCCAGAACATCAAGGCCGCCAAGAAGATGGTGGACTCGATGATTCCCGAGGTCTGGGACGTGCTCGAGGAGGTCATCCACGAGCACCCGGTGCTGCTCAACCGCGCGCCGACTCTCCACCGCCTCGGCATCCAGGCCTTCGAGCCGGTGCTGGTCGAGGGCAAGGCGATCCAGATCCACCCCCTCGTCTGCCACGCCTTCAACGCCGACTTCGACGGCGACCAGATGGCCGTGCACCTCCCGCTCTCCGCGGAGGCGCAGGCGGAGGCCCGCATCCTGATGCTCTCCTCCAACAACATCCTCTCGCCGGCACACGGCGCGCCCCTGGCGACGCCGACGCAGGACATGGTCCTGGGCCTCTACTACCTGACCTACTCCGGCGACGACGTCGAGGAGCTCGATCCGGCTGAGCTGAAGCAGAAGCCGCATCCGTTCCGGACGGCGCAGGAGGCCGAGCTCGCCTACGAGAACGGCATCGTCAAGCTGCACGACTTCGCCGAGTACCGCCGGCCGGGCCACGAGCACTTCCTGACCACGGTCGGGCGGATCATCTTCAACGACCGCGTCGAGCGGTCGATCGCCGAGGCCCTCGGGGACGAGTACGACCCCGAGAAGTACCAGTTCGTCAACCGCTCGCTGAAGAAGCGCGACGTCAACGAGATCGTCAGCGACCTGGTCGAGACCTACGGCGCCCCGGCCGTCTCGCTGGTGCTCGACTCCTTCAAGGAGCTCGGCTTCCACTTCGCCTCAGAGGCGGGGATCACGATCTCCAAGAACGACGTCGTCGCTCCCCCCGACAAGGAGGAGATCCTCGAGCGCTACGAGACGGAGACCGAGGAGATCATGAGCCAGTACGACGAGGGCTACATCACGGCCGAGGAGCGCAAGGAGGCCGTGACCTCGCGCTGGGACAGCGCCACCGAGGAGGTCGGCCAGGCCATGGAGCGCAACCTCCACGAGCTGAACCCGATCTTCATGATGGCCAACTCGGGCGCCCGCGGGTCGTTCAAGCAGATCCGCCAGCTGGCGGGGATGCGAGGCCTGATGGCCAATCCGAAGGGCGAGATCATCGAGCGGCCGATCAAGGCGAACTTCATGGAGGGCCTCACCGTGCTCGAGTACTTCATCTCGACTCACGGCGCCCGAAAGGGGCTCGCGGACACGGCGCTCCGAACCGCCGACTCGGGTTACCTGACCAGGCGGCTCGTCGACGTCGCGCAGGACGTGATCGTGCGGCTCGAGGACTGCAAGACCCGCGGGACGATCGAGATGCCGGTTCACCTCGACGGCAAGCTGAACCAGAACCTGATCGGCCGCGTCGTCGGTCAGAAGGTCGCCGATCCAAAGGGGGCCGAGCTTCTGAAGAAGAACGACGTGATCGACGGAGAGGCGCTCGCCGCGCTCGGCGAGGCGTTCGGGGCCGCCGGCAACGACTCGGACGTCACGATCCCGGTTCGCTCGGTGCTCAAGTGCGAGGCCGAGGCCGGCGTGTGCCGCACGTGCTACGGCGTAGCGCTCGCGACCGGCTCGCTCTGCAACCTGGGCGACGCGGTCGGCATCGTCGCGGCCCAGTCGATCGGCGAGCCCGGCACGCAGCTGACGATGCGTACCTTCCACACCGGCGGTGTGGCCGGCGACGACATCACCCAGGGCCTGCCGCGCGTCCAGGAGCTGTTCGAGGCCCGCCAGCCCAAGGGCAAGGCGCCGATCTCGGAGGCCGCCGGGCGGGTGGAGATCGAGGACTCCGACCGGCTGCGCAAGATCGTGATCACCCCCGATGACGGGTCGGAGGCGGTCGAGTTCACCGTCAGCCGGCGGTCCCGGCTGCTGGTGGAGGACGGCGATCGGGTCGAGGTCGGCCAGCAGCTGACGGCCGGCACGCCTGACCCGCAGGACGTGCTCCGGGTGCTCGGCGTCCGCAAGGTGCAGGAGCACCTGGTGGACGAGGTGCAGTCGGTCTATCGGACCCAGGGTGCGCCGATCCACGACAAGCACATCGAGATCATCATCCGGCAGATGCTGCGCCGGGTGACGGTGATCGAGTCGGGCGACTCCGAGCTGCTGGCCGGCGATCTCGTCGACCGGCTGACCTACGAGGCGGTCAACCGCAAGGTGGTCGCGGTCGGCGGCACCCCGGCCTCGGGCCGGCCGGTGCTGATGGGCATCACCAAGGCGTCGCTGGCGACCGAGTCGTGGCTGTCTGCCGCTTCCTTCCAGGAGACGACCAAGGTGTTGACGGACGCGGCCATCCAGGCCAAGTCCGACTCGCTGGTCGGGCTCAAGGAGAACGTGATCCTTGGCAAGCTGATCCCTGCCGGCACCGGTCTGGAGCGGTATCGCAACATTCGGGTGGAGCCGACCGAGGAGGCCAAGGCCCAGGCCTACTCGATGGTCGGCTACGACAGCTTCGACTACGACTTCGGCCAGGGGTCCGGCGCCGCCGTACCGCTGGAGGAGTTCGACCTCGGCGACTATCGCTGAATCTAGAGCCGTGCGGCTCGTCGTAACTGGATGAGGGCTGGGGCGCGGGCAACCGGGCCCCAGCCCTTCCGCCGCCATCACCCAGGCCGCCCTGCCGCCATCACCCAGGCCGCCCTGCCGCCGTCGCCCGGGCCGTCCTGCCGCCGTCGCCCGGGCTGTCCTGCCGCCGTCGCCCGGGCCGCCCTGCCGCCGTCGCCCGGGCCGCTCCGCCGCGGCCCGTTTCAGGAATCCCGTCTCTGCCTCCGCCTTACTGCTCGCGCACCCTTTGGGGTCTCCCGCGTTAGGTGGAGCTAGCGCGGCACGTAACCAAATGACGCGGCGTAGTCCGTGCCGCGGTGCCCAGAAGGGTGCGCCGCGCCGAGCGGGAAACGCCGGCAGCGCTCACCCCGTCGTGAGCGCGGTGCGTGCGAACGCTCGCCGAAGTCGGTCGGCGAGCAGCCCTGGCTGGTAGAGATCGGGCCAGGTCCACCGGACCACCTGCCAGCCGGCGTCTCGGAGAGCGTCCTCGCGAAGCTTCTCCTGGTAGATGACGTCCTGGATCGACTGCGTCGGCCGGAGCAGGCGTCCGTACTTGATCTTCCCGTCGAACTCGCCCAGGGTCCGCTGTTCCTCCCAGCAGAAGTCGGAGCGGCCGATGAGTTTGCCGGCGTGGTCGAACACCTCGTACTGCAGTGTGGCTGGGGGCAACGACTCCTCATGGCACCGCACCCTGCTGACGGACTCCCCGACGCTTTCACTGCGCTGGTCCAGAAACGCTACCGTACGCCGCGCCTGGCGGATGCCCTGCCATCCGTCGCGGGCGACCAGTTGCTCCTCCAGCGCCGTGCGCGACAGGCCCGAAGCCAGCGCTCGATCGCCAGCGGCGACCGCCTGCTCGAACGGCAGCGTACGACTGAGATCAGCGACCGTCCGCGCGAGTGACGTGACAGCGATTCCGTCGATTACGACCCGGTCCTCGTCCGGCAACGGAGCTCCGTGCACCCACACCACGGTGCGACGCTTGCCGCCACCGCTCCTGCTACGGGTCACATGCACCCGGTCGACGGCCTCCGGCCAAATCGGCAGAAGGTGCAGCACAGCAGCTGATCCGTGACTGATCACCGCGCCACTGTGGAGCTGCGGCACTGTCGCCGAGATCAGTTGGCGATGACGGTCCGCTACCGATTGCTCGGCCGTGGTCGGTAGCGAGTAGGCGCCGCGCCGTACGCGTTCCAGTCGCCCCTGGCGTTGCCAGAGCCGTACCTCTCCCGGCTGTAACCCCTGTCGGCGCATCTCGCGGGTCAGCAGAATGTCGGCCATGTCGTACAGCCGACCAGACGCTCACCACATCGGCACTCGAACCTGAAATTTGTGGACAGTGATGCGAACCGTTCCTGGCCTGTGGAGATCTCCAGTGGAGGTGCGGATCGGGTTGCGTCGGGTAGCCGCGGCGCATTCAACCTCGTTGTTGGAACTCCTTCCCGCGCCCTTTTGGTACCTTCCGCGCTAGCTCCAGCTGGCGCGAGAGGCCCCAAAGGGTGCGCGAGCGGGGGACATGTGCCCCGACCATCGGACCGACGCCGTACGGCAGCGCGTACAGCGGCAGCGACGCTGTACGGCACCGACCCGTACGGCAGCGCGTACAGCGGCAGCGACGCTGTACGGCACCGACCCGTACGGCACCGACGCCGAAAGGCGCCGGGTGCTGGGGATGGGCATTGCGCCTGTGCGTTCGCCGCTGCTACGTTCCGAGAGCACAGATCGGTGAATACCGTGGAGCGGGCCCTGTGAGGGGCCGTGCTCCGCGACCTGGACTGTGTTGATCCGGGAGGAGGCCGCCCCCCGGACTGTGCCGACTCCCGGGCCCCTGAATGGAGGAGCGACGATGATCCGATGGACGCGACCGGTCCTGGCCCTGCTGCTCGGGGTCCTCGCGGCGAGCTGTCTCGGCATCCTTCCGGCGCAGGCCGCGACGCGGGTGCCCACCCAGGTGATCACCTACCGGGGCTACACCGTGAGCTGGAGCGAGCCGGACGCGTCCGACATGCGGGTCGTACGAACTCCCGGGCGGGCCGAGCACTTCCCGGCCCTGGCCAGTGGCGCGAGCATCTCCCAGGCGAAGTCGCGCGTCACTGCCAGCAGTCTGCAGGCCAGCCAGGAGCAGGCCGATGCTTGCAACTTCGTCCCCGACTCATTCGGGTCGGCGGACTTCACAGGGGCCTGTCAGGCACACGACTTCTGCTACAGCGGCGCCTTGAAGCTGAGCCGCTTTCAGTGCGACGTGGCGTTTCTCGCAGCTCTCCAACTTGCCTGTAGAACGGCGTACGGGACACAACCTGCCTTGCTGCTGACCTGCAACACTGTGGCAACGATCTACTTCATTGGAGTCCGGCTGTTCGGCGCGCCGTTCTACCACGGCACCGAGCCAGCCTAGTTGGTGCTCGTCCTCGCCGGGCCAACCGCTCAGGAACCGTTTGCAACATGGTGACCAAGGTTGGTCTCGACCTCCGCCGCGAGTTACTCGACAGACGCTTGAGTGGGCCGCTGAGATTGGGAAAGGTTACCCATCCGAGTGCCAGCTGATTGGGTGGATCGACCGACGCGCTGAACTGGTCCGAAACCCTAGCGTCGAGGGCATGTCGATCACATCAGAACCACATGTGCCTCGTCCCACCGGGCACGCCTTGGCCACGGTCGGCGCCATTGCCGGCGCGATCGGGCCGCTGCTGTTCGCAGCCGGTTTCATCGTCCAAGGCCTCGCCCGACGAGGAGAGTATGACCCGGTCGCCGAGCCGGTGAGTGCATTGGAGGCCGGCCCGAACGGCTGGCTCCAGCAAGTCAACTTCATCGTCTTCGGACTGCTGATGATGATCTTCGCCAGTGGGCTTCGAGCCGGCGTTCGTCGCGCCCGTGGCCGGATCCTCGGGCCGGCGATCGTGGCCTGGTGGGGAGTGGGGCTCGTCCTGGCGGGCGTCCTGCCGCTGCGCGAGGATGCCACCGGACGTACCTATGACGCAACAGGCCTGCACCAGATCAACGGCTCGCAGTTCTTCCTGAGCGTCTGGCTCGGTTTGGGCCTGCTGTCCTGGTGGCTGCACCGCGACCCCGAGTGGCGTGGCTTCGCTCGGTACGCCGCCATCACGGCTGGCGCTCTGATGCCACTCTTCTTTGTCATGGGTTTGCTTGCCATGCCGGAGTCGGGGCCACTGCATACCTGGGCGGGGGCCTGTCAGCGGGTGGTACTTGCGATCTGGTTCCCCTGCCTCGTCGTGCTCGCGGCCCGCCTGTGGTGGGTCTCCCGGCTCCGTCCGCAGTTGCTCCTCGACGGCCTGCCCGCCGTCCGTGGTGAAGCGACTGGCGTCTCGCGAGGCCTTCGGAGCTGAGCTTCGGCATTGCGACCGGTGCTGCGCTTTCGGGATCGTGCGACCGCCCGCTCCGTGCCTAGTGCTATGAGTTGGCAGTAGGTTCCGCGTACGCGGCTGATATCTTGGGCTAATGCCGCAATATCGGATTTCGCAGGCCGCCGGCCTGCTCGGCGTCTCCGACGACACCGTACGGCGGTGGATCGACTCCGGCCGGCTGCGTGCCAGCGGCGGCGGTGGTCCAGCGACCATCGACGGGGCTGACCTCGCCGCTCACGCCCAGGAGATCGCCACCACGCCGGAGCTCGGCACACCGGTGGCAGAGAGCGCTCGGAACCGGTTCACCGGGCTGGTCACCCGGGTGATCAAGGACGAGGTGATGGCTCAGGTGGACCTGCAATGCGGGCCCTTCCGAGTGGTCTCGCTCATGTCGGCCGAGGCGGCGAACGACCTGCAGCTGGCGCCCGGCGTGCTGGCCGTGGCGTCGGTGAAGTCGACACACGTTGTGGTCGAGATCCCGGAGACCCGATGACCGGCGGCGGACCCCTCGTGACCGAGGCTGCACGCCCCGCCTCGCGCCCGATAGCCGGAATTGGCACCCACGGCGGTGGGCGCAAGGTCGGAGCAAAGGGTGCGACGTGCGTTGCGCTCGCGCTCGGACTGCTGCTGGCCGCCGGTTGTGCGAGCACCAGCGGCGGGACCTCGTCGTCGGCCAGGAGCCAGACCCTGACCGTGTTGGCCGCTTCGTCGCTGACCGAGAGCTTCACCACGATCGGCAAGGACTTCGAGGCCAAGCACCCGGGTAGCACGGTGCGATTCAGCTTCGGCTCCAGCGCCGACCTGGCGACCCAGATCACCCAGGGCGGAGCGCCGGCCGACGTCTTCGCCGCCGCCAGCCCGGCGACGATGAAGACTGTGACAGACGCCGACGCCGCCGAGTCGCCGACGAACTTCGTCTCCAACACCTTGGAGATCGCGGTGCCCAAGGGCAACCCGCACAAGATCACCGGCCTGGCCGACTTCGCCGACAAGAGCCGGCGCATCGCCCTCTGCGACCCCAAGGTGCCCTGCGGTGTGGCGGCGCAGAAGGTCTTCGCCGTGGCGAAGATCACCGCCGCCCCCGACACCCTCGAGGCCGACGTCAAGGCGACCCTGCAGAAGGTGAGCCGCGACGAGGTCGACGCGGCCCTGGTCTACCGCACCGACGTGCTGGCCAGTTCGGACACGGTGGACGGGATCGAGTTCCCCGAGGCGAAGCTGGCCGTCAACCTCTACCCGATCGCGACCCTGAAGGCGTCGAAGAACACGGCACTGGCACAAGGGTTCGTCGACTACGTGTTGTCTCCGGAAGGGCAGGCGGTCTTGACCAAGGCGGGCTTCGCCAAGCCATAGCCATGGCCTCCGATGCGAAGGCCGCTCGCCGCGCCGAGGCCGTGGAACGACTGCCCGTGCTGCTCGGCCTGCCGGCCGCGCTGGCCGTCGGGTTTCTGCTGCTCCCACTGCTCGGGCTGGTCGTCCGGGCGCCATGGGCCGACGTCGGCCGAGTCCTGACGAGTGATGAGGCCGGCACCGCGCTTGGATTGTCTCTGATCACGGCGACCGTCTCGGCGGTGCTCAGCGTCCTGCTCGGGGTACCGCTGGCGTGGCTGCTGGCCCGCAGGAGCTTGCCCGGCGCCTCGGTGCTGCGCGCGTTGATCACCATTCCGCTGGTGCTGCCGCCGGTGGTCGGGGGGGTCGCGCTGCTGACCATCCTCGGCCGGTCCGGGCTGCTCGGCCGCCCGCTCTACCGGCTGACGGGCTTCGCGTTTCCGTTCACCCCGTACGCGGTCGTCTTGGCGCAGCTCTTCGTCGCCCTGCCATACCTGGTGCTGTCGGTGGAAGGCGCGCTGCGGGCGGCGGACCGTCGCTACGAGGAGGCGGCCGCAACGCTCGGCGCCCGTCCCCTCATGGTCTTCCGGCGGGTCACACTGCCGCTCGTGGGTCCCGGCATCGCTGCCGGGACGGTGCTGGCCTGGGCCCGGGCGCTCGGGGAGTTCGGAGCGACGATCACCTTCGCCGGAAGCTTCCCGGGCACGACTCGAACCATGCCGATCGAGATCTACCTGGCCCTGGAGACCGACCCTGGCGCGGCCCTGCTCCTGTCGGTGTTGCTGTTGGCCGTCTCGATCGCGGTCCTGCTGCTGCTGCGCAATCGCTGGGACACCCGGTGGTAGCAGGCCTCATCGCGAGCATCGGCCTGGTTCGCGGTGACCTCGAGGTCGACTTGGACCTCGAGATCGGTCCCGGTGAGGTGGTGGCCCTGCTCGGTCCCAACGGGGCCGGGAAGTCGACGGCGCTGCGGGTGCTAGCCGGGCTGCTGCGGCTGGAGCGCGGCCAGGTGGTGCTCGACGGCACGACGCTGGCCGACGGCAGCCACATCCATCAACCGGTCCACCTCCGGCCGATCGGGGTCGTCTTCCAGGACTACCTGCTGTTCCCGCACCTGAGCGTGCTGGACAACGTCGCGTTCGGGCCCCGCGCTCGCGGCCGGCCGGTCGCCGCAGCACGGCGGGTAGCCGGCGAGTGGCTGGACCGGATCGGCGTCGCCGACCTGGCCGGCAGCCGCCCTCGGGCGATCTCAGGCGGACAGGCACAACGGGTTGCGCTCGCCCGCGCCCTGGCCGTCGAGCCCGAGTTGCTGCTCCTCGACGAGCCGCTGGCGGCGCTCGACGCCCGCACCAGGTTGCTGGTCCGTGGCGAGCTCCGGCGGCATCTCGCTGACTTCGGCGGGGCGACCCTCGTCGTCACCCATGACCCGGTCGACGCGGCGGTGCTCGCGGACCGGCTGGTGGTGATCGAGCGCGGCCACGTGGTCCAGCAGGGGCCTCCGCGAGAGGTCGCCCGCCGCCCCCGTACGGACTACGTGGCACGGCTCGTCGGGCTCAACCTGCTGGCCGGCACCGCGTACGGGCACGAGGTCCGGCTGCCGACCGGCGGAGTCGTGCATCTCGCGGAGTCGGCCTCCGGCAACGTGCACGCCGCGTTCCGGCCTGCGGCGGTGGCGCTGTTCACCTCCCGCCCGGCCGGCTCGCCGCGGAACGCCTGGCAGGGCCGGATCGCCGCCATCGAGCCGCACGGCGAAGGGGTACGGATCGATGTCGGCGGGGCGCCAGACAGCGCGTCGAGCATCCTCGCCGAGGTCACGCCGGGCGCGGTCGCCGATCTGGGGCTGCGGCCGGGCAGCGAGGTCTGGGCCTCGGTCAAGGCCTCGGACGTCGAGGTCTACCCGGCTGAAGACCCGGCGCCCGGCAGCTGATCGGGACCGTCACACCGCGCAGCCGAAGCTGAGCTGGTAGCTGGCGGCAGGGTCGCCGGTGATCGTGGGAATCTGCAGGTCGTAGCCGTCGCCGAGGACGTTGTCGCCGGCCAGGCTGACACGTGGTTCTCGAGCTCGTTTTCACTATGGGAAGCGCGCATCGTTCGACTCCCTGGGGACGCGGTGGCACTCAGGCAGGTGCGCCTTTCCCGGATCACCATGCTGCGGCGAGGAATTCATACCGGCCGCACAGGAAGTCACAGCCAGCGCGCCAGACTGGTGGCGGGGCCCGTGCTCGAGATGAGCTCGACGATCGCCGTACGGCCTTTTGACCGGCCACCAGGGACGAGCTAGCCTAGACGCTTGTGTTCGGGCAAGCCCCGAGCGCTTGTGCGTGCCCCGATCCGACCGTACGGCGGTCTTGTGGTGTCCCGCACGGTGATCCTTCGGCCAACGCTGATCGATCGCGCCTCCAAGCAGCAGTACGACACCAGAGCAGACAGAAAGAGACGCGGTGCCCACAATTCAGCAGCTGGTCCGCAAGGGCCGCTTGGACAAGGTGAGCAAGACCAAGACGCCGGCGCTCAAGGGTTCGCCCCAGCGCCGTGGGGTGTGCACGCGGGTGTACACGACCACGCCGAAGAAGCCGAACTCGGCGCTGCGCAAGGTCGCCCGGGTGCGCCTGTCCTCCGGGGTCGAGGTGACCGCGTACATCCCCGGCGTCGGCCACAACCTGCAGGAGCACTCGATGGTGCTCGTCCGCGGTGGCCGGGTGAAGGACCTGCCCGGCGTCCGCTACAAGATCATCCGCGGCACGCTGGACACCCAGGGCGTGAAGAACCGCAAGCAGGCCCGCAGCCGCTACGGCGCGAAGAAGGAGAAGTAATGCCGCGCAAGGGTCCCGCCCCGAAGCGTCCGGTCATCGTCGACCCGGTCTATTCCTCGCCGCTGGTCAGCCAGCTGGTGAGCAAGATCCTGCTGGACGGCAAGAAGACCGTGGCGCAGGGCATCGTCTACACCGCACTGGAGGGCACCCGGGCCAAGTCCGGCGTCGACCCCGTGCAGACCCTGAAGCGCGCGCTGGACAACGTCCGGCCGTCGCTGGAGGTGAAGAGCCGCCGGGTCGGTGGCGCCACCTACCAGGTCCCCGTCGAGGTCAAGCCCGCCCGGGCGACCACCCTGGCGATGCGCTGGCTGGTCAGCTTCGCCCGGCAGCGCCGGGAGAAGACCATGTCCGAGCGCCTCATGAACGAGCTCCTCGACGCGTCCAACGGCCTCGGCGCCGCGGTGAAGCGTCGCGAGGACACCCACAAGATGGCCGAGGCCAACAAGGCCTTCGCCCACTATCGCTGGTAAGAGCCCACTCCGCAGAGCTGTCGGAATCAGTCGCCGCGTGCGCGGCGGCGAGGCTTCGAGGCGAAGTCATTACGAAAGGTTGAAGCCACCGCCATGGCTGTCGACATCAAAACCGACCTGTCCAAGGTCCGCAACATCGGGATCATGGCCCACATCGACGCGGGCAAGACGACCACGACCGAGCGCATCCTGTTCTACACCGGGATCAACTACAAGATCGGCGAGGTGCACGAGGGCGCCGCGACCATGGACTGGATGGAGCAGGAGCAGGAGCGCGGCATCACGATCACGTCCGCCGCGACGACCTGCCACTGGAAAGACCACCAGATCAACATCATCGACACCCCCGGGCACGTGGACTTCACCGTCGAGGTGGAGCGGTCGCTGCGGGTGCTTGACGGCGCCGTCGCGGTCTTCGACGGCGTGGCGGGCGTCGAGCCGCAGAGCCAGACTGTCTGGCGGCAGGCCGACCGCTACAAGGTGCCGAGGATCTGCTTCGTCAACAAGCTCGACCGTACGGGCGCGAGCTTCGACTTCTGCATCAGCACGATCCGCAACCGGCTGAACGCCATCCCGGCGGTGCTGCAGCTGCCGATCGGCAGCGAGGCGAACTTCGTCGGCGTCGTCGACCTGGTCCGGATGCGGGCGCTGACCTGGCGCGGCGAGACCACCAAGGGCGAGGACTACACCGTCGAGGAGATCCCCGACGACATGGTGGACATGGCCCGGGTGGCGCACCATGCCCTGATCGAGCTGGTCGCCGATCACGACGACCACCTGATGGAGGCCTACCTCACCGACGAGGAGGACTCGATCACCCCGGAGCTGCTGCAGGACTCGATCCGCCGGGCGGTGCTGGCGTCCAAGATCACGGCGGTGCTCTGCGGCAGCGCGTTCAAGAACAAGGGCGTGCAGCCGTTGCTGGACGCGGTGATCGCGTACCTACCCTCGCCGCTGGACGTGCCGGCGATCGACGGCTTCAAGCCGGGCGACCCGTCGGTCACTGTCGAGCGGCAGCCCGCCGAGACCGACCCGTTCGCCGCGCTCGCGTTCAAGATCGCGGCCGACCCGCACCTGGGCCGGCTGACCTACATCCGGGTCTACTCCGGCAAGCTCGACTCGGGCGCAACCGTGCTGAACGCCACGAAGCAGCGGCGGGAGCGGATCGGCAAGATCTACCAGATGCACGCCAACAAGCGGCAGGAGATCGCCTCGGTCGGCGCCGGTCAGATCGTCGCTGTGATGGGCCTCAAGGACACCACGACGGGTGAGACGCTGGCCGACCAGGCTCATCCGATCGTGCTGGAGTCGATGGACTTCCCGGCCCCGGTGATCGAGCAGGCGATCGAGCCGAAGACCAAGTCCGACCAGGAGAAGCTGGGCACGGCGATCCAGCGGCTCGCCGAGGAGGACCCGACGTTTCGGGTGCACACCGACGACGAGACCGGCCAGACGATCATCGCGGGCATGGGCGAGCTGCACCTGGAGGTGCTGATCGACCGGATGAAGCGTGAGTTCCGGGTCGAGGCCAACATCGGCAAGCCGCAGGTGGCCTACCGGGAGACGCTGCGCCGCAAGGTGGAGAAGGTCGAGTACACCCACAAGAAGCAGACCGGCGGCTCCGGGCAGTATGCGAGAGTGATCGTCGACATCGAGCCACTCGAGCCGGGTTCGGGCTACGAGTTCGTCAACTCCGTCACCGGTGGCCGGATCCCGCGGGAGTACATCCCGGCCGTCGACGACGGGGTCCAGGACGCCATGCAGTTCGGCGTGCTGGCCGGTTACCCGGTCGAGGACGTCAAGGTGACGCTGACCGACGGCGCCTATCACGAGGTCGACTCCTCCGAGCTCGCCTTCAAGATCGCCGGCTCGATGGTGTTCAAAGAGGCCGCCCGCCGGGCCGACCCGGCGCTGCTCGAGCCGCTGATGGCGGTCGAGGTGATCACGCCGGAGGACTACCTGGGCACGGTCATCGGCGACCTGAACGCTCGCCGCGGGCAGGTCCAGGCGATGAAGGACCAGCACGGGAACAAGGTCGTCCAGGCGCTGGTGCCGCTGTCGGAGATGTTCGGCTACGTCGGCGACCTGCGGTCCAAGACGTCGGGCCAGGCCAACTACTCGATGGAGTTCCACTCCTACGCCGAGGCGCCGAAGAACGTCGCGGACGAGATCATCCAGAAGGCCAGGGGCGAGTGAGAACGTCGCGGGCGACTTTCTCCCTGCGAGCGGCAGCGAGCACGCCTGAAGCAGAACGGCGAGCGCAGCGAGCACCAGCCGCTGCGGCGAGCAGGGGCAGGGATTTCGTCGCCGCGAGCGCAAGCGAGCCATCGGATCGAAGGGGGAGCGAAGCGACTCGATAGTGACGGGCGCGAGCCCGTCGGTCGGTACGGTTTCGGGTTTGACCTGGACCGTACGGACGGGAAAACTTAGGCCGGGTCAAATCCGGCCGCCAACCGGATAGGACCATCACCGAAGCGCCTCGCGCCCAGCGAGGCGGGACATGCAAAAAGGAGCCTCAGTGGCAAAGGCCAAGTTCGAGCGGACCAAGCCGCACGTCAACATCGGCACGATCGGGCACATCGACCACGGCAAGACGACCCTGACCGCGGCGATCACCAAGGTGCTGCACGACAAGTTCCCGACACTCAACCAGGTGTCGGCGTTCGACCAGATCGACAAGGCGCCGGAAGAGCGCCAGCGTGGCATCACGATCTCGATCGCGCACGTGGAGTACCAGACCGAGAAGCGCCACTACGCCCACGTCGACTGCCCGGGTCACGCCGACTACATCAAGAACATGATCACCGGCGCGGCCCAGATGGACGGCGCGATCCTGGTCGTCGCCGCGACCGACGGCCCGATGCCGCAGACCCGCGAGCACGTGCTGCTCGCCCGCCAGGTCGGCGTGCCGGCGATCGTCGTGGCGCTGAACAAGTGCGACATGGTCGACGACGACGAGATCTTGGAGCTGGTCGAGCTCGAGGTGCGTGAGCTGCTGAGCGAGTACGAGTTCCCCGGCGACGACGTCCCCGTGGTCAAGGTCGCGGCCTTCCCGGCGCTGAACGGCGACCCGAAGTGGAGCGACTCCATCATGGAGCTGATGGACGCGGTCGACGACTACATCCCGCAACCCGTCCGCGAGGTCGACAAGCCCTTCCTGATGCCGGTCGAGGACGTGTTCACCATCACCGGGCGCGGCACGGTCGTCACCGGCCGGATCGAGCGCGGCGTGATCAAGGTGAGCGAGACCGTCGACATCATCGGCATCCACGACCGCAAGCAGACCACAACGGTCACCGGTGTGGAGATGTTCCGCAAGCTGCTCGACGAGGGTCGTGCGGGTGAGAACGTCGGCCTGCTGCTGCGCGGCACCAAGCGGGAGGACGTGGAGCGCGGCATGGTCGTGATCAAGCCCGGTACGACGACCCCGCACACCGATTTCGAGGCGCGGGTCTACATCTTGTCCAAGGAGGAGGGCGGCCGCCACACTCCCTTCTTCAACAACTACCGGCCGCAGTTCTACTTCCGGACCACCGACGTGACCGGTGTGGTCACGCTGCCGGAGGGTACCGACATGGTGATGCCGGGCGACAACACCGACATGTCGGTCGCGCTGATCCAGCCGATCGCCATGGAGGAGGAGCTGAAGTTCGCCATCCGGGAGGGCGGCCGCACGGTCGGCGCCGGCCGGGTGACCAAGATCGTCAAGTAGTTCCCGACAAAGCAACGAGCCTCGGACTGTGGTCCGGGGCTCGTTGCGTTGCCGTAGTCCTGTTCTTCCGGCGCCTCGCGCCGCTTGCGGTCCCCCACGCCCCCTCGCTGCCGCGGACCCTGACTTCAGCCGCGCACCTTGACTGGAGCCGCGCGCCCTCCAGGTTGCGCGGGTCAAGTCAAGGTACGCGGGACGAACTGCGGCGCGCGGGATTAGGGCTCGACGGCAAGCAGCGCGACCGGGTAGCGGTCCAGCAGGGTCGCGAGCGGCGTACTGCCGGAGTAGGCACGGTCGGTGAGCACGTCGGTGTAGGAGCCGTCGAACGGCAAAGTCGTGTTCCGCCAGCCGCCGGCGGCCGCGAGCCGTACGGGCAGCCGAGTCGCCACCGTGATCGCGCCGCCGCGATCGAAGGCAGTGGCGTGGTCGTTCGCCGGCCCGTCGGCAAGCAGGGGCCGATAGGTGCTGAACAGGTCCGGCCGGTCGCGGCGGAGCCGGAGCGCGGCGGAGGTCACCCACAGCTTGGCCGCACCGGGCGAATCGAGCGACTCGGACGGGTAGGGCCAGCTGGCTGGATCCGGCGAGGGGGAGAAGCCGAGAGTTGCAGAGGGGTTGGCGGCGCGCGCAGCGAGCGGACCCAGGGCGCCGGATGAGTGGGCGATGTCCTCTCGTACGGCGGCCAGCAGCCGGCGGCGCAGCTCGTAGTCGACCGCGCGCCGGTTGTCGGGATCGACGAGCGAGTCGTCCCAGAGCTCGGTGCCCTGGTAGACGTCCGGCACGCCGGGCATGGTCAGCTGGACCAGCTTCTGACCCAGGGCATTGGACCGGCCGGGCGGGGTGACGAAAGCGTCCAGGTCTTCCCACGCGGCGCGCAGCGCTGGGTCGTGGTACGCGAGGTCGACGGCTGCGTGCACGGCCGCCTCGAACTCGGCGTCCTGTCGCGCCCAGCTGGTCTGCTCGCTGGCCTCCCGCATGGCCTTCTCCGCGTACGCGTGCAGCCGAGCGCGCTCGATCGGGCCGGTGCCGACCAGCGTCTGCACCAGGAAGTAGCCGAATCGGCGGCTGGGCGGATCAGTTGTGGCCAGGAACTCCTCGGCGAAGTCCGCCCAGCTGCCCGGGATCTCCGACAGCACAGCAAGCCGCGCCCGTACGTCCTCGCTGCGCTTGGTGTCGTGGGTGGACAGGCTGGTCATGGACTCCGGCTGGTGGAGCTGGCGAGCCTCCTGCAGCGCGTGGAAGTCCGCCAACCCGATCCCGACCGTGCCCGGATCGCCGCCGACCTCGTTCAGGGCGACGAACCGGGAATAGCGGTAGTAGGCGGTGTCCTCCACGCCCTTCGCCATCGTTGGTCCGGTGAGCTGCTGCATCCGTCGGGCAAGCTCGTCGTCGGGGTCGTGCAGCCGCGGCGACAGGCGGTCCAGCGACGCGGTGAGCTCTGGGCGGCGTTCCGTAGCCAGGGCCAGTGCCCGGTCGAGATGCTGGACACCGTAGGGCAGGTAGGACCGGTAGACCTCGAAGGCGACCGCGACCTCCGCAAGTGCCGGCTCGGCGTCCGCCACGTCGGGCACGAGAGCGGCCATCCGGCGGACCTCCGCCGGCAGCAGCTCGGTGACCACCATGCGCTTGGCAGCCTTGATGTGCTCGGCCAGCGTACGGATGTCGCCTGTCACGCGCTGGTAGATCCGGGTGAGCGCGCCCTCGTAGGCCGGGTCGACGAAGAGCCCGTTCACCTCCCGCATGGCGTCGTAGCCGGTGCTGCCGCCAACGGGCCAGTCCGCGGGCAGGGTCTCCCCGGCCTCCAGGATCTTCTCCACCAGCAGCCACTGCGTCGGCGCGATGGTCCGCAGCCGGTCGAGATAGCCGCCCGGGTCCAGCAGGCCGTCCGGATGGTCGATCCGCAGGCCGGCGATCCCGCTCTCGACCCACGCGGGGACGAGCGCGTGCGTCGCGGTGAAGACTTCCTCGGCCTCCACCCGCACGCCGGCGAGGCTCGTGATGGTGAAGAACCGCCGGTAGTTGAGATCGGGGTTGCCGCGTGAGTAGTGGACGAGCTCGTAGTGCTGGTGGGCGTGCACGGTGGCCGGGTCGTCACCGGGCCCCCAGCTGCCCGCCGCCAGCGGGAACCGGATCCCCGCGTAGTCGAGCTCGCCGTCGACGATCGCCAGCACCGCGTCGTCTCCCAACAGCGGGAGCAGGATCCGGCCGCGGCTCCAGTCGATGTCGAACCAGCGCGCGTACGGCGACTCGCGGCCCTGCCGCAGCACGTCCCACCAGGCCGGATTCTCGGCCGGGACGGCGATCCCGAGGTGGTTGGGCACGAGGTCGATGACCACCTCGAGCCCGGCCGCCCGGGCCGCCTCGAGCAGGTGCCCGAATCCCTCCTCGCCGCCGCGGTCGGCATCGATCCGGGTCGGGTCGGTGGTGTCGTAGCCGTGCTTCGAACCGATCGCCGATTGCAGCACGGGGGAGAGGTAGAGCGCTCCGACTCCCAGCTCGGCGAGGTAGTCGACGATCGCCGCGGCGTCGTACATGGTGAAGTCGCGATGCAGCTGCAGCCGGTAGGTCGAGGAGGGGATCGCCACCCGACCGACCCTATGGGACTCGGATCGCGCGCCGACGAGGTGAGGAGGAGGGAGCGGCGGTGCTCTTCCCCTGCGAGCGACGAACGAGGCGGACCCAAGAGCGCGATCCGCGCGACGCAGAGCGTCGCCATCGAACACTACTCAGACCATCACCACATAGCCGCTGCGCCGCGGGTCGGCGCCCGCGCCGAGGGCACTGATGGCCGAGACGCCGCCGAAGTAGGGGTCGCGATGGTCGACCAGCGCCACCTCGTCGCCCGCCGCCCGCAACGCGTCCAGGACCTCGGGTGCGAAGCCGGCCTCGAGGCGGATCAGGTCGGGCAATGCGTTCAGCCGCGGCGCGTCGATCGCCTCCTGCGGCGGAACGCCGCGCAGCATCCGCAGCACGACCTGCACCAGGGCCGGCCGGATCCGGCTGCCGCCGGCGGCGCCGCCGATCGCGGCCAGCCGGCCGTCGTCGTCCAGCGCGACCAGGGGCGACATCATCGAGCCCATCCGATGGCCCGGTGGGAAGGTCTCGCGGACCAGCTCGCCCTCGCCGAGCATCGAGTTCAGGTGAACTCCGTAGCCAGGCACCCAGACGCCGGAGCCGAGCCCGAGGCTGGTGGTGATCGCGCACCCGTCCCCCTGGCCGTCCACCGCGACGATGTTGGTCGTCTCGGCCCGCCGGTCCGGCGCCCGCAGCCGGGCCACCAGGTTCAGCGCCGACACCGGGTCTGTCAGCGGATCGCCCTTGACCGAGTCGGCCACGGCCTCCATGGTGGTCAGCAGGTCGTCCAGGTCGTTGCCCCGCGCGAAGACGGTGAAGTCGTCGACCCGGGCGGTCCAGGGCGCGGACTCGATCACCCGGTAGCGGTTCAGATCCGGCTGGCCGATCGCGCCGCCGTCGCTGACGGCATCGATGAGCGCGTCGGCGTAGCCGCCGTGGTAGAAGGCTTGGGGGTTGTCGATCAGCAGCTCGTACGCCAGGTGGTGATCATGGTGCCGCAGCGGGTCGCCGGCCTGCAGGTAGCTGCCGTCGGCCCGGCGATAGACCTCGTTCCCGTCTCCGACGCACATCGCCGAGGCGACCCGGGGCAGCAGGGCTGCGTGCATCTGCGGGAAGGGCGTCCCGTACGACGCGTCGAGCCCCGGCCGGACCACCTCCTGCCAGCGCAGTCTGCCCCAGTTGCGCCACAGGTGGAGGGCGCCGGCGGGCACGCCCGGCACTGCGACGGTCGCCGGCCCGATCTCATACGGCACCCGCTGGCCGACGAAGTTGACCTCGATCGCGGTCTTGGGACCGCCGCGGCGTCCGCCGAGCCCCGGGACGGCGACGAAGAAGTCGATGCACCGCACCCGGCCGGACGCGGCGTCGTAGACGGTGGCGAAGCCGCCGCCACCGAGTCCGGTGAAGATCGTCTCGGCCGCGCAGCTGACCAGCATCATGGCCACCGCCGCGTCAACCGCGTTGCCGCCGCGGGCCAGGATCTCGGCGCCGGCCTGGGCTGTCGACGGATGACCTGCGGCAACTCCGGGCTTCACCGTCGCTGCCCGGGACCTCATGCCATGGTCTCCGTCACGGTGCGAGCCTAAACACATTCGGCTGCATGCAGGGGGGCGGCCAGGAATCGACTGAACGGTATTCGCACCGCTAGCGTCTTCCTCTCTGATGACTGTGCTGACCCGGCCCTTGCCACTTCCTCGGACGACTCGCGAGGCCACTCGCGGGTCGGTTCCCTGGTTGGGGGCGGCGGTGACGACGGTCGCACTGGCCGGCGGCCTGCTCGGCTGGCTGGCCGGGGCAGTGGTCCCCGTCGCCAGCCTGCTGAGCTGCCTGCTGCTGGCCGGCCTCGTCGGATCACATCATGTCGGTCACCGCTTCGGCGCCGCGAACGCCGTGACACTGTTCCGCGGCGTCGGCATGAGCCTGATCGCCGGCCTGGCGGCCGAGGCCTGGCTGGCCGGTCTCCGCCCGGCAGGCGTCGCGGCGGCCATTGCCATCGGGGCGATCTGCATCGGCCTGGACGGGGTGGACGGAAAGGTGGCCCGGGTGCGCGGCGAGATGAGCGCGTTCGGCGCCAGGTTCGACATGGAGGTCGACGCCGCCACCATCCTCGTGCTCAGCGTCGCCGTCGTCGTCCTCGGCTACGCCGGTTGGTGGGTGCTGGCGATCGGCGCCATGCGCTACGTCTACGTCGCGGCGTCGTGGCTGGTGCCGGCGGTCCGGATTCCGGTGCGGGTCCGGGTCTCCGGCCGGGCCATCGCGGTCGCGCAGGGCGTCAGCCTGCTGGCCTGCCTGCTGCTCGGCCGGCTCCACCGGACGCCGGCCTGGTGGCCCAGCGCCCTCGCCGGCGCCGCGCTCGCCGCCCTCTGCTGGTCCTTCGGCCGGGACATCGTCTGGCAGCTGCGGGAGGCCACTCGAGTCGGGGCGGTGCTCGTCGCCTCAGAAAGCGCTGACGAAGTCTCCGCCGATGCCCGTTCTGCACCGGTACCCGCCTAGCCGGATCAGCTGTAGCGAAGCGGGGGAGGCTCAGTCAGCGCCATCCACCATCTGACTGTCCATCGCAAGCATCCACAGATCACAGGTCCGGACGAACGAGTCGTGATCAGCACCGCAACGTCTGGATGTGAACGAAATCGAATCCAGACTGCGATCCGCGGGCGGGGTGCTCGTCCGGGCGCAGAATGCCGACGTCGCGGGCACGTTGGATCGTTGGCTGCGCACCGGCAGGCTTAGCGCCATCCATCACGGCGTCTACTGCCGTCCCGAGCATTTCAACGATCTTGACGTGCGTATCCGGGCGGCCGTGGCGTGGGCTGGGCCGACGTGCGTAGTGACTGGCTTGTCGGCGGCCCGGTTGACCTTCTGGCCGTCGTCAGTGCCGGATGACATCACGCTGGCGCAACCCACCACATGCCGGCGAGCCCGTCCGGGGATCCGGTTCGAACGGCGTTCCGTGCCGCCAGAACTCGTGCTGCGTCGGGGGTCAGTCGCGATCACCCATCCGTGCCTGACGGCCGTTGATCTGGCCGCGGCGGATGAGGGCGGCGCAGTGATCGATCAGGTGCTTCGTGCTCGTGCGGCTACGTTGCCGCAAATGTGGGAGGCGCTGCGCCTGACACCGAACCGACGGGGCAACGAACGGCGAAGGCAACTTCTGGAGGACTCACGCACTGAGCCGTGGTCAGAGGCAGAGCGCGAAGCGCACCGGCAACTTCGGCGGGCTGGAATCACGGGGTGGGTGGCCAACGCGCGAGTCCTTGACTACTACGTCGACATCTTGTTCCGCAGCGAGCGGCTGGTGCTGGAGATCGACGGCTGGGAGGCGCATGGTACGCGTCAGGCGTTCGAGGACGATCGGAAGCGCCGCAATCGCTTGCAGCTGGCCGGTTACGTGGTGCTCAACTTCACCTGGCGGCAGCTTCTGGACGAGCCGAACTGGCTGATGGGATGCGTTCGTGAGGCTCTAGGGCGCTGACCAGCGCTCCGCCGAGAGCAATTCGCAGGACTCCTGAGCGTAAGCCGACTGGGCGAGACCGGTCGACGGAGCAGTTGTCAGCGCCTGACCGTCGCCAAACCCAGATTTGAACTCGTGAGACCTGTCTGACAGAATCGTCAGGTTGCTCCGACGGGGTCGCCGGGGTGAGCCATGCAACCGCACGGCTGCTGGCCGCCGAACCGTGAGACTCCGGAGCGCCCGGGCCCCCTCGGGTCGGGACACTCCTCTGGCACGTACGAGTCGTTGGCTTGTGCGCGCCGGAGAGGCTGCGACACACCCGACCGCGTGGGTCGGACAAGGCGTACGAGAGAAGGACGAACTGTGGCGGGACAGAAGATCCGCATTCGGCTCAAGGCCTATGACCATGAGGTCATCGACTCCTCGGCGCGCAAGATCGTCGACACGGTGACCCGTACGGGCGCGAAGGTCGCCGGCCCCGTGCCGCTGCCGACCGAGAAGAACGTCTACTGCGTGATCCGCTCCCCGCACAAGTACAAGGACAGCCGGGAGCACTTCGAGATGCGTACGCACAAGCGGCTCATCGACATCATCGACCCGACCCCGAAGACCGTCGACTCACTGATGCGGCTCGACCTGCCGGCCGGAGTCGACATCGAGATCAAGCTCTGAGGACCAGATCATGAGCACCGCAACCGACCGGAACGTGAAGGGCCTGCTGGGCACCAAGCTCGGCATGACCCAGCTCTGGGACGCCAACAACCGGATCGTCCCGGTGACCGTCGTCCAGGCCGGCCCGTGCGTCGTCACCCAGGTCCGGACGCCGGACACCGACGGCTACTCGGCCATTCAGCTGGGCTTCGGCGCGATCAAGGCCAAGCAAGTCACCAAGCCGTCCGCCGGCCACTTCGAGAAGGCCGGTGTCACGCCTCGCAAGCACCTGGCCGAGATCCGCACCGCCGACGCCAGCGAGTACACCCTCGGCCAGGAGCTGACCGCCGAGCTGTTCGCCGCCGACGAGATCCTCGACGTGACCGGGGTGAGCCGCGGCAAGGGCACTGCCGGCGTGATGAAGCGGCACGGCTTCGGCGGCCTGAGGGCCAGCCACGGTGTGCACCGCAAGCACCGCTCACCCGGCTCGATCGGTGGCTGCGCAACCCCGGGCAAGGTGTTCAAGGGCCTGCGGATGGCCGGTCGGATGGGCTTCGAGCGGGTCACCGTGCAGAACCTGACCGTGCACGCCGTCGATGCCGAGCGCGGCCTGATCCTGATCAAGGGCGCGATCCCGGGCGTCAAGGGCGGCCTGGTCGTGCTGCGCAGCGCGGCGAAGAAGAAGGCTGCGGCATGACCGAGATCAGTACGGTCGACGCCACCGGCGCCAGCCGGACCGTCGAGATCCGTGACGCCAAGGGCGCCAAGGCCGGCACCGCGGAGCTGCCGGCGGAGCTGTTCGACGTGCCGGCCAATATCCCGCTGATCCACCAAGTCGTGGTAGCGCAGCTGGCCGCGGCGCGGCAGGGCACCCACGCGACCAAGACCCGCGGCGAGGTGCGCGGTGGCGGCAAGAAGCCGTACCGGCAGAAGGGCACCGGCCGGGCCCGGCAAGGCTCGGTGCGGGCGCCGCAGTACGTCGGCGGTGGCACTGTGTTCGGCCCGCAGCCGCACGGCTACGCGCAGCGGACGCCGAAGAAGATGATCGCCGCGGCACTCCGCGGCGCGCTGTCGGACCGGGCCCGCGACGGCCGGGTGCACGTCGTCAGCGAACTGGTCTCAGGCGACGTGCCGTCCACCAAGACCGCGCTCGCCGCGTTGTCCGGCGTCGCGAGCAGCGACAAAGTGCTCGTGGTCATCGGCCGGGATGAGGACGTCGCCTGGCTCAGCCTGCGCAACGCCGCCACGGCGCAGGCGATCGCCGTCGACCAGCTCAACGCGTACGACGTGCTCGTCAACGACGAGGTCGTCTTCACCTCGGCGGCCCTGAATGCCTTCGTCGCCGCTCGCGGAAGCGGCCGCTCCGAGACCGACAGATCGTCCGAACCTGCCGCCGATGGATCGGCGACCGACGGAACGGACGAGAGCGAGCTCGACGGGGAGGAGTCGAAGTGAGCACCGTCAAGATCCGGGATCATCGCGACATCCTGCTGGCCCCGGTCGTCAGCGAGAAGAGCTACGCCCTGCTGGACGAGAACAAGTACACGTTCCTGGTCGCACCGCAGGCGAACAAGACCGAGATCAAGATCGCGGTCGAGACCGTCTTCGGCGTCAACGTCGTCGGGGTGAACACGATCAACCGGCAGGGCAAGAAGCGCCGCACCCGGATCGGCACCGGCCGGCGTCCGGACACCAAGCGGGCGATCGTGACGATCGCCGACGGCGAGCGCATCGACATCTTCTCGGCGCCAGGCAGCTGAGCGAAGGAGAGGACGAACATGGCCATTCGCAAGTACAAGCCGACGACGCCCGGGCGCCGTGGCGCCAGCGTCGCCGACTTCGCCGAGCTGACCAGGTCGCGGCCGGAGAAGTCGCTGCTGGTGCCGAGCCCAAGGACCGGCGGCCGGAACAACACCGGCAAGATCACCACCCGGCACATCGGCGGCGGGCACAAGCAGGCCTACCGGCTGGTCGACTTCAAGCGCTACGACAAGGACGGCGTGCCGGCCAAGGTGGCGCACATCGAGTACGACCCGAACCGGACGGCCCGGGTCGCGCTGCTGCACTTCGCCGACGGCGAGAAGCGCTACATCATCGCTCCCTCGGGTCTCGGCCAGGGCAGCGTGGTGGAGGCCGGCGAGGGCGCCGACATCAAGCCCGGCAACAACCTGCCGCTGCGCAACATCCCGGTCGGCACCACCGTGCACGCGGTCGAGCTGCGGCCCGGCGGCGGCGCGAAGCTGGGCCGCTCGGCCGGCGCCAGCATCCAGCTGGTCGCCCGGGAGGGCAAGAACGCGACCCTGCGGATGCCCTCGGGCGAGATGCGGATGGTCGATGTCCGCTGCCGGGCGACGATCGGCGAGGTCGGCAACGCCGAGCAGTCCAACATCAACTGGGGCAAGGCGGGCCGCAACCGGTGGAAGGGCAAGCGGCCGAGCGTCCGGGGCGTCGCCATGAACCCGATCGACCACCCGCACGGCGGTGGTGAGGGCAAGACCTCCGGCGGCCGGCACCCGGTCTCGCCGTGGGGCAAGCCGGAGGGCCGGACCCGGGACAAGAACAAGCCGAGCTCTCGCCTGATCATCCGCCGTCGCAAGACCGGCAAGAAGCGCTGAGCAGGAGTGACATGCCACGCAGCCTGAAGAAGGGCCCGTTCGTCGACGACCACCTGGCCAAGAAGGTCGAGGTGCAGAACACCCGCGGCACCAAGAACGTGATCAAGACCTGGTCCCGCCGCTCGATGATCGTGCCGGACATGATCGGCCACACGATCGCGGTGCACGACGGCCGCAAGCACGTGCCGGTGTTCATCACCGACTCGATGGTTGGGCACAAGCTGGGCGAGTTCGCCCCGACCCGTACGTTCCGAGGCCACGTCAAGGACGACCGGAAGTCCCGTCGCCGATGACCGCCGCCCCGACCAGCACCACCAACCACACCGCACACCTCCGACACCGAAGGGAGAACCGATGACCTCCGACTCTCGTCCGGGCCGCCGGCAGGCGCTGCTCGGCGACCGTCCCGGCTCGTACGCGATTGCGCGCCGGGTCCGGATCTCTCCGACCAAGGTCCGCCGGGTGGTCGACCTGGTCCGCGGGATGGACGTCGGCGACGCGCTGAGCACGCTGCGGTTCACCCCGCAGGCCGCCAGCGAGCCGGTCTACAAGGTCGTCGCGAGCGCGGCGGCCAACGCGGAGCAGACCGACAGCCTCAAGCGTGCCGACCTGTACGTGTCCCAGGCGTTCGTCGACGAGGGCGTCACGATGCGCCGGATCCGGCCGCGGGCCAAGGGCAGCGCCAGCCGGATCCTCAAGCGGTCCAGCCAGATCACCGTGGTCGTCGAGCCGCGCGAGGCGGAGCCGGCCCTGCCGGCGAAGAAGGCGGCCGAGCCGGCCACGGCGAAGAAGACTGCTCAGCCCGCCAAGAAGGCCAGCACAGCGAAGAAGGCGAGCACGACCAAGAAGACAGCCGCTACGAAAAAGGAGGCCTGAGCATGGGTCAGAAGATCAACCCGCACGGCTTCCGGCTCGGCATCACCACCGACCACAAGAGCCGCTGGTACGCCGACAAGCTCTACTCCAACTACATCGGCGAAGACGTCAAGATCCGCCGCTTGCTGACCAAGGGCCTGGAGCGGGCCGGCATCTCCAGCGTGGAGATCGAGCGCACCCGGGACCGGGTGCGGGTGGACATCTACACCGCCCGGCCCGGCATCGTCATCGGCCGCAACGGCGCCGAGGCGGAGCGGGTCCGCGGTGACCTGGAGAAGCTGACCGGCAAGCAGGTGCAGCTGAACATCCTCGAGGTCAAGAACCCCGAGACCGATGCCCAGCTGGTCGCCCAGGGCGTCGCGGAGCAGCTCGCCTCCCGGGTGCAGTTCCGCCGGGCGATGCGCAAGGCGCAGCAGAGCGCGATGCGCTCCGGCGCCCGTGGCATCCGGATTCAGTGCTCGGGCCGCCTCGGCGGCGCCGAAATGAGCCGGTCGGAGTTCTACCGCGAGGGACAGGTGCCGCTGCACACGCTGCGGGCCGACATCGACTACGGCTTCCACGAGGCGAAGACCACCTTCGGCCGGATCGGCGTCAAGGTCTGGATCTACAAGGGCGACGTCTCCGGCACCCGTACCGAGCGGGCGGCGCAGAAGGCCGCACGCAACGCCGCGGGCGGCCGGGCCAGGCCCACCCGGACCGGACGTCCGGGGCGGACCGAGGGCCGTCCCGAGCGTGGCGGCCGGCGCCGGATCGAGGGCGTGGCCGAGGGCGTCGCCCCGGCCGAGCCGAGCTACGCTGGCGCCCCGGCCGGCGCGGACAATCCCGGACAGGAGGGCTGAGGCCATGCTCGTCCCCCGCAGAGTCCGGCACCGCAAGCAGCACCACCCGACCCGCCGCGGCGCGGCGAAGGGCGGCACCCGGCTTGCGTTCGGCGACTACGGCATCCAGTCGCTGGAGTCGGCCTACCTGACGAACCGGCAGATCGAGTCCGCCCGGATCGCGATGACCCGCCACATCAAGCGCGGCGGCAAGGTCTGGATCAACGTATACCCCGACCGGCCGCTGACCAAGAAGCCGGCCGAGACCCGGATGGGCTCCGGCAAGGGCTCGCCCGAATGGTGGATCGCCAACGTGAAGCCGGGCCGGGTGCTGTTCGAGCTGTCCGGCGTCAACGAGGAGGTGGCTCGCGAGGCGCTGCGGCTCGCGATCCACAAGCTGCCGATGAAGGCCCGGGTCATCAAGCGCGAGGCAGGTGAGATCTGATGGCGAAGCCCACCAGTGCCGCCGAGCTGCGGGGACTGAGCCGCGGCGAGCTCAACACCAAGGTGACCGAGCTCAAGGAGGAGCTGTTCACCCTCCGCTTCCAGGCCGCGACCGGCCAGCTGGAGTCGCACGGTCGGCTCCGGGCCGTACGCAAGGACATCGCGCGGATCTACACCGTGCTGCAGGAGCGGGAGCTGGGCATCATCGAGGACCCGGATGAGTCCGAGAGCGGCAGTTCAACCGCAGCGGGATCGAAAGTGAAGGCATGAGATGGCAGACCAGGTGAGTCCGGCCGCGGAGGCGGCTGAGGTCGAGCGCGGCCGACGCAAGGTCCGCGAGGGCTACGTCGTCAGCGACAAGATGGACAAGACGGTCGTGGTGGCCGTGGAGGCCATGGTCAAGCACCGGCTCTACGGCAAGGTGCTGCGGCAGACCTCGCGGCTGAAGGCGCACGACGAAGCGAACGCGGCCGCCGTTGGCGACCGGGTCCGGGTGATGGAGACCCGCCCGTTGAGCGCCACCAAGCGCTGGCGGCTGGTGGAGATCGTCGAGAAGGCGAAGTAGCACGCGGGGCTCGCCCCGTGAACCCGCGGAGAAGACAGGACCGAAGAGAGAGAAGAGATGATCCAGCAGGAGACGCGGCTCAAGGTCGCCGACAACACCGGTGCCAAGGAGATCTTGTGCATCCGGGTGCTCGGTGGCTCCAGCCGGCGCTATGCGGGCATCGGTGACGTCATCGTCGCCACCGTCAAGGACGCCATCCCGGGCGGCAACGTGAAGAAGGGCGAGATCGTCAAGGCGGTCGTCGTCCGCACCGTGAAGCAGCGCCGCCGGGCCGACGGCTCCTACATCAAGTTCGACGAGAACGCCGCGGTGATCTTGAAGAACGACGGCGAGCCGCGCGGGACCCGGATCTTCGGCCCGGTCGGCCGCGAGCTGCGGGAGAAGCGCTTCATGCGCATCATCTCCCTCGCACCGGAGGTGATCTGAGCGATGGCGGAGAAGAAGCTGCACCGCACCCTGCGCGTCCGCAAGGGCGACCGGGTCAAGGTGATCTCGGGCAAGGACCGGGGGCTGGTCGGCGAGGTGATCGCCGTCTACCCCGAGCGGGACCGGGTCACCGTGGCCGGGGTGAACATCGTCAAGCGGCACCTCAAGGACACCGCGAAGCAGCCGCAGGCCAGGCAGACCACCAAGGGCGGGATCGTCTCCTCCGAGGCGCCGATCCACGTCTCCAACGTCCAGCTCGTTGTCAAGGACGACAAGGGCGAGGAGGTCGTCACCCGGGTGGGCTACTCGCGCACCGAGGTGACCAAGCGCCGGCCGGACGGCTCGGAGTACAAGTCGACCCGCAGCGTACGGATCGCACGGGCGACCGGAGAGGAAATCTGATGAGCGCCCCGACGACGATGAGCACGGGCAGCGAGCAGCGGCCCATGCCGCGGCTGAAGCAGCGCTACCGGGACGAGATCGCCGGCGCGCTGCGCGAGGAGTTCGGCATTTCGAACGTGATGCAGACCCCGAACCTGGTCAAGATCGTGGTGAACATGGGCGTCGGTGAGGCAGCCCGCGACTCCAAGCTGATCGACGGTGCGGTCCGCGACCTGGCGACCATCACCGGCCAGAAGCCGGTGGTGACCAAGGCGCGCAAGTCGATCGCGCAGTTCAAGCTGCGGGCTGGGATGCCGATCGGCGCCCACGTGACGTTGCGCGGCGATCGGATGTGGGAGTTCGCCGACCGGCTGCTCACCCTGGCGCTGCCCCGGATCCGCGACTTCCGCGGGCTGTCGCCCAAGCAGTTCGACCGCCAGGGCAACTACACCTTCGGTCTCAACGAGCAGGTGATGTTCCACGAGATCAACCAGGACCGGATCGACCGGATCCGGGGCATGGACATCACCTTCGTGACCACCGCGAAGAACGACGACGAGGGCCGGGCGCTGCTGCGCCGTCTGGGCTTCCCGTTCCGTACGAACTAAGGAAGGCAACCAAACCAGATGGCCAAGACAGCGCTCCGGGTGAAGCAGGCTCGCAAGCCGAAGTTCGCCGTACGGGCCTACACCCGCTGCCAGAAGTGCGGCCGGCCCAAGGCGGTCTACCGCAAGTTCGGCCTGTGCCGGGTCTGCCTGCGGGAGATGGCGCACAAGGGCGAGCTGCCCGGCATCACGAAGAGCTCATGGTGAAGGTCTCGCGGTAGGTGCGAGAAACCACGTCGAGAGAGAAGAAGTAACAACAGATGACCATGACCGATCCGATAGCGGACATGCTGACCCGGCTGCGCAACGCCAGCCAGGCCTACCACGAGGTGGCCACGATGCCGCACAGCAGGATCAAGGTGGGGATCGCCGAGATCCTGGCCAACGAGGGCTACATCGCTGGCTACGAGGTGAACGAGCCGACCGAGGGCGAGGTCGGCAAGACGCTGTCGATCACGCTGAAGTACGGCCAGAACCGGGAGCGCTCGCTCGCCGGCGTGCGGCGGATCTCCAAGCCGGGCCTGCGGGTCTACGCCAAGTCGAGCGGCCTGCCCAAGGTCCTCGGCGGGCTCGGGATCGCGATCATCTCGACCTCCCAGGGGCTGCTGACCGACAAGCAGGCGCACAACACCGGCGTGGGCGGCGAAGTCGTCGCGTACGTGTGGTGAGCGGGCGGAAGAGAGGTTAGAGATGTCACGCATCGGCAGGCTGCCGGTCCCGGTGCCCTCGGGTGTCGAGGTGACCGTCGACGGGCAGCAGGTCTTGGTCAAGGGTCCCAAGGGCGCCCTGCAGCACCGGGTCGCGGAGCCGATCCGGGTCGCGCTGTCCGACGGCGAGCTGCAGGTCTCCCGGCCGGACGACGAGCGGTTGAGCAAGTCCCTGCACGGCCTGACCCGGACCCTTGTCGCCAACATGGTCACCGGCGTCACCGCCGGCTACGAGAAGAAGCTGGAGATCGTCGGCGTCGGCTACCGGGTGATCTCCAAGGGCCCGACCGAGCTGGAGTTCGCGCTCGGGTTCAGCCACCCGGTCAAGGTCAACGCGCCGGAGGGCATCACGTTCACCGTCGAGACCCCGACCCGGTTCTCGGTGCTCGGGATTGACAAGCAGCAGGTGGGCGAGGTCGCGGCCAACATCCGCAAGATCCGCAAGCCGGAGCCGTACAAGGGCAAGGGTGTCCGCTACGCCGGCGAGAGGGTCCGACGCAAGGTTGGAAAGGCTGGTAAGTGATGGCTGTCTCGCTGTCACAGCACAAGGGCATGGCAGCCCGGACCGGTGCTCGGTTGCGCCGGCAGATCCGGGTGCGCAAGAAGGTCTTCGGCCTCGCCGAGCGGCCACGGCTGGTGGTCACCCGGTCGGCCAGGCACATCGTGGCCCAGGTGGTCGACGACGTGGCCGGCCGCACGCTGGTGTCCGCGTCGAGCATGGAGCCCGACCTGCGTACCGCGGCCGGCGACAAGTCCGACAAGGCGAAGCTCGTCGGCGGACTGGTCGCGGAGCGGGCCAAGGCCGCCGGCATCGCGAACGTTGTCTTCGACCGGGCGGGGCACAAGTACCACGGGCGGATCGCCGCGCTGGCCGACGGCGCGCGCGAGGGCGGCCTGGGTTTGTAGAACCACGAACGATACGGAAGGTATGAGCGCATGACAGTAACCCAGCGCCGCGGCAGCGGCGTCGGTGGTGAGCGTCGCGGCCGGGACGATCGTCGTGGCGGGCCCGCACCGGAGAAGAGCAACTACATCGAGCGGGTCGTGGCGATCAACCGGGTCGCCAAGGTGGTCAAGGGCGGCCGGCGGTTCAGCTTCACCGCGCTGGTCGTGGTGGGCGACGGCGACGGCACCGTCGGCGTCGGCTACGGGAAGGCCAAAGAGGTGCCGGCGGCGATCGCCAAGGGCGTGGAAGAGGCCAAGAAGCACTTCTTCTCGGTGCCCCGGATCCAGGGCACCATCCCGCACCCGGTGCAGGGCGAGAAGGCGGCCGGCGTGGTGCTGCTGCGGCCAGCCTCACCCGGTACGGGTGTGATCGCGGGCGGTTCCGCCCGGGCCGTGCTGGAGTGCGCCGGCGTACGCGACGTCCTGGCCAAGTCGCTCGGCTCGGCCAACGCGATCAACGTCGTGCACGCGACCGTGGCCGCGCTGCAGCGGCTCGAGCAGCCGGAGACCGTGGCGAAGCGGCGCGGCAAGCCGGTCGAGGACGTGACGCCCGCAGCGCTGTTGCGGGCTCGGCAGGCGGTCTCGTCGTGAGCCGGCTGAAGGTCCGGCAGGTGCGTAGCGCGGTGAGCGGCAGGCAGAGCCAGCGCGACACGCTGCGGACGTTGGGGCTGCGCCGGATCGGCGACGAGTCGGTCCGCGAGGACCGGCCCGAGGTCCGGGGCATGATTAGGGCGGTCTCCCACCTGGTGACCGTCGAGGAGGTCGAGAACAGATGACGTTGAAGCTGCACCACCTGCGACCGGCGCCGGGCGCCAAGACGGCGAAGACCCGGGTCGGTCGTGGCCAGGGCTCGAAAGGCAAGACCGCCGGCCGTGGCACCAAGGGCTCGGGCGCGCGCAAGACCATCCCGCAGAACTTCGAGGGCGGCCAGATGCCGCTGCACATGCGGATGCCGAAGCTGCGTGGCTTCGCCAACCCGTTCCGGGTGGAATACCAGGTGGTCAACCTGTCGAGGCTCGGGGAGCTGTTCCCGCAGGGTGGCGAGGTGGGCGTGGCCGACCTGGTCGCCGCCGGCGCCGTACGGGCCGGCCAGCCCGTGAAGATCCTCGGCAACGGCGACATCTCGGTGGCCGTCCAGGTGAGCGCGAACGCCTTCTCGGCCACCGCCAAGGAGAAGATCGCCGCCGCCGGCGGCAGCACGACAGAGGTTTAGCGTCCGGTCTCGGGCCGGTTCTTGGTAGAGTCGCGAGGTCCCGCCCGCGGGTGCGCGCCTGAGGCCACGGTGCGAGGCGGTCGAGTCGAAGGGAGGGGTCGGGAGTGCTTGCCGCGTTCGCGAACGCGTTCCGGACCCCGGACCTGCGGAAGAAGATCCTGTTCACCCTCGGCATCCTGGCCATCTTCCGGCTGGGCTCGATCATCCCGGTGCCGAACGTCAACGTCTCCCAGGTCGACTTCTGCGTCAAGCAGGCGACCACCGGCGCGAGCCAGGGCCTCTACTCGCTGATCAACCTGTTCTCCGGCGGTGCGCTGCTGCACCTGGCGGTGTTCGCGCTCGGCATCATGCCGTACATCACCTCGAGCATCATCCTGCAGTTGCTGACCGTGGTGATCCCGCGGCTGGAGGCGCTGAAGAAGGAGGGCCAGGCCGGCCAGGCGAAGATCACCCAGTACACCCGCTACCTGACCCTGGTGCTCGCGGTGCTGAACTCGACCGCGTTCGTCACGGTCGCGGTCAACGACCGGCTCTTCGTCGGCTGCACCGGCCTGGTGCACGACAAGGGCATCTTCCCGGTCATCGTGATGATCCTGACCATGACGGCCGGCACCGGCGTCATCATGTGGCTCGGCGAGCTCATCACCGAGCGCGGGATCGGCAACGGCATGTCGGTGATGATCTTCACCCAGATCGCCGCCACCTTCCCGCAGGCGCTGTGGAGCATCAAGGTCGCCCGCCCCGGCGCGAACGGTTGGGTCGTGTTCCTGCTCGTGGTCGCGCTCGGCCTGCTGGTGATGGCAGGGGTCATCTTCATCGAGCAGTCGCAGCGCCGGATCCCGGTGCAGTACGCCAAGCGGATGGTCGGCAGGCGGATGTTCGGCGGCACCACCACCTATATCCCGATCAAGGTCAACCAGGCCGGCGTCATCCCGGTCATCTTCGCCAGCTCGCTGCTCTACCTGCCGGCGCTCTACTCGCAGTTCCGGCCGGAGGGCAAGGTGTCGTCCTGGATCCAGGCGCACTTCGTCAAGGGGGACCACCCGATCTACATGATCAGCTTCTTCCTGCTGATCGTGTTCTTCGCCTACTTCTACGTGGCCATCACCTTCAACCCCGAGGAGGTGGCCGACAACATGAAGAAGTACGGCGGCTTCATCCCCGGCATTCGGGCCGGCAAGCCGACCCAGGACTACCTGGCCTACGTGCTCTCCCGGCTCACCTTCCCGGGTTCGCTGTATCTGGGGCTGATCGCGCTGTTGCCCTCGGTGGCCTTCATCTTCCTCAACGCCAACCAGAACTTCCCCTTCGGCGGCACGTCGATCCTGATCATCGTCGGCGTGGGCCTCGACACCGTGAAGCAGATAGAGAGCCAGCTGCAGCAACGTCACTACGAAGGGTTCCTCCGCTGATGCGAATGTTGATCATGGGCCCGCCCGGGGCGGGCAAGGGCACCCAGGCGAAGCTGATCGGCGAGCACTACGAGATCCCGGCGATCTCGACCGGGGACATGTTCCGGGCGATGAAGAGCGAGAACTCACCGCTGGCCCGGCAGGTCCGCCAGATCATGGAGTCCGGCGGCTACGTCAGCGACGACGTCACCAACGCCATCGTGGCCAACCGGCTGGCACAGGGCGACTGCGACCACGGCTTCCTGCTGGACGGCTATCCGCGGACCCTGCAGCAGGTGCAGTACCTCGACGACCACCTGGAGGCGGGCGGCAAGCCGCTGGACGGGGTCGTCTCGCTCATTGCCGACGAGGACGAGCTGGTCGAGCGGCTGCTCAAACGAGCCGAGATCGAGGGCCGGGCCGACGACAACGACGAGACCATCCGCAAGCGGCTGCACATCTACGCCGAGCAGACCGAGCCGTTGCTCGACGTCTACCGGTCGCGCGGGGTGCTGGTCGAGGTGAACGGGCTCGGTTCGGTGGGTGAGGTGTCCCAGCGGATCTTCGACGCCCTCGACGGCCACGTCCGCGGCTGATCCTTCGACCCACCTCACGAGGCAGAGTCCCAGCATGCGCGTGCTCGTCACCGGCGGCGCCGGCTACATCGGGTCCCACACGGTCGTCGCACTCGCGAACGCCGGGCACGAGCCGGTCATCGTCGACAACTTTCGCAACGCCAAGCCGGCCGTGGTGGACCGGCTGGCCGCGCTGCTCGGCGCACCGCCGCCCGTCCACCGCTTCGACCTGACCGATCGAGAGGCCACCGAGGCCCTGTTCACCGAGCAGCGCATCGACGCGGTGATCCACTTCGCCGGCCTGAAAGCGGTGGGGGAGAGCGTCGAGCAGCCGCTGGACTATTACGGCAACAATATCGGCTCGACCCTGTCGTTGCTGGCCGCGATGCAGGGGCACGGCGTGCGGCGGTTCGTCTTCTCCTCCTCGGCGACCGTCTACGGCGGGAGCGCCCCGGTGCCGATGCGCGAGGACTTCCCGACCACGGCCGCCAACCCGTACGGCTGGAGCAAGGCCATGATCGAGCAGATCCTGCGCGACGTGGCCCTAACGGACGAGCGCTGGCGGGTCGCGGTGCTGCGCTACTTCAACCCGTGCGGCGCCCACCCGTCAGGCACGATCGGTGAGGACCCGCACGGCATCCCGAACAATCTGATGCCCTTCATCGCCCAGGTGGCGGCGGGCCGCCGGCCGCAGCTGCGGATCTTCGGCGGCGACTACCCGACGCCGGACGGCACCGCCATCCGCGACTACATCCACGTCGAGGACCTGGCCGCCGGGCACATCGCGGCGTTGGACTGCCTGGACGGCCTGTCCGACCGGCTCCGGGTCTGGAACCTCGGCACCGGGCGCGGCACCAGCGTGCTGGACGTGCTGCACGCCTTCGAGCGGGCCTGCGGCCGGGAGTTGCCGCACGAGATCGTCGACCGGCGGCCCGGGGATGTGGCGATGTCGTACGCCGATGTCAGTCGGGCGACCGCCGAGCTGGGCTGGCGGGCCGAGCACGGCATCGACCGGATCTGCGTCGACCACTGGCGCTGGCAGTCCGCCAACCCCGACGGTTACCCCACATGAGAAACGCTCGCGCACCCCTTGGGGCTTCGCGCGCTAGTTGGAGATAGCGCAGCAGGTGTCCAAATAGCGCGGCAGCAAGATGCAGAGGTCTCGAGACCGGGTCGCGCTCGTTCAGTCGGAAGACGTGGTCCGGACGCGGGCGCGGACCCGGGTTTAGCCGGGCAGGCTGACGAGGCCTGCGGCGCCGTCCACGGTGATCAGCTGGCCGGTGGTGATCTTCTGGGTCGCCTCTGGGACGCCGACGACGGCGGGGATGCCGTACTCGCGGGCCACGACCGCGCCGTGGGAGTTGGAGCCGCCCATCTCCATCACCAGCCCGCCGGCGGTCAGGAACAGCGGCGTCCAGCCCGGATCGGTGGACGGCGCGACCAGGATCTCGCCGGGTTCGAGGTGCGCGCCGACCGGGTCGAGCACGACCCGAGCCGGTCCGGTGACCGTACCGGCGGACGCCGGGCTGCCGGTCAGGCTGCCTTCGGGCGCGCCGGCGCCGGCCGTGACCGCCTCCGCATCGGTGCCGTCGGAGAGCAGCAGCCGGGGGATGTGCCGACGGCGCAGCTCAGCGTCGTACACCTCGCGGCGGGACTCGACCACCGGCCTGAGATCCTCCCCCGCGAGGCCGCGACGTGCATCACGGAGATCGAGGAAGAACACGTCGTCGGGCTGCTCGATCCGCCCGGTGTCGGCGAGCTCGCGACCCACCTGCCGCAGCTGCTCGCGCATGACGCCGAGCGCGACGATCAGCAGGAACTTGGGCGACTCACGGAATCCGATCAGCGCGTGTGCGCGGCGCAGCGCCAGGTTCACCAGCCGGCCCCGGATCGGGTTGCGCGCGCCGGCCCGGCGGCTCAGGTCGTCGATGGCGGCCGTCGCCTCAGCCTCGCCGCGCCGGAACTGGGCGGGCGGGTCAGGCTCGCCCTCGCCGAGTCGCAGGTAGTTGCCGATCGCGCCCAGCAGGTGGCTGGGATCGTCGGACCAGCGGGGCATGCCGAGGTCGATCTCCGCGACCGCGCGGTGGCCGTAGCGGCGCAGGAACGCCTGCATGCCCCCCTGAGCGACCGGTGGCAATGCCCGTTCCCGGTACCGCCTGGTCAACTCATCGACCGTCGACCCGGTGAAGACGGCCCGGGCGGCCTCGTCCTTGCGGATCGACTGGGTCAACTGCCAGAGCTTGAGGTCCATCTCGGTGGTCACGTTGTGCGGCAGCGCGCGCAGCACCTGCTGGATCTCGTACGGCTCCGCGAGGCCGCGAAGCAGGCGGCGCGCCACAACGAGTGAGATCAAGCCGCCGAGGGCGAAGGAGATCGTCCTCGGCATCAGCATGAAGATCTCGGTGCCCAGGCGCTGCACGACGAAGTCCAGCCGCTGCCCGGCGGTGGCATTGGCGGCCAGGGTGAGCGAGCCGCGCAGCTGGTTCTCCATCCGGTCGATCAGCCGGTACGCGAGCCGCGGGTTGATCAGTCCGGCCAGCACCCGGAGCGGGACCCCGTTGCGGAGCAGCACGCCGCCCACCGGCCGGAGCACGACGCGCGCGGGCGTCTCGATGATCGAGAACTCCGGCTGGTCGCCGAGGGCCTTCAGCACCCTGGCGGCGCGGGCCTCCATCACGCCAAAGACGCCGACCATGGCCCGGCGGCCGATCCTGTTCCGCAGGGCGGGTGTGACGTCGAGGTAGATTCGCTGGCCGACGTTGTGCATGGCCGGTGGACCGGCGAGCGGCTCAGCCGGCCGGCGGCCGGCGGCGGTCGCGATCGAGGTGCCGATCAGCCGGAACGCGGCGATGCCCATCGGGGTCAGCGGCCGGGTCAGGCCCTGGGCCAGGCTGAGGCACATCAGCACCCGCGCATCGGTACGGGTCAGCCGCGGCAGCGGGTAGAGGGTGGTGATCGGCCGGGCCTGGGTGAGCCACAGCGTCCCGTCCGCACCGAGCGCCCACTCGGTGTCCTGCGGCGCCCCGTAGTGCTTCTGGACCCGCTGACCCAGGTCGGCGAGCTGGAGCACCTGCGGGTCGCCGAGACACAGTCCGCCGCTGCCGCCGGCGAGCTCGTGCTGGGTCGTGCCGCCGCCGGGCGCGCTGGTGATCACCAGCCGCTTGTCGCCCGCCCGGCGCCGGCTGATCGTTCGGGTGGCGGTGTCGACGACGAAGTGGTCGGGGTTCACCGCGCCCGACACGACCGCCTCGCCCAGCCCGGGGCTGGCGTCGATCACCGTCTCGTGCCGGTTGCCGGTGAGCGGATTGGCCGTGAACATGACGCCGGCGGCGGCCGCGTCCACCATCTCCTGCACCACAACCGCGAGCGAGACAGTGCCGTGGTCGATGCCGGCGGCGTTGCGGTAGCTGACCGCCCGGTCCGTCCACAGCGACGCCCAGCACCGCTGGACGGCGTCCACAACGGCGTCCGTGCCGACCACGTTGAGGTAGGTGTCCTGCTGGCCGGCGAAGCTCGCGTAGCTCAGATCCTCGGCGGTCGCCGACGACCGTACGGCCACCGGAACGTCGGTTCCGAGCGCGGCGTAGCGCTCGGCGACCGCCATCTCCAGGTCTGCCGGCAGCTCCGCCGTCAGCACCCGGGTCCGCGCCTCCTTGGCCAGGATCGCGAGCACCTCGCGATCCTCGGCGGTGCGCAGCTGGTCGTACAGGTCCCCGAGCCGGTCACCGACCACGCGCCAATAGGCGTCGGTCGTCACGCAGAATCCGCCGGGGACAGGGAGCCCGGCCGAGCTCAGAATGCCGAGGTTGAGAGCCTTCCCGCCCACGTTCTCGATCATGGTGGCGTCGATCGTCGCAAGGTCCAGCAGCTCGTTCATGGCGAGACGATAGAGCAAAACCGAACAGAATTCAACAAGCGATGAATTATCCTCTTGGTGAGCGTAGCCGAGCCAATCCACCGCCCTTCGCACGTTCACCTTCGCGAACGAACCCGCTGTCGAAACCTCAGGTATGCGTTCGTTCTTGGTGCTGTGCGCCTGTTGCAACCGGCGCAGCGCGACAGTTGGTCACGTATACGTTCGTTTCCGCGCGCAGGTGGGTTTGCGCGCCTCGCATCGTCGTCGGTGTGAAGCGGAGATGGATGGGCGAGGTCGGCGTGCGGAGGACTGGAACGGCTGTCCGGGTAGCCTGAGGGAGATGAGCAGCAATCTGCCGATCTCCTCGCCCTACCGGAGCACGCCGGACGCCCCGGTGACCCCGACGGAACGGGATCGGCTGTCGGCCCGGCTCAACGCCGCGTACGCCGACGGCGCGCTGGAGGAGGACGACTACCGCGCCCGGCTCGACCAGCTGTTCGCCGCCAGCAAGCTCGGCGAGCTGGTGCCGGTCGTCGAGGGACTGCCGCCGCTGCCGACCTACGAGAGCCCGGCCTTCGTCCAGAACCCCGCTGGCGAGCCGGGCGAGCTGGCCGCCAGCCGCCCGGGTGGCGGTTTCTCCGTGCTGCTGCTCGCGATCATCGCCGGCGTCGTCGTGCTCGTCGCCATCCTGTTCTTGTTCATGGTGATGTAGCACCCAGCCTGAACGACGCGAGCCGTCAGTCTGCGTCGGTTGCGCGGCACTAAGTTTGGGGCCGTGTCTCCGCCCGCTTCGCAACAGCCGCCTTGGGGATGGCAGCAACCACCTCCTCCCGGCAACGCGTACGGCTGGGGGCAGTGGGCGCCGCAGCCACCGCCGCGCCCGTCCGGCGGTCGGGCTCTGGCCGGCGTGTTGATCGGGCTGATCGCCGCGGTGATCGGCACCATCGCCGTCGGCGCTGTGCTGGTCTATTCGCGGACCGTCGGCAGCGCCGACGTACAGCCGCCACGGACCTCGACCCTGTCGCCCGGGCCGACCAGTGCGCCGCCCACCCACTCGACACCGACAAGTCGGCCCACGCCGACCGGCCGGCCAACGACGACGCAGCGGCCGCCGACGGCCACCCCCACCGCGACGCCGACTCCCACGCCGAAGCCGACGCCCAGACCGACCCCCAGGCCGACGCCGACTCCTCAGCACACGCCGAAGCCGAAGCCGACCAAGCCGAGGACGTACGAGGACTACCTGGTCCGCAACCCGCTCTACAGCTTCTATCTCTCTCCGTCCGACTGCTCCCAACCGCCCCGGCCGGTGCCGACGAAGCAGAAGGACGACCTGCGCTATCTGAAGAACCTGGTCGGCTGCATGACCTCGGCCTACAGCGGGGTGTTGAAGAAGGGAGGCTTCCGGCTGACGACGCCCGGGGTGACCATCTACACCGGCACGATCCAGACCCCGTGCGGCACCGGGCTCAAGGGCTACCCGGTCTTCTATTGCAGTGGCAACGAGATGATCTACTCCTCCGCCGGCTCCACCGCCGCGTACGCCCGGACGCTGCGGCTCGGCGGCTACTGGATCATGTTCCACGAGTTCGCGCACCATGTGCAGGCGCGCACCGGCATCCTGGGCAGCGGCTACACCCGGAACGAGCCGCAGCTGCAGGTCAGCCGGCGGATCGAGCTCCAGGCTGACTGCATGATGGGCATGACCAGCATCTCGGTCCGCAGCACCAAGCTGAACGCGCAGGACAGGCGAGAGATGACGGCCTGGCGCAACGCCGTGCCGGACGTGATCCACGGCCAGAGCGCCTCCCAGCTCTACTGGGTGAACCGCGGGTTCGGCACCGACGACTTCGCCCGCTGCAGCACCTGGCGAGTCACCCAGCACATCAGCTGACGGCCTGGTCGGAGTCGGTGGCCCGAGCCGTTTGACGGCGTCAGCAGTGGGTAAGCGGGTGATCGCAGATCCAGGTCCGCCTCGGCCACGAACACTAGAATGTGAGCGTGCCCCGGCAACACATCAGCCAGCGCAAGATTGCCGAGCACGTGCAAAGGCTCGGCGAGCTGTATCCGCCTATCTCGCTCGACTCCGTCGACCGGACGATCAAGAATCCGCAACTGGTTGCCGAGCGGTACGGGCACGTCATCGACTATCTGGCCCGGGTCGAGCTGGAGGTCGACCGCAACGTCTTGGAGCTGCTGGTGCTGCTGCCGGACGTGGACGACACGAACAAGACCTTCTACGCCGACGTCTGGCAGCCCCAGGAGATCCGGCACGGTTTGATCTTGGACCGGCTGCAGCAGGACCTCGGGCGCAAGCCGGCCAAGCCGCACCTCGAGGTCAACTTCAAGATCAAGATCCTGGGCGGGCTGGCCGGGCTGAAGCCGGTCCAGGACGTCGCCAAACTGCTCTACTTCCTCACCGGCGCGAGCACCGAGCGACAGGCGGTGCTGGCGTACAACCGGATCAACGACGGCATGAAGCAGCTGGGCGAGACCGCGATCTCGCGGACGATCATCACGCCGATCAAGCAGCAGGAGCCGGGGCACTTCGCCTTCTACCAGATGTCCGCGATGGCGATGATCCAGGACAAGGTGCTGCGACCATGGCAGCTGTTCCTCGCCCGGGTGCTGCGCGAGCGGTCGTACCATCTGGTCGGCACCAACGCCATGGACACCTACAAGGCCGACATGGGCGGGGTGATCACGACTCTGGGCCTGGACGACGATCTCGCCGGCTATGCGCGCGAGGTCGGCCGGGTCGAGAGGCGCGTGCTCTGGGCGGACCGGCAGGGCATGGACTTCCCACCGTACATCCTCAAGGCGCTGCGCGAGAGCGTCGAACTCTACCGGGAGCGGCTGGAGCGCACTCTGTCGGCGCGCATTCGTACGACCTGAGCTAGCCGGAGCAGCGACCGCCCGGGAGGGAGGGGAGCCGCCTGCCGAGCCAGCGGGCAATCGTCATGAGGTCCCCGGTCCCCTGGATGAAGCCCCTTCGGCGACCAGACCGCGATCGCGACGGCCACCTTCGTGCCGTCGGACAGCGTCACGAGCCCGACCTGTCGGACCAGATAGCTGTTGCCAACCGGTCCCCAGCCACCCTTGAACGCGGTGTGCTCGAGGCGGCCGAGTCCCCAGCGCTGGCTGGCCGTGATGTGGCTCATCTCGGCGACCACCGGCTTGGCACTGGCCAGGCAGGACAGGCCGGCGGGGCACGCGCCCAACACTGCCAGGCGCCGCCCTCCCGGGCGACTCCCGTGAGGAACGGACGTGCACGTTCGTTCCACGCACGCTGCGCCGGATGCAACCGGCGTAACGCGACAGGATGCGGCGTGTACGTTCGTTTCCGACGCCGGCCCGAGCGAGCGGCGGCTGTGCCGACCCGGTCAAGGGGACCGCTCGGGTGATTTGGGTCAGGGCAGCAAACCGCGTAAGGTTGTCTGTCGGCCATCGAAGCCGGTGGCCATTGCGGCATGCAGTGAGAATGTAGCGGCATGCGACGACTGAGATTGTGAGTTCATGGCGAAGAAGGAAGGCGCGCTCGAGCTGGAGGGCACCGTGGTCGAGGCCCTGCCCAACGCGATGTTCCGCGTTGAGCTGGCCAACGGGCACCGGGTGCTGGCCACGATCAGTGGCAAGATGCGGCAGCACTACATCCGCATCCTTCCGGCGGACCGCGTGGTCGTCGAGCTCTCCGCGTACGATCTCACCCGCGGCCGCATCGTCTACCGGCACAAGTAAGGCCAGCAACATCCATCATCGCCTGGCGCGCTCACGCGTGCCCGGCGCGGTCGAGAGAGGCTCGATGAAGGTCCAGCCGAGCGTCAAGAAGATCTGCGACAAGTGCAAGGTGATCCGCCGGCACGGTCGCGTGATGGTGATCTGCGAAAACCCGCGGCACAAGCAGCGGCAGGGTTGAGGCTCGGCGTTTCACAGCGCCGAGCGAGAAGCCCAACCGGGCCGGCAACGGCCCGCAAACCGGTCCGCGCAGCGGTCCGGAGCAAGAACCGAAAAGCGTGATCGCAACCCGGGAGCAGTCCCGGGACCACCCTCGGTCGGAGGCCGGGGCCTTGGTGATCGGGCTTGGCGCAACCGCGCGCCGCGTCCGGTCGAAGGCAGCCAGGGACGCATCACGCCAGACACCTCCGCGATGCGGTGCGACCCGTACGGGCCGCACGCGCCGGACCGGCACGCGTCGACAGACGAAAGGTAACTCCGCCTGATGGCACGCCTGATCGGTGTCGACCTGCCGCGCGACAAGCGCCTCGAGGTCGCCCTCACCTATATCTACGGCGTCGGCAAGACCCGCGCCCTGCAGACCCTTGAAGCCACTCAGATCAGTGGCGACGTCCGGGTCCACCAGCTGACCGACGAGCAGCTCGTCGCGCTCCGCGACTGGATCGAGGCCAACTACCAGGTCGAGGGCGACCTCCGCCGCGAGGTGGCCTCCGACATCCGCCGCAAGGTCGAGATCGGCTCCTACCAGGGCCGCCGCCACCGCAGCGGCCTGCCCGTCCGCGGTCAGCGGACCCGTACCAATGCGCGCTCCCGCAAGGGCGCCCGCAAACCCGTCGCCGGCAAGAAGAAGGCCAAGTAACCCGCGCGCGGGTTGCTTGAATCTCTCGAGACTTCAGGAGCAGCACACAGATGCCTACCGCAGGTCGCAGCAGCGGCGCCGCCAAGAAGGTGCGGAAGAAGGAGAAGAAGAACGTGGCCGCCGGCCACGCGCACATCAAGAGCACGTTCAACAACACGGTCATCTCGATCACCGACCCCGCGGGCGCCGTGATCGCCTGGGCCTCCGCCGGCACGGTCGGCTTCAAGGGCTCGCGCAAGTCCACCCCGTACGCGGCGCAGATGGCGGCTGAGGCCGCCGGTCGGCGGGCGATGGAGCACGGGATGAAGCGGGTCGACGTGTACGTCAAGGGCCCGGGCTCGGGCCGGGAGACCGCGATCCGCTCGCTCGGCGCCATCGGCCTCGAGGTCGGCGCGATCTCCGACGTCACCCCGGTGCCGCACAACGGCTGCCGCCCGCCCAAGCGCCGTCGCGTCTGACGCCCGAGTAGGAAGGACTAACGCACCATGGCTCGCTACACCGGTCCCATGACCAAGAAGTCCCGCCGGCTGGGGGTCGACCTGGTCGGCGGCGACGCGGCGTACGAACGTCGCCCCTATCCGCCCGGCGTGCACGGCAAGGGCCGCACCAAGGAGTCGGAGTACTCCCTGCAGCTGCGGGAGAAGCAGAAGGCCCGCTTCAGCTACGGCGTGCTGGAGAAGCAGTTCCGCCGCTACTACGAGGAGGCCAACCGGCTCCAGGGCAAGACCGGCGACAACCTGCTGCAGATCCTGGAGTCCCGGCTGGACAACGTGGTCTACCGCGCCGGCTTCGCCCGGACCCGGCGGCAGGCCCGCCAGCTCGTCGTGCACGGCCACTTCGTGGTCAACGGCCAGAAGGTGAACATCCCGTCCTACCGGGTCGGCCCGCACGACGTGATCGACGTCAAGGAGAAGTCCCGCAACCTGACGCCGATGATCGTCGCGCGCGAGACCCACTCCGAGCGGGACGTGCCGGCCTGGATGGACGCGCTGCCGAACAAGATGCGGATCCTGATCCACCAGCTGCCGGTCCGCCAGCAGATCGTCGTGGACGTCCAGGAGCAGCTCATCGTCGAGCTCTACAGCAAGTAGGAGTCGGACTTCGTCCGACAGAAAGGCAAAGGCGCGGTAGCCGCTGCGCGGCTACGCTTTGTTGGTTCCGAGCAGGCAAGCTCCTGCTGAGCGCCTGCTCGGTGAACCAGCGACTGCAGGAGAAGCGCCTGCAGTCGCTGGTTCAGGCAATACCCCGGTGCGCCGGATGCGCATCGGGTCCGCACCGTCAAATAGCGGGTGGTGCGGGGAAGGAACTACACACCATGCTGATCGCACAGCGCCCGTCCCTGACCGAAGACGCGGTATCGGACAGCCGGTCCCGTTTCGTCATCGAGCCGCTGGAGCCGGGCTTCGGCTACACGCTCGGCAACTCGCTGCGGCGCACGCTGCTGTCCTCCATCCCGGGGGCGGCCGTCACCAGCATCAAGATCGACGGCAACCTGCACGAGTTCTCCACCCTGGAGGGCGTCGTGGAGGACGTCACCGAGATCATCTTGAACCTCAAGGACCTGGTCGTCTCCTCCGAGGAGGACGAGCCGGTCACCATGTACCTGCGCAAGGCCGGTGCCGGCGCCGTGACCGCGGCGGACATCGCGCCGCCGGCCGGTGTCCAGGTGCACAACCCGGAGCTGCACATCGCCACCCTCAACGACTCCGGCAAGCTGGAGATGGAGCTCGTCGTGGAGCGCGGCCGCGGCTACGTCTCGGCGGTGCAGAACAAGACCGCGGACGCCGAGATCGGCCGGATCCCGGTCGACTCGATCTACTCCCCGGTGCTCAAGGTCACCTACAAGGTCGAGGCGACCCGCGTCGAGCAGCGGACCGACTTCGACAAGTTGATCTTGGACATCGAGACCAAGTCGGCGATCCGGCCGCGGGACGCGGTCGCCTCCGCCGGCCGCACCCTGGTCGAGCTCTTCGGGCTCGCGCGTGAGCTCAACCTGGACGCGGAGGGCATCGAGATCGGCCCGTCGCCGATCGACGAGCAGCTCGCGGCCGACCTTGCACTGCCCGTCGAGGAGTTGAACCTGACCGTACGGTCCTACAACTGCCTCAAGCGCGAAGGCATCCACACCGTCGCCGAGCTGGTGTCGCGCAGCGAGCAGGACCTGCTGGACATCCGGAACTTCGGTTCCAAGTCCATCGACGAGGTCAAGATGAAGCTGCACGAGATGGGCTTGTCGTTGAAGGACAGCGCCCCCGGCTTCGATCCGCTGAGCGCCATCGGCCGGTACGACGAGCTCGAGGACGAGGATGTCGACTTCTCCGAGACCGAGCAGTACTGATCGCCTCAGCCGCTGAGCAGAACGTGGAGGACTGACACATGCCATCACCCACCAAGGGGGCCCGCCTCGGCGGCAGCCCGGCGCACGAACGGATCATCCTGGCCAACCTCGCGACCCAGCTCTTCGAGCACGGCCGGATCGTGACCACCGAGGCGAAGGCGAAGCGACTCCGGCCGCTGGCCGAGAAGTTGATCACCAAGGCGCGGCGGGGCGACATCCACTCCCGCCGGCTGGTGCTCACCACGGTCAAGGACAAGGGCGTGGTGCACACGCTCTTCACCGAGATCGCGCCGACCTTCGCCGACCGGGAGGGCGGCTACACCCGGATCACCAAGGTGGGTCCACGGAAGGGCGACAACGCCCCGATGGCGCTGATCGAGCTCGTCACCGAAACAGTGGAGGAGAGCAAGAAGGCGAACGCGCGCACCACCGGGCCGGCTCGCAAGACCGCCAAGCGGCCGGTCAAGGCAGCCGAACCCACCGGTAGGGCGGCGAAGACGGCGGCCAGCACCGTTCCGGTCGAGGCGACGGAGCTGGATGCCGAGGAGCTCGCGGCCGCTGCGGCCGAGGGCGACGCCGCCGGCGCCCTCGCCGAGCCCGCTGACGTCGTCACCTCGGCCTCCGACGAGGAAGCGGAGGTCGAGGTGACGGAGGCCGGCGCCGAGGAAGCGGAGTCCGACGTCCCACGGGAAGGCACCGAGGGAGCCGAGCCTGCGGTGACGGAGGACGGCACCGAGAAGGCCGACTGACGCACGACGAG
>Ga0081539_10001285_pt1 | contig 44181 bp, 33 predicted proteins | sample TabmetS4T2R2_FD_71023 | JGI IMG/M metagenome (GOLD analysis project Ga0081539, IMG submission 71023) | Tabebuia heterophylla rhizosphere microbial communities from the University of Puerto Rico - S4T2R2 | ecosystem: Host-associated > Plants > Roots > Rhizosphere ... | reverse complement strand
CGAGCGGCGCTCACCAGCCGATTGCTCGGCGAGCGATTGGGCGGTGACGTCAACTACGTGTTCGCCGATCACGCGTACTCCTGGAGTCCGGCCACCGCCGACGTCGCGCAGCGTGAGCTCGTATCGATCACCGGTCCGACCAACTCCGAATACGTCGTCGTCTTCGATCGCGTGCGCGTGGCGAATCCGGCCACCCAGCAAAAGGTCTGGAAGATTTGGGTGACCGCCCAGCCGCGATTCGTCAACGGCACCGTCGCCACCCCGCGCACCGGAAAGTGGACCTCGTCGAACGCGGACACCGTGGAAGTCACCAACCAACTGGACGTCGTGAGATCCAAGAACTACGAGGCGGCGCCGACACACGGCCGTTTGTTCCTGCGTACGTTGAGTCCTGACGCCCGGATCGTCAGCGCGTTGGGCGGGCCCGGCAAGGAGTTCCAGAGCGGCAACGATGACGGGACGACGCCGTGGGGCGCACCCGAGATGACCCCGGCGATGTGGGCGTACCTGGGATGGGGGCGCATCGAGGTGCGGCCCTCGAGCGCCCGCGCCTACGACACCTTCCTCAACGTGATGCAGTACGGGGACTCGCGCACGTTGGCGGCGATGACGCCGACCCGCCGGATTCAGAGCTCGGAAGGCGGCGGGGTCGGCGTGCACATCGCCGATCCGCAGCGCGAAACGGTGACGATGTTCGTCGACGATGTCGGCCAGGTGTTCCAGGCGAGCCGGATCGTCTATACGTTCAGCCCTGTGGCCGCGCGGTCGACCCACCTCGTCGCCGACCTCGCGCCCGGCGATTACTTCGTCTCGGCCTCCGGCGGCAGCGGCAGAACGATTACGGTCGCGAAATCGGGCGGCGGGCAGCGCATCACGGCGGTCGACGGCACCGTCCTCTTCGATCTCAGCGGCACGACGGTGATACCGGGCGCGCCGCCCGCACCGAAGGACCTGCGCCTCGTGAACTAGTCGACACCCCGTCTTACCTTCTTCAGACACCTGCGACGCCAAGCAGTTTAGTCACCCCATAGGGAGACTAAGCCGCCTGGCGCGCTGTCGACACCTGCTGCCGCTCCTGCAAATGAAGGGGGCCGGCGTCCATGGCCCAACCCGACCTGTCTGGCGAGCGAATTGCCTGAACAGCCTCGGCTTGTCGGCCCTTTCATGCTGTTTCTAGGTGTCTCCGACCTCGGGCGGAACCCCAGTGTCGCTCTGTTCGACGACCGATCGCCGGTCCCGCTGGCCGCGATCGAAGAGGACAAGCTCGCTCGTCGGGTCGAGGGCGGTGTGCCTCGCCGCGCCATCGAATACTGCCTCGGTCAAGCGGGGGCTCGGCTCACGGACCTGACCGCGATCGGCATTGCCGGCCGGCCACGTCGCGCGTGGCTGCGCGAGCAACGGCTGAAACACCTGACAGGGACCAGTGGCGGCGCCGCGCGCGGCTGGTCGGGTGCCCCCGCAGCCCAGCGATGGGGACGCGTGCAACTGCTCAAGGAGCTCGTCGGCGATGCCGCGGGTGTGTACGCGTTCGAACATCACCGCTGCCACGCTGCCGGCGCCTACTACTCGAGCGACTTCGATTCAGCGCTGGTCCTCACGCTCGACGGCGCCGGGGACATGCTGGCTGGATTGCTGTCGGTCGGCGACGGAGGCGAGCTGCGGAGCGTACGCCCGGTGCCATTTCCGAATTCATTCGGCTGGCTCTACGGATCGGTGACGGAGTTTCTCGGTTTCCGCGCCGGCGCCGACGAACACCGGACGCAGTGGCTTGGCTGCCACGGCGAGCCCCATTACCGCAGCGTGTTCGAGAAGCTCTTTTGGCGCGACGACGAGTCGCTGCCCATTCTCGATCAACGGTGGCTCGGTGCCCGATGCGGAGAGCAATGGCGGCTGTCGGGTCGCCTGCGCGATCAACTCGAGCTCACGACCGCCGACAGCAACGGCATGCCGCAACGCGCTGCGGTGGCCCGCAGCCTTCAGGAATTCGTCGAAGACCACATCGTCAGCCTCGCGGAAAGCTATCGAGTCAAGACGCAGCGCCGCAATCTCTGTCTGTCCGGCGGCGTGTTCCTGAACGGTCTGCTCGTACACGCGCTCGAAAAGCGGACGCAGTTCGATCGCGTCTTCGTGCAGTCCTCGCCGGACAATCCCGGCACCGCGATCGGTGCTGGGTTCCTGGTTCGACAGCGTGTGCTCGGGGATCCACACCGTGCCGCGAATCTCCACGTGCATCTGGGTCCGGAGTTCAGCCCGCAGGCGATCAAGGACGTGCTCGACAACTGCAAGCTGATTTACCGCTTCTTTCCCGAGCGCGAGCGATTGCTGCAGGCGGTGGTGGAGCTCCTCGCGCAGGACAAGATCGTCGCCTGGTTTCAGGGGCGCATGGAGTTCGGGCACCGCGCGCTCGGCAACCGATCCATTCTTGCCTCGCCGTTCGCGCCCTACGTCAAGGAAAACCTGAACCAGTTCATCAAGCATCGCCAGGACTTTCATCCATTCGTGCTGTCGGTGCCTGCCGACGCCGCCGCGGACTATTTCGACGCGAGTCGCAACTGCCGCTTCGCCGCCTCGGTCGGCGAGTTGAAGCCGGGCATCACGGCATTCCAGCGCTTCACGTTCGGGCAACGGCGCGTACGTCTGCACGTGGTCGACGATGCCAATCCACGATTCGACGCTCTCCTGCGCCGGTTCGGGAGCGTCGCACCAGCACCGGTGCTCGTGAACACGTCCTTCAATCTGTTCGGGGAGCCGCTCGTGTGCGATCCGCGCTCTGCCGTCCGCAGCTTCTATTGCTCGGGCATCGATGCGCTGGCGATCGGCGACTTCCTGGTCGTGAAATGACATATCGGGAGACAAGATGACGACGGAAGGAACCGTGGCGCGACGATCGAGCCGGTCGCCACGACTGGCGACGAAGCTATTGGCGCTGGCGATTGCGCTTGCCTGTGCCGGCGCTCTGGCCGAGGCGATGGTCCGCGTGGCGCACCCGGGGTTTCCTGGTTTCCGCCTGCCGCAAGTGGAACATCGTCCGATCCCCGGCATCGGATTCGAGATGGTCCCGAACCAGCAGGCCTATACCTGGGCCTCGCCTGCGCGAATCAATTCGCTCGGGTTCCGCGGCGCGGAACCGCGTAACCCGCCAGGACGGCCGCTGGTCCTCTGCGTGGGCGACTCGATGACGTTCGGAAACGGCGTCGAGGAAAGCGACACCTTCACGTTCCAGCTGCAGCAGTTGATGCAGCGTCAATGGCCGGAGACGCGACCCGAAACGCGCAACATGGGGGTCCAGCGGTACTTCACCTACCAGGAGCTCGAACTGATCAAGCGCTATGCCCTCCGTCTCAAGCCCGATATCGTCACGCTGTCCGTGTATGTGAACGATCTGGGACTGAGACCGTCCGGGGACTATGTCAAGGAGTACGAAGACGAGCGCGAAAAGGCGGCGACGGCGTTCCACAACGCGTTCCCCACGCTGTACCTGCTGATCAAGAACTCGGCGACGATCGAAACGATGAAGAACATCTACCTCGGGTCGTCGGGCCGACGAACCATCGGGCAGCGTGCGCTCGATGGCGAAATTACTGCGAACGACGAGCCAAAGTGGCGAACGGTGGAAGAGGATCTGACGACATTCCGCCAGCTGGCCGACATGTATGGGTTCAAACCCTATGTCGTCTTCGTACCGTCGCGGCGGCAGGTCCGGACCGACATGCCCAACAGCGCCTACCCGCGGCGATTCGTCGAGCACGCGCGAACGCAGCGGCTCACCACGATCGCTCCAATCGATGCGTTCAAGCGAGAGCTGGCCGCCGGTCACGACCCGTACCTCCCGTGGGACGACCACATGAGCGCGGTCGGTCATCGGCTGGTGGCGGAAGCGATCATGGAGCAGGTTCGGCAGACCCGCCACGACACGGACGCGGCCGTCGCACCTGCGGGGCGGCAAGTCGCACAGCAGCAGGTGCAGCAGTGACGCACCCGGGCACACGCACAGAGGGACAGCGATGACGGCGATACTGGGTATTTCCGCGTACTACCACGACTCGGCGGCGGCGCTCGTGGTCGACGGCACGATCGTGGCCGCGGCGCAAGAGGAGCGGTTCAGTCGCAAGAAGCACGACGAGCGATTTCCGACGCACGCGATTGAGTACTGCTTGCGCGAGGGCGGCCTCACGGCGGACCAGTTGGACTACGTCGGCTTCTACGACAAGCCGCTGTTGAAATTCGAGCGGCTGCTCGAGACGTACCTCGGAACGTCGCCGGCGGGCTTTTCCTCGTTCCTGCAGGCGATGCCGATCTGGCTGTCGCAGAAGCTGTATCTCTCGCGCGAGATGACCAAGGGCTTGAAAGGGCTCTACCGCAAGCGTTACATCTACGCCGGGCACCACGAGACGCACGCGGCCAGCGCCTTCTTTCCCTCACCCTTCGACGAAGCCGCCATCCTGACGCTGGACGGTGTCGGTGAATGGTCGACCGGCACCTTCGGCGTCGGCCGGGGCAATCGCATCGAGCTCTCGCACGAGATGCGCTTCCCGCACTCGCTCGGGCTGCTCTACTCGGCGTTCACCTACTACACCGGCTTCGAGGTGAACTCGGGCGAGTACAAGTTGATGGGGCTCGCGCCGTACGGCGAGCCGCGCTACGTCGACACCATCCTGAAGCACCTCATCGATCTCAAAGAGGACGGCTCGTTCCGGATGGACATGTCGTACTTCAACTACTGCCAGGGTCTGACGATGACCTCGCAGAAGTTCCACGATCTGTTCGGCGGTCCGCCGCGCAAACGCGACAGCGACATGTCGCAGCGCATCATGGACATCGGTGCCTCGATCCAGCGGGTCACCGAGGAGATCATGCTGCGCAGCGCGCGCCACGTTCACGCGCAGACGGGCATGAAGAACCTGTGCCTCGCCGGCGGCGTCGCGCTGAATTGCGTCGGCAACGGGCGATTGCTGCGGGAAGGTCCCTTCGAGAACATCTGGATTCAGCCGGCGGCCGGTGACGCCGGCGGCGCGCTCGGCGCGGCGCTCCTCATCTGGCACCAGCTCCTCGATCGACCGCGCACGGCGAGCGCGACCGATTCGCAGCAGGCATCGCTGCTCGGTCCCGAGTTCGGCGACGACGCGATCGAATCGTTCCTGCGCGGCGTCGGCGCGTCCTACAGCCGCGTCGACGATGACGAGACGCTGTGCGAGACGGTGGCCTCCGCCATTGCCGCCGGCAAGGTCATCGGATGGTTCCAGGGCCGGATGGAATTCGGTCCGCGCGCGCTCGGCGCGCGCAGCCTGATCGGCGATGCCCGCGATCCGCGGATGCAGAGCATCATGAACGTCAAGGTCAAGTTCCGCGAGGGATTCCGGCCCTTCGCACCCGCCGTACTGCGCGAGCACGCGCACCGCTACTTCGAGGTGACCGAGGGTCTCGAGAGTCCGTACATGCTGCTGGTGGCTCCGGTGCGCGACGATCGGCGCCGTCCGCTGTCGACCGAGGAGCAGCACTCGACCGGTTTGTCGAAGCTGCAGGCTCACCGCTCGGAGATTCCGGCAGTGACGCACGTCGACTACTCGGCGCGCATCCAGACCGTCGACCGCGAGCGGCATGGTCTCTACTGGCGGCTGATCGACGCCTTCTACCGCCAGACGGGTTGCCCGGTCGTGGTCAACACCAGCTTCAACCTCGGGTGGGATCCGATCGTCAACACGCCGAAGGAGGCGTACGACACGTTCATGGCGTCGGACATCGACGTGCTCTGCATGGGGCATCTGGTGCTCGAAAAGCAGAAGCAGCGCGCCTGGGTGAGCGTCGACGTGCGTCGCGAACCGGACGCGGTCCTGCGCGAGGTGTGGGCCAGCCCGTGTCACCGGACCGAACTGGTGGTCCAGGGCGAATATCTGCTCTGCTCCGAGTGCGGTCTCCGCTATCCCATGGAGGGAGGCATCCCGCAGCTGTTCTACCCGCATGACGGATTCGCGCAGGGCGGCGACGTCACCGAGACGGTCAAGGCGTTCTACGAGGAGACGCCGTTCCCGAACTACGACGATCACGACTCGATCCGGTCGCTCATCGACAAGTCCCGGCGCGGGATGTACGCGCGCATGCTCGACGCCGCGATTCCCTACAACAGCACGGTGCTCGAAGTCGGGTGTGGCACCGGTCAGCTCAGTAACTTCCTCGGCATCTCGTGCCGTCGCGTGGTCGGCGCCGACCTGTGCCTGAACTCGCTGCGGCTCGGGACCAACTTCGCGCGCCAGCACGGGCTCGATCGCGTGGCGTTCGTGCAGATGAACCTGTTCCGCCCGTGCTTCAAGCCGCAGCAATTCGACGTCGTCCTCTGCAACGGCGTCCTGCACCACACGAGCGATCCGTATGGCGGCTTCAAGAGCATTCTTCCGCTGGTCAAGCCGGGAGGTCACATCATCATCGGCCTCTACAACACCTACGGGCGGCTGATGACCGATCTGCGGCGGCTGGTGTTCCAGGCGACGGGCGGTCAGGCGAAGTGGATCGATCCGTATCTGCGTTCGACGCCGATGAGCCTCGAGAAGCGGCGGGCATGGTACGCGGACCAGTACCGGCATCCGCACGAATCGAAGCACACGATCGGCGAGGTGCTGCAGTGGTTCGACGAACGCCGGGTCGAATTCATGCGCGGCATTCCGCGGGTGACGCTCGACGGCGCGGATGCGAACGCGTCCAACCTGTTCTCGCCCTCCTCACGCGGCACACGATCGGATCATTTCTGGGTGCAGGCCAAGCAGGTGGTCACCGGCAGCCGCGAGGGCGGGTTCTTCCTGATGGTCGGCCGGGTGCCGGGCACGGCGGCGGCAACGCCACAGGCACGTGAAAACGAGAGGGTGGCGGTATGGCGCTAATCAAGATCAACGACAATCCATCGACGCGCGAGCTGCGGCAGTTCGCCGGCATCTGGTTCCCTGTTTTCTGGCTGATTGTCGCCGGCCTGCTCTACTCCGGGGATGCGACGCGCGGGGCGATCGGTGCCGCCGGAGTCGGCATCGTAATCGGCGCGATCGGTGTGGCCCGGCCGCGCTTCATGCACCCGATTTACCTGATCTGGATGTACCTCGCGTATCCGATCGGTTTCGTGGTGTCGCACGTGCTGCTCGGCGTGATCTTCTATCTGATACTGACGCCGGTCGGGTTGCTGATGAAGGTGTTCGGGTATGACCCGCTGCAGCGCCAGATGGGAGCTGCCACGACGTATTGGGTGCGCACGGAGCCGCCCGCGAACAAGAACCAGTATTTCCGCCAATTCTGACGGGGACGACAGTCATGACCTCACGCAATTCGACCGACGACTTTTCCTCTTTGAGCGACGCGCCGCGCCCGGGCGTCGTGCGCGAGCTCGCCGACTTCCTGCTGCACAACAAGAAGTGGTGGCTGGCGCCGATCATCGTGGTGCTGTTGCTGGTCGGCGGCATGCTCATCATCGGCGCGACGGCAGCGGCACCGATTATCTACACGCTGTTCTGAGCGATCCGCATCAGGAAGGCCGGCGCCCGAGTGGGCGCCGGCCGCGCTCATGGATGCGACGCGAAGTACTGCTTCCGAATGCGTCGCGCCTTCTGCAGTAATCGCTTCCGCCACGTCAGCGGCTTCTCGCCGGACTTGTTGGTGTGTGGGAACGGCCGGTCGGGAACGTCGACACCGAGAAAGTCGCACAGCGGCTTCCAGCCGTCGCCCTTGGTGAGATCCATCACCAGCAGATCGCCAGGCCGACGCTTGAAGTGCTCGAGCACTTCGGCGTTGTGGGTTTCATATCGCCGCGTATAGACCGCTTCATTACCCTGCGGACATCCCGCGCCATAGATCCACTGGCGCATCGGCGTCTCGACGCGCCCGAAATCCTTGATCTGGCTCTTCATCCACGACGCCGAGTCCCGGACGGTCAGGATGAACCTGCTGTTCGGGTACTTGGCATCGAGATACTTGTAGAGAATCGGCCACGGATTGTCCTGGAAGGCGTCGAACCGCTCGACGAGGCCGTCGGCCATCGTTTCGACGTTCTTCGCGATGTTCGGATCGTGAACGCCGTTCGGTCCGGTGACGCGATAGCCGAGGATCTTCAGCGCCGCCCCAAGGCTCGACGTCCCCGTCTTGTGAAACCCGATGCAGAAGACTTTCGGCTTCACTGATTGGCCGCCGGCTTTCCAGGTTCCGCCGCCGGCACCACCTGCATCCCATTGAGATCGAACGCCACGGTACCGGCGACAGCTGGCACGCGCTGGCCGCCTGGCGATTTCGATACCGAGATGGTCACGCCGCCGTTCGCGGCAGTCGAAGCGCTCACGTAGTAGTCGCCCGACGCCAGGTCGGTAATGAAATGCGATGACCGCATGCCGACGCGGCTGAACGTGTAGTTGACTTCGCTCTTCTTGAAGACCTGCGCGTGATCGTCCACGAACATGACGACCGACTCGCGGCGCGGGTCGGCGATATGCACGCCGACGCTGCCGCCGTCACCGCTCTTGATCTTGTGCGTCGGGGTCATGGCGCTCAGCGAGCGCGAATCCCCGAACTGCATCACGTTGAGAAACGTGTCATAGGCGCGCGCGGCGGACGGCCGCACCTCGATGCGCCCCCACCCGAGGTAGGACCGTATCGCATCGTTCATCTCGGGCGCGCCCCACGGCGTTGTCCCGTCATCGTTTCCGCTCTGGAATTCGCTGCCGGGGCCACCCAACGCATTGACGATCCGGGCGTCCGGGCTCAGCGTGCGCAGGAACAACCGGCCATGTGTGGGCGCCGAGTGATAGTCGCGCGTGTTGATGTTGTCCAGTTGGTTGGTCACTTCCAGCGTGTCTGTGGTCGACGACGTCCACTTTCCCATTCGCGGCGTGTCGACGCTTCCATTGATGAATCGCGGCTGCGCGCTCACCCAGATCTTCCAGACCTTCTCGTCGGCGGTCGGATTGATCACGCGCATGCGATCGAAGACGACGACGTACTCGGAGTTGGTCAGGCCGATGATCGACACGAGCTCACGCTGCGCGACGTCAGCGGTGGCCGGATTCCAGACCTCGCCGTGATCGGCAAACACGTAATTGACCGCGCCATCGAGACGTTCCGCCAGCACACGTCCGGAGAGGCGCGCCCTCAGGCCGCGCGCGCCGAAAACCGGATCGAGCACCATCCCGTTCTCGTCGTAGTGCGCGTCATCGGCGCCCTTGTGAATCCCAAGCGTGTTCAGGAAGACGTTGCTGCCCTTCGTCCTGATGCGGGCCTCGCCTCCCTTGTTGTTGGCGGCATTGAGAACCAGATAGCCGTACTTCTCGATCGTGAAGTGTCCAAACAGCTTGTCGCCGTGCGCATACATGCCGTACGGCTGGCTGGTCGTCGTGACGAAGGTATCGCCAGCTCGAAACGCGTACATACCCAAGCCGAAACGCGTCGCCTGAGGAACGCTGCGGTCCGGCGCCTGCGCCGGCACATCCTGGCTGCCGAAAATGAATTGATAGAGAACGGCGTTGGCCCAGGTCCCGCCATTGGTCGTCAAACCCCTGCCACATTCCGGTTGCCCCGCCAGCCACTTGGCCAGTCTCGCATTTGCCGGATTGGCGTCGCGCAGCGCGCCGCTCATCAGGACCATCGTGCGACACGGCAGATTCGGCAGCCCACCCGTGTCGCCGTACTTCAACGTATACCGTGGACACGGCTCGCTGCCCTTCCCGCACACGTTCGCCTCGCTGAACGGGCTGAGCAGCGTACTCACGAATACCGGCGCCTGCGCAAAAAATGGCATCGTGCGGAAGACGTTGGTTCCCAGCGCGCTATCGATCATGCTCAGGCCGATTCCCAGGCTCACGAACCCCTGCCCGAAATACCCGAACCCTTCATGCCAGCCGGTCGCCTCGCCGTAAAACTGCCGCAGCTCGAACATCAGGCGCTCGGACCAGAGCGTCGACATGCCGTCGAACATCTGCTGCTGCACGGCGGGCTCGGGATACGAGTCGCCGTAGAAGGCGAGGATGCCCAGCGCGTCGTGAATCTTGGCGGCATTCTGGTTGTTGGCCAGCCACGGGTTCGAGAACCTCACTGTCAACAGGTTCTTGCCGGCGTACTCGCGAGTGAACTTCGCGACGAACGCATCGACGATGCTGGTCCGCACTTCCGGCGAGAGATACGAGTAACACCAGTCGTAAGTGACGATCACCGGCAGGAACAGCGGATTCGGATAGCCGTGGACGAACGCGTCGTGTGCCTGTCGTTTCTGGACCAGCGGGAGCCACGTGTTGACGTAGCCTTCGGCCGTGCGGCACAACTTCTCCGGCGAATCGAGGCTGGCGTTCAGCGTGAATCCAAGCCGGCGCAATTCGACGGGATCGAGAGCGGCGACGAAGGCGTAATTGACCGCGCCCCAGGTCGCCGCGATCGCCTGCTGGTGTCTGGTCAGCTGTGGGTCGGCGAGCATGGCCAGGAACGCCTGGAACTCTTTGCGTGCATGCGTCGCGATGCGCGTTCTCAACGCCGGGAGCTCGGCACGCGTGATGAGGACGCGGGGGTGCTCGCCGCGAGCCAGCGGACTGCCGGCGGGCGGAACGGCGGCCGCCCGCGCCACCGCTGACGCCGTACGGTCGATCGGCCGCGTGGCGTCGGCTCGCCGCGGTCTCCGCTGCTCTCTGGTCTGTTGAGGCGACGCGTCGGGCGTGCCGTTCTGGAGCATCAGCAGCACCAAACAAATGATCAGACGACGCATGGTCATGGGTCTCCTGTGCGCGCATTGGGTCGAAGCGACCGCCGCGACCATCGGCTAGGCAGCGGCGGACTGCTCCGTTGCATCTCGTTCGTGCTCGGCGATCACCTCTGGGCCGGTCATGCGATAGAGCGCAACCGACAGGCCGCACAACCAATAAATCGACTCGCCGTAGAACCGAACGGAGAAACACGCCGAGGTGAGCGTGCCGATCAGCCCGAGCTGGATCGCGAGACTGATGAAATAGATCACGTCGGGCGAGGCGCGCTCCCTCCTGATCCGATGCAGCAGGACGAACGTGTAGCCGATCAGCGCGACGAACAACAGGAATCCCTGGATTCCCCAATCCGCCGCAACTTGAATATAGGTGTTGTGCGAGGAGCGCCCTTCACCGTCTTTCGTATCTCTGAGCTCGGGCACGTACCTCGGGCTGAGCAGCTGGAACCCGCGGCCGCCGACGCCGAACGGATAGTCCTTGAGCATCGCCGCCGAGCCCCGCCACAGTACGAGACGCGTCTGCGCTGAATTGTCCTCCGGCGTAACAATTGTCTGCTGCCGCGCGAGATACTCCGGATCGGCCAGGACCCCTAATGCTCCGAGACCAGCGATCGCGCCGATCACCATCCAGCGGCGGAATCCATTGCGAATCAGCACGAAGCCCGCTGCGCCAGTCGCCACGAGTCCGAGCGTTCCGCCGCGGCTGTTCGCCAGAACCAGCAAATTCAGGATCAACGGCAGCGACACCAGCGCGACGGCGCGCATCCATTTCGGTCGCTTCAGGGCGATAAAGGTGATCGTCAGCGGAATGATGGTCACCAGATGCGCGGCGAGCATGTTCGGGTTCTTCGTATCCCCGGACCCGATCCCCTCGAGACGGGAGTGTGTACGCGTACTGTCCAGTGCGTCCCACCCCCACCATGCCGCGCCCGCGATTTGAAACAGGATCGCGAGATCCAGCGTCTTGGGATCGCGGATGATCCCGCTGAACAGCATGTAGCAGACCACGAGCTTCCACACCTGGCCTGACCAATGCCAACTGAGCTCCGGCGCCACCGCCCACGTGGAAACGATGGTTGTGTTGATCGCCTGCAGGAGCAGCAGGATCAACCCGACGTTGGTATCGCGCCGGAAGGGCGTCATCGAGCTGCGCCGCAGCAGGTAGGCGGCGCTGGCGACGAGCGCAATCGTGAAGTTCCACCGCAGATCGGGCAGCGCTCCACCTTTTCCCCACCAGTGAAGAGCGGGCCGCTGAAAGTACTCGAGGAGGTAGCCGAACAACCCGTAGACCGGATTGAACCAGGCGCCGAGCAGGGAGATCGCGAAGAGCGCGAGCCAGACGACGGCAGTGATGCTCATGCGCGCTCCCTCGACGGAGTCAGGCTGTCGTACAAGTCTTCATACCCGGCAACCATCCGCGAGAGGCTGAACTCCTGATGCGCACGACGGAGTCCGGCGACAGCCATACCGTGGCGGAGCGGAGCATCGCTGGCCAGACGCGACAACGCGGCGGCGAGCATCTGCGGATCGCCTGCCGGCACCAGTACGCCGGTAACACCGTCGACGACGAGCTCGTCGGCTCCACCGACGCGCGTGGCGACCACGGCCACCCCGCTCGCCATCGCCTCGAGAATCGTATTGGACATGCCTTCCGACGAGGACGATAGGACGAACAGGTCGAGCGCCGCAAGCACACGGTCGATGTCGTCGCGATGGCCGAGAAATCGGACGCGAGACGCAATACCGAGCGCCGCCGCCTGCTCCCGCAACGCGGTTCCCAGCGGTCCCTCGCCGGCCACGAACAACACCGGGCGACTGTCGCTGTCGGCCACGCGAGCGAACGCCCGCAGCAACGTGGCGTGGTCCTTGACTTCGACGAGGCGGCCCACGGTCCCGATGGCGATCGCCTCCTCCCTCAAGCCAAGTGCGCGTCGTCCATCCGCCCGCAGCGCCGGCCCGAATCGCTCGAGGTTCACTCCGTTACGAATCGTGTGAATACGTCGTAGATCGAAGCCCACTTCACGTGCCAACCGTTCCGCAAGACGGCTCGAAACCGAGAGCACCCGATCGGCACGGCGCCACGCGAACCGCTGCAGACGCAACTGGTACGGTTTCGATTGGAGGGTCCCATGCTCGCCGTGGACGATCACCGGCACGCGCGCCAATCGTGCCGCGAGCATGCCTTCGAGCAATGTCCCCCATGCGTGCGTATGAACGATATCCGGACGAAATCCGCGGAAGATCCGCCAGAGCGCGGCCACCAGCCATGGATCGTTCCCGCGTCTGGCGTCGCACTCGTAGTACGGCACCGCAGCGTCCAGCAGCTTCGCCAGCGCCGGGTCCGCGGCTCTCGTGCTGCAGACGGCCGATTGCACGCGGGCGGGATCGGCAGCGTTCACCAGCTTGATGACGCCGTATTCCATCCCGCCGGTCCGTCCGTCGGTGCCGAGGCAATGGAGGACGTGCATGACGCGTACGGGCCGGAGTGCCGCGCGCTCCGACACGGCACGCGGTGCGTGGAGACGCGTCCAGCCGTCGCCAGGCGTCGCGGTCTCGGTCATCACCCGGGGAGAAACAGTGCTCACGGTTCGCAGCATCAGGAAGCGGCCGGCGTCTCCGCGTCGATACCGGGCGACAGCGCGGCTGCGCGCTCAGCGCGCCGGCGAGCCCTGGCTTCGACCCGTTCGGCCTCCACGTCGCGCCAGACAAAGGCGGCCACGCGCGGTGAGACGTCGCTGACGACTTCGTGCAGCAACTCGCGGACGTCGGACAACGGACAGAGCCATGCGAACGCCAACGCGACGATGGCTGCCACTCCGCCCTGCACGACGAGGGCGGCGAAATCGGATATCGATGGTGGAAGCAGCGCGTCAACACCCCAGATGGGCAACGCCAAGGCCAGGGTCAGCGTGAGCGACGGCACCTGCGGTTCGAGAATGTCCGCCCAGCCCAGGCCGGTGGCGGCGCGCATCATGCCTTGCGTCAGGTAGCACATGACGAGCGTGGCAGCGACCACCGCGATTGACGCCCCGTTGATCCCCCACGGTGTTGCGAGGTACACGCCAACCACCACGCACAGGACCTGCACTGCCTGACGCCAGACCTGCGGCCACACCCACCCGCGCGCCTGCGAAGCCGTCGTCGCATACTGGTTCAGCGTCTTGAGGGCGAACGATACGCACAGCAACTGCATCGGAACGACGGCGGGCTTCCACTTCTCGCCGAACGCCACCGGGATCAGATGCGGCGCCATCGCCCCGATCACGCCGAACATCGGATACGTCATGAGCGTCGTCGTCATGACGACCTTCCGATAGGCGCGCCGGAAGCGATCGGGCTCGTCCTGGATCATGGCGAAGACACGGAACGAGACGTTTGGTCCGACCGAGGTGACGTTGTAGTAAAGCTTGCCGAGCGACGAAAACGCTTTGTCGTACAGCCCGAGCGCGGTCATGCCGAGCATTCGCCCGACGATGAGGCTGTCCGAGTTGCGTGTGAGATGCTCGAGGGTGCGCTTGGCGCACGAGCCCATCGCGAAGCTGCCCAATTCGCGCACCACCGATGGGACGAATCGGAATCGCGCCTGCCAGCCCACAACCCGCACGCCGTACAACATGCGGACGACGCCCCCGCAGATGTCGCTCAGCACCAGGCCCCAGTAGCGCAGGCCCACCGCGGCAAACAGAACCGATGTAACGGCGGAGGTGGCGATGTCGAGCGAGCCGATCGTCGCCAATTCCTTGTAACGGAGTTGGCGACTGAGCTGCGTCTGCTGGATCATCGAAAACGCGCTGACCGTGAAATTGATCGCGACGAGCGGCATGAGCCAGCCGACTTCCGGCGTGCCGTAGAAGCGACTCACCAGCGGCGCCGTCGCCATCAACAGGAGGCCGACCCCTACGCTGAACCCCAGGTTGAGGACGAAGACGGTCGAGAGATGATCATTCCGCAGTTCCTTCACGCGCTGAAGCGCGGTGCCCATTCCGCCGCTCGACAGGCGACCCGCCAGTTGCCCGAAGAAAGACGCGGCGGCAGCGATCCCGAAGTCCGACGGCTCGAGCAGCCGCGCCAGAATCATGGCCGTCGGAAAGCCGATCAGACCGACCGCCATGGTTCGCAGGTATCCCCACATCACGCTCGAGCGCGCCACACGCCCGAAGGTGGTCTGACGACGAGCCTTCTCGGTCCTACCCGGATCTTGTACTTGGGAATTCACGGATTCGACGGTCCCGTTTCGAGCAAAGTCAGCGCCAAGGCTTGTTCTACCGGTCGTGGGAAAAGGCACGCAGATCCCCCACGGCGCGCCCGAGTCTGGCACACGAAGACGAAAGGCTGCGAGTTGGGTGACTAAAATCCAGGGAAATCCAGTCTGGGCGAGCGCCTACCAGGCGACGCCGGCATAGCGCTCGACCCCGATCCCGGCCAGGCCAGGCACGCCGAACAGGTCCACGACTCGCTGGCCCGGGCCGATCACGGCCGGCAGTCCGGCGAATTCCGGCGCGTTGTTGCCGACCACGAGCACGTCCGCGTGCGCCACCGCGTCGCCGAGATCCTCGACCATCAGCGACGCAAGGTGCGGGATCTCGCGCTCGATGTACTCCTTGTTGGCGCCGGTCAATCGCGCCAGCGACACGTTCCGGTCGTAGATGCGTACCGGCAGCCCCTTGCCCAGGAGCGCCTCCGTCAGCGCGACCAGCGGGCTCTCGCGGAGATCGTCGGTGCCGGCCTTGAAGGAGATGCCCAGCATCGACACTCGCGGCCGTCCCCATTGCAGGATCATCCGGATGACCCGATCGATTTGACTGCGGTTGCTCTCGAGAATCGCGCGCGTCATCGGCACGTCCACGTCCATCTCGCGTGCGCGATGCAGCAGCGCCCTCAGATCCTTGGGCAGGCACGAGCCGCCGAAGGCAAATCCCGGCCGCAGGTACTTCGCCGAGATATTCAACTTGGTGTCGCGGCACACCAGGTCCATCACCTCGTGACCGTCGACGCCCAGCCCCCGCGCGATCAGTCCCATCTCGTTGGCAAACGTGATCTTCAGCGCGTGAAAGGCGTTGCAGACGTACTTCACCATCTCGGACGTCTCGATGGCGCTGTAGAGCACATCTCCGGAGACGGTCTTGTACAAGCTCGCCGCCGTGCGACCGTCGTGCTCATCGCAACAACCGATCAACGTGTAGGGCGGCTGATAGTGATCGCGAACAGAGCTCCCTTCGCGCAGGAATTCGGGATTGAAACAGACGCCGAAACCCTCGCCGAACGCTTTGCCGGATTCGCGCGCCAGCGTCGGAATCACGAGGTTGCGAACGGTGCCGGGAATCACCGTGCTGCGGACGACGACGAGATGCCGCGCCGCCTTCTTCCGGAGGACTTGACCGATCTGCTCGCTGACGCGCTGCACCGCTGACAGATTCAGGCTGCCGTTCGCGTTGGTGGGCGTGCCGACGGACACGACCGACACGTCGGTGTTCAACACGGCTTCGGTTGGATCGCAGGTGGCGCGCAGCTGCCGCGACGCGACGGCGTCGGCAATCATGTCGCCGATACGTTCTTCGACGATCGGACTGCGGCCGGCGTTGATGAGGGCCACCTTGTCCGGATTGGTGTCGACGCCGATCACCTGCATGCCATCATGAGCAAAACAGCCGCTCGACACAGCGCCGACGTACCCTAGACCGAAAACGCTCACCTTCATGCGTGATGTGCTCTGCTCTGTTGCACCCGTCGGTGCAGATTGTGATTCTGATGCCGTCCAGATCGTTATCGGCACCACCTCGGGACGCACTTGAGCGATCCGACCCGCATGGTACAGTGGAACCTTACAAGCATCGCATACTCGGTCAGGCTCGGCCGTCAATTGCCGATTTCCCGCTTGGTAGGCCGGACCTTTGTCAGGTCCGGCGCAGAGGAGCGCTTTCCCGTTTCATGGAAGCCGTGACACCGCAGGCAGTTCCGACTACTCGCCACGTTGCCGTCGACCGGCCCGCGTCGCAGACACAGGTTCTCGAGATCACGTCCTACCCCCCGCCGCGGACCGGATGGGGCGTCCGTGTGCAATTCCTCAAGCGCTACCTCGAAGCGCACGGGCACCGCTGCGTCGTGCTCAACACGGGACCGAGCCGCGCGATCCCGAGCGAGGAGTACGAGACGGTCCTCAGCGGAGGGGATTTCGTGCGCAAAGTATGGCGGTTCTCACGCCGCGGATTCGTCGTCCACGCGCACGCCAACGGCGCGTCGAGCAAGGGGCTCGCGCTGACGACGGCGGCGATGCTGCTCAACCTCGCAACCGGCCAGCGACCGATCCTGACGTTCCACGCCGGCATCAATCAGCAGTACTTCCCGCGGCCGAAATCGCCGGCGTTGTGGCCGGCGTTCTGGCTGATTTTCACGCTGCCAAAGGCCGTCATCTGCAACAGCGAGGAGGTCAAGCGGAAGATCGTCGAGTACGGGATCCGCGGCGAGAAGATCCATCCCATTCCCGCATTCAGCCGACAGTATCTGGAAGCCGACGAGGCCGCGCTGCCGCCCGACGTTGAAGCGTTCTACCGTCGCTTCCCACGCGTTGTCTTCTGTTATACGAAGATTCGCCCGGTGTTCTATCCCGAGGTGCTGCTCGAGGGCTTTGCGCGTCTCGCCGCGCAGCGTCCCGATGTCGGACTGTTTCTGTGCGGCGTCGGTGGATTCATGGAACCGGAGCTGTGGACGCGCGTGCAGTCACGGCTTGCGCAACCGGACCTGCAGGACCGTGTGACGTTGGTGCCCGATCTCCCGCACGAGACCTTCCTGCACGCGCTTGGACGCGCCCATCTGTGTCTGCGAACACATGTGAGCGATGGCGTCTGCTCCTCGGTGATGGAGTCGCTCGCCCTCGGCGTTCCGGTCGTGGCCAGCGAGAACGGCACCCGTCCACCCGGTGTGATCACCTACCCCGCCGACGATGCGGGTGCGCTCGCGCGAACGCTGGCCGACGCGCTGGATCGCCGCGAAGAAATTGCCGCATCATTACCAAGACACGAAATCCCCGACACGCTCGAGCAAGAGGCTCGCGTCATAACCGACCGTCACGGGTGCTGAGATATGGGCTTACGGCGACAGCTCGCCATGGAACCCCCGTTTCGCCTTGTCTGTCAGAAGCTGCTTCGGCTGTTTCCGGTTTCCGTCGAGACCGCCGACGTGTGGGAGCTCACCGAGCGGCCGCACTATTTTGCCGGCGTGCACCAGGCCGCTCGGCAAGCGCGGGCCGAAGGCCTCGAGCGGATCGTGGCGGTGGAGTTGGGCGTCGCCGGAGGCAAGGGGCTGCTCGCGCTCGAAGGCTGTGCCAGTCGGATCAGCGCCGCAACGGGAGTCGCCATCGACGTCGTCGGCTTCGATAGTGGCTCCGGGTTGCCGCGACTGTGCGGCGACTATCGGGATCATCCCGACCAATGGCGGGCGGCGGATTATCCGATGGACGTCGATGCGTTGCGCGCGCGGCTGCAACGCACCACGCAGCTCGTTCTCGGCGATGTCGAGCAGACGATCCCCGAGTTCGTCGCCGCGCAAACGCATCCGCTCGGATTCGTCGCCTTCGACCTGGACCTGTACAGCTCGACGAAGTCGGCGCTACGCCTGTTCACGCTGCCGAACCGGCGCGTACTCAGACGGACGTTTCTCTACTTCGACGATATCGAGTATCGGTGGAATCATCGCTTCGCCGGCGAGTTGCTCGCCATCGAGGAGTTCAACAGCGAATCCTCGCCGATTCGAATCGACATCTGGCGTGGCTTGGGTCGCGACCGCCCGTTTCCTGAGCGCCCCTGGCTGCGCAAGATGTACATCGCGCACGATCTCGAGGCGATCTCCGCGACCAGTCTGGATCGAGACGCGAGGACGCGAACCAAGACGCTGTAGTCTCGGCTCGCCTACGCCGTCAACACCGACACTTCAGGCTCAATCGTATCCGGGAGATCGATCGGCGGAATCGACGCGAGCACGTCGCTGCGCCCCGTGAGGACGCGATCGATCTTCTCAGCGAGATCCTCGGCACTGGTCGTCTCGTAGGTCACCACGCCCGCGGGTCTGGTGCCGTTGTCCGAGCCGACCACGGGAACCCGCAACGCCAGCGCCTCGAGCACCGATGACGCGACACCGTCGGCCGGCGGCGTCCGCACGTACATCGACGAGCGCGTCAATGCTGTCAGGAACTGGTCGTGATCGAGATCGTCGACGATGCAGATGCGCCCGGCGAGGTCGTAGCGCGCGATCCGCTGCTGCACGTCCCGCCACAACGCCTCCTCGCGATGTCCCATCAACCCACAGATGACCAGACCCGCAGTCGGGTGCCGCTCGGCGACCCGATGGAACGCCTCGACGAGAACATCAGGATGAAAGCCCGCTTGCATGTGCGCGTACGAGAAGAGCACGGTGAACTGCTTGTAGAAGGGTTCCAGCGCTCCGGGCAGCGTCACCGGCGTGAACTGCATGTACTGGCGGCTGAACGCAGGAATCGCCACGATCTTGTCGGCGGAGATGCCGTACTCGGCGATCTTTTCCTTTACCGCGTCGCTGTTGCAGATGATGCGTCGCGGAATCGCGAACATCAGCCAGAACAGCGGCACCAGCATCCGCGAGCGCGAGCGCGGAAAGTACTTCTGGTCGACGCCCGCGTGAAACGTCAGGAAGCAGCGCTTCCCGCACAGCAGGTTGATGCCCTCGGCGACAAGCGTCAGCCCGAAGCCGGTCGGCGACTTGCCGTTGACGTGAATGTGGCTCACGAAGCCGGCTCGCGAGTAGCGCCACACCTTGCGGACATAGTCGGCGACGCTGAGCACCGTCTCGTATTCGGTGCTCGGAATCGCGCGTCCCGGCCCCGTGTTGAGGACGACGCAGAGGTGGCCGCGCGACTCCAGGTGTTGCTTCAGGAACTGAACGCGGATGCCCCATCCCGACCGCGGCGGCGGATACGCCGTGATCTGAAGGATCTTCCGGCCACTGGTGACCTGCATCCGGTCCTACCCCGCCTTGCGGCCGCGGTCCTCGCGAGAAATCACGACCGGCAGCGCCGACGGCGCGGCGGCGTCACGCGAGATCACGGGTGCGCCGATGTACTCGACGTGGCCGTCGCGCGCCAGGGAAATCATTCCCGGTGTCGTCACCGCGATCGTCGGGCGCGCACCTTGCGGTTCGCTCGCTCGTGACGCTGCCCGATGCAGGCGCGCGGCGAGCACCGTCAGGACCGCCGAGCGACCGGCGGCGATCCTTCCCGACAGGCGCACCCGAGGCGCAGCCACGCGAACGCCCAGGCTCGGCGCGATCCAGCCCTCGTCCGGCTGACTGCCGCCGCAGAACGTCCTCGCCCGCAGCGCACTCGACGCCGTCCACACCATGTCGGCATCGTCGTTGAACGCCACCGCGGACTCGCCGTTCAGCGCCAGCTCTCCCGGCGCGAACTGGAAGTTCAACTCGACGTCGTGCTCGCGGGCGCACTCGAACTCGTCGTAGATGACGACATACGAGCCGGGCCGGAGCCAGACAAGCCGGCGGTGCACGGTGTCACCGCCGCGACGCGTATAACCGTCGTGCGACGCCATCGCCACCGCTTCGTCGGATCGCGCCATCCAGTGCTCCTGCGTGACGCGATAGCTGTAGGACCACGCCATCTTCCCGAGATGAAGTGCCTGGTCGTTGCCATCGATCAGCGCCGTATTGTGAGCCGCGGTTCGGCGGAAGTGTGCCTCCCACACCGGTTCGCCGTTGTAGCACAGCAGACCCGAGTCGACGAGAATCGGCTGGCCGCGCAGCTGCACGACCACGGACAGCGCGTCCGCATGGCCATGCACGGAATTGGGAACCGCGTCCGTGCGCAGCTCTCCTGCCTGCTCTCCGCAATCGAGGCACACGAAGTCGCCGTCCGGCGACCACGACGAACGCAATGTCGCGTAGCCGCTGTCGCGCAGCAGCACGGAAGATGGTTCGGGCGCAACGCCCGGGATCGCGCCGAAGCGCGCATGCCCTTCAGGCCCGAGCAGCCACAGCGCATCCTCGAAGAAGCGGCCAGCCACGCACTTGAAATCGCCGCGGTCGAACAGCACCGAACCAATCGCGAGATACGGACGAAAATCCCAGAACGGCAGATGCTCCATCCGGATTGGCTTGCCGTCGTCGGCGCCGCCGATCGCGGGAACCTTGCCATCCGGCTGCGTCAGCGCCATCGAGAACTCGAGTCCCCGCTCGACCGCGTCTCGCACCGATCGTGAAAACGGCTCCCCGTTCCTCTCGCCGAGGATCAGTGCCAGGAGATAGAAGCCGAGCGTGGCGTGGTGGTAGAACGTGGACTGCTCGACACTGCCGCCGTCGGCGTAGAACTGAGCGCGTAGCCGTGATTCCAGCACGTGCCGTCCGCGCGCCCGCCACGCAGATGCTTCCGCGAATTGCGGGAACAGCGCACCAAGCATGTACAGCGCGGTCGCTTCTCCGATCAGATGATTGAACGGGCTCGCGTAGTACTCGAGGTGACGATGCAGGAAGCGGCCGTGATCGTAGAACGCACGGAGCCACGCCACGTGCCAGTCCTCGTCGGTCGCCACGTGGTCGAGGCACAGGTTGTAGGTCCATAGCCACGAGAACACGCGAAACGCCGGTTCGAGCGCACAGGCCCAATTCACGCCGATGCCGTACGGGTTGTCGGCAATCCACTCGGTCAGGAATGTCTTGGCGGCGGCGGCGTAGCGCCGGTCGCCAGTCAGAAACGAGGCGCGACCGAGGTCGATCAGGAACTGGTGACGATTCAGCTCCCAGACGTACTTGACGTCGCCGTATCCGATGTCGCCGCCGTGGATAGGAACGTCGCGGTGATATCGGCGCGGCCACTCCACTCCCGTGACGGGATCGCAGTTCCATGCCACCGGCGTGGAGAGCTGGAACTGCTGGCCGAAGAACTCGACCCGACGCTCGATCACGCGTTCGGCTTCGGCGATCGCGGCGTTGCGCTCCTCACGGTAGTCAGTCGCGAACAGCGCTTGCACTCGCGTGCGATCGACGGCGCCGGCGTAGAAACGCTTCGCAGATGCAATCGACGGCGTCACCGTGGGGCGGCGGCGCTCCGATGACGGCCCGCTGTTGCGCTGTTGAAGACGGCGTCGCTCGAGCGCGCAGTACACGAGGTAACGCACGCGCTCCGCGATCTCCGCCGGCGACTTCGCGCGGAGTTTGCTGAGGCGACTGCTCACTGCGGTCTAGGCAACCTCGCCGCGCCGCGGCACGGGCTTGAGGGCGAACCGCTCGACCTCGAGGGCGAAGACGAGCTCTTCGAGCCGTTCACGCACCTGGATCCGCTCGAGCGCGAACAGATCGCTGTGACGGCCGGCGAACGCATTGCGCGACGTCGTCGCCGCCTCGTACCCCGTTTCGCGGACGATGCGCGCGATCTCGGGCGTCATGTAGCGCTCGGCGCCGCCATTGGGATACGAGAACATCGTGACGCGCACGCCAAGCTCGCGTTCGAGACGCGCCTTCGCGCCGCGGACTTCCCGCTCGGCACCGTCGGCACCCGCGTTGGGCAGATTGGGATGCGTGAGGGTGTGGGATCCGATTGTCATGCCGAGCTGATGCATCTCGGCCAGCTCGTCCCAGCGCAGCATGCAACGTGGCAGCGTCACATGTCCGGCCGCCTCGCGGAGCTGCTCACGCAACGCCTCGCGGACCGGGATGGGATGTGCTTTCAGAAGTCTCGACACGGTGCGAATCGCCGCCCGTCGTTCGGCGGCCGTGGATAGTGGAATCTCCGTCGCCGTTCCAGCAGCGACCAGTCGCAGAACCGGTTCGCGAACGGCGGCAATCAACGGCCTGATCTCGGCGGGCCAGAACGGCTGCTCGCCGTCGAGGCACCCGGCCGTGATGTAGAACGTCGCCGAGAGCCCGTACCGTTGCAGCGTCCGCGCCGCTTCGAGGTTGTCGGCGTAGCCGTCGTCGAAGGTGATCGCGGCCGTGTTGCGTGGCAGCGCGCGGTGCTCGCGCAGGCGCTTCACGATTTCGGGCAGCGGGAGCACCGAGTAGTTCTCGGCGAGATACTTGACGTGCTGCTCGAACGCCGCAGGCGAGACGCAGATCCCCGGCTCGGCGTAGGCCGCGCCTTCCTCGCCGCACACCGCGTGATAACGAAGAATCGCCACACGCCGGCTGGGCAACAGCGTTCGAAGCGCAGCGTAGGCTCCGAGGTGCAGCAGCGCCGACTTCGCGGCCGGGGCCACCTGGGAACGCAATCCGCGCGGGGCAGCGCTCACGCCGGCCGCTTCCATTGCGCTCACGCGGCCTCCGCCGACTGCCGTGCCGCGGCGTGGGCGAAGCGACGCCAACGAACCGATTGCTTGCCGAAGACGCCGCGCACGAACCCAATCACCGCCGCCGCCTGGACCAGACAGAAATAGTGAGCCAGCGAGACGACGGCGTTTCGTCGCAACGTGGGCACACAGCCGGCAACACCAAACGCCACCAGCGCGCCCTGAGCAATGGCGACCGCGGCATACTTGTGCGACGCATTGGCGAGCGCAATCGAGGCGAGGAACGCACAGGTCGCAAACATCGGCGACAGCCAGCGCAGACCCTTGTGCGACACGAGGGAGACGATCACCTGGGCGCGGCTGACCGGGACGCCACTGTCGGCACGCGTGAGGAATTGCACGGCGCCGGCCACGACGCGCGTCTTGCGCGCGAACTCCTCGCGCGCGCTCTCCGAGCCATACTCGTAGGCACGCGCCTCCGGCTCGAACACGACGCGGTACCCGGCGCGCACGACCGCCATCGGAATCGCCAGATCGTCGAGAATCGTATCGGGCGGAGCGGGCGTGAACAGCGCGCGACGAATCGCGTACAACGCGCCGTCGGCGCCGATCATCGACCCCACTTCCGATTCCGCACGCTGCAGCCACCGCTCGTAGACGTAGTAGAGGTCCTCCGAGCGACCGAGCGCCGCGCGCTCACCGACCAGGGCCACGTCACCGCTGACCGCACCCACTCGCGGATCGGCGAAATTTCTCACGACGGCCCGGACGGCGTCGGGAGCCAGGAACGTGTTGGCGTCGGAGAAGATCACGATGTCGGCGTCGATGTACGTCAGGCCCTCGTTGATCGCGGTAATCTTCCCGCGCCTGGGAGAGAACGCCAGCAGGCGCACGCGCGGCGCAAATCGCTCGACGATGGCGTTGGTGGCGTCCACCGAGCCGTCGGACGCGACGACGATCTCCAGCCGGTCCGCGGGATAGTCGACGGCCAGCGAGTTTTCGAGCTTCGCTTCCATGACGAGCCCTTCGTCATTGGCCGCGATGAACAGGCAGACGCGCGGTTCGATTCGCCCGTGACGGACCGGCTGTCGATGAAAGATGCGCATCACCGCCAGCAACAAGGGATAGCCCGCGTATACGTAAACGAGAACGGCCGCGGAAATCCAGAAGACGAGCGGCGCGAGACCACTCGGAGAGGCCCTCCCGACGACGATCACGCCGAGCGTCGCGAGACAGCCGGTCGCCAGGAGAATGCGCCCGACCGGTATGCGCGGACCGGCCGCAAACGTGGCGATCGTTTGACGAGGCGTCGACCAGACGCCGGACACCCGGCCGAACGATCCTTTGGCGACGCCGACGATCGACGCGATGTTGATGGCGGTGAAGTACGCCAGCAGTCCGATCGCGCGGCGTCCGACCGGGACGACTGCCATCGCCAGGACCGCCGCCAGCAGCAAGCCGGCCCACATCGTCCAGCGCCGACCGTCGACGAGCGCGATCAGGAGAACCGACGACGCCGCAGCCATCGAGGCGAAGAGACCCGAGAGCCACCGCAGCACCTTGTGCGACAGGACGGACCACGCAAACAGCCCGACCCGCAGCGGATTCAGCACACTCGATTCGAGAAAGACCGCCCGCCAGCTCCGGCTGACAATGCGGACGCGGCGCTTGTACTCGGAGCGCAGCGCCCCGGCCGATTCCTCGAAGCAGACGGCATCCGGCTCATACACGCTGCGCCATCCGGCGGCGACGATTTGCAGCGGATTGAGGAAATCGTTGATCGCGTCTTCCGGCAGACTGCGCCAGAGGGCACGGCGAATGGCGTAGATGGCACCGTCGCCTCCGACCATCGAGCCGAGCATGGTCTCGCGACGCTTGATTTGAATCTCGTAGTCCCAGTAGACCCGTTCGCCGCGATCGGCGGCGGCGCGGGTGCCGGTCACATAGCGCGCCTCACCGGTGACACACCCTACCGCCGGATCGGCGAAGTTACGCACCAGCATCCTCAGCGCATCCGGCTGGTACATCGCGTTGGCGTCGGAAAACACCACGATATCGGTGGTGATCGCGGCCAAGGCCCGATTCAATCCCGCGGTCTTTCCCCGACGCTCGGACTGACGCACGAGCCGCACGTTGCGGTCCGCAAAGCCGGTGACGATCTCGTCGGTGCTGTCGTCGGACGCATCGGAGATGACGACAATGTCGAGGAGGTCACGCGGATAGTCCAGCGCCAGGGCGTTCCGCAGCTTCTGCTCGATCACGTCCGCTTCGTTGTAGGCGGAGATGATCAGCGTGACCGACGGCGTGATCGACTCCTTGCGCACATGGCGAGGCCCGCGGGCTGCGACCAGCAGGCGGAGCAGCACCGGGTAGCCCAGATACACATAGACCAGGACCAACACCGACAGCGTGAGCAGGATCGACAGCAGCGTCGTCACGGAATGTTCCGTACGATGAACGGCCCGAGGGCGGTCGCCACCGGGACGGGCAGCCGTTGCCACGTACGCACGGCCAACGCGAACTTGGGATTGTGCGGACTCAGGTCAGGCAGCGGGCGGCCGCCGGCGGTCCAGTATTCCCACACGAGCTCCGAGGGCTGCGCTCCCCACTGTTTCTTGAATTGATACGGTCCTTCGCCGGCAGTCGAGCGACCGAAATCGAACGTGGCAAACCCGGACTCGCAGGAAAACTTCAGCATCGCCCAGTACAGGAACACGTTCGCGCACACCGGGTTGTACTCGCGGATGGCCGAGGCCCACGGCACCTCGATGCGATCGCGGAACCAGTGAACGATCGACGCGGCAGCGGGCCGGCCCTCGCTCGTCACGACGAGCACGCGTGTCGTGTCGGCGAACTCCGACAGAATCTCTTCGAAGAAACGAACGCTGTAGACCGGAGTGCCGAGATCCCGCATGTTCCGGGTGAACACGCGGTAGAACTCCGGAACGAGCTCGATGCCCCCGCTGCGAACCTCGAGCCCGCTCTTCTCGGCCTTGCGGATCTGATTGCGCAGCTTGCGATCGATCGCCTGCCATTGAGCATCAGCCGTTGCCTCGAGCGCCAGCGTCATCGACACTTTGTGCTGTTTCGATTGCAGTGAGGGGCAGAGCCGTCGCGTATGACGGAGCTCGAGGTAGGCACCGCGCGCGCGCCCGGTTGCGACAACGGCCGCTTCGACGAGAGCCGCGACAGCATCGGGATCGTCGGCAAGCACGCCACCGTAGTTCACGAACGGCACCGATACGGCGAAGCGACCGAACAGCCGGCTGGACATCACCACCAACGGCAATACACCAACAACCGCGTCGTCGCGGGTCGCGGCCAGATAGGTGCTCCGGTGGCCGAACGCACGTTCGATGACCCGCAGCCACCCTGGACGGTGATAGGCGGTTGCCGATGGCTGCGCGTTGACATATGCCTCGCACGCGGCGCTCGCCGCCGCGTCGGCAACGTCGACCCGGACGTTCGACAGCGGGCGTGACTCCACGGTCGCGGTGGTATGCAGCGGGGACCTCGTTGTGCGCAGGGCGGATCGCGTCAACTCGGCGTCGACGGCCAACTCACCAGACATACGGCAGCGCAGTGGCCGCACCCTGACTCCGTGTGCGGGCGTCGCCACGCGGCACGATCAACTGACGGATGGGACCGAAGCGGAAGTCGACGAGCAGCTGACGCAGGCGCTCTTCGGTCCGATCGAGATTCCGGTAGTGGCGAAAACGTCCGAGCAGGCCCGCCTGCAGCCGCGGCTGATCCGGATCGATCTCCCACGGGTGCAGATAGAAAATCGCCGGCTGCCCCTCGACACGGTTCAGGCGCGCGATCCCCCAGCGAGTCCACTCGTACGGAAGAATGCGGAAGTAGCCCCCCCCGCCGATCGGCAGGTTGGATCGTCCGAATCGGACCGTCGACCCTGGCAGCTCGATGAGGGTGCCGTCCTTGCGTTGCAGCACGTAGGGATGGCGCGCCGAGACCGGGATCCCGTAGCGGTCGTGCATGATCGGGAAGATGCTGGCGTCGTACCAGTAGCCTTCCTCGATCAGGACATCGAGCGCCCACAGCGATCGCGGCGTGATCGAATAGCTCGGTGCACGATACCCGCCCACGAGACATCCGCTCGCATCCTCGAGCAGACGCTTCGCGCGCCGGACGTCCTCGCGGAACGCCGACGGCGTCTGGTCGTAGACCAGGCGATGGGCGTAGCCGTGCGAGGCGATCTCGTGACCGAGGCCGGCGATACGACGAACGAGCTCGGGAAACCGCTCCGCCACCCACCCCAGCACGAAGAACGTGGCATTGACGCCGGCGTCATCGAAGATGCCCAGCAGACGATCGGTGTTGGCGCACACCCGGCTCTCGAGGTCGTCCCACTTCGCTCGCGGCACGATGCCGTCGAACACGCTCACGTGGAAGTAGTCCTCCACGTCGATGGTCATCGCATTGGTGACGATGTTCTCCATCGCTTTACGCGCCTTTGCTGCGAAGAACGGTCTTGACGGTGGCCAGGATGACGAAGAGGTCGAGCGCGATCGACAGATTCTTGATGTAGAAGAGGTCGTACTGCAGCTTCTGCAGCGCGTCCTCGTGCGACGCGCCGTAGGTGTATCGAACCTGCGCCCATCCGGTCAGGCCCGGACGCACCAGATGCCGCTGGCCGTAGAACGGAATGTCACGGGTCAGTGCGCCGACAAACTCCGGCCGCTCGGGACGCGGACCGACAAAGCTCATGTCGCCCTTGAGCACGTTCCACAACTGCGGCAGTTCATCCAGACGGACGCGCCGCAGCCAGCCGCCGATCGGCGTCACGCGCGCGTCGCCCGACTTGGAGGCCCACACCGGGCCCGTCGTCGCTTCCGCGTCCACCTTCATCGACCGGAACTTGTGCAGCACGAAGATGCGTCCGTGCTGTCCGACACGCTTCTGGTGATAGAGCACCGGCCCCGACGACGTCAGACGGATCGCCAGTGCGACCAATCCCATGAGCGGCAGCGCGACGACCAGTCCGGCGCCGGCGACGATAATGTCCATCAACCGCTTGGACGCAGACAGCAGGCGGCTCTTCTTGAAGCCGGGCGAGAAGATCAGCCAGCTCGGTCGCAGGTTCTCGACGGCAATCTTGCCGGTATAGGCCTCGTACACCGCGGCGAGGTGATCGAAGGACACGCCATCGAGCTTCATCTCGAGCAGCTTGTCCATCGGCAGCTTGCCTCGCGAATCGGCGAGGCTGACGACAACCCGATCCACGCCGCGCGCACGGACGATCGACGGGATGTCTTCAATCGTGCCGATGACGCCTGGATTGAGCACAGGCGCGCCGATGCGCGCGGGATCGGGATCGACGAATCCGACGATCTCCACGCCGAGCTCGCGGCGACGGTCGAACAGCTCGCGCGCCAGCGTCAGGGCACCATCGTTGGTACCCACCAGCAGCAACCGTTCGCGGGGCGCCACGTTGTGGCTCACCCATTCGAACACCACCCGCCATCCGGTTACGAAGAGCGCGACGAGGACCGCGGCCAGCATGAAGACGCCGCGGCCGATGACCAGAGACGGGAACCAGAAATAGAGCGCCGCGAGGATGAGCGACGCCGTCGCCAGCGCGTGCACCATGCGCAGGAACAGGTCGCGCCGATCGGCCACCTGCCGCAGGTCGTACAGGTCCGCGTAGTACAGGCACGTCTGACACACGCCGGCGATGATCAGGGCCTTGAGGATTCCCTGATCGTCGAGCGCCAGCTCCCACGCACGGTCGCCGAGCCGGAGATACGCAGCGATCCCGACCGACGCCATGATGAGCGTCGTCTCGAACGTCACGAGCGTGAGCACCCGCCCGGTGAGGCGGTGCATCAGCACACGAATCATTTCTTGGCCTGAGCTTCCATTCCGGCAGCGGCGTATTCGTAGTAATACCCGCCGTAGCTGCCTTCCCCCTGCGATTCCGCCTGATTGAGCACGACGCCGATCGTGCGCGCCTTGCCGACGGCCTCGATGGCCCGCGTCACCAGCGCATGCGGCGTGGATGCGGCGCGAACCACCAGGACGACGCCATCGGCCATCGGCGCCAGCAGGTGCGCGTCGGGCAACATCACCAGCGGCGGCGTGTCGATGATCACCCAATCGAACGCCTCGCGTGCCTCGTCGAGGAGGTGACGCATGCGGTCGGAGACGAGGATCGCCATCGGGTCGGAATCGGGCCGGCCGGCGGGCAGGACCGCCAGTCGCGGCGACACCTGCCGAATCAGGAGCTTGCGCTCGTCCGGCGAGGACAACGCGTCGGTCAGCCCCGACGCGGCGTTGAGACGAAACATGTCGTGCAGTGTCGGTCGCCGCAGGTCGCCGTCGATGAGCAAGACGCGCTTCTGGAACGACTCGCTCAGCGTGAGCGCCAGGTTGCACGCCGTCAGCGTCTTCCCCTCGGCGGGAACGGCGCTGGCGATCATCACGACCTTCGTCCCCGACTCGGTCTGCGAGTCGACGAGCAACGCGGCCAGTGCCCGATACTGCTCGCGCGAAGCGGGCAGGACGCGCGAATCGACGATGACTTTTTCCGCCAGCTGCGGCGCCAGCCGCGGGACGATTTCCGCCGAGCGCATCGTGACCGGTGGCACCGCCGCCGCGTCGGTCGCGGCCGCGTTCACTGGCGTCGGCGCCTCCGGTGGACGCATGGTGTCGGCGTCGCCCACCGGTTCCTCCGGCAGCGACACGTCGAGGGTGGCCGGATCGATCGGTTCGCGCGGAGCGGCGCCCACGTCGAGTGGACCGAACGCGGTCAGCGTGCTTTCGTCCGGGAACTGACTCGGGTCAAGATGGATCGCGCCCGCGTCCTCACCCTGGATCGGTGGCAGATCGGGGTCGCCCTCCGCTGTCGCCTGTCTTCGCGCCGCCGCACGCCGCATCGCCTCGTCTACTCGGCTCATCCGTCTGGTCCATCAGGAGAAAAAGGGAAACCGGCGACGCTTCGAAAACAGAGCGCTGAACATCGAGCCCTCGCGTGCCGGTGACGCTGCTGCCGGCAGCGGCCGCGGCGTACCCGCGTCCTCCACCCTCATCAGCTTGTTGTTCGCCGGCTCCGTCACAACCGCTGGCACTGCGACGGAACGTGGCGGGGTCGTCGTTTCGAGCACGTGTCGGTCGGCGGGCCGCTGCTCGCCGATATCGAACTCGCGGCACACTTCCAGCACCATCTCGGTCGTCACCAGCCGCTGGCCGAGCGCGAACGCGGTGAGCAAGGCATTGTCGGCAATGACGCTGATCGTGCGCGGAATACCCCGCGAACGCCGATGCATCACACCGACGGCTTCACGCGTGAAGACCTGCGTTTCGCAGCCGGCCGCCCGCAGACGCCCGGCGACATACGCCAGCGTCTCCTGCGGAGCGAGCGGACGCAGCTCGCAGCGCAGCGCAATGCGCTGCTTGAACTGGCGCAGCGCCGGGTCGTTGAGCCGCGCCGTCAGCTCGGGCTGCCCGGCCATGATCACGGACACGAGCTTCTGATCGTTGGTCTCGATGTTGGCCAGCAGCCGGATCTCTTCGAGCAGCTCCAGCGGAAGACTCTGCGCCTCGTCGATCACGAGCAGCGTCGTCTCATCTGCCGCCTGACGTTCGGTGAGCAGCTCTTCGAGCTCGAGCAGCAGGGTCGTCTTCGACGTCCGGGCGGCCTCGCTCAAGTGGAATCGGCGCGCGAGCATCTCCACGAATTCGTCGCGGGTCAGCGCCGGATTGTGCAGATGCACGTAGTGCACGCGCGATGGCTGCCGCTCGAGCGCCGCACGGATCACCGTCGTCTTGCCCGAGCCGGCCTCACCGATCAGCAGCGTGATGCCCTTGCGACTGGCGATCCCGTACTCGAGCGTGCTGAGCGCTTCGCGGTGTGCGGCCGTCGCCACCAGGTACCGCGGGTTCGGTGACAGATCGAACGGGCGCTCGAGGCAGCCGAAGAATTCTTCGTACATCAACGAACCCAGGCGTCGAGCAGCCGCAGCCGCCACGCCGTGACCGCGGCCGCGACCAGCACGAGAGCGGCGCTGGCGGCCAATGCCATCACCCGTCGGCGCTTCGTACGCCGACGCTCGCCGGTGGTGATCATCTTCGGCACGACGGCCAGTACGGGCAGCGCGAGAACGGTCACGATGTCGTCGCGCGAGTGGAAGCTGGAGTCGCGATACTCGAGCAGTGCGATCAGCGCGAGACCGAGCGCCAAGCCGACTCCAGCGCCCATTACGTTCAAGCGGAGGCGATTGGGGCTGAACGGCGCTTCCGGCAGGCGCGCGCTGTCGATGATGCGGAACTGCTGGCCGATCTGCCGGCGCTCGAGATCCGCCGCTACCTTCGCATCCTGGCTCTTCGCCAGCAGCTTGCGATAGCTGTCCTGGATCGTTTCGTAGTCGCGCGTCAACTGCGCGAGCTCCGATTCGCGGCTCGGCACCGCCTCCAGCCGCTGCCGATAGGTCGCCAGCTGCTGCTCGAATCGCTGCTGCTCCTTGGTGGCCAACGCGATCCGCCGCTCGAGACTCTCATGCTCGGTGCGCAGCTGCAGCATCTTGGTCTGATCCTGCGCCGACATGCTCGGCAAGGGTGCCGCAGGCGCCGCCAGGCTCGCCAGGGAGGGATTGGACGCTTCGGCCTCCGCCTTTCGTTCGAGCTCGGAAATCACGCGCTTGGCCCGCACGACGTCGGGATGTTCCGGCTTGAGGCGCAGCTGAAGGGCCACCAGCCCCGCGCGCGCCGCGACCAGTTGCTCGGCCGCCGTCACTCCGACACGCGGTTCACCATTCGCGTTGGTCGGCACTGGCGGCCGCGCGGCGGCGATGATATTCGGCAGTTCCTGCATCTCACGTTCGAGCACGAGCTGCCGGTCGCGATAGCGATTGATCGCGTCGACGACCGCCTGCAACTGGGTCTGCGCCGTCGACATCATCTGCGCGTTCGAGGTCGCCTGTGAGGGCAGCACGCCCGCGTTCGCGGTGCGAAACGCCTGGAGCCGCTGTTCCTGCTCCGTCAATTTGCGTCCCGCTTCTTCCAGCTGCGAATCGAGGAACGACGCCGTCTGCTGCGCGAGCAACGACCGGTCCTGCACGTTCTCCTCGATGAACAGCGACGCGAGGCGGTCGGCGACCTGCATCGCCGTGCGCGCGGTGTTGGTCTCGAAACTCACGCTGAAGTAGCCGGGATCCTGCCGGCGGACGCGCGGAATCTCCAGCTTGATGTCGCGCTCGCGCATCTGCTGGACGATGTCCTCCGTGATTCGATACTTGCGCTCGTCGGCGTACAGCCCGAATTCGTTGATGATGCGTTCGAGCCGCGTCCGACTGAGGATCTGCTGACTCATCGACTGAAGCCGCTCCTGCAGCGTCGTCGTGATCGTCGAGCGAACATACGACTCCGGCACCTGCTGCGGCAGCACGAGGATGCGAGCTTCGGACCGGTAGCGGTCCGGCAGGGATTGCGAGTACGCAACCATCACCGCGGTCGACACGACGGCCGGCACGACAAGGAACCACTTCCGGCGCCACAGCGCCATCACGTAGTACTCGGGGGTGTATTTCTTTCCTGGTAGCACGTTTCGTCTCGCTTTATCTCAGTAAGGGCAGCGACGCGCTGAGGCCAACTCGGGCGCTGTGCCGTTCCAAACCGGACGGAAGGTTACGCAACAGAATGACGCCTTCACCGAAGTGGTACTGGTAGTAGAGATATTGCGTATAAACCGATATGTTGCGAAGCAGCGCGTAGCGAAGCTGCACTGACCCCGTATAGGACTCCAACTCCCTTCCGGATCGACGCGCGGCGTTGGCGCCCCGCACGTACGCGGCAACAGCCGACAAATCAGTGCGCGATCCGAGGTATCCCGAGAGGGCGGCGGTGACCGCATCAGACATGATCGGATGGCCGATGTCCTCGTAAAAGCGCACGCCTCGCGTGTAATTGAGCTGTGCGTACCAGCTGCGTGAAATCTCTCGAATCAGCGCCGCCGAGCCGCTGACGTGTCCGCGGAGACGCGCCCTGGTATTCTCGTTGCCGACCGGTTCACGCCCTACGAAATCCGTTCCCGTCCCAAACCGGAGCGACGTCTTCCGTCCTGACAGCGACAGGACCCGCCCATACCGGATGCCGCCGTCAAAGGAGTTTCCGTCGCGCGACGCCCCCGTCGCATCGGCATTGCCACGGTCAACCTGTTGATACCTGTATCCGACGTACACGGCGGCATTACGCGTGAACTGGTACTGCCATTGGGCGTTCCCGGACAGCCGGCGGTAATTCGGCCCCTCGCCACCCACGCGATCCCGGTAACGCGCACTCCCCGAAACGGCCACCGTCGTCCGCGCTCCGAGCTGTTGTGTGACGCCGGTAGTGAAAGTGTAGCTAAGCACCCGACGATCGATGACGGCGTAGTCCAACTGATCGAGGAACGTTTCGTCGACTCCTTGGTCCGGTTGATCGAACAGGTCCAGCCGATCGACGTTCGTGTATGCCACCGTCGGAGCGGCGCGAAGCGTCGCGTGCGACCACAGCGCGTGTGAGAAATCGGCACCAGCCGACACGGACTGGAACGTGATCCAGGAGTCCCGCCGCGCAAAATAGAGCGCCGATGACGTAGCACCCGCTGAGAATCCTATCGGCGTGGTGCGACGCGAATATGACAACCCGCCGCTCGCCGCCCCGAAGTAGCCGCTGCCGCCCCAGATCGCATTACGATCGAAGCCCAACGCATTGGTACGACCCAAGGCGAGGACGTTCGAATCCCACCCGGTGGTCAACCCACCTGACGCGGTCAACGACTGCACGCTGTCGCTCCCGCCCGGATCGAACAAGGCGCGATACGGACGCGGCGTTCGGGCGAGCTGCGCCGAGGCCGATTGGGCGACGGTCAGCATCATGCCGGCACACGCAAGCGCGGTACACAACCGCGCACTGCTTCGCGTCATGGCACGATCACCGTATCCCCGGGCAGCAGTTCGATGTTCTGGGTCAGCTTCTTGCCGTCGGCGACCTCTTTGTAATTGAACTTCAGCGCCACTGGCTTCCCGTCCTCGGTCCGCATGATCAGGATCCGCTCGCTCTTCGCGAATTCCTGAACGCCACCAGCCATCGCGATCAGCTGCATGACTGTCATGGCTCCCCCCAACGGATACGGACCCGGCTTGCTGATGTTGCCGGTGATGAAGACCTTCCGGCTGTTGATGGCTTTGACGGTCACCGTCACATTGGGGTCTTCGACATACTGGCTGGCCGCCTTCGTTACGCGGTCGCGGAGCTGGTCCGGAGTCAAGCCGGCGGCTTCGATGTCGTTCAGGAGCGGGAGCGTGATCTTGCCGTCAGGCCTTACCGCGACGTCGGAGGACAGATCCTTCTCTCGCCAGAACGTCACGGCCAGCACGTCGTCGGCGCCGATCACGTAGCCCGGTGGCGGGACGATGGCGCCAGGGGCGACTGGGGCGGCAGGCGCAGGCCGAGCGCTGGCCTGCTGGCGCTGCTCCTGCGCTGAGACGACGACCGCCACCATCAGAATCGCGCCAATCGTGACCGGGACGTGTACTCGCAGCCTTTCCATCACAGTTGACCTGCTGCCTGCCCGACCCGAGGAGTGGACTCGAGGAATGCACCCCGGCTTAGGGTCGAGAGGTCGAATGTTCGAATGAAGAAGAATGAACCGAAAACCAGCATCTCTTTTGTGCAAACGTGCGGCCAGTAAGTGTCCAACGATGTCGCCGCACATCGTGGCCGTTCCGGGCGGCTCCTACTGATTGCACCCTGCCACCGGGCCGAAGACGCCGAGAAAATCCCCTGATAACCAGACTCCGCAGCGAAATCTGGTAGAAGGTGGCCCTAGCGGTACTCCTTGAACGGGAGCTGGCAATTGTGCTTGCGGAGGAAGTTCAGGAAGCGCTTGTAATCGCGCGGCTCCATGTTGAACAGGCGCGCCACGATTTTGTAATTCCCGCGAGCTTCCTCGAGCCCCTTGCGCACCACTTCACGCACGTTGGCCCGCGTGATCTCCCGGTCTATGAACAAGGGGTAGACCGCCGTCCAGAATGACTCGCGCTGCTCCACCATGCGCTTGTAGAGATCTTCTGCGACGGTCCGGCGGCGTTCGCGCTTCGGCCGCAGGGCGATGTTCTCGTGGACGCGGATCTCCGAGGAGAGATGCTCGAGCTCGATCGTCGGCCCCTGCACGGTCACAACCAGGCGCTCGATGGCGTTTTCCAGCTCGCGCACATTCCCCGGCCATGAATAGTCGGTCATCGCCTTCATGGCGTCGGCCGAAACGCTCAGCGGTGTCGAGCGGCTCACCTGAGAAAAGTGGGCAAGAAACTGGTTGACCAGCAGCGGGATGTCCTCACGCCGATCGCGCAGCGGCGGAACCACGATGTGAATCACGTTCAGGCGATAGAAGAGGTCCTCGCGGAACGTGCCCTGACGCAGCATGTCGCGCAGGTCGCGGTTGGTCGCGGCAATCACCCGGACGTTGACCTGCCGGCCGCTGCCATCGGCACCGACCTTCTGCAGTTCGCCCGTTTCGAGGAAGCGCAAGAGGAGACCCTGCATGCGCAGCGTCATCTCGCCCACTTCGTCGAGAAACACCGTGCCCATGTGCGCCGATTCGAGCTTGCCAGGCTTGTCGCGATAGGCGCCCGTGAAACTGCCCTTCACGTGCCCGAACAATTCGGATTCGAGGAGCGTTTCCGGCAGGCCGGCGCAATTGACGGGGGCAAACACGTTGGCCGATCGCGGACTTCGCGTGTGGATGCTGCGGGCGACGATTTCCTTGCCGACGCCGCTCTCCCCGGTGATGAGGACCTTCGCATCCGATCGGGCGACCCGTTCGATCTCCTGTTGCAGGGCCACGATTTCGGGGCTTCGCCCGAGCAACTGGACGTGGCTCTTCGAACGAGCAACCGTGATAGGAACAAATCGCGCTGTACCGTCCAAGGTTCAGTGCCTCGCCTACGCTGAAACGAATCGTTCGATGAGACTGCTGTGTTCCGGCGTCACGGCCACAAACGCTAACGCGATTCGATACCCGCCGGCTGCCGGGCTGGCGGTGGTGACGCGTTGGACCTCGACATCCGCGGTGAACGGCTGGCCGCCCAGACTCAAACGCAGCGAGCCTCGCTCGCCCACCTGCACGGGCCGATTGGACTGCAGGAGAACGCCCGACACGCTGATATCCAGCACACGGACCGACAACGTGGCCTGAACACCGGCGAACTCGCCATCCACCGGGCGTCGGGGATACTGCCTGCGCTCGATCATGCTGCTCCAGTCGTACTTCCGCGGAGATCGGTAGCCCGATCGTGCCAGACGCTCTCAACCTTCACGGCAACTCCAAAGTGGACAACGGGGCCGCGCCCCGACACGGACGGAAGGTAGCGAGACGGACTGCAAGCGGACCGCCAAGCAGGGGTGGAATTTTGTCTCCCGCGTAAAGTCCTTCAGTACGCCGTTTTGCGGACGTCGCCTCGACAGCGCCGTCGTGTCAGCTCGTGGCAGAAGTCTTCCCCGTTACAGTCAATTACCTAGGCCCGGCCGACTTTCCCGATGGATTCAGAACACTCGAACGCGGACCTCGGACAAGAGAACGTGAGGACAGGAGATCGCTAACAAAACAAGCGAGGGTGGCCTCAGACCTCGCTAGTCTGCAGTGTCCTTTTGCCCCGCTTCGCGGGGCAGACGTCTAGGGTGGGACTACTCGAGCGCTTCAGCGAGCGCCGCCGGAGGCGATACGAACTCATAGCCTATGAGGTAATGCACGCCCGTGCCCGTGCGCGAAATGGCCTGACGCATGTGGCAGGCGCGGACATCGACACGAATACGCTGCCCGTCGAGCGACAACTGGATCAATTGCTCGGATCCCGGCGGGACCGCGACCGGTGACTCGATCAGCACGCCTCCCCTGCTGATGTCCACCACGCGCGCCGGTTCGAGGATATCGAGGGCGCCCCACAGAAGGCCGACGACTTCCAGCCGGGGACGCGATCGCCGATCGCCGGTAGGCACGGACGCCTCGCCAGAATAGACGTTAGGCGACATCGTGCTGAACGGCTTTTTGACGCGCCTGCTGGACGAGTGCGTCGGGTATCGGGTCTCCGGGAGCCCAGCTTGCGAATCCGAGGAGCGGATGGGGAACCGCTGGCGCATTCTCATCGTTCATAAGGAGGTTTCGCAAACGCCGGGCGACGACCTTTGCGTGGTGATCGGGTGCATCCTGGAGCAGAACCGCGATTTCTCGATCCGTCAGCAGACCAACGAGATCGACGGGCCGCAGATGTGTACGAATCTCGCGAACCCATCGACGCGCGATCGCAGCGGGCGTCATCGGCGCCGGCACCTCTCGGCTTTCGCTCGGGCTGGCCTGAGCGACGTCGAAGGCCAGCGACAACCAGATCAACGAGACAGCGCTACCCCGCTGCACCGACTGTTGAGCAATAGACTCGAGCAGCTCGTCGAACTGTGCCGAGCGCGTGCGCCGCTCCGTCGGGAGGTTCTGTGAAAGCTCGAAGGATACGTCCGGCATCAGACGCGCCGACCAGTGCGCCAGCAGATCGGCGGCGGCTTCGAGCGCGTGCCGCTCTTGCGGGGTGACCCGTCTCTCACCACCGGGCACAACCGCGAGCGACATCGTCAACCCGCGCGCTGTGCGTCGGATCGCCAGACCCGGATCAGCACCATCGCCGTTGTGCCGCTCGTGACGACCTTCCGCGAATCGTATCAGCGGCGTGCCATCGGTGGCGCTGACTGTCCACATCGCGTACCGCATCCCAAGCACGGTCAGCAAGTGAGACAGCGCGCGTGCGCCGCTGCGCTGCGCGTACTCGTCGTCGTCGATGAGCGAGGCAGACATCGCGGTAACGACGCGCGACGTCGAGGCCGCACCGGCATGTGCGAGCCAATGCTCGAGCAGCGTCAGATAGGCTCGCAGGCGCGACATGCGATCGGCGGCCAGCGGACCATTCAAGACCAGCAGCCACGAGCGGCCGCCTCCACTTGATGCGAGTCGAGCGACGTGAACGGCTTCGGCGGTGACCATGCCGATCGTCTCACCATCGACTTCGACGACACGGGACATGTCGACGTCGGCTGGCAGCAACGCAGGCGTGATCACCGCCGGAATGGAGGCCCGGTCGATTCCCGGAAGCAACACTTCCGGCCGAAATGTTCCGTCGTCGGTCTCCACATATCCATGGGTGTCGACGTCGTGCCACACGGCCATCACTTCCGCAAAGGCCATGACCATCTCGCGATCGGATGCGCGCGCCACGGCCGGTGCGAACACGCGCCCGAGCGCGGACAATTTGTCCAGCCCCGTGGCTTCCATCGCTGGACCACTGACCAAGTGCGCCTCGATGCCCGGTCGCAGCCACGAGGCGATCGCTTCCAGTTCGCCGCGTAAACCCGCGAGGTCGTCGCGCCCGGCAAGCGGACGCGCCACGAGCAACGCACCGACGGCCACATCGGCCACTTTGACGCACGACGCGACAATGTGCACGCCGTCGATGCTGATGGCCTGATGCTCACCGGTGCGAATCGTCGTCGAGACGGCGGCGCGCAACACGGGCGAGCGCGCATCGACGAGTCGCGAGAGATCGGCAGGAGCGCGCGGCGCGAGCGGAATGACACCAGCGCGTGCGTCGACGTCGACCAGTTGGAGATCGATGTCGAGTGGCTGGCGTAACGCTGCCACCCACTCCCACGTTCGACTGTGCACACTGATGCCGCTCGTGGGCGCGGCGAGTAACGAGCTGTCTTCCATGGGCTGGGGGGAGTCCACCGTGCTCGACACGCGTACCGTTTGTGCAACGCGGTGCAACATAGCCGCCAGATACGGCACCTAAGGCCGTGCGATTTTCCGTGGAAAATTCACAAAATTGTGAGTACGGCGAAAAGCGAGTCGAGATCTGGCAGACAAAAACGCCCACCTTGGCGGCCTTTCAGTACGGTTCGCCGCTCGGTGAAGACACTTCTCGCTGCGCGTCTCTATAACGACGTCGATATAGGCGCAGGTGTCGACAGGACGGACATCTGCGCGTCAGCGAATCGGTGGGCGCTGACGCTACGATGGGTCGATCAAACTATTGCGAAGGAGCGCGATAGCCTCCGAGGCTGCTGATGCTGATGTCTGGAAGCGTGGGCTTGATCTCGACCTTGCGCCACGAGCCGTTGCGTGCGGAGTTGGTCGACGTGTAGCTCACCACGTAGCGGCGACGCAGATTCTCCACAATCGCACGGAACTGATCACCAAGCTGCGACGCATCCTCCGGGAAATACGCATCGCCGCCTGATTGCGCGGCGAGCCGTGACAGCACGTCCCGGTCCACGTTCTTGCCCAGTCCCACGACGTAAATCGTCGCACCAATGTCAGGAACGAGCCCGAGCACATCGGCGAGCGTATGTGCGCTGCCGACGGATGTGCCCTTTGCGTCCTCGTCGCGACCGTCGGTCAGCACCACGACGGCACGACGACCTTTCGCGGTCTTGACGTGCAGCAACGAATTCCACAACGCGTCGTACAGCGCCGTCCCGCCGGTCGGCGTGTACTTGTCGATCGCATCGAAGGTCCACTGACGGGTGGTACCCAGCAAGTGTGCGAAAAGGGGCTCGTCGCTGAACGTGATGAGAGCGAGACTGTCTTCCGCACGCACCGCGGAGACGAAATCGCGCGCGGTTTGTTTGACCGTATCGGTCACCGGGCGCATGCTCCCGCTCGAGTCGAGTGTCAACACGATCGACACCGGGTCGACGGCTTCCTGAAAGGTGTCGACCTTCTGCGCGATGCCGTCTTCGAACACGCGGATCCGATCGAGCGCGAGGTTCACGTAATCGAGCGCCGCCGTCCGCGCGGTGAATTCGATCGTCGGCCGAATCGGCGGCGGCGCCGGCGCCCGATAGCCGTCGCGCGTGCGCACCGTGTAGCCGTCAGGGACCAGAACCGAAATCCGTCGCCAGGTGCCGTCCTTGCTTTGATTCTGCGGTGTGTAGAACAGCGTGTAGCGACTGTGCGTGTCGTTGGCCACGTCACTCGCCGCGATCACGACGTCGGCATCTCGGTAGGGAAAGAACCAGCGGCCGCCAGTACGATCGGCGAGCATCTTCAGCGTCCGCTCACCCTGGTTCGAAACGCCGGCGACGCCGCCGACCGCAACCGTATAAATCGTCACGTGCGCGGACTCGGCGGCGGTGATGACGTCCCTGACCTCGAGCACGCTGTTCTCGTCGTATCCGTCGGTGATGAGCACGATCGCACGCCGGCCGTCGATCTTCTCGAGCAGCTTGACGCCGTCGGCGATCGCGTCGACGAACGCGGTCCCGCCGCCCGCCTTCATCGCCTGGATCGATTCGCCGATCGTGCGCGCGTCATCGGTCGGACCGGTGATCGTACCGATGTGCGCGTTGAACGGTGCCACGATGACGCGGTCGCCCTTCTTCAGCGTGCGCGCGAAGCGTTCTGTCGTCTTGCGCACGGCGTCGATCCGGTGCTGCATGCTCTGGCTGTTGTCGACCATGAGCAGGATGGTGCTCGGCAGCGTGTCCTTCGAGAACGTGTCGACCTTTTGATCGACCCCGTCTTCACGGATGAGGAATGACTCCGCGTCCAGCGTCGACACCTGACGCCCGTTGCGGTCGTAGACCGCGGCTTCGAGAACGATGCTGGCGATATCGGTCTGATCGGTGATCTCGAACGCGGGCAGCTTCACCGTGTCGCGAACCGTGCGGCCGGCGGCGTCGGTCGCCTCGGCGACGATCTCGCGTCCCTCGAACGGATTGTCGTCGACCCAATCGACCGCGTACGGCGGACCGTCGGTGACCGTCCCCACCGGCGCGCCGTCGACGAAAAAGCGAACGGAGACGGGCTTCTCGCCATCGACCTGCGCCACGATGCGCACGGTGGCGACCGTACCGGTCCGGCCGAGCGGGGAGGTGATGTGAATGGCGGACGTGTCCGCCAGAAGCGGGCGATCAGAACCTACCGCCCACGCGACGATGGCGATGAGGACCAAGGCGACGCGAAACACGCCCCGCGCGTCGCGGGCCGTCAGGCGAGCCGACACTCTACTCAAGATTCGTTCAGCAAGCCGCATGCAGGGATCTGGGAGAGTCGCCATGCGACGGTGCAACTTGGCCGCCACGTTCCGATCCCTGTTCGCGACGCGGAAATTCGCTCGGAAATTTCCTGCAGAGGTGGGAGAGATGCCGACTTCGAGTCCGGTCGCGGCAAGACAAAAACCACGGCGAGGATGGTCTTCTAATACCCGGTCTCGCGCAAGAACCGAATCAGATCGTGCCGCCCCTGCAGCCGCAGCTTGTCGTACACATGGTGAAGGTGGATTTTCACCGTCCCGACGCTGATCGCGAGCCTGGTGGCGATTTCCTGATTATCGAGGCCAAGCGCCACCAATTGAACGACTTCGAGCTCTCGCGGCGTGACCACGTGTTCGAGTCGCGCTTCTGCCAGCTGCCGCTGTTCGAGCCGCTTCGACAGGTCCACGCCCGCAACGGTCAGCCATCGTTCGCCGCGATGCACGCTGCGAACGCAGTCTTCCAGCACCCGCGGCGCGGTCGCCTTGAGCACGATACCTTTGGCACCGAGGCGAGCGGCACTCAACCAGACGTCCTCGTCTTCGACGGCGGTCAGGACAACGACCGCCGGAGGTCGGGCGGGCTCGAGCCGCCGCAGAAGGTCCAAGCCGTCATGCCCTCCGAGCTTCAGATCCAGGACAACGACGTCGGGCCGATGTGCTTCCAGAGCCCGCCAACCCTCCTCCACCGAACTGCACGTTGCCCGGACGTCGAAATCGGGCTCGGCACCGAGCAGCTGACCAAGGCCGGCCAGCATCAGCGGGTGGTCGTCGACGAGAACCAGACTGATGGACATCGCCGTTTCAGGCACGGGCGAGCGGGCGATGGACGGTCGGCTGGTTGAAGTCGGCGTGGAAACGGTCGGTTGTGGCCACGTCACCCTTGCGGCGCCCTCCGCGCGGAGAGTGCCGGCGGTCCGGAGACTGCCGCCGATCGGGCACGGCTTCGAAACGAAGCGTTCCTGCGCACTGCAAACACAGAACAGCGAGAGAACGGACCATTGGACCAGCGCTCCTTCCGACCGAAAACGAGCGGCGGGCCCAATCGGGCCCGCCTCAGGATCCACCCCTGCCGCGGGGGAGACCGGCAGGGATGTAAATCCTCGGAGATATAAGCAGCAGAGATTATGCCGCAAGCCCGGCCAAAGATCGCCAACAAAAACAGAGCGCCTATTTATTGAGGTTTATGTTTGGCAGACTTAACAACCTGATCAGGGCGAATTACCTCGACGCGGGACGACTTCTTACGTCAGCCGAGCGGGACCGTAATCAGGAGTTCGGTTCCCGTATCGAACGAGGTGGTCAGCTGCAGGTCGCCTTTCAGCTCCGTGACCCGTTCGCGGAGCGTCAGCGGACCCTGGTTCATCGAGCCGAGCGACGCCAGATTGTAGGTTCCAGCGAACGGATAGCCTTTCCCGTCATCGACGATGGCGAGACGGACGCTGCCGTCCTGCAGCGCGACATCGGCGCGAATCACCGAGGCGTCGGCGTGTCGCGCCGCATTCAGGACACTTTCCTGGACCAGCCGGTAGACATGATCGGCCAGCGGTTCAGCGATGCCCTCCGCAGCGTCGTCGAGACGAACGAGCACCTTGACCTGCCATTGGCGCTCGATGCGATCCCGCAGTTCATGAAGTCGCTCGCTCAGGCTGGACGCAAGGCCGTCCGGCATTGCCCGCGGCCGCGGCCGCAACGAGCGGATGAACGATCGCATCTCCAGCTCGAAATGCTCCAACTGCTTTTGAACGTCGTCGAGACGGCTCTTCGCCGTGTCGGGGTCGCGATCCAGCAAGCGGCGCGCGGCCAGCAACTGCAACGCTGCTCCCGCCTGCGACTGCAGCAGACTGTCGTGCAGGTCGCGGGCAACGCGGACCCGTTCGTCGAGCGCCGTCGCCTCGCGCAGGCGATACAGCAGGTAGAGGCTGTCGAGGCGAGAAACGGCCAGGCGCGCGACCGACTCGCCGGTGACCAGATCGTCGAGCGACATCGCGGGCTTGTCGAGTGCGAACAGGCGACCGCGGACGAGCTCGCCGTCAAGCGGCCAGGACTCGACGCGGCGCATCTCGAACCGTGTCCGCAGCCGCTCGTCGACCGGATGGCAGTGACGCCGCCGGAAGCCGCGCGGTGTGGCGAGGATCACCTCCGCCTGCTCTCGGGAGGCGTCGCTGGTTTCGAAGCTTCGCCCATGCACTTCGCGCGAGACGACGGTTCCGAATGTCCCTTCGCGCTCGACGGTCCACAGCACCTCCTTGCCATCGAACGACGCGACGTTCACCCGTGCATCGTCGGGATCGTCCCAGATCAGAACCAGTCTCGGCGCATCGAGCAGTTCCGTCGCGCGCGACAACACCTCGGCGACCACGGTATGTGGATCCCGGGAAACGGTTCGTGGCCAGGCGGCCAGCCGGCTGACCTCGCGACGGAACCGTCGCTCGTGTGTGGTCAGGTACCCGAGTAACGCCGTCATGACGCCGAGGGACACGACCCGGATGACGAATTCCGGCAGGAGAAAATCGCGTGCGGCGAGGATTGGCTCGCTCACCAGCACGGCCAACGTATACGCCGCGAGCGCGGCGGCGGCGGTCCACAGCATGCCGCGGAGACTCCAGCGAATCGCCGCGCATACCAGCAGGAACGTCAGCATGGCAAAGAACGGGCTGGCCGCTTCATCCGTGCCCACCATCAACACCATGAACGCCGCCAGGTCGTACAAGTGCAGCGCCACCGCCCACCCGCGCCCGAAACGCGTCGGCGCCCAGACCAACGCGAGAATCCCGACGCTGAACAGCACGTAACACGTCAACAGGAAGGCAATTGTGCCGCCGCGACCTGGTTCGAGCGGATGGATGATGATGGAGATCCAGAGGCCCGCGGCCAGCACCACGCGCGCAACGGCGACGAGCCATTCAACGCGTATTCGCGGCGGTGAATCCACGTAAGTCATGATGCGGCGATGCTCACTCAGCGCGTGAGGAAGACGGTGCGCAAGGCATCCGTGTAGACGATCCGCGCGTTCCCCATGCGGAGATTCGTGTCGAGAGGCGACCCGGTTTCGACCAGCGCACACGCAACGGCATAGTCGCGAAACAGATCGTGATACTCGCCGAACAGATCCGCAGCCCGACTCCGACCGAACAACGCCGCG
>Ga0081539_10001284_pt1 | contig 44182 bp, 43 predicted proteins | sample TabmetS4T2R2_FD_71023 | JGI IMG/M metagenome (GOLD analysis project Ga0081539, IMG submission 71023) | Tabebuia heterophylla rhizosphere microbial communities from the University of Puerto Rico - S4T2R2 | ecosystem: Host-associated > Plants > Roots > Rhizosphere ... | reverse complement strand
TCGCGCTCGCCGACAGCCAGGGCTGAGCCGGCCGGGGTCGGGCGTGGCCGACGACCCAGCCGTCCCGATCGTCGACGGACACCTCGACCTGGCGGAGAACGTCACCCTGTTCGGCCGCGACCTCACGCAGACCATGGCCGAGCGTCGCGAGACCGAACCCCAGGCGACCGTCTCCCTCCCGGAGCTGCAGCGCGGAGGAGTCGCCGTCGCGGTCGCGACCGTGACGGCCGGGTTCCTCGCCGAGGACGTCGGGTCGGATTTCGAGCCGCGGTCGGCGCTCTACGCGACGCCCGAGGAGGCCGAGGCGCACGCGCTTGCGCAGATCGCCCTCTACCGGCGCTGGGAAAGCGAGGGACGCGTGCGCCTGCTCCTCTCCGCCGCCGATCTCGACGACCACCTCGAGCTCTGGCGCGACGACCGCGTGCCGGGCGTCGTCCTGCTGATGGAGGGCGCCGATCCGATCGTGCGGGTGAGCGATCTCGCGGCCTGGCGGCGGCGCGGCCTTCGGATCGTCGGGCTGACGTTCGGCAACACGCGCTACGGCGGCGGCGTTCGCGGCGGCAGCGGCGAGGCGAGCCCGGACGGACTCACCGCCGAGGGGATCGCGCTGCTCGCGGAGATGGCCGAGCTCGGGTTCGCCTGGGACGTCTCGCACCTGGCCGAGCGCGGGATCCGGCAGGGACTCGAGCTCGGCTTCCCGCGCGTCTGCGCGTCGCACGCGAACGCGCGCGTGCTGACGCCGACGCAACGTCACCTCGCTGACGACGTGATCCGCGCCATCGCCGAGCGCAAGGGCGTGATCGGCGTCGTTCTCTACAACGCATTCCTCGACCACGCGTGGAGGGCGGACAAAGCGACGCGCGTCACCGTCGGGGTGCACGTGCGGCGACACGTCGACCACATTGCGCGGGTCGGCGGCTGGGCGTGCGTCGGGATCGGCTCCGATCTCGACGGCGGCTTCGGACGCGAGGCGACACCCGAGGAGATCGACACCGTCGCCGACCTCGCCGTCGTCGGCTCGGTTGCGCCCGCGGAGCACCGCGACGCGCTGCTCGGCGGGAACTGGCTCGCCTTCCTGCGGGCCGCGCTCCCTTAGCTCAGGCCTTCTCGAGCCGCAGCTCGGGCCCGGCCTCGACCACGACGGCCAGCGTCTCGCGCTTGATCTGCTCCGCGAAGCCGAGCAGCTCTGCGTCGGGAATCGTGAGCCTGATGCGGTCCGTGAGCGCGAGTCCCTGCTCGCGGCGCAATCCGTTGACCGTGTGGATCAGGTCGAGCGCGCGGCCCTCGAGCACGAGCTCGGGATCGAGCGCCGTCTCGAGCGCGACCGTCAGCCCGTCGTCGCTCGCGACCGCCCAGCCCTCCTTGCCCGACCGCTCGACGAGCACCTCGTCCGGTCCGAGCACGTGGCCGTCGACGCGGAAGCTGCCGCCCTCGAGCTCTTCGAATCGACCCTCCTGCAACGCCTGCCGGACGTCGCGCAGCGAAGCACCCAGCTTCGGGCCGAGCACGGGCAGGTTCGGCTTCACCCGGAGCTCGCTCGCATCGACCTCGCCGAACTCGACGCCCTTGACGCGCAGCTCCTCGGCGATCTCGTCGGCGTGCGGACGCGCGGGCTCGCCGCCTGCGACGACGAGCCGCCGCAGCGGCTGCCGCAGCTTCAGGCCCGATGTCGCACGCGCCTGGCGCCCGAGCTCGACGACGCGACGTACCTCTGCCACCTCGGCGAGCAACTGCTGGTCGATCCCCGCCGCCTCCGGCCAGTCCGCGAGGAACACCGACTCGTCCGCGTCGACGACGTTCCGCCAGAGGTGCTCGGCGAGGAACGGCATCACCGGCGCGATCACGCGCAACGCGACCGAGACGGCGTCCCACAGCACGCGGAGCGCGGTCGGGTCGCTGTCCCAGAACCGGCGCCGCGAGCGGCGGATGTACCAGTTCGAGAGGTCGTCGACGAAGCGCTCGAAGGACTGGACCACCGCGGGAGTCAGGAAGTGCTCGTATGCGTCCGTCGCCTCGCGAACGAACTGCGCGCTGCGTGCGACGAGCCAGCGGTCGAGCGGCTTCAGCTCGCCCGGCGGCGCGGTCGGATCGAACCCTTCGACGCGCGCATAAGTCACGAAGAACGCGACCGAGTTCCAGAAGGTGAGCAGCCGCCGCTTGACGTCGTCCGCCAACCCGTAGCCGAAGCGAAGAGGCTGGCTCGGGGACTGCTCGCAGAAGAGCCAGCGGGAGACGTCGGCGCCCATCCTGTCGAGCGCCTCGTCGAGGTCGACCATGTTCCCGGTCGACTTGTGCATCGGCTTGCCCCGCTCGTCGTAGACCTTCTCGTACGTCAGGACCTGCCGGTACGGCGAACGACCGTCGAGCGTCGCCGCCATGAACGCCTGCGAGTAGAACCAGAGGCGGATCTGCTCGCGCATCTCCGACACCCAGTCGGCGGGGAACCATTTCTCCCAATAGCCGTGATCCGGGAGGTCCGCACCCGTCAGCCCGGCCGCGGCGCCGGTCGCGTTGCCGTGCTCCACGTACTCGGCGTTCTGCCAGCCCAGGGTCGAGAAGTGGACGATCCCCGCGTCGAGCCACGCGTCCCCCACCTCGACGATCCGCCGGACGTTCTCGTCGCCGCACTGCGCGCATCGGATCGTGACGTCGTCGATCCACGGCCGGTGCAGCTCCTGCAGGCCTTCGAGGCCCGACGTCGCGCGCTCGTCGAGCTCGGCGCGTGAGCCGATCACGTTCAGGTGTCCGCACGAGCACGGATAGAACGGCAAGGGCAGCCCGAAGTAGCGCTTCCGCGAGATGTTCCAGTCCCCCATGTTGCGCAGCCAGTCGTCCATGCGCTTCTTGTATTGCGGCGGCGTCCACTCGACGGTGTCGTTCGCGGCGAGCATCGGTTGGCGCAGCTCCTGCGCCGAGATGAACCAGTCGTCGACGACGCGGAAGACGAGCGGCGTCTTGCACCGCCAGCAGATCGGATACCGGTGTGCCTCGACCTTCTCGGGCCTGGCGAGCAGCCCTCGCTCGCGCAGCGCTTCGATCACGGGCTCCGCCACCGCGTCCGTCGTGCGGCCTTCGAGCGGGCCGTAGCCGGGCAGCATCCGACCGGACTCGTCGATCGGTGTGAGGACGGGGAGGTCGTGGACGCGGGAGAGCTCGAAGTCCTCGGCCCCGCACCCTGGCGCGATGTGGACGATGCCGCTGCCCTCGTCGAGCTCGACGTCGTCCCAGGGGATCACGCGGTGCACGACGCCGTCCTGCGCAGCGAAGTCGTCGAATGGGCCCGTGTACTCGAGCCCGACAAGCTCTTCACCGCGCGCGCGACGCACGAAGCGTGCGTCCGGGCGGAGGGCGACGGCCCACCACTCGCCGTCCTCGGTCAGGCCGTACTCCGCGTCCGGCTTCACGGCGGCCGCGACGTTGGCCGGCAGCGTCCACGGCGTCGTCGTCCAGACCACGAGCGACTCCGCTTCCCGATCTCGGAGCTGGAAGCGCACGTACAGCGAGGGATGCTCCAGCTCGACGTAGTTCTCCTCGCCCGCCTGCTCGTGCTGCGAAAGCGACGTTCCGCAGCGCGGGCACCATTGGGTCGAACGGTGCCCCTTGTACAGCCAGCCCCGCTCGTGGACGGTCTTCAGGAACCGCCAGATGTACTCGATGTTCGTGTCGCTGAACGTGTAGTAGTCGTTGTCCCAGTCCATCCACATGCCGAGGCGTTTCGACTGCTCGGTCTGCACTTCGGAGAAGTGGGCGACGCGCTCCTTGCAGCGCTGCGCGAACTCGGCGAGCCCGTACTCCTCGATCTCCCGCTTCGAGTTCAGCCCGAGCGCCTTCTCGACCTCGACCTCGACCCAGAGGCCCTGGCAATCGAAGCCGTTCTGGTAGCGCTGGTCGAAGCCCCGCATCGCCTTGTAGCGCTGGAAGACGTCCTTCAGTGCGCGACCCAGGTGCTGAACCCCGGCCGGGCCGTTCGCCGTGATCGGGCCGTCCATGAAGCCGAACGTCGGTCCACCCTCGTTGCGGCTCCGCAACTCCTGGAACGTGCCTTCGCGCTCCCAGAGCGCGAGGATCTCGCGCTCCAGCGCGGGATGGTCGGGGACAGGCGGCAGCGGCTCGAGTGCACCCGGCATGCTTGTCGATTGTAAATACGGGAAGAACGGCTCCTTCCGGAGCGTTAGCTACAACGAAGCACCCGCACACACGGAAAGAAACGAAAGGAAGCAATGGCACAAGACGTCACCGACGCGACATTCCAGCAAGACGTCATCGAAGGCTCCCGCGAGACCGCGGTACTCGTCGACTTCTGGGCGGAGTGGTGCGGCCCCTGCCACGCCGTCTCGCCCGTGCTGGAGAAGATCGCCGCCGAGCGCGAGGGCTCACTTCGCCTCGTCAAGCTGAACATCGACGAGAACCAGGAGACATCGCAGACCTACGGCGTGATGTCGATCCCGACGATGATCCTGTTCAAGGACGGCGAGCCGGCGGCGGCCACGATCGGCGCCCGGCCGAAGGGCGACATCGAGAAGCAGCTCGGGCTCGAGCCCGTCTCGGCTTAATGCTTGCGGAGGGCTCTAAGAGCCCTCCGCCATCTCCTTCTCCGGATGCGGTAGCGGCGACGCGGCCCTGGTCGCGGGCTCCTCGACGAGGTTGAGGACGCGCATCCCGTGCACGAACGTGACGGCGCCGCCGAGCCAGCCGCCGAGCGTCAGCAGCGCGAACCCAATCAGCGTGAGGATCATGCTGCCGGTGTGAACGTTCCCGGACTTGAAGTCGTCGTGCCCCTGCAGGAGCGTGATCAGAAAGACGACGCCGGCGCTCAGGTTCGCAAGCGCGTGTAGCGTCGCCGTCTTCCAGAGCTCGCTTCCCCAGGTGATCGTCAGCCAGTCCGCGAGACCGGTGGCGGCGGTCGCGGTCGTCGCGATCAGGCCGAACAGCAAGGCGAGCCACCAGCCCTGGGTGGCGGCGTGGTCCGAGATCCCGAGCACGTCTGCCAGCGCCGCGACCGTCGCGAACGTGTACGCGCCGATCGTGACGTCGGTCAACGGCGGATGGAGAGGGTGCCCGGGCAGCCCACGAATGAGGTAACTCAGCTTGAAGTCCACGCGTCAGCCTCCGTGTAGCGGGTCCGGGGCAGTATGCACCGGATCCCGACGCGGAAACTCAGCGTTGTCGTCGCGGGTCTACGCCGACTCGTCGGCGCGCTCGAGGAAGCGGAGGAAGTCTGCGTGCTTGCCGAGCAGATCCTCCATCTCGGCGAGCCCTGCGCCCGCCCAGTCCTCGATCCACGTCTCGGAGAGATCGTCCGCGATGAAGTGAAGGCCGCGTTCACTCATATGGGTCAATGATCGGTCGGCTGATCGGTGAGTCAATGGGCCGCACGGCCCATTTCGGACCCCGGTTCGGACTAGCTCGTCCGGGATACGCTCCCCGGCCGTGCGCGGCTTCCTGATCGTCAACCCCCGTGCCGGAGACGAGGAGCCGTCGGTAGGACAGCTCCTCGCCGCCGCGCGAACGCTTGGGATCGACACCCACGTGCTCCGCGAAGGCGACGATCCCGCCGAGCTCGCCCGGGCGAGCGACGCTGAGGTCGTGGGTGTCGCGGGCGGCGACGGCTCCCTCGGAGCGGTGGCGGCCGTGGCGATCGAGCGGGCCGTCCCGTTCGTCTGCGTCCCCTACGGCACGCGCAACCACTTCGCGCGCGACGTGGGCCTCGACCGCGAGGACCCGGTCGGCGCGCTCGCCGGCTTCACCGAGGAGCGCGAGCGAATCGTCGACGTGGGCCGCGTCGGCGGGCGGGTGTTCCTCAACAACGTCTCGTTCGGGGTCTACGCGCGGCTCGTGCACCGGCGGGAACACCATCGCGGGCGACGCGACGCGTTCGCGACCGCCCGGGCGCTGCTGCTGACGGCACGCGAGCGGCATCCGGAGCCGGTCGTCGTCGACGGTCAGCCGATCGCCGCGCGCATCGTGCTGGTCGCCAACAACGCCTACGAGCTGGACCTCTTCAACGTCGGCGAGCGCACCCGCCTCGACGAGGGGAGGCTGCACGCATACATCGCAGAGGACTGGCTGCCGCGCGACTGGCACGAGCGCGTGGGCAACACGTTCCGGATCGGCGCACCGAGCGGCCGCCTCCGCGCGGCCGTCGACGGCGAGCCGGTGGAGCTCGACTCGCCCGTCGAGCTGCGGATCGAACCGCGCGCGCTACGCGTGCGCGTGCCGCTCGAACGCGAATAGCAGCGCCGGGCCGTAGTGCGTGAACGCCAGCTCGTCCCACGGAATCTCGCTGCGCTCGAACCAGCGCAGCTCCGCCAGGTCGTCGCCTGCGCGCACGTCCCCGTCGAGGAGCGCGAGCCACGTGAGGCAGAGGACGATGCGCCCGTCGTAGGGCTCGTTCCACATGCCGAGGAACTCGAGCGGCTCGGGCACGCGGCCGGTCTCCTCTTCGACCTCTCGCAGCAACGCGTCCTCGGGGAGCTCCCCCTCGTGCACGAAGCCTCCCGGCAGGTCCCACAGGCCTTCGCTCGGCGCGAACCGCCGCCGCCCGAGCAGCACGCGGCCGTTGCGGTCGAAACAGACTGCCTCGGCGCCGGGAACCGAGTTCGCGTATGCGACGTACCCGCAGTCCGGACACGACACGCGATCGTCGTCTCGCGTGACCGCGGCCCTGCAGCGCGGGCAATACTTCCAACCGTCGAGAAATCCCACCGGGGAGGCATTGTGAGCGACCAGCCCGAGGCGACGGAGCGCGAGCAGGAGGAGGCGAGCGAAGGCCGCATGGAGGAGCAGGAGTCGATGGCAGCTCCGGGGCACGAAGATCCGGAAGCCGCGGACGAGGACGGCGAGCAGTGAGCCCGCGTCACGTCCCGGCGACACAGGCCGAGCTCTCGCGCATCGGCTTGCTCGCCGAGCTTCCGGGCGAGGAGCTGAGCAAGCTCGCCTCGCTGATGCGGCGCGAGGACGTCGCGACCGGAGACGCACCCGTTGTCGAGGGCGAAGAGGGCGACCGCTTCTACGTCGTGCTCAACGGCATGTTCGCGGTCAAGCAGCTGCGGAACATCGAGCCGAAGCGCTTCCTTCGACCCGGCGACTACTTCGGCGAGGTCGCGCTCGCGATGGACGTCCCGCGGACTGCGTCCGTCCGCGCGCTCACGCCTGCGACCGTCGCGAGCTGCGACAAGCAGACGTTCGACGAGTTCGTCCGCCCGCTCTTCGCGGACGACGCCGCGTAGCGTCTAGCCCGTCTCTGCGAGGTCGGCCAGGCGCTCGCCGACGGCCGGCGCGAACTTGAAGCCGTGGCCGCTGCAGGCCGAGCCGACGACGATCCGTCCGCGGCGCTCGCAGACGAAGTGCAGGTCCGCGGTGTTCGTGTAGATGCACGTCTCCGCGTGGAGCGCCGACGGGTCGACGCGCGGCAGGCGGCGCGCGACCCACTCGCTCACGGCCGCGACGACCCCGAGGTCGGGCTCCTCCTCACGCTCGGGATCCGTCGGCGCGCCGGAGTGGTGCAGTCCGGCCTTCACGCCGACACCGGGAGCGGCCAGCGCGAAGAACTGGCGCTCTCCGAGCTCGTCGATCAACGACGGAAAGACGTGGTCGTCGCGCAGCCGGAAGTACACGATCGTCTCCCGCGTCGGTTGCGCCTCCAGCTCGATCTCGGCCGCACGCAGCAGCGTCGGCGCCCAACCGCCCGCCGTGACGACGACCACGTCCGCGTCGAGGTCGCCGAGCCGCTCGACGCGCGATCGTTCGTGGATGCGCGCGCCGAACCTCGCCGCCTCGTCGGCGAACGTGCGCACCGATTCGGCGGCGAGCGAGATGCCCGCGTCGGCGGTGAAGACGAGCCGCGGCACGTCGTCGTAGGCGAAGCCGAAGCGGTGCCGCACGTCCTCGGGCGAGAGCTCCTCGTGCGCGACGCCGCAGGCCGCGAAGGCGCGCAGCCGCTCGGTCGGGTCGACGTCGACGTCGACCAGCCCGGAAAGCTCCAGCAGGCGCCTGCCCGACTCCGCCTCGATCTCGCGCCACAGCGCATAGGCGCGCTGCGCGAGCTGGATCCACCGCTCCTCCGGGTAGGAGAGGCGAAAGATGCGCGACGTTCCGTGGGACGACCCGCGCGTGTGGAGCAGGTCGAACTGCTCGTGCACGTCGACCTCGTGCCCGCGCTTCGCCAGCTCGCGCGCGGTCGCGAGGCCCATCACGCCTGCCCCGACGACGGTCGCTCTCACGCGGCTTCTTCCAGGACGTCGTCGGAGAGCTTCGGCCACGCGTCGAGCGCCCAGTCGCCGAACCCGCGGTCGGTGAGCAGGACGCACGCGAGCCGCGCCTGGGGATCGACCCAGAGGAACGTGCCGCTGCCGCCGAAGTGCCCGAACGTCCGCGGTGAGTTGCGCGTCCCCGTCCAGTGGCGTTCCTTCGCGTCCTTGAGCTCGAAGCCGAGGCCCCAGTCGTTCGGATCCCAGCGGCCGAAGCCCGGCAACACGCCGCCGAGCCCGGGGAACTGGACGGACGTCGCCTCCGCGAACGTCTCCCCGGCGACGACCGTGGGCGCGAGCAGCTCCTGGGCGAGCGCGAGCATGTCGTCGAGTGTGCCGCGGACGCTCGTCGCCGCGCTTCGCCCGAACGCGGCCGTCGATCCGATCGGCGTCAGCACCGCCGCGCGCGCGTAGTCGGCGAACGGCATCTCCGCCGCGCGCTCGACGTGGGCCGCGAGCTGGTTCATGCCGGTGTTCGAGTAGATCCGCCGTCGTCCCGGCGGCGCGATCGGGACGTCGCCTTCGAAGGGCAGGCCTGACGCATGCGCGAGCAGGTGGCGTACCGTCGAGCCCTCGGGCCCGGCCGGCTCGTCGAGGTCGACGACACCTTCCTCTGCTGCGACCAGCGTCGCGAGGCTCGTGACGAGCTTCGTCACGGACGCCCACGGCAGCGTGACCTCGCGGTCGCCGTACGTCGCGACGACGTCGCCGTCGCGCGCGACGCCGACCGCGGCGTGGTCGGCGCCCCAGTCCGCGATCTGCCGAAGACAATCCACGCGCGCGATACTAGGTCGGTGGACCGGCGCCGCATCTCGTCCGGCTCGCCCTACGAACCCGTCGCCGGCTTCTCGCGGGCGATCGTCGCCGGCGATCGGGTGCTCGTCTCGGGGACGGCGCCGGTGATGCCCGACGGCGAGCCGCCTCCCGCGGACGCGCACGCGCAGGCGCGCCGCTGCCTCGAGATCATCGTCGCCGCGCTGAGGGAGGCCGGTGCGCGGCCCGAGGACGTCGTCCGGACGCGCATGTTCATCACCGATCCCGCGCACTGGGACGACGTCGCCAGGGCGCACGGCGAGGTCTTCGGCGAGGTTCGGCCGGCCGCGACCTGCGTCGTCGCGCAGCTGCTCGACCCGCGCTGGTTTGTCGAGATCGAGGCGGAGGCGATACTCCCCTCGTGAAACAGCTCTACCCCCCGTCGATCACCGGCAAGGGCAGCTTCGCCGAGGGCGGAAGCGTGCTCAAGCACGCCTTCGGCAAGAGCGAGCCCTTCACCCTCGGCGTCGAGGAGGAGTACATGCTCCTCGACCCCGAGACGTTCGACCTCGTCCAGCACGTCGACACCGTGCTCGAGGCGATGGAGGGACACGAGCTCGAGGCCCGCTTCCGCCCCGAGCTGATGCAGTCCACGCTCGAGGTCGCGACGCCCGTCTGCCGCACGCCCGCCGACGCCGAACGCGCGCTGCGGCAGCTCCGCGCGTACGTGACCCGCATCGCAGAAGAGAAAGGCCTGCGCGTCGGCTCCGCCGGAACGCATCCGTTTTCGCTCTTCGAGCGGCAGCGGATCACGGCCCGCGACCGCTACCGCGCGCTGGTCGACCAGATGCAGTACGTCGCGCGCCGCGAATTGATCTTCGGCCTGCACGTCCACGTCGCGATCGACGATCCCGACAAGGCGATCCAGGTCGTCAACGGGATGCTCCCGCACCTGGCGCCGCTGCTCGCCCTCTCCGCCTCGTCGCCGTTCTGGCGCGGCGAGCCCACCGGCCTCGCGTCGTCGCGGCAGATGGTGTTCGCCGCATTTCCTCGCTCGGGCCCGCCGCCACGCTTCCGCGACTACGCGGCGTACGCCGAGGTCGTCGGTCAGCTCGAGAAGACGGGTTGCATCGCCGACTACACGCACATCTGGTGGGACATCCGGCCGCACCCGCGCCTCGGCACGGTCGAGATGCGGATCTGCGACTCGGTCACGAACGTCGAGGATGCGGTCGCGATCGCCGCGTACGTGCAGGCGCTCGCCAAGCTGCTTTCGGAGCGCTTCGACGCGGGCGAGGACATCGACACGTACCACCGGATCCTCACGACCGAGAACAAGTGGCTCGCCGGCCGCTACGGGCTCGAGGCGCCGGTGATGGACCTCGCGACGGGCCGGCGCAACCGGATCACGATCGCGCAGCTCGTACGGCGGACGCTGAAGGAGCTCGACCCGCACGCGCGCGAGCTCGGCGCCGAAGCCGAGCTCGACGGCATCCGGAAGATCCTCTCCCGCGGCAACGGCGCCGCACGGCAGCTGCGGACCTTCAACGCGAACAAGGACATCGTCGAGGTCGTCGAGGAGATCGCCAACGCGACCGAGATCCGCGAGCGCGTTCCGGCCTAGGCCGCCAGCGGCGTTCCCCTCGCGGCGTTCAGCGTCAAGACGCCACCGTCGACGCGTGCGGCGAAGACGCGGCGGCCGTCCCGGCTGAACGCGAGCCCGACGACCGGGGTGCGCGCGAGCTGCGGGCCGCGCACGACGTCGAAGAACGTGTCGTAGCTCCAGACGCGCTTGCCGCTTGCGAAATAGAGCATCCGTCCGTGCTTCGACAGCGCGCTCGCCGACCAGCCGCCTCCGCTCGAACGCTTGCCGAAGAGCCTCGTCGCGGTGACCTCCTGTCGCCGAAGGTCGAGCCGGGCGAGGACCCCGAGCGTCCCGTTCGCCGCGTAGACGCCGCCGTCCGGCGCCAGCGACAACGAGTAGTCGCGCAACTGGCGGAGCGCGTGTCCCTCGGACGGAAGGTCGATGCACACTGCGTATGCGCTGCGGAGATTGAGCGCGTGCACGAACGCGGATCGTTTCTCAGTGTCGAGGTACAGCGTCAGCAGCCAGCGGCCGTCGGGCGACCCGACCTGACCCGCCGCGCGGCCGGTCATCAGCGGCTGCTCGGTCTCACCCTTCTCCCGCAGGGTCGCCGTCCACAGCCGGCCCGTGCGGAAGGAGAGCGCTCGCACCGCGTAGTTGCCGTGACGGTAGTGCTGGATCAGGAAGAGCTTGTCGCCGGCGTCCGTGACGGCGTCGAGGGTGTACACGCCGCGCAGCGCGCGCGACCGGAGCGTCCGCCCGTTCTGACCCGCGAGCACCTTCACCCACGTCGTGCCGCGCGTGTGCCGCGCTACCGCAATCGCCCGGCCCGTCGCGGAGACAGCGCCGAGCGTCCAGCGGCCGGGGATCGCGAACGTCCGCAGGAGCTTGCCCGAGGCGGGCGCGTACGACTCGATCGACGTCGCGTCCGCCGCGCGCGGGATCGCGGCGAAGTACCGCGAGCCGTCGGCCGATGCGTGACCGTCCGGCAGCAGGAAGCGCGGAGACGAGGCACGCGCGTCGTAGCCGACGAGCGGCCCGGCACCGCCGGCGCGTACGGCGAAGAGGCCCGAAGGCAAACGTCCTCCCGCGATCAGGCGCCTGCCGGACGCAGCGTCGAACGTCACGTGGTCACCTCCCGTGCGGAGCACGGTCAGCCGTCCCGCGAACGGGGCGAAGGCGATGCCCGAGACTCCGAGGCTGCCGACGCCGAGCGGCCCGCGCACGACGTTGTACGCGGTGTCGTAGAGCCACAGCGTCGGCCCGCGGGTGAACGCCAGCATGCGTCCCTTCGGCGCGACGGCCGCGGTCAACGCGGTCCCGCCGCCCACCTCCCCGGCGCTCGGCGCGAAGCCGATGTTGTGCACGACCCGCAGCGCATGGAGGTCGATCGTCGCGACGCGGCCGAGCAGCGGATTCACCGCAAACAGGCGACGGCCGTCGGGCGCCAGCGCGAGAACGGCGCTCGCGGGCCCGACGAACTGCGTTGCGCGCCACGGCAGGTCGATGCAATGCCCCACGCCGCTCCGTAGGTCGAGCGCGTGGACGAACGCGCCGCCGTTGCCCTCGACGTACAGGGTCAGCAGCCAGTGACCGTCGCGCGAGGAGATCGCGTTCGCGGCGTTGCCCGTCATCTTCTCGTCCGGATCGGCGAGTGTCGTCGCACGCAGCTTCCGCTTCGCGAAGTCGTACGTCCGCAGGTCGTAGCCGTTGCGTCCCCAGTGGATCAGGAACAGCAACCGCGCGTCCGGCGAGAGCGCCTCGGTCTCGTAGCCTCCGCGCAACGCCACCGTCCGGGCGATGTCGCCGCGTCGCATGTCGAGGATGGCGATCTGCGTCATGCGCGCGCGTCCCAGGCGATAGAGAGCGGCCCAGCGTCCGTCCGCGGAGACGGCGCCGACGATCGCGCGACCGGCAACGGACGAGGCGCCGAGGAACCGTCCGTCGCGAACGTCGTACCGCGCGATGGTCGTGTGGCGCTTCGCGAACTGGAACGACACGAAGGTCCGCCCGTCGCCCGCGAGCCTGCCTTGCGGGAGCGCGAACCGCCGCGTTCCCGTCGCCGTGTTGTACGCGACGAGCCGCCCCTGCGGGCCGAAGGGCCGAACTGCGAGCAGGGCCGACCCGGGCAGCGCCTCGCTCGAGCTGCCGTCGCCGCACGTCGAGACGGGGCAGCCGTCGGCGTGCGCGACCGCGGGAAGGACGAAGACCAGCGAGAGCAAGACGACGAGGCGCTTCACGGCGAGCTCCTTTCGCAGGGACGTCGTGGATACGCCGGCGGGACCTCGCGAGGTCCCTCCTGCGTATGGACCTCGTGCGAATGCTCGTTCGTATAGTCAGCGCGCGATGGCGGGGTTCGGGCGCAGCGAGCGCGCGCGCGTGCGCGGCGCTCAGGCGGGGTCGGTCTCGGATCTCGAGGCGCTGTTCCGCGAGCACTGGCCGCGCGCGTACCGCGCCGCGTATCTGGTCGTCCACGATGCCGCTGCTGCCGAGGACATCGCGCAGGAGGCCTTCCTCGCCGCTGTGCGCGCGCTCGACCGCTTCGACCGCGGTCGGCCGTTCGGCCCCTGGCTGCACCGGATCGCCGTCAACCGGGCGATCGACTGGTCGCGCGCCCGCGCGCTGCGCGCCGAGGCCGAGGAGCGAGACGTCGTCGCGCCCGACCCGCCCGAGCGCGACGACACATTGCTGCCTGCGCTCGCGTCCCTCGATCCCGACCACCGCGCCGTGATCGTCCTGCGGTACCTCCTCGAGTGGACACCGGGGGAGATCGCCGAGGCGCTCGATCTGCCCCGCGGGACGGTGAACTCGCGGCTGCGGCGCGGCCTCGACAAGCTGAAGGAGCATCTGGAGTGAACAGGCGCGAGCTCGAGCGGATCGACATCCCCGGCGAGCGCGACGCGCGCACGCGCAGCTGGGAGGTCGTGCGCACCGCCTTCGAACGCCGCGAACGCGTGACCTGGCCGCGACGCCACGCCCGCTCGCTCGCCCTTGCCGCCGCCGGTGTCGCGGTCGTCGCCGCTGCGGTCACCCCACCGGGGCGCTCCGTCGTCAATTCGCTTCGCGACGCCGTCGGGCGCGAGAAGGTCGTGGGCGTCCGACCCGCGCACCGTGAGCTCGTTCGCCTCCCCACCACCGGCAGGCTCCTGGTCGAGTCGCCCGACGGCGCCTGGATCGTCAACGAGAACGGCGCGCGCCGCCGGCTCGGGCCCTACCGCATGGCGTCGTGGTCGCCGCACGCGAAGTTCGTCGCGGCTGTGAGCGACTTCGAGCTGCACGCGCTCGACCCGCTCGGGAACAGCCGCTGGACGAAGGGCCGCAAGCAGCGGATGGCGTATCCGCGCTGGTCGTACGAGGGCTTCCGGATCGCCTACTTCTCCGAGAGCACGCTTCGCGTCATCTGGGGGAACGGCGAGCACGACCGCAGCCTCGGGAGCGCCGATCCTTCCGTACCGCCGGCGTGGCAGCCAGGCACGCATACCGTCGCCTGGCTCGACCTCGACGGGTCCGTCCGCGTCGCCGACGTCGACGCCGGCCGGCCTGCCTCCCGCACCAAGCCCGCTCGGCGGATCCTCGCGCTCGCCTGGGCGGACGGCGAGCTCACGGCAATCCCGAGCCGGTTGCCCGGAATCCCCGGGACCGCCGTCTCGGCGGCCCTTCGCCCGGGGACGAACGAGCTCGCCGCGATCGTGCGGACGGGCAACCGCAGCCGCGTCTATCTCGCCGATCGGCTGCTCTTCTCGGGTGCCGGGCGGATGCAGGACCTCGCATGGTCGCCCGACGGGCGCTGGCTGCTCGTCCCCTGGCCGAGCGCCGACCAGTTCGTGTTCGTGCGTGCCGGCGCCAGGCCGAAGCTCGTCGCCGTCTCGAACATCGCGCGCCAGTTCGATCCGGGAGCTGTGATCCCGAGCTTCCCTCGTGTCGACGGCTGGTGCTGCGTCTCGTAAAGTCGAGGACGTGCTGCAGGCCGGGGACCGGGTGCCGGAGGCGCGCGTCCAGCGCGCACCCGGCGAAGAGATCGCGCTCGCCGACGTCCTCGGCGACGGTCCCGTCCTGCTCGTCTTCTATCTCTTCGACTGGTCGTCCACCTGAACTGACGAGCTCGAGCTCCTGCGTGACAGGAGAGCGGAGTTCGACGAGGCGGGGGTGCGCATCCTCGGCGTCTCGCGTGACTCGCCCTGGACGCATATCGCCTGGTCGCAGACGCTCGACCTCAACTTCGAGCTGCTCTCGGACTTCAACGCCGAGGCGGTGCACGCCTTCCAGATTCCGTTCGTCTTCCGCGGCCTGAACGACGTCGCTCGGCGCAGCGCGTTTCTCGTCGACGCGGACGGTACGGTCCGCGGCGCATGGCGCTACGACACGGGCGAGGTGCCGGACTTGGACGAGTTGCTCGTGGCGGCGCGGGCGTTGTAGCGCTCTACCTCGCGGCCGGGCTGTTCGCGATCGGCCCGGACATTCGACACGCGCGCGGCCGCTTCCTCGCTTGGGGCTCGGACGCCGGCGCGGGCGTGACGCCGGGCGACCACCTGCAGGCGGCGTACAACCTGTGGCTTCCCGGCCACCAGCTGGAGCACGGGCGCGCGCCGTGGCGCGACCCGTACAGCTTCCAGCCGGAGGCGTCGCAGCGCGCCGACTTCCCGGCTTGGCCGTTCGCGCCGGTGTTCTGGCCGCTGCACGCGCTTCTCGGAACCGTCGGTGCGTGGAACGCCTTCGTCGTCCTCACCTATCTCGGCGCCGGCCTCGCCACGTTTCTCTGGCTGCTCGCGCTCGGGCTACCTCGCGGCCCGGCGCTTGTCGGCGGGCTCGTCTTCGCGCTCGCGCCCTACCGCTCGGTGCAGACGGCGGCCGGACATCTCGCCGCCCCGGTTTCGACGGCGGTTCCGCTGGCGCTCCTCGGCGTCGAGACGCGTCGCGCGTGGCTCGCCGCGGCGGCGCTCGCAACCGTTCCGCTCTCGGGGCAGGTCCATCTCGCGCTCGGCGCGATTCCGTTCGTCCTCGCGTACGCGCTCGTGCGGCGGCGCGCCCTCGAAGGGTTGGTCGCCGGGGGCGTCGCCGTGGCCGCCGGCGCGGTCGTCTACGTCGCTGCGATCCGCGGCACGACCGGCGCCTCCGGCCGGTCGTTCGGGCAGGTCGAGCGCTACTCCGCCGAGCCGCTCGATCTGCTCACGCGGCACGCGCGCCACGGACTCGAGAGCTTCGCCTTCCTCGGCTGGCTCGTGCCGCTGCTCGCGGTCGTCGGCCTCGCGGTGCTCGCGCGGCGGAACGGGGCGCTCGCCTGGATGCTCGGCCTGGGGGCGGCGATCCCGATCGTGCTCGCGCTCGGCGGCAACACGCCGCTGTACCGGCCGCTGTGGGAGATCGTGCCCGGCCTCCGTCACACGCGCGTGCCGGAGCGGCTGCTGCCGCTCGCGTGCGTCGCGCTGGCCGCGCTCGTCGCGTACGCCTTGACGCGTGTCGACGGCCGCGGCGTCATCGCCGTCGCGCTCGTTCTCGTCGCATTCGACCTCCACGTCGACGCGTACACCGCATTGCGAGCGGACGAGCACAACACGGTGTACGCGGGCCTCAGACGGCTCCCGCCGGGCCGCGTTCTCGAGCGGCCGGTCTACCTCCCCGACCGGCAGGAGGGCAGCGTCTACCTCTACTACGCGATGCAGGCGCCGAACGAGCGGCCGCTCGGGTACTCGACGACGGCGCCGAGGATCGCCGACGAAGTGGCGCGGCGGCTGCGCCACGGAAATACCGGCGAGCTCCGGCGACTCGGCGTCCGCTATGTGGTGCGCTTTCGGAACGGCGTCCCGGCCTCGTTGGTCGACCGCCCTTGAATTCGTCCGCTTCGCCGACTTGACTGGCCCGCATGACCGAAGATTCCGTTGCGGCCCCGGCCGCGGACAACACGCGCTCGCCCTTCGCGATCCTCGCCTGGGCAGCGCCGCTCGCCGGGCTCGTCCTGGCGATCGTGTTCCTGACGCAGACGCAGTGGTACGGCGTGTTCAAGACGATTCACGTCCTCGGCGCCGTCGTCTGGCTCGGCGGCGGGATGCTGATCACGATCCTTGCCTTCCGCGCCGACCGGGCGCACAACGACGACGAGCTGATTGCGATCGGTCGTCAGGCGGAGTGGGCGAGCACCCGCATCTTCATCCCCGCGGGCCTGATCGTGCTGCTGATGGGGCTGATCCTGATGCACAAGGGCGATTGGGGATACGGGCATTTCTGGACGCTGTTCGGCCTCGCCGGCTGGGCGGCATCGTTCGTCATCGGCGCCACCTTCCTCGGCCCTCAGACCACCAAGCTCAACAAGCTCGTGGCCGAGAAAGGGCCGCGCCACCCCGACACGCAGGCGAAGCTCCGCACGATCCTCGCGGTGGCGCGCGCCGACATCGTGCTGATCACGCTGATCGCGGCCGACATGGTCGCGAAGCCGTTCCTGAGCTGAGCCGAGCCGGCGGCCGGGCGGGCTCCCGCCAGGCCCCCACCATCGTGCGCCGCCGCCCATCGAGACGCGATCGCAGAGCAGCGCGCGACGACCGACAGGCCGCGTTTGGGAACGGGCACGTCGGTAAGCGGATACCAGACACGATCAGGAGGCGGAAATGGCGACGAAGATCTCAGAGGTGATGACGGATCGGCCGCGTGCAGTGACGGCCGACACGACGATTCGCGAGGCGGCGCGACTGATGGGCGAGGAGGACGTCGGGGCGCTTCCGATCGTCGGCGACGCCGCGCGCCTGGTCGGCATCGTGACCGACCGCGACATCGCGGTACGCGCGATCGGGCGCGGAGTCGACCCCGACCGGACGTCGGTCGCCGAGATCGCCTCGTCGGAGGTCTACGTGCTGAAGCCCGACGACGATCTGGACGAGGCGTTGCAGACCATGGCTCGTGCGCAGGTCCGGCGTCTTCCGGTCGTCGTGCGCGAGAACGAGCTCGTCGGCATGGTCTCGCAGGCCGACATCGCGCGCGCGGGCAAGGACAAGAACATCGGCGAGGTCGTCGAGGCGATCTCCCGGCCGCGGCGCGGCCCGCGCATCGTGGGCGGCGACACCGGCAGCGTCGCCGGCGGAGAGACCCGCGGCGGCTCGACGTCGACGTCCGAGGCAAACCGCGAGAACCAGCCGCGCAACACGTGAGCTGAGCAGTCACGGCTGAGGGGCGCGGCGTCCGCGCCGTGCTCCGTCACCGTTGTCGGTGCTCTACACCCATGGCGGGGCGAAAGAGCCGAATGTGCAGCACTTCTTCCAGGGATCGTTGCTCGTGTCACCACGGAGCACTCACGAGGACGACTCGAAACGGCCCAGACGGCCTCCACAAACCGCGTGATTGAGGCAAACCCGCTCGGCGGGCGGGCGTCTCTACATCCCCATCGCGTGGTAGCCGCTGTCGACGTACAGCGTCGTGCCCGTGACGTTGCGCGCGTCGTCGCCGAGCAGGTACGCGGCTGCGGCGCCGACGTCGTCCGCGTCCACGTGCCGGTGGAGCGGCGCGCGCTCCTCGACGATCGCCTCCATCGTCGGAAAGCCGGCGATCGAGCGCGCGGCGAGCGTGCGCACGGGCCCTGCGGAGATCGCGTTGACGCGAATGTTCTTCTGGCCGAGGTCCCAGGCGAGGTACTTCACGGACGAGTCGAGCGCGGCCTTGGCGACGCCCATGACGTTGTAATGCGGAACGGCGCGCTCGCCGCCGAGGTAGGTCATCGTCACGATCGCGCCGCCGCCGCGCCTCTCCATCAGCGGCTCCGCGGCGCGCGCGCAGGCGACGAGCGAGTACGCGCTGACGTCGAGCGCGAGCCAGAAGCGGTCGCGCGGAGTGTCGGTGAAGCGTCCCTCGAGGTCCTCGGCCGCAGCGAACGCGACCGAGTGGACGAGGACGTCGAGACCGCCGTCGAACGCGTCCGCGGTCTCCGCGAAGACGCGCGCGACATCCTCGTCCGCGCGCACGTCGCACTCCGTCACGAGCGGCGAATCGACCTGCTCGGCGAGCTCGCGGACGTTCTTCGCGATGCGCTCGCCCTGGTAGGTGAACGCGAGGCGGGCGCCGCCGTCGGCGAGCCGCTTCGCGATCGCCCACGCGATCGAGCGACGGTTTGCGACCCCGAGAACGAGCCCCGCCTTCCCCTCGAACGGCCCTGGCACGGGCCCGAATATACGGCTACATTGCGGAACCTTGCGTCGCCGGGTCTTGATCGGGGTCTCCCTCGCGGCGCTTGCAGCCGTTCCGGCCGCGTCGTCGGCGTTCCAGCCGATTCGGCGTGACTTCGGCGAGCTGAAGGTTCCGCGCGTCCGCACCGGCCCCCTCGTGATCCCCGCCGGCCATCGCGCCGGACGGGTGCGCGTCGTCGTCACGCTCCGTCCTCCGCCCCTCGCGCGTGCGTACGCGAACGGCGTCTTCGCCACGCGGACCGCGTCGCAGCGACTGGACGTTCGCTCGCCGGCGTCGCGGCGCTACCTCGCGCGCATCGACGCCGCGCAAGCCCGCGCGATCGCGCAGCTGCGCCGTGCGATCCCCACCGCGCGCGTGTCCGAGCGCTACCGCGTCGTGCTCGACGGGTTCACGGTCTCGCTGCCGGTGCGCAGGCTGACGACGCTGGTGCGGATGTCGTTCGCCGCGCACGTGTGGCCGTCGCTTCGCTACCGCCTGAAGCTGAATCGCAGCCCCGGCGTGATCGGCGCCGACGTCTTCCACCAGACGACGGGCGCGAACGGCGAAGGCGTGAAGATCGGCGTCGTCGACGACGGCGTCGACAACACCAACCCGTTCCTCTCCGGGAACGGCTTCACGCCGCCGCCGGGCTTTCCGCAGGGCCAGGCGCAGTTCACCAACGGCAAGATCATCGTCGCGCGGGCGTTTCCCGGCCCCGGGAGCGGCAACGGCGGCCGGCAGGCGGTCGACCGCAACGCGTCGTTCCACGGGACGCACGTCGCGGGCATCGCCGCCGGTGACGCAGGCACCTGCGCGCCCGCGGGCACCGACCACCCGGAGACGTGCGGCCTGTCCGGCGTCGCGCCGAAGGCGTTCGTCGGCAACTACCGCGTCTTCAACGTGCCGACGCCTGCCGGTCACGTCGCCGAGTCACCGGAGATCGCCGCCGCATTCGAGCAGGCGGTGATCGACGGGATGGACGTGGTCAACTTCTCGGGGGGCGGGCCCGAGGCGGATCCGGTCAACGACGTCCTCATCCCCGCGGTGAACAACGTCGCCGCGGCCGGCGTCGTCCCCGTGATCGCGGCCGGGAACGACGGCGAGGACTTCGGGCCGGGCTCGGCGGGATCCCCGGGCACCGCGCAGAACGCGATCTCGGTCGCCGCGGTCTCGAACGCGCAGGTCTTCGCCCCGACGCTGACGGCGTTCGACGGCGCAGGTCGCCAGGTCGTGCACATGGCGATTCAGCCCGGCGCGAACACGATCCCCGCAGGCTGGGGGACGAACGACCAGATTCTCGCCGACGTCACCACGATCGCCGGCCGCTCCGGTCAGCCGGTCGAACCGCACCTCTGCGGCACGAGCGGAAGCCCGAACGCGTCGAACCAGTCCGACCTCCCCGCGCACTCGCTCGACGGAATGATCGCGCTCGTCTCGCGCGGCCTCTGCACGTTCGTCTCCAAGGCCGACCGCGCGGCCGCCGCCGGCGCCGTCGGGATCGTGATCGTGGACAACCGGCCGGGCGAGGCGAACCCGCTGCCGGTCGCGGTCGCGATTCCGGGTGGCATGATCGCCGACGCCGACGGCGCCCGACTCCGTGCAGCGATGGCCGGAACCGCCGGCCGCATCCACGTTCGGATCGCGCGTGCAGTCGAGGACCTCGCGACGGAGCGCAGCGGGATCGTGACCTCGTTCTCGTCGCGCGGTCCGACCGCGTTCGGCCACCTGCTGAAGCCCGACGTGGCCGCGCCCGGGGCGCAGATCCTCTCCTCCACCTTGCGCGAGTTCACCGGCGGCTCGTCCTTCGCCGTGTTCGACGGCACGAGCATGGCGACGCCGCACGTCGCCGGCTCCGCGGCGCTGCTCGTGCAGCGGCATCCGTCGTGGACGCCCCAGCAGATCAAGTCCGCGCTCGTCTCGACGGCCGGGCCGGCGTGGGCGGACACCGCGCGCACGCAGGAGGCGCCGGTGACCCTCGAGGGCGGCGGCCTGGTCAGCGTGCCCCGCGCGGACGATCCGCAGCTCTTCACCGAGCCCGCGTCGCTCTCGTTCGGCGATCTGAACGTGAACTCCGGTGCGCAGTCGCGCGCGCTGCTCGTCGAGCTCACCGACGCCGGCGGCGGCGCGGGCGACTGGGCGGTCCGGCTGCAGCCGCAGGCGCAGACGACCGGCGTGACGGTCTCGGTGCCGGCGCTTGTCTCCGTCGCTCCGGGTGGCGACGCGTCGCTGCCCGTCGTCGCGCGCGCGGCGGCGACCGCGGCCGCGGGCGACCAGATGGGCTTCGTCACGCTGACGAAGGGCACCGTCACGCGGCGCGTCCCCTACTACTTCGCGGTGACGCGGCCGGCGCTCGAGTCGCTGGCCGCGAAGCCGCTGGCGGAGGTCGAGGAGGGCGACACGATCCGCGGCTCCGGCGTCGTCTCGCAGTACCGCTTCCCCGCGGCGCCCTTCGGCCCGGCCGTCGACTACGTCGGACCGCCGATGAACGAGTCCGGTGTCGAGCACCTGTACTGGACGCGCATCTCCGTGCCGAGGGTCAACTTCGGCGTCGCCGTCCTGCTCCAGTCGCCGAACTCGCTGATCGACCCGTGGGTGCTCGGCTCGCCGGACGAGAACGACGTCCAGGGATACGCGGGGACGCCGGTGAACGTCAACGGCCTGATGTTCGACTACCGCGCCGACGTGGAGGCGGCAGGCGCCGTCTTCCCGCGGACGAAGCGTTACTACATCGCGGTCGACTCGGGCTCGGACCCCTTCACCGGCGCGGCGCTGCCGGGACAGTACGTGCTGAAGGCGTGGATCGACGACCTCCGGCCCCCGCGCATCCGGCTGCTGACCCGGCGGGTGACCGCCGGACGCCCGCTGCTCGTCGCGAAGGTCGTCGACTCGCAGTCCGGCGTCGATCCGCTCGCGCTCGTGATCGCGTACAACCGCGTCCAGCTCGGCGCCGCCGCGTACGACCCCGTCAGCGGGCTCGCGCTCTTCCCGATTCCGAGGCAGGCGCCGGCGCTGCTCGGCGCACGGACGCGCGGAACGATGAGCGCGGCCGATTTCCAGGAAACGAAGAACGTCAACACGATCGGCGCGAACGTGCTGCCGAACACGCGGTTCGCGCCGGTCAGGATCAGGGCGGTCAAGGGACCGTCGCTGAGCTGGCTGCTCCCGAACACTGCGGCCTGCGTACGTGGCGCGACGGTCCAGCTGCTCGTCGTCGCCGACTCCACCCGCGCGGTGCGCTCGGTCACGTTCCACGAAGGCCGCAGACGGATCGGCGTCGACCGGACCGGGTCCTCGGGCCTGTTCAGCCTCGACTGGAAGCTGGCGGGCGTGCGCAAGGCGCGCCACATCGTGACCGCGACCGCCCGCGACGCCGCGGGACGCACGTACTCGGCGCGTCAGCTCGTGCGCGTCTGCAAGTAACGGCTCAAGCGCGCCACTGCGCGAGGTACTGCTCCGAATGGGGCCGGCCGCTCGCGCGGACCGCCTCGCGAAGCGCGTCGAGCGAATAGGGAACGCGCCGGAACTCCACCGAGAGGCCCAGCTCGTCGGCGAAGACGAGGGCGTACTCGGCGTGCGCGGACACCTTGAAGTCGTCCTCCGGCTGGTGGTGGTCGTAAGCGAGCCCGACGCTGCCGGGGTTGAGGAACAGCGCGTCGCCGATGCGACGAGCCCACTGCTTGTGCGTGTGTCCGCCGGCGAGCAGCTCGATCGCGGGCTCGGCGAGAAAGGGCTCGAGCGACGCGCCCTCACGCTCCGGGATCAGGACGTCGTCGTACGAGCGGGGCGAGCCGTGGAAGCAGCGGATCGGGTGGCCGTCGAGCTCCAGGTCGATCGTCGGCGCGAACGAGCGCAGCTGCTCGAGATGGTCGCCGCGAAGGGTGCTCAACGTCCATTCGCGGACCTCCAGCATCTGCTCCGTGGTCGGCTCGGGCGAGTCGATCGGAACCTCGAGCAGGAACGCGTCCGCGTTGCCGAGCACGGTTTCCGCGCCGAGCGCGCGCAGGCGGTCGAGCGTCGCCGCGGGCTGGGCGCCGCCCTGGGCGACGTCGCCGAGGCAGACGACCCGGTCGACCCCGACCCGCTCGATGTCCGCGACGGCGGCCGCGAACGCGACGTCGTTGCCGTGCTGGTCGGAGACGAGCGCGAGCCGCACCGCGATCCGGCCGGGCCGGCTACTCGCGCGTGACGAGGCGCGCGGCGCAGGCCGCGCCGAGGAGCCCGAACACGAGCGTCTCGGCCAACCAGAAGCTGCCGCCGTGGTGACCCGCCGTGCGGCAGGCGATGCCGAGCGCAATCCCCGCGAAGCCCATCGCGGCGAAGCAGCCGAGCGCGAGCCGGCGTGGCCCGAGGAGCGACAGCAGGCCGCCGGCGAACGCCGTCCAGAAAACCGCGCCGGCGACGTACCAGTAGACCGGAGGCTGGACGCCGGCGGCCGGCGCGGGCTCGTAGACGGCAAGCACCACGATCGTCAGGACCCAGACGACCGCGTACGTCCCGGCGGCTGCATCCACGTCCGCCGCCGAGGCCAGTCGCCAGCGGCGTCCGCGGCGCGCGAGTGCCTGCTCGGGAAGCGCCCACAACGCCTCGAGCTCGTCGAATGTCTCGGTGCGCGGCTCTTCGAGGATCGTCGTCATCGGTACCCGCGGCCGATTCTACGCTGCGAGCATCAGCCGTCGACGACCACGCGCCGTGTGCGTCGCGGATCGGACGAGATCCGCGACACGAGCTCGTAGTTGATCGTCCCCGCGACGCGCGCGTGCGCCTCGGCCGCGACGCCCTGCCCGAGGATCGTGACCGGCGTGCCGATCGGACGCTCGGCCGGGAGCTCGACCGCGAACGAGTCCATCGAGACGGTCCCGACGACGCGGCAGAGCTCGCCGCCGACGCGCACCTGGGTGCCCGTGAGGTCGCGGCGGAAGCCGTCCGCGTAGCCGACCGGCACGAGCCCGATCCAGGTCGGGCGCTCGGCGACGAACCGTCTCCCGTAGCCCGTCGACGCACCCGGCTGGAGCTGCCGTACCTGCGCGAGGTAGGAACGCCACGTCAGCGCCGGCTCGAGCCCGTCCGCCGCCGCGTCCTCGCCGAACGGCGAGAGCCCGTACAGGGCAACGCCGCACCGTGCGGCGTCGAACCGCGCTTCCGGAATGCGCAGCGCGGCCGCGCTGTTCGCGATGTGCCGCGTCAGATGCGCGTGCTCGCGCGTCGCCTCGTCGAAGCGGTCGATCTGCTCGCGCGCGAACGCGGGATCCGTGTCCGCCGTCGCCAGGTGCGACATGAGCCCGACGACCTCGCGCGTCGGCTGCGGCAGCTCCGAGAGGCCGTAGCGCCCCATCCCCGTGTCCAGCTTGAGGTGCACGGCGACGCCTTCCGGGATCTCGTCGCCGCTGATCGCGAGCTCGATCCGCGCCTCGCGCGCCTCGGCGAGCTCGCGGGACGTCGGCACCGGGCCCATGCAGAGGATGCGGGCCGACGGGAGCTCGTCGCGCAGCTCGAGCGCCTCGGGAATGGTGACGACGCAGAGGGCGTGCGCGCCCGCGTCCAGCGCGGTGACGCCGACGTCTCGCGCGCCGTGACCGTACGCATCGGCCTTGACGACCGCCCAGAGCTCCGCGCCGCCGAGCGCGCGCAGCAGCGTCGCGACGTTGCGGCGGACCGCGCCGAGATCGACGGTCACCTCGCTGCGGTGCACGCCGCGACGCTAGCGCTTGGGCAGGCGGAACTGATGCGTCGTCGAAAGCGGTACCTCGTGCTTCACGGGGTTTCCCTGCAGGTCGACGCTCGTGCCGGGGATCTGGATGAGCCCGAAGCCGACGCGCAACAGCCGGTCCTTCGGGAGCCTGGCGGTCGTGCCGCTGAACGTTCCGAACCAGCTCTTCTTCGGCGCGAGCGACGTGACGTAGGCGGGCCTGATCTCCGCCTTCACGGAGCGCGTGATCGTCGCGCTCGCGTCCGGCCACCACGAGCCGCCCGGCACGCGCGCGGCCCACCAGAGGCCCGGCCCCGCCCAGTACGAGTACGGCCCGTTGAGCTGACGCTCTTCGCGGGCGACCAGACCAATCTTCTGGGTGGAGCGGTTCGTCACCCCCACCCATGCCTTCCACGTCCCGGCGCGAACCTCGATCTGCCGGACGTACAGGCGAACGCTGCGCGTCCCGTTGCCGTAGGTCTGCAGCTCGTTCCAGTTCGTCTTGATGACGACCGCCGGCGCGACGGGCGCCATCACGCCGGCGCAGACGACTGCGACGGCGAGCGCGCGGATCGATCTGGGCATCACAACCTCCTCGGAAACCTGAACTGGTGTGTTGTCGAGAGCTCGGTGTTGTACTGGCTGTCGGGCTTGACGAGGAACCCGAAGCCGATCCGCATCAGGCGATCGCGCGGCAGCTTCGCGGTCGGTCCCGAGATCGTCGCGAACCACGCCTTCCCGGCGGCGAGCGTGTGCGGTAACGGCGGACGAACGGACGTTGCGTCCACATGCCGCGCCACGCTGATCGTGGCGCCGGGCGCCATCGGCCCCCGGAACCAGATCCCAGGCCCGTGGACGAGCAACGTGCGCGGCCCCTGCTTCACGAGGCCGTACTGAACCAGCATCGGCCGTCCCGTGCCGTTGGCGAGACCGACCCAGACGCGCCAGGTCGTCTTCGTGATCTCGATCTTGCGGACGTACATCGTGTACGTGCCGCCCGACGAGAGCGCCGTGCGCTCGACCCAGTTCGTCTTCAGCACCACGCCGGACGCGGCCGGCGTCGTGGCGAGCGCGACGGCCGCGGCGAGCGCGATCACGCTCAGCCTCCTCATGCCGCAGGCCCCACGACCAGCCGGCGGCGGTCCTGTCCGACGGCGACGCGCCGGTCGATCACCGGGTAGAGCAGATCGACGACGAGATTGAGCCCGATGATCGCGACGCCGATGAAGAGGACGATCCCGAGGATCATCGGCCGGTCGTATCCCACCTCGCCGGAGAACGCCTGCAACGAGAGGCGGCCGAGCCCGCCGATGCCGAACACCACCTCGATGTAGAGCAAGACGCTCACGGCCATGCCCGCTTCCATCCCGGTCATGGTCAGGATCGGTCGCATCGCGTTGCGCAGCGCGTGCCGGAGCATCACGCGTGGCTCCGACGCGCCCTTCGCGCGCGCCGTCGCGATGTACGGCTCGTCGAGCACGTCGAGCAGCGTCGTCCGCAGCACGCGCACGTAGAGCGCCGCGAAGAAGACGGTGAAGGTGATCCACGGCAGGAGGAGATGGCCCGCCCAGTTCGCGGCTCCGTAGCACGGCTCCAACGAGCCGGGAAACGTCTGGCCGCCGGCGGGCGGCTTCCGGATCGGGCAGTACCCGCCCCAGGGGATCCAGTGCCAGCGGCGTTGCAGGCTCTGGAGGAGCAACCCGACGACGAGGGGATGCGTGGAGATCCCCACCAGCAACAGGCCAGCGGTGACCCTGTCGAACCACGAGCCCGGGCGTGAAGCGGAGAGCGCCGCGATCGGGACGACGAGCGCAAGCAGCAGCACGAGCCCACCGCCGACGACCGACAGCGAGCGCCACGTCGCGGGCATGATCGCCGCGCTCACCGACGTCCCGAAGAGGCCGTTGTCGGGATCGATCGCCAGCCCCTGCCAGGCGAGCCCGAGGTCGCCGTGGAGGACGCCCTTCGCCCAGTCGGCGTACTGCGTCGTCAGCGGGCGATCGACGCCGATCGCGTGGTTGACGATGTCGCGCTGCTCCTGCGGGATCGGGCGTCCGGGGTCGCCGCCGATGATCACACGCGCGGGGTCGATCGGCGTCAGGTCGTAGAACCAGAAGGTGAGGAAGGTGACGCCGACCAGCAGGACGACTGCGATCGCCGTGCGCCGGAGGACGTAGCCGGCGACGTTCATCGCGACCTCGGCGCCAGTGCCCGGCGCAGCCCCTCGCCGAAGAGCGTCCAGGCGATCGCGGTGACGAGAATCGCAAGCGTCGGGAAGATCGTCACCCAGATCGTCATCCGCTGCGGGTCGTACGGCTGCGGGTTGCGGTACGTCCCCCACGCGTTCGTGAGCAGCGTCCCCCAGCTCGCCGTCGGCAGGCGGACGCCGACGTTGAGGAACGTGAGCCCCGCCTCGATCAAGATGTTCGACGCGACGAGGAACGAGCTGTAGGCGAGCAGCACCGGCACGACGTGCGGGAAGATGTGCGTGCGCAGGATCCGCCACTCGCTTGCGCCGATCATCCGCGCGCTCTCGACGAACTCGCGCTCCTTGAGCGCGCTCACCTCGGCCCGCACGATGCGTGCCGGGTAGAACCACGCGAAGAGGCCGATCAGCAGGATCAGCGACAGCACGCCCGGCTGCAGCAGGCCGTGCAGCGTCACGAACGTGATGTCGTTGGCGACGGTGTTGCCGAGCAGGATCAGCAGCAGGAGCAACGGGAACGCCATGATGAAGTCGGTGAGGCGGCTGACGACGGCGTCGACGAGCCCGCCGAAGTAGCCGGCGAGGCCGCCGAGCAACAGGCCGATCAGGACCGCGAGCAGGCTGGCGCCGAACGCCACCTCGAGCGAGACGCGGCCGCCGATCAGCAGCCGTTCGAACATGTCGCGTCCGAGCGGGCCGTCGCCGCCGAGGAGCAGCACCGTCGTCGGTGTGCCGGGCGGCGCCGTCCCGAGGTCGAACGGGTCGTTCGACTGCGACGTGTTCAGGTCCGGCACTCGTGAGAACGGCCCGACCGGCTTCAGGTAGATGTCGACGGCGTACGGAAAGGGATCGTTCGGGCCGTGACCGAGGATGCGTGTCGCGATCGGGGGGCCGACGATGATCGCCGCGACGAGCAGCGTCAGGAAGACGCCGCTGGCCACGGCGAGGCGATCGCGCTTGAAGCGCGTCCAGAGGACCCGCGACCCCGAACGGTCTCGTGAGGACGCGGGTGCCGCAACCACGCGTTCCGCCTGCTCGATATTGATCGGGATACCCTAGCGCGTGCCGCTGCGCGACACGGCTAGATTCCCGGGAGGGCCTCGAGGAGGTCGCCGGCGACGAGCCCGCGCAGCTTGCCGGCCAGGCGCGCGGCCTTGCGGTGGGCCACCGCCGCCGCCGCAGCGGCTTCGCGCGCGTCCATCCCTTTCGCCAAGTAGGCCGCGACGATCCCGGTGAGCACGTCGCCCGTCCCGGCGGTCGCGAGCTGCGGGACGTTGTCGCCGACCACCCACACGCCCTCGCCCGGCGCGCCGACGAGCGTGTCCGCACCCTTCAGCAGCACGACGCAGCCGTACCGCTCGACGGCTTCCTCGAGCGCGCCGAGCCGGTGGGCGTCGACGTCGCGCGACTCGCGGCCGAGCAGGCGCGCGAGCTCGCCGCTGTGCGGCGTCAGGACCGTCGGCGCCGACCTGTCGAACGGCGCCAGCTCGTGCAGCGCGTCGGCGTCGACGACCGCCGGCAGGTCGGTGCTCTCCAGCAGCTGCCGGACCAGCGCGCCGTGCTCGCGGCCGAGGCCCGGCCCGAGGGCGAGCGCGCTCGCGCGTTGGGTCGCGGCGGCGGCCTGCTCGAGCGGACGCTTGACGGCTTCGACGACAAGTGTTTCCAGCGTAGGCAACGCATCGGACGGCGCCGCGATCGTCACGTAGCCGGCGTCGGCGCGGAACGCGGCGCGCGCGGCGAGCGCGGCGGCACCCGTCGTCCCCCGCGCGCCGCCGACGAGCAGCACCGACCCCGCGCTGAACTTGTTGTCGCCGTCGCGCTTGCGCGGCACGCGTTCGAGGATCTCCTCGGTCACGAGCACGTTCCTCGTCTCTCGAGCCGCGAGCCCGATGTCGGCGACGACGACGTCACCGCAGCGGAAGCGGCCGGGGCCGACTGCGTGGCCGACCTTCCGGCCGTGGAACGTCACGGTCACGTCGGCACGGACTGCGGCTCCCTCCACCTCGCCGGTCGACGCAGCGACGCCGGACGGGATGTCGACTGCGACGACCGGGACCTGCGCCCCGTTGATCGACTCGATGTCCGCACCTGCTTCCGCTCGCGGCGCGCCGCGCAGCCCGGTGCCGAGGAGAGCGTCGATGACGAGGTCCGAGTCGCCGACCCGCGCGCCGTGCTCGGCGATCCCGGCGACACGGCCGTGGCTGTTCAGGACGTCGCAGGCGATGCGACCGTCGCCGCCGTTGGCGCCGCCGCCGACGTACGCGGTGATGGTGCGTGCGTCGGGGAAACGCCGCATCGCCTCGTCCGCGACGGCGCGGCCCGCGCGCTGCATCATCGCCTCCACGTCGTGGCCCGCCTCGGCGGCGCGCATCTCGTCCGCCGTGTACAGCGGCTCCGGCATCAGTCCTCGACGACCGCGACCGCCTGCGCCAGCTCGCGGGAGTGCGTCATCGAGAGGTCGACGGCGCGCGCCCCGACGCGCTCCGCCCACGTTGCGACGCGCCCCGACAGCTGCACCGACGGCTTCGGGCGGCCGACGATCTCGATGTCGCGCCAGGCGAACGCGCGCGCAACGCCGAAGCCGAGGGCCTTGCCGACGGCCTCCTTCCCGGCGAAGCGGCCGGCGTACGACTCGGCGGGATTTCGGCGGCCGTCGCAGTACGCGATCTCCGCGGGCGTGAAGCAACGCTCCCGGAATCCCGGATAGCGCTCCAGCGCGCGGCGGATCCGCGCGATCTCGATCAGGTCGGTGCCGACCTTCACGCGCCGTTCTCCTCGAGCCACTCCGGCAGGAATGCAAGCGAGGAAACGATGCCGTCCGGCCGGACGCCGCTCGCCTCCACTGCGTCGGGGCGGAACTTCCCCGTCCGTACGAGGATCGTCCGCATGCCGTGCCGTTGCGCGCCGCGCACGTCCGACTCGATGTCGTCGCCGACCATCCACGCCTGGGTCGCGTCGGCATCGAGCGCCTCGAGCGCGGCCTCGAAGTACGCGGACGACGGCTTGCCGAGAACCGTGGCGTGCGTGGAGGCGGCGTACTCCAGCCCGGCGACGAAGACGCCCGCGTCGAGAAGCGGGCCGTGTTTCGTCTGCCACCAGCGGTTGCGGTGCAGGCAGTAGAGCTCGGCGCCGTCCTCGAGCTCGTGGAACGCGCGCGAGAGATTCGTGTACGAGAACACCCGGCCCGTCTCGTCGGTCTCGTCGGCACCGCCGACGAGCACCGCGTCAGCGTTCCAGCCGACGAGCTCGACACCGTCGAGATCCTCGATGATCGCGGCCATCGTGAGCGCCAGCACGCGCTTGCCACGCAGCGCACGGGCGGCGGCGGTCGGCGTCGTCTGCAGCTCCTCGTCGGCGACGTCGACGCCGAACTCGCGCAGCTGCTGGGCGAGCGCGCGGCGCGGTTGCGTCGTGTTGTTCGTGATGAAGCGAAGGCGGTGTCCGGCGTCACGAAGCCTGCGCACGGCCGCGGCGGAGCCGGGGATGGGCTCGCCCGAGACGTGCAGGACTCCGTCGATGTCGAGCAGAATCGCCGCCATATGCCGGGCGAGTCTATTCGCGTCAACTCGCGGGTCGCCGTGCCGCTCGCGGAGATCGCCGTCCGCACGTCTCGCTCGAGCGGACCGGGCGGACAGCACGCGCAGAAGACCGAGTCGCGCGTCGAGGTCGTGTTCGACGTGCTCGAGTCGGTGGCGCTCAGCGACGCGCAGAAGGAGCGCGTCGTCGGCCGCGTCGGCCCGGTGCTGCGCGCGGTCGCCCAGGACGAGCGCAGTCAGGCGCGCAACCGCGAGCTGGCGCTCGAGCGCCTCGCGGAGCAGCTGCGCGCTGCCCTCCGCGTCCCGCGCGCACGCCGCCCGACGAAGCCGTCCGCGGCCGCAGTCGAGCGGCGCCTCGACACGAAGCGCCGCCGCGGCGCGACGAAGCGTCTCCGCCGCGAGCCCGACGAGTGATCAGTGCGCGGCCGCGTGGCCGGATCGGCCTGCGTACCGGTCCGGCTCCGCGTCGAACCGACGCTTGCAGTGGGCGCTGCAGAAGGCGTACACGTGGCCGTCGTGAACGCTCGTCTGTTCCGCCGTCGCCGGGTCGACACGCATGCCGCACACGGGATCGACGGCGCCGCGGCGGACGGTCAGCGTGAAGAGCGCGGCGGCGACGCCGAGGAAGACGATGTTCAGGAACGTCGTGTAGTTCCACTCGATCCCGCGACTCGTGATCGAGTCGATCGACGGGCGCGTCGACGGGATCAGGTCGAGCGCCGCGAACAGTCCGTCGACCACGAGCGCCGCAACGACCATCGACGCGAGCATGATCGCGACGATCACCGCGGCCGCCCGCGCACCGTAGTACTTCCGGTACGCGATCACGATCGGGACGATGATCAAGTCGGCGTAGACGAACGCGATCACGCCGGAGAACGAGATCCCGCCGGCCCAGAGCACCGCAGCGAGCGGAATGTTCCCGACCGAGCAGACGAACGACAGCGCCGCGACGAGCGGCCCGACCACGACGTTCTCCGCGAGCCGCACCGGCTCCGGAGCGTCGGTCACGAAGAGGCCGTTGAAGACGTCCATCGGCAGCAGCGCGATGAAGCCCGCGATCACGAAGCCGCCGGCGATCTCCTTCCAGAGCATCTCCCAGTCGCCGCGAAAGTTGTGCGCGACGTCCGACCACGCGTCGCCGGAGGTGAGGCGCCGGCGCCAGTCGAGCCGCGAGCTCGCCGACCCGTGCACGTGACCGGCCTCGGCCGTCTCCGCGTGCGCGCGCGCGTCCTGCTCGAGCCGCCGTGACACGAACGCGCGCACTGCGATCCACATCAGCACGATCAGCACGAGGCCCCCGACCAGCTCGGCGAGCGTGAACTGCCAGCCGAGGAAGATCCAGATCACGATTCCGAGCTCGAAGACGAGGTTCGTCGAGGCGAACTGGAACGCGAGGGCCGTGGCCAGCGAGGCGCCCTTCTGGAAGAGCGATTTCGCGATCGCGATCGCGGCGTAGCTGCACGAGGACGAGGCGGCGCCCAGCGCCGTCGCGAGCCCGACCTGCCGAGGACCCTCGCCGCCGAGCGCGCGCTCGATCCGCGGGCGGGGCACCCAGGCCTGCACGATGCCGGAGAGCAGGAAGCCGAGCACGAGTGCCCACCACACCTCCCACGCCATCTGGAACGCGTTCCACAGGCCGTCGACGACGAACACAACGCGACGCTACCGATGGATAACGCGCGGGTGCGCGGGTAGTCCCGGGCGTGATGGCCGAGTACCCGGGCGCGCGTCGGCTGCACGTCCTCTGCGTACGGGGATCGCAGGTGGACGTGTGAGGCGCTACCGGCCGGCCGTGGTCTTCGACGTGCTCGGCACGCTCGTGCATCTCACGCCGCTGCAGGAGAAGCTCGGCGGGCCCGCGCAGGTCGACGCGTGGTTCGAGCGGTTGCTGCACTCCGCGACGGCGTTGTCGCTCGCCGGCGAATGGCAGCCGTTCGACGCGCTCGCGGCGTCGACGCTGAAGACGGCGCTCCGACGCATGGACGGCGACGCGGACGAGGACGAGCTGCTAGGCCTGCTCGCGAAGCTGCCGCCGTACCCGGATGCGAGCGCGGCGTTCGGGGTGCTCGAGCAGGCCGACGTCACGATCGGCGTGCTGACCAACGGCTCCGAGCGGAGCACGCGCTCGTTGCTCGAGGGCGCCGCGCTCGACGAACGCGTGGTCGAGATCGTGTCGGTCGAGGAGGTCGAGGTCTACAAGCCGCATCCGGCCGTGTACAAGCACGCGTCCGAGCGGATCGGGGTCGAGCCGAAGAACCTGACGCTGATCGCTGCGCACGCCTGGGACGTCGCTGGAGCGAAAGCCGCGGGCCTCGAAGCCGTCTGGGTCGACCGCCTAGAGGGCGAGTGGCCGCTACCGAAGGGGAAGCCGCGCAAGACCGCGTCGAACCTGGAGCAGGCCGCGCAGATCGTCGTCGAGCGCCTGCGCTAGCCCGGTTGCTGCGCCATCCGCACGAGCTGCGCGAAGTGCAGCGCCTCGCGGCCCGTCCCCTGTCGGATCTGCTCGCGGCACGAGAAGCCGTCCGCCAGGAGCAGCGTTCCGTCCGGCTCGGACTCGATCGCGGGGAAGAGCGCGCGTTCGCCGCACGCCTGCGAGACCTCGTAGTGCGCGCTCTCGAAGCCGAACGAGCCTGCCATCCCGCAGCAGCCCGTCTCGGGCAGCTGGAGGTCGAGCCCCATCGCCTCGAGCAGCCTCTGCTCGGCCTCGTACCCGACGACGGCGTGGTGGTGGCAGTGCTTCTGCACCAGGACGCGTCGAGCGAGCCGCGGCGGCTCCCAGCCCTCGCGCTCGAGGAACTCGCTGAGCACGAAGGACTGCTTGCAGAGCCGCGTCGCATTCTCGTCGTGCGGAAACAACCCCTTCAGCTCGTCGCGGAAGACCGTGAGACAGCTCGGCTCGATCCCGACGAGAGGCGTCCCGCGCACGATCTCCTCGCCGAGCGTGTCGAGGACGCGGCCGAGGTACCGCTTCGCGAGGTCGAGCATGCCGAAGTCGTACAGAGGCCGGCCGCAGCAGAGATGACCCTCGGGGAGAACGGGTTCGTACCCGGCCGACTCGAGCAGATCGACGGTTGCGATGCCGATCTCGGGATGGAAGAAGTTGGTGAACGTGTCGGGCCAGACGATCACGCGGCGGCCGGTCACCGGCGGCGCGTCGCGGTGCGCGAACCAGTGCCTGAACGTGTGCGGGGCGAACTTCGGAACCTCGCGCGCGGGATGGATCCCCGCGGCCGCCTTGAAGAGCCGCGTCGACGCGAACGCGTTGGTCAGCGCGGGGGCGCGTGAGGCGACCCGCGCGACGCGGTCGATCAGCCCCAGGGCATAGGCCGCGCGCGGCCGGATCCGCCGCTCGTAGTAGTGCGAGAGGAACTCGGCCTTGTACGTCGCCATGTCGACGGAGACCGGGCAGTCCTTCTTGCAGCCCTTGCACGCGAGGCAGAGGTCGAGCGCGGACTTCACCTCCTCGGACTTCCACAGCCCGCGCACGGGATCGCCGTGCAGCATCTCGAACAGCAGCCGCGCCCGGCCGCGCGTCGTGTGCTTCTCGTCGCGCGTGACCATGTAGCTCGGGCACATCACACCGCCGTCGGTGCGGCGGCACTTGCCGATCCCAACGCAGCGCACACTCGCGTGCGCGAAGTCGCCGTTGTCCTCGCGATACGCGAAGTGCACCTCGGGATGCGGAGGGTGGTAATCCGCACCGAGGCGCAGGTTGTCGGTGATCCGGTACGGATCGACGACCTTTCCCGGGTTCATCTTCCAGTCCGGGTCCCAGATCGACTTGAACTCGCGAAACGCCTCGACGAGCTCCTCGCCGAACATCTTCGGCAGCAGCTCGGCGCGCGATTGGCCGTCGCCGTGCTCGCCGGAGAGCGAGCCGCCGAGCTCGAGCACGAGGTCGGACGCCTCCTCGAGGAAGGCGCGGAACTGCCTGATGCCGTCGTCGGTGACGAGGTCGAAGTTCCAGCGCGCGTGGACGCAGCCCTGGCCGTAGTGGCCGTACAAGGCGCTCTCGTATCCGTAGCGGTCGGCCAGCTGCTTGAGTCGCCGGAGATACTCGCCGAGCCGCTCCGGCGGCACGGCCGAGTCCTCCCAGCCCTCGTACGTGTCCGGCCGGCCCGGGATGAACGCCGTCGCTCCGAGGCCCGCCTCGCGGACCTCCCACAGCTTCTTCTCCTCGGCCTCGTCGTCGAAGAGCTTCCACGCCTTCGGCGCGTGGCCGCCGCGCTTCAGGTCGGACAGCAGCTCGTGGCACTTCGCGTCAGCGTCGGCCTTGTCGTCACCGCCGAACTCGACGAGGAGCCAGCCGTGGCCGTCGGGAAGCAGCCGCGTGTCCTCCGGATGGATGCCCGCGTGCTTCATGTCCTCGACGAGCAGCTCGTCGATCCCCTCGAGGCCGATCGGGCCGTGCTCCATCACCGCCGGGACGGCCTCCGCGGCCGTCGGGGCGTCGTCGTAGCCGAGGACGAGCAACGACTGGTGCGGCGGGTGGTCGACGAGGTGCACGACCGCCTCGAGGATCGTCACGCAGGTCGACTCCGTCCCCGTCAGCGCGCGGCCGAGATGGAAGCCGTGCTCCGGCAGGAGGTCGGGGAGGTTGTAGCCCGAGATCCGCCGGGGGATGTCCGGGTAGCGGCTGCGGATGAGATCGCCGTAGCGATCGCGGAGGTCGCGGAGCCGCGCGTAGATCTCGCCGCGGCGGCCCCCGGCACGCACGATCCGCTCGAGCTCCTCCGGCGCCGTCTCGCCGACTGTCAGCTGCGTCCCGTCGTAGAGGACGACGTCAAGCTCGTGGACGTTGTGCGCCGTCGTCGGTCCGCGCCCGTAGAGCTGCGTCTGCACGGAGTGCACGCCGCAGGAGTTGTTGCCGATCATCCCGCCGAAGGTGCAGTGGTCGTGCGTCGAGGGGTCGGGGCCGAAGGTCAGGCCGTGCTGCGCCTCGGCGGTTTTCCGCAGGTGGTCGAGGATCACGCCGGGCTGGACGCGCGCCAGCTTCCGCTCGGGATCGATCTCCACGATCGAGTGCATGTACTTCGAGAAGTCGATGACGACGGCGACGTTGCAGCACTGACCGGCGAGGCTGGTGCCGCCGCCGCGAGAGAGGATCGGCGCGCCGTGCTCGCGCGCGACCGCGATCGTCGCGACGACGTCGTCCGCCGTGCGCGGCATGACGACTCCGATCGGCACCTGCCGGTAGTTCGATCCTCCGGTCGTGTACAGCGCGCGCGTGCCGGCGTCGAAGCGCACCTCCCCCGCGATGCTCGACTCGAGCGCGCGCCGGAGCGACCGGCGGTCGACCGCCTGCGCAGCAACGGGGGGCATGCGCGTCTGCGGCCGCGTCTTGGCCGGAACGTCGATCAGCTCGCGCGCCAACGCTCCGCGTCCTCCCGCTTGAGCTCGAGCCCGTTGCCGGGGCGCGTCAGGTCGGGACGCAACGCGCCGTCGACGGGCTCGAGGACGCCGTCGAAGAGCAGCGACTCCACGCGCACGTGGTCGTGGAACCACTCGAGGTGCGAGAACGGTTGCACGGCGGCGCACACGTGTGCGTGGAGCGCGGGCGCAGTGTGCGCCGAGAACTCGAGCTCGTGCGCGTGCGCCAGGGCCGCCGCCTGCAGGAAGCCGGTGATCCCGCCGCACCGGGTGACGTCCGCCTGGAGAACGTCGACGACGTCGACGAGCCGCACGAAGTCGGCGAGCGTGTACGCATACTCGCCGGCGGCTACGGCCTGCGGCGCGCGATCGCGGAGGAGACGCAGGCCGTCGCGGTCGTCGGAGGAGACAGGCTCCTCGAAATAGGTGACGCCGTCGTCGGCGCAGTCGTGTGCGAATCGGAGCGCCTGCTTCCGCGCGAAGGCGCCGTTCGCATCGACGAACAGCTCCGCGTCGCCGATCGCGGAACGGGCCACGCGCACGCGCGCGGGATCGCGCTCCGGCTCGCGCCCGACCTTCATCTTCACGAAGCGAAAGCCGGCGTCGGCCCAGCCGCCGAGCTGCGCCTCGAGCTGGGCGTCCGAGTACGACGTGAAGCCGCCGCTGCCGTAAAGGGGAACGTCCTCTCGGACGGCGCCGAGCAGCGAGGCGAGCGGCAGGTCGAGAAGGCGCGCTTTCAGGTCCCAAAGAGCCGTGTCCACCGCGGCGATCGCCATGAGGCCGAGTCCGGGTCGGCCCATGTTCCGGATGTGGTGGCCCATGTGTGCCCATGTGCCACTCGGAGCCAAAGCGTCCGCACCGGACACGACCTCTGCAAGCTCGTCGTGAATCAGCGTCGCCAGCGCCGCCGGGCCGTACGTGTACCCGAGGCCGAGCCCGCCGTCCGCGACGACCTCGACGACGACGATCGTGGTCGAGTCCCACTCGAGCGTCCCGTCCGACTCGGGCCCGTCGGTCGGGATCCTGTACGCGGTCGCGTGGACTCGCTCGACGGCCGCCTCGACCCGTGTGGCGACGTTCACTTCCGGCCCGGCAGGACGTCCTTGACCATCTGCTGAACCGAGTGGCGGATCATCGCGCCGCGGTTGGGATCCTTGAGGGACGCCTGCGCGAAGTGCTTCGCCTGCTCCAGCGTGATGTGCGGCGGCAGCGGCGGCACCTCCGGGTCCGTCACGGCCTCGAGCACGAACGGCCGGTCGGCCGCGAACGCCTCGTCCCAGGCGCCCGCGATCTCGCTCGGGTCCTCGATCCGCCGGCCCGCGAGCCCGATCAGCTCGGCGTAGCGCGCGTAGGGGAAGTCGGGAATCGACTGCGTCGCCGGATACTTGGGATCGCCCTCGAGGGCGCGCTGCTCCCACGTGACCTGGTTCAGGTCGCGGTTGTTGAGCACGAGCACAACTAGCCGCGGGTCACTCCAGCGCTTCCAGTACTTCGCGACGGTGATCAGCTCGTTGAGGCCGTTCATCTGCATCGCGCCGTCCCCGACGAGCGCGACGACGACGCGATACGGGTGCGCGAACTTGGCGGCGATCGCGTACGGCACGCCCGGGCCCATCGTCGCCAGCGTCCCGGAGAGCGACGCCAGCATCCCTTCGCGCAGCTTCATGTTGCGGGCGAACCAGTTCGCCGCGGAGCCCGAGTCGGTCGTAATGATGCAGTTGTCGGGAAGCCTCGACGACAGCTCCCAGAAGACGCGCTGCGGGTTGATCGGATCTGCATCCTCCATCGCGCGGCTTTCGACGAGCTCCCACCAGTCGCGCACGTTCTTCTCGATCTTCTCGCGCCACGAGCGGTCGCTCTTCCGCTCGAGCTGCGGCAGCAGCCGCGTCAGCGTCTCCTTCGCGTCGCCGACCAGGTGCACGTCCATCGGGTAGCGGAGACCGATCAGCCGCGCATCCAAGTCGATCTGAACGCCCTTGGCCTTTCCTTCCTCGGGCAGGAACTCCGAGTACGGGAAGCTCGAGCCGACGACGAGCAGCGTGTCGCAGCCCATCATGAGGTCGTAGCTCGGCTTCGTCCCCAGCAGACCGATCGCACCGGTGACGAACGGGAGGTCGTCCGGCAGCACGGCCTTGCCGAGCAACGCCTTCGCCACGCCGGCACCGAGGACCTCGGCGGTCTCGATCACCTCGTCGGCGGCCGAGCGTGCGCCCTGGCCGACGAGCATCGCGACCTTCTCGCCCTGGTTGAGGATCTCCGCGGCGCGCCGCACGTCATCGTCCGCGGGCATCACGCGCGGGCGTGTGTAGCCGACGCTGGAATGGATCGTGCCGTGCTTGCGCGGAGGTGCCGGTACCGCCTTCTCCGACCCGAGATCGTTGGGGACGATGATGCAGGTCACCGTCCGCTCCGAGAGCGCGACGCGGCAACCGCGATCGACGAGGTGACGGATCTGGGATGCGTCCGTCGCCATGTGCACGAACTCGTGCGCGACGTCCTTGAACAGCGTGACGAGGTCGACCTCCTGCTGGTACTCGCCGCCGAGGGCGCTCCGCGCCTGCTGGCCGACGATCGCGAGCACCGGCTGGTGGTCGAGCTTCGCGTCGTAGAGCCCGTTCAGTAGGTGGATCGCGCCCGGACCCGACGTGGCGAGGCACACGCCCAGCTCGCCGGTCCACTTCGCGTGGCCGCAGGCCATGAACGCGGCCATCTCCTCGTGTCGCACCTGGATGAACTCTGGGTCGCCGTCGGCGCGGTCGAGCGCGCCGAGGATCGCGTTGATCCCGTCACCGGGGTAGCCGTAGATGCGGTGCACTCCCCACTGCCGCAACCGCTCGAGCAGGTAGTCCGCGACGAGCTCACCCATCGAAACTCCTTCCAGTAGCCTCCTTTTGGGTTTGCCGATGCAGGCTCCGTCGAAACACATCGCCTTACGATGCATTGCCGTCCTCGCGGCGCTGGTGGTCGCCGCCGGCGCGGCAGCGGGAGAACGGAGACCGCCGATCGCAGGCCGCGACGTCTTCAGCGGCAAGCGTGTCGCGCTCGCGCAGTACCGCGGGAAGCCGGTCTTCGTGAACGTCTGGGGCTCGTGGTGCGAGGGCTGCAACACCGAGGCGCGGACGCTCGCCGCCTTCGCGCGGACGCACCGGCGTCAGGTCGCGTTCATCGGCATCGACACGATGGACTCGCGCACGGGCGCGCGAGCCTTCTACGACCGCTACGACACGGACTATCCGTCGATCTGGGATCCGCGCGGACTGCTGTCCGGCCGCTGGGCGCGCGGCGTCCCCTCCACGCTCGTCTTCGACCGCAAGCACCGGCTGGTGACGACGATCGAGGGCACGGCCTCGGAGGCCGAGCTCACTGCGGCGCTGCGCCGCGCGACTCGTCGGTAACGGCCATGACAGGGGTCAGACCCCTGGCAAGGCCTATTCCACGGTGACCGTCTTGGCCAGGTTGCGCGGCTGGTCGACGTTCAGCCCGCGCAGCCGCGCGATCCGGTAGGCCAGCAGCTGCAGCGGGACGACCGCGAGCGCGGCCTGGAGGAAGTTCGGCGTCCGCGGGATGTAGATCACGTCGTCGGCGTGATGCTGGATGTCCTCGTTGCCGTCGGTCGCGATCGCGATCACGTGCGCGCCGCGCGCGCGCGTCTCCTGGATGTTCGAGACGATCTTGTCGTAGACGTGGATGTTCGTCGCGACCACGACGACAGGCGTCCCCTCCTCGAGGAGCGCGATCGGCCCGTGCTTCATCTCGCCGGCGGAGTACGCCTCCGTCGGGATGTACGAGATCTCCTTGAGCTTGAGCGCGCCCTCGAGCGCGACGGGTAGCCCGATGTGCCTGCCGAGGTAGAGGAAGAACGCCTTGTCGTAGAACTTCTGCGCGATCTCCTCGATCGGATGGTCGCCGTCGAGAAAGCTCTCGATCTTCTCCGGCAGCTCGTAGAGCCGGTCGAGGATGAACTCGATCTCGTCCCCCGGGAGCGTCTTGCGCACCTGTGCGAGCTTGAGCGCGATCAGCGACAGCAACGCGACCTGCGCCGTGAACGTCTTCGACGCGGCGACGCCGACCTCGAGCCCGCAGCGCGTGTAGAGCACGGCCTGCGCCTCGCGCGTGATCTGCGTGCCCATCAGGTTCGTGATCGCGAGCGTGCGCGCGCCCTTCTCCCGCGCCAGCCGCACCGCGTTGACCGTGTCGCGCGTCTCGCCGGACTGCGAGATGCCGATCACGAGCGTGTCCTTGGTGAGGACCGGGTTGCGGTAGATCCACTCGGACGCGATGTCCGGCTCGACCGGCAGCCGCGCCCACTCCTCGAGGATGTACCGGCCGACGACGCCCGCGTGGTACGCGGTGCCGCAGGCCACGATCACGATCCGCCGCAGGTTGCGGAGCTCGAGCTCGGTCAGGCCGAGGCTCTCGAGCACCAGCTCGCCGTGACGAACGCGGTCGCCGATCGTCTCGCGCACGGATTCCGGCTGCTCGTAGATCTCCTTGAGCATGTACGTCTCGTAGCCGCCCTTCTCCGCGCTCTCCTCGTCCCAGTCGACCTCGATCGTCTCGTGCGGCTCGCTCCGGTTGTCGTACGTCACCGCGTCGGGCGTCACGCGCACGACCTCGCCGTCCTCGGGGAACTGCACGAACCGCGTCTCGGTCAGGAACGCCGCGACGTTCGACGCGACGAAGTTCTCGTTGTCGCCGATGCCGACGACGAGCGGAACCTGCCTGCGAACGGCGACGAGCTCGTCCGGGTGGTCGTGGTGGATGATGACGATCGAGAAGTGGCCCTCGAGCTTGTCGTACACCGCGCGCAGCGCGGCGACGAGGTCGCCCGCGTAGTGGCGCTCGATCAGGTGGACGACGGTCTCGGCGTCGGTTTCGGAGGTGAAGGTGTGTCCGTCCGCAAGGAGCGATTCGCGCAGCTCGCGGTAGTTCTCGACGATGCCGTTGAGGACGATCGCGATCTTGCGTTCGTCGCAACCACTAAGCGGGTGCGCGTTGTACTCGGTGACGCCGCCGTGCGTCGCCCAGCGCGTGTGCCCGAGCCCGTGCGACGAGAGCGAGCCGTTCGACCCGGCCGCGTCCTTCAAGTTCTGGAGGTTGCCGACGGCGCGGACGTACTCGAGACGGTCGTCCTCGCGGAGGGCGATCCCGGCCGAGTCGTAGCCGCGATATTCCAACCGTTCGAGGCCCTGCAAGAGCAGCGGCTTCGCAACCCGGCTTCCTACGTATCCGATGATCCCGCACATGTCGCACCCCCTCCAACCGGGAGAAACGGCCCTTGAAAAGCGTAAAGCCCGGCTGCTCCTCCCGCGCCCCCCGTTGGGCCGGGATCAGCCGAGCTCCCGTGTGACGAGAGCGGCGATCCTACCACAGAGGTCCCTCGCCTCCTCCTCCGTCGCCGCCTCTGCGAGCAGGCGAATCACGGGCTCTGTGCCCGATGGGCGCACGAGAACGCGGGCGCTCCCGTCGAGCTCGTCGTTGAGCCGTGCGACGTCGTTTTCGAGCGCCTCGGGCAGGCCCTTCGCCGGCAGCGGCAGGTTCTCCTTCACCTGTGGATAGCGGTGCATGACGCCCGCCGCCTCCGCCAGCGAGCGGCCCTCGAGAGCCCCGCAAAGGAGGAGCGCCGACGCGAGCCCGTCGCCGGTCACGTGATCCTTGAGATAGATGATGTGGCCGGACTGCTCACCGCCGAGCACTCCCTGCCGTTCTCGCAACGCCTCGAGCACGTAGCGGTCGCCGACCGCGGTCGTCACGACCTCGATGCCGTGCTCGCGCAGGAGCTGGTGCAGGCCGAGGTTCGACATGACGGTCACGGCGACGAGATCGACGCCGAGGTGAAGCGCCAGGATCGCGACGATCTGGTCACCGTCGACCGGGTTGCCCTTCGCGTCGACCGCGAGCATGCGGTCGCCGTCGCCGTCGAACGCGACACCGAGGTCGAGTTGGTTGTCGACGACGACGTCTTGCAGCAGGCGCAGGTCGGTCGCGCCGCAGCCGACGTTGATGTTCGTACCGTCCGGGTCGACCGCGACGGGCCACACGCGCGCGCCCAGCGACTCGAACGCCTTCGGCGCGATCTCCGAGTACGCGCCGTTCGCGCAGTCGACGGCGATCTTCAGGTTCGAGAGATCCGATCCGAACCGCTCGACGACGTGCTCGAGGTACGAGTCCATCGCCACCTCGACATGGTCGATCTCGCCGCCACCGGGAGCCGGCGCGTCGAACAGCGCTTCGATCGCCTCCTCTTGCTCGTCGGTGAGCTTGTGACCGTCGCGGTCGAAGAGCTTCACGCCGTTGTACTCCGGCGGGTTGTGCGACGCGGAGATCACCGCGCCGAGATCGAGCGCGAGCAGCGCGACCGCCGGTGTCGGCAGGACGCCGCCGAGCACCGCTGCGCCGCCGGCCGAGACGATTCCGCGCGCGAGCGCATCCTCGAGCGCAGGTCCCGACGCGCGTGTGTCGCGGCCGACGAACACACGGCCGCGCCCCGACCACAACGCCGCCGCCTTGCCGAGCCGTTCGACGAGCTCGGGCGTGATCTTCTCGCCGACGACGCCCCGCACGCCGTCGGTGCCGAAGTGAATCCTGGCCATGGCGGCGCGACTCTACGCAGCTATAACGCGTGCTGCGTGGCCGAAGTTCGTGACAAACGGCTCGGTCAGCTCTGGAGCTGGCTCGACCTCGCGGGAACGACCGCGATCCTCGCAGGTCTCTGCGCGGGAGCGGCTGCCTGGCGTCCGGCCGCGTGGATCCTCGTCGGCGCAGTCACCGTCATCGTGGTCGGACACGTGACGATCGCGGCGATCGCCTACCGGCGCACGATGCGCCGCGCCTGGCCGCGGGTCGCGCCGCTTCCGTTCGACGACGACTAGCGCTTGGAGAACTGCGGCGCCTTGCGCGCCTTGTGCAGTCCGGCCTTCTTACGCTCGACGATGCGCGCGTCGCGTGTGAGGAAGCCTGCACGCTTCAACGGCACGCGAAGCTCGGGGTCGGCTTCGACCAGCGCGCGCGCGATCCCGTGGCGGACGGCACCGGCCTGCCCGCTCGGTCCGCCGCCGTGCACGCGGACGCGGATGTCGTAGCGGCCCTCGAGACTCGCAACCTTCAGCGGCGCGAGTGCGAGCTGCCGGTGGACGGGGCGAGGGAAGTACTCCTCGATCGTGCGTCCGTTGAACCAGGTCGAGCCGTCGCCTGGACGGAGGATCACGCGCGCCACCGAGGTCTTGCGCTTGCCCGTCCCCTGGTACTGCGCGACGTCGCTCACTTCTCCTCCAGCGGCAGCGGTTTCGGAGCCTGTGCCTCGTGCGGGTGCTCGGGTCCCGCGTAGATCTTGAGCTTCGTGATCTGGTGACGCGAAAGGCGGTTACGCGGAAGCATCCCCTTGACGGCCTTCCGGATGACCTCCGTCGGCCGGCGCTCGAGCTGGGCGCGCAGCGTGCGCTCCTTGAGACCGCCGGGATAGCCGGAGTGGCGGTAATACATCTTCTCGTCGAGTTTCTTGCCGGTGACGGCGATCTTCTCGGCGTTCACGACGACGACGAAGTCGCCGGTGTCGACGTGCGGCGTGTACTGAGGCTTGTTCTTGCCCCGGAGGGTGTCCGCGATCGCGGTCGCGAGACGCCCGAGCGTCTTCCCCTCGGCGTCGACGACGTACCAATCGCGAGTGACCTCGCCGGGCTTTGCGTTGTAGGTCTTCATGCGCACGAAAGGCGGACAAGAGGCGTCCGCCGGCGGCGGATTGTAGCCGAACTCAGGCCGTTCTGGGCATGCGGAGGATCCACGGCGCTGGCGCCACGACGAGGATCGTCGCCCCGATGGCGAGCGAGAGGACGCCGTAAGCCTCGAGCGTGAGCCCGCCGACGAGGGCGAGGCTCGCACCGAACACCGACGCGAGCAGATCGTTGAACCCGAAGAGCCGGCCGCGCTCGTGCGGCCGCGTCAGATCGGCGAGCTGAGCCGCCGCGGCGACGTAGGAGATGTTCCAGCCGATGCCGAGACCGAAGAGCAGGAGCGCGGTCGCCGGCACGCTCTCGATCCAGCCGAGGCCGATTGTCGACACGCCCATCACCAGCAGCCCGGATGCGAGCGCGGGCGTCCGGCCGAGGCGGTCGATCACCGCGCCGATCACGAGCACGAGTGCATACATGCCGAAGACGTGCGCGCCGATGATCGGAAACACGTCGTCCCGCGCGTGGTCGTGCACCTCGACGACGACGTAGCCGGTGAGGTTCATCACCGAGACCATCACGCCGAAGCTGGCGAATGCGGCGAGCATGGCGGGAATCACGCCGGGCCGCCGCACGATCTCGCTCAGCGGCGCCGCTGCCGCCTGCTCGTCGGGACGCGGCTCGCCGGCGTGCGTGCCCAGTGCATCGGCGATGAGCTTCGTGTCCGGCCTGATCAGGAAGACCAGGACGACCGAGATCAATCCGATCCCCGCTGCGGCGAGCCAGGCGATCGTCAGCACGTCTCCCTCGACGTCCTTGCTCGCGAACAGCGGGCTGAACACCGTCGGTCCGAGGATCGCGCCGAAAACGGACCCGAACAGGACGTACGCGATTCCGCGCGCGCGACGCTCCGGCCGGTACATGTCGCCGGCGGCCGCGCGGATGAGCAATGCGCTCGCGCTCGCGGCGCCGACGAGGATGA
>Ga0081539_10001283_pt1:40000-44191 | contig 44191 bp, 25 predicted proteins | sample TabmetS4T2R2_FD_71023 | JGI IMG/M metagenome (GOLD analysis project Ga0081539, IMG submission 71023) | Tabebuia heterophylla rhizosphere microbial communities from the University of Puerto Rico - S4T2R2 | ecosystem: Host-associated > Plants > Roots > Rhizosphere ... | reverse complement strand
TCTTTATAGCGTCCTCTATTTTTTTTTGACAAATAGGCCAGCAGTCGTTGACGTTTTCCCAAAATTTTTCGCAAACCTCTCTGAGATGAAAAGTCTTTTTTGTGCAATTCCAAATGTGAAGTAAGTCTCCTTATCTTAGTGGTGAAACTGAATACTTGAAATTCAACAGACCCTCTGTTTTCTTCGTTTTCTTTTTGAGAAATAACCGAAATGAATGAATTTTTGACCATAAAAAAAATTCTCCTTTCCCTTTTTACAGATATGGGTTTTACCGATCAGTAATAATAATGCCATTAATTTAAATGTGGTATATACAATAATCTAATCCGAATTTCTTTATGAACTGCTAATTTTCTGAATTCAAATCAATCAATCCACTTTCAAATTGGATTTAGATAGGAATAGAAAAGGATTGGTACATTTTCGCATCGAAGAATTTAGACCTAAAATGAAGAAGGTTCTGTTGATTCATTTCGAGATCTAATTGAGACATTATCCAATTTCGTATTGGATACTAGAATGAAATGTGAGACAAGACATGTGATCTGTGTGTTTGTGTGCTTTCAGATACCCTATATTTTCTATCTATCCTATACCCTATTTCAGATACCCTATATTATATATAGGGTATAGGATAGATAGAAAAAGTGTATTATCTACGAATACGAATTTCGAAAGGAATTTTCAATCGTGGATAAAGATGTATTCTTAACATACTGAAACGACTGCCATTATTGGTATCAAACCAATAACGATTCATACAAGCTAAATCTTCGAATCGATAATTAGGCCAAAGAAAGTGCTTTAATTTCATTAATTTGAATTGATTTTTCTCTCTATCAAGATGGTTATTGTCATGTGAAACTTGCCTGCTTTTTTTTACGTTCTTTCCGTTCCAAAATACTGGATTTCTATCTACATCATTTCTAGTCTTTGAATTCAAAGAAATTAGAATTCTGAATTTTCTACGATGTCTAAATGATAAAATATTTTCAGGAACAAGTAAATCAAAATGATTTTTGTCTCTATTTCTACTTATTCTGTCATGTGCTGAAATAGCTTCATCAAAATTATTCTTAAAAAGATATCTTTGCTCTTGGTATTTTTGATTACTTTGCTGCTTCCTCTTATCAACCAACGAAGTACCTATGGTTTGATACATAAGAAATTGTCCATCTTTTTTTCCAGACAGAGGCAAGGGTTCTGATTCTAGACAAAATAGTCCGTCTTTCAGTTCCATGGCCGTGTATTCATCGTCATCTAGACCTATCGGCATGACATCAAAATGGAATTTTCTCCTTTCAAGCAAGGATACAAGCATTTCTGGTAGACTTTTCCGTCTAAGCAGGAAACAAAAGAGCTTGAGATTATCGATCATTTTGTCATTCAGAGTCTCGTCGAGTTCCACTTGATAAATGAAAAAACGTTTCAGGAATGAATCTAGTTCTGATTCCGCGGCGAAAAGCTTTTGTTTTTTGCCTTTTTCACTCTTAAGAATTAATTGGCTTGGTATAAGCCAAGGTTTCATTTTATATGCATTATAAAGTAACACAAATTCTGGGAAGAACCAAAGTTCCCGATTCCATTCAAAAAATCCTTTGTCGGAGTTTGGTGGATTGATTTCTGGAATCAGAAGATCTTTTTTATCTGGAATCAGAAGCAGAAGATCTTTTTTATCTGGAATCAGAAGATCTTTTTTAGGAATTATGAAAGAATTATTAGTACGAATTTGAGTCTTTTGATTCCTATTGGTATCGATCGTGATCAAGGCCTTACTACCGACTTTTTGTCTAAGATCAAAATTGAGAATTTTCCGATCAAAATATTTTCTATCGGCCGTTTTATAAGAAATCTCTTGGTTCGTATTTCCTTGAAACGGAGATCTATAAAAACAGCATTCCCTTTTATTTTCAAAATTAAGAAATTGATATGATAAAAGATCATATCTATAGTTTTTTTGAAAATTCTCTTTTTGATTAGATAATGAATATACTTCAAATTGTTTTTGTTTTTTGAAATCAATTAATTGGTCTTTTGAATGACATTTGCTAAAATTTTCATTTTCAGCTATACCACGCTGATGAACTGTATTTCGCCATTTTTCTGGTATTAATCTAGACCATCTGATCTGAGATAAGTCGTATTGATAATGTCCTCTTATCCCTCTTAAGCAGGTTTTCCAGTGATTCATTTCATAACCCGAATAACCCATTCCTTGTGTTTCAAAAGGCGCCTTTATTTCAGGCTTAAGAAAAAAAGGGCTTCCTTGATCTTGAAGAACAGATTTAGACGAGTTACTAAGTTGGTGTGATAATTTGTAAAATACATATGCTTGTGACAAGCAGGATAAGTTAGAAAAAAGATATGAAATTATTTGACTCTTACTAAGAGAATGAAGTGTCTTTTTGATAGTCGAAATAAACGGAATTCGATTTTTCTTTTTTTTATGAATTTTTTCTTGTTTTCCTTCATTATTAGAATTATGAATTCTTTCTTGTTTTCCTTCATTATTAGAATTATGAATTCTTTCTTGTTTTCCTTCATTATTATAAATGGATTCTTTTTTTGTTGATTCAAGACAAAGTTCTGTATTCATTCTGGGAATATTCATGATAGATAAAAAGATATCTGTGTATATTCTTTGAATGAAAGATTTGAAAAACAGGGGTAATTTAGCGATTAATCCAGCAGTTCTTCTTTTTAATATTTCCCATTTTTCGAATCTTTTAGCATTAGAACTTGTTTTGTTAGGACTAAGATTATTTATTCTTGGAGTTCCTTTTTTTTTCTCTTTTTTGATTCTTTCTATTTGATTTCTTTCTATTTGATTTCGAATTGTACTTGTTCTATCAGTGGTATCCTTGATTTTCTTTTCTTTTTCTTTGATTTTTTCTTTGATTTTCTTTTCTTTTTCTTTGATTTTCTTTTCTTTTTCTTTCATTTTCTTTTCTTTTTCTGTCATTTGATTTTCTGTCACTGAAGAGTTTTTCCGACTCGGAGATGGAATTTGATTAAATGATTCGTGAATTCTCTGATTGCTACTTTTTTGAACCCATTTTTGAACCCATTTTTGAACCCATTTTTTTGTTTCTTTTGAAACTTGTTGAAATAATTTGATTTTTTCTTTGAAAACTAAAGGAGCTCGCTTTGGTAATTTTATCATTTTTTTTACGAGTTCCTTGAAAATGGGTTTCCAAAAGAAAGAACGTGATTTTTGGGACAGACCAAAAGGACGGTCAGTAAGCAGTCCGAAAACTGTTAAAAACCCAAAAGTCTCTTTTTCGTTGTTGTTTTGCATTAGATCTTTCTCAGAGGATTCTAGGTTCGATTTGTGCCAAGGTTTCAAATGAAAAGGATAGAGTACCTTTATCTGCAAACCTTGGGCCCACCAAAAGCTCGGAAATTCGCTTTCGGATAATGGAACACCGTTATAGGTACATAGAACATGGATCTCTTTATTCCATTCCTGGAAATCCTCAGACCATTCAGGACGTTGCGATAGGAGCAGACGTCCAATATTTTTCGCAATTATCAATGAAGGGAATAGAATATATTTTCTAAAATAAGCCTGAGTTAATAACAGTCCACTTCTTATTATCTGCCCAGATGTGATGGAATCCCAGGACTCTGCTGCCGTTATTCGCATTTCCTCGTTGTGTTCCTTCTCCTGGTTTTTTTCGTCTAGTTGCCGGTCGCGAGTCCGGAAAGTTTTCAATATTTCCCATTTCGGCAACCAATTTCTAATTCTCAAAATTAGCTTAATCACCCCAAGAATTCGTCGAGCCGCCCCGTAGATAAAAAAGGGGAATTTTCGTATTCTGTCCAAATAAAGAGGGGAATGTGCATGTGGTTGATACCATTGCCCAAGATTACCTATTTTACGCCGTTGAGACCGCATAGAACCTTTGACTAAACCTCGCCGAAAGTCTGATACGAATATATAACGCATGAAAAACACTTCCTCTGGTTCAGAGGCCGCACTAGGATTCACAATAGTAGGATCGAAATCCTGCTCGTTAGCAGTAAAAACTATTTCAGGTACGGCTCTTCTTCCACGAATGTCATAGTCGTCTCGTACCTCTCCGTCACAATCGTCTAATTCTAGTTGTATATCGCTGATTAATTTGTATGACCATCGAGGGACTTTTTTACTGATTTCTTCTAGTCTAATCGATTTTATGCTAATTTTTT
>Ga0081539_10001283_pt1:7500-12500 | contig 44191 bp, 25 predicted proteins | sample TabmetS4T2R2_FD_71023 | JGI IMG/M metagenome (GOLD analysis project Ga0081539, IMG submission 71023) | Tabebuia heterophylla rhizosphere microbial communities from the University of Puerto Rico - S4T2R2 | ecosystem: Host-associated > Plants > Roots > Rhizosphere ... | reverse complement strand
CTATATAATTAGGACTATCTATGGGGTATTAGGCATCAAAATTTGGATTTTTCTAGACAAGGAAGAGGAATAAGAAAACTTTCATTGTTTTTCCCTTCTATCGATTGATTGAACAAAAAAAGGGAAACTCGGTCATTCTTTTTCTGGCCAATCCAACAAATTCTTAATTCTATAGTGTTGAATAAAAATTCGATTAACCTTTTGATATAATTGCTATGCTTAGTGTGTGACTCGTTGGTTTTTTTTAGGGTTAGGATTAAAAAAAGACCAACCCGATAGTATGAAAACCAACTCATCACTTCGTATTATCTGGATCTAAAGAACCAGTCAAGATATGACAAATCGGTCATATCTATGTAGCAACTGAAATTTTTTTTGAATAAACTTTAATTCTAAGTTTAAAGCAAAATACAGAAGAAAGGTGTGGATAAATGGAAGGATGAGAGAAAGAGAGAAAAAGAATATCAATGATATAGAATTCCAATATGTAAGGTCTATGAGTCATCTCATAAAAGACAGTGTAATAAAGCATCAATACTAATTGATTCATCCATAATGAAATATTAAATGAATCCTTCTTATAGAAGAAAAAAATCACGAGCTTCGAGCCAATAAAGACTAAGAAGGTTGACTCAAGAATAAATTGGATTATGAGCTCCGTTGTAGAATTCTGACCTAACCATTAAGTACGAAGCGGTGGGAACGATGGAACCTGTGACTGCAAAAGATTTTATTGAACAAATGAATCTTACTGATTCACTAGTCGGGATGGCGAAATGAAGCGGAAATCAATTCATCTATTCTGAGAAGTCACGAACAAGCGCTACGACTGAAATAGAGATTGCAAGAGTAAATATTCGCCCGCGAAAACTTTCTTTTTTTTTGAATTTGAATTGGTAAACTTGGCTAAAGGACAAAAGAAAATAAAGATTTATTAGAACGTTAGAAAAAAACTATTATTTATAAAATTTTTTATAAAAATGTTCTAATATCTATTCAAATTAATTGAAATTCCATTTTGAATCCTTTTATTCGCGAGGAGCTGGATGAGAAGAAACTCTCACGTCCAGTTCTGTAGTAGAGATGGAATTCCGAAACAACCATCAACTATAACCCCAAAAGAACTAGATTCCGTAAACAACATAGAGGAAGAATGAAGGGAATATCTTATCGAGGTAATCATATTTCTTTCGGTAAATATGCTCTTCAGGCACTTGAACCTGCTTGGATCACATCTAGACAAATCGAAGCAGGTCGACGAGCAATGACACGAAATGCACGCCGTGGTGGAAAAATATGGGTCCGTATATTTCCAGACAAACCAGTTACAGTAAGACCTGCTGAAACACGTATGGGTTCGGGGAAAGGATCCCCTGAATATTGGGTAGCTGTTGTTAAACCGGGGCGAATACTATATGAAATGGGTGGAGTAACCGAAAATATAGCTAGAAGGGCTATTTTAATAGCAGCATCCAAAATGCCTATACGAACTCAATTTATTATTTCGGGATAAAAATGTAGAACCGACAGAAATGAGTCTTGGGGATGAAACCGCAGGTTTCTTTTTTTGAACAAACAATATCTCTTTTATTTTCTTTATCCTTTGCATTGGAAGAATAGACTCAAAAATTGATATGATTCAACCTCAGACCCATTTAAATGTAGCGGATAACAGCGGGGCTCGAGAATTGATGTGTATTCGAATCATAGGAACTAGTAATCGTCGCTATGCTCATATTGGTGACGTTATTGTTGCTGTGATCAAAGAAGCAGTCCCAAATATGCCCCTAGAAAAATCAGAAGTAGTCAGAGCTGTAATTGTCCGTACCTGTAAAGAACTTAAACGCGACAGTGGTATGATAATACGATATGATGACAATGCTGCAGTTGTGATTGATCAACAAGGAAATCCAAAAGGAACTCGAATTTTTGGTGCAATCCCCCGGGAATTGAGACAATTCCATTTTACTAAAATAGTTTCATTAGCTCCCGAGGTATTATAAAATAAAATGAGATCGTGATATCTTTGGAGTATTTGAAAGAAATAGATTAAGAACTAGATTAATTCGTAGATTGTGTTTCACGCATATACCTTGAAAAATTCATATTCATAAACCAATAAAAAAAGAAAAACATGTTGATTATATCCAATTTTGAGGCACCAATAATTTTAGTTCATCATGGGTAGAGACACTATTGCTGAGATAATAACCTCTATACGAAATGCTGATATGGATAGAAAAAGAGTTGTTCGCATAGCATCTACTAATATTACCGAAAATATTGTTAAAATACTTTTCCGAGAAGGTTTTATCGAAAACGTCAGAAAATATCGAGAAAAAAACAAATATTTTTTGGTTGTAACCCTGCGACATAGAAGGAATAGGAAAAGACCATATAGAAATTTTTTAAATTTAAAACGGATCAGTCGACCCGGTCTACGAATCTATTCTAACTCTCAACGACTTCCTAGAATTTTAGGTGGGATGGGGATTGTAATTCTTTCTACGTCTCGAGGTATAATGACAGATCGGGAGGCTCGACTCGAAGGAATTGGCGGAGAAATTTTGTGTTATATATGGTAATCCTTTTAATATCCAAATGGGATCCGAAACCTCTTCCTATTTCTAAAAAAAAAAAGAAAGAGGGTGAGTTGTCTAATATCGTTTCTCCTCCATTAGTTGATACTTCAAGGGGGCTTTACCTGGAATGACAGAACAAAAATGGATTCACGAAGGTTTAATTACTGAATCGCTTCCCAATGGCATGTTCCGGGTTCGGTTAGATAATGAAGATCTGATTCTAGGTTATGTTTCAGGAAAGATCCGACGTAGTTTTATACGGATACTGCCAGGAGATAAAGTCAAAATTGAAGTAAGTCGTTATGATTCAACCAGAGGACGTATAATTTATCGACTCCAAAACAAGGATTCGAAAGATTAGCTGGTTTTTATTCAATACGATTCGAGATGCAAAATTTCAAGAAACTTATTTTCTACCAAGAAGTAGAGTCAGAATTAAGATAAGGAATGACAAATATGAAAATAAGAGCTTCCGTTCGTAAAATTTGTGAAAAATGTCGACTAATCCGTAGGCAGGGGCGCATTATAGTAATTTGTTCCAACCCGAGACATAAACAAAGACAAGGATAATCAGACGCGCTAAAGGGCTCAATGTACAAATAAGGAATCTGTTTTGACATGAAATGGATATATCCATATATTTCTGACTTATATTTATGAGATGATACAATATGGCAAAAGCTATACTGAGAACTGGTTCACGTAGGAATGTACGTATTGGTTCACGTAAGAGTGCACGTAGAATACCAAAGGGAGTTATTCATGTTCAAGCAAGTTTCCATAATACCATTGTCACGGTTACAGATGTACGGGGTCGGGTGGTTTCCTGGTCCTCGGCCGGTACTTGTGGATTCAAGGGTCCGAGAAGAAAGACACCCCTTGCCGCTCAAACTGCAGCAGCAAATGCTATTCGTACAGTAGTAGATCAAGGTATGCAACGAGCAGAAGTCATGATAAAAGGTCCCGGTCCCGGAAGAGACGCAGCATTACGAGCTATTCGTAGAAGTGGTATACGATTAACTTTTGTACGGGATGTAACCCCTATGCCACATAATGGCTGTAGACCTCCGAAAAAAAGACGTATCTAGAAATGAACAGTGAAGAAATTGCAAGAGAAACAAGAGAAATAAATAATTCAATCAAATAAAATAATATTACTATGGTTCGAGAGAAAGTAAGAGTATCTACTCGGACACTACAGTGGAAGTGTGTTGAATCAAGAACAGACAGTAAACGTCTTTATTATGGGCGCTTTATTCTGTCTCCACTTATGAAAGGCCAAGCCGACACAATAGGCATTGCGATGCGAAGAGCTTTGCTTGGTGAAATAGAAGGAACATGTATCACACGTGTAAAATCTGAGAACGTCCCCCATGAATATTCTACTATAACGGGTATTCAAGAATCGGTCCATGAAATTTTAATGAATTTGAAAGAAATTGTATTGAGAAGTAATCTATATGGAACTTGTGACGCGTCTATTTGTGTCAGGGGTCCTGGATATGTAACTGCTCAAGATATCATCTTACCTCCTTATGTAGAAATCGTCGACAATACACAACATATAGCTAGCTTGACAGAACCAATTCATTTGTGTATTGGATTAGAAATCGAGAGAAATCGCGGATATCTTAGAAAAATGCCACATAACTTTCAAGATGGAAGTTATCCTATAGATGCTGTATTCATGCCTGTTCGAAATGTGAATCATAGTATTCATTCCTATGGGAATGGAAATGAAAAACAAGAGATACTCTTTCTCGAAATATGGACAAATGGGAGTTTAACTCCGAAAGAAGCACTTCATGAAGCCTCCCGGAATTTGATTGATTTATTTATTCCCTTTTTACATAAGGAAGAAGAAAACTTACCTTTAGAGGACAATCAACACACGGTTCCTTTATCCCCTTTGACTTTTCACGATAAATTGGATAAACTCAGAAAAAACAAAAAAAAAATAGCATTGAAATCGATTTTTATTGATCAATCCGAATTGTCTCCCAGAGTCTATAATTGCCTCAAAAGGTCCAATATATATACATTATTCGACCTGTTGAATAACAGTCAAAAAGATCTTATGAAAATTGAACATTTTCGCCTAGAAGATGTAAAACAGATATTGGGCATTCTAGAAAAATATTTCGCAATTGATTTACCAAAAAAGAAGTTTTAAATCTATTGGATTTTTTTCGTCTTTTTGTAATTAAGATGAAAATAGGTTTTGAAGCTGTAGCACAATTCATATATTCGAAAAAAATTCAGAATTTTATTGAATAGATGTATCTAGGGAGAATTCGCTTTGAAGCGACTATTCCCTAGATACACACGTCGTGTTATTTCACAATTGAATCAATTTAAAAAAGACCTAAAGTTAGGGATTTATCAATAGGTAATGTTGCACCAATACCCAACCAAAGA